>JACCDH010914084.1_pt1 | contig 32072 bp, 28 predicted proteins | sample 7442481 | NCBI WGS metagenome assembly JACCDH01 (sample SAMN15323433, study PRJNA562643) | freshwater metagenome | isolation source: river surface water | place: USA:Blue River Watershed | collected 2017-08-15
AACGATTACACAATTGTCGTAAAAATGGGAAGTGTTGGACGATGCATGCCTTTTGGCGGCAGGTTTTGGCGTGGAGTGTGACCTTGTTTCTGACGTCCTCTTGGTCCACGAGATTGCGGAAATCCCAGTCGACGATCACGTCCAGCTCTTCGCAATCTGCCCAAAGGCAGTAGAAGTCGAGACACTCGGTGAAGTCGGTGTTCGTCACCTGCGATGTGTCCCATTCCCAGCACGGTCCAAACACATTGTCGGTCGCCACCGCCCACTCCGCCATTTCCGCCATGCGGTTGGCGTACGGACAAAACTCCAGGTACAACATCCGGTCCATCGACGCATTCGTCAGCGGAGTCCACGACACCTGTTGCGCCACGTACCTCTGTAACCCGCGGGTTACACCTCGGTGTTTGAGCCAGGCGCAGAGGACAGTGCGGCGATGGACGGCGGGGTTGTGGGTGGGGGGCGGTGGCGGCGCACAGAACGATTCGATGAAGCGGCGGAGGTGTGGCACCGCGGCGATGCCTGGGGCGTGTCTGCTCAGCCACAGGTTCACGGCGCGTTGTGCCACGCGACACAGCTCGCAGCGCAACCACCGCCGTTTGGTCGACGAGGAAGAGGGGTCTGCCGCATCTCGTTCTTGTTCTTCCGTTTCTTCTTCTTCTTCCGCGTCTCGTTCTTGTTCTTCCGTTTTTTCCACGTTTTCCATTGCGTCGATTTCTTCTTTTTTCTTCTGTTTCTTTTTTTTGAGTTGTGCGGAACAACAGTGTGGCGTGGTGGTATTGTATGGTGTTACATCGATGTTAGCGAAAGTGGCACATGAAACACGCAGTGTATCCAATCAGTTCGGTCGCAGCATACACCAAAAGCGTGGCGAAGCGAATCCACGCCTTGCCTTCTCCTTCTTCTTGTTCTTGTTGTTGGTCTTCTCCTCCGTCTTCTTGTTCTCCTCCTTCCCCTTCGGCGGCGGCGGAGTGGACCCTCGGCATCGACCACTGCGACCACTCCGACCACGGCAACCACTGCGTCCACGGCGACAACTTGGGTTTGGTGGCCCAGGGCGGCAGCTCCTCCGGCTCCGCGTCGCAGCCCTCGAACATGTCGCGGGTTTGCCCCATGTGAATCTCATGACACCACCAGAGCGACCGAAAATGTTGAAAGGCGCGACACCGCGCAAACATGGAGCAGGTCGTCGCGTAGATGTCAATTCTCCCCCAATGGGACAGCGGCTGATTGAAGGAGTATGCGTCCGCGAACATATGTCCAAAGTTCACCACGCTGCTGACGTCCCATCGACTCAGCGGCTGATTAAAGGCATGCGCGTGACGAAACATGCATCCCATGTCCGTAACATTGGCAGTGTTCCACGTTCCGACGGTCTGGTTGAAGCAGTGTGCATTCTCGAACATGTTACGCATGTTCGTCACATTGGATGTGTCCCACGTGTGCAGCGACTGGTTAAAACGGGTCGCACAGCAAAACATCTGAGAGGTGTTGATTGCGCCAGACATATCCCACCTGTCCAAAGGTTGGTTGAAGTGCGTGGCACTTTGGAACATGGAATTGGTGGTCAAGGGAGACAGCTGCCATCGATTGATCGGCTGATTGAATGCGAAGCAATCGACGAACATCCCACTGCACCATCGCAGGTTCGGCAAGACCCAGCCGGAAATGTCTTGGTTGAATGTGGAGCACGCCAGGAACATTTCTTCCGCGGATATGAGGGAAGAAGTGTTCCACCACCGGATGTCGATGTGCGCCAACATCTCATCTTCGTGATAAAACAGTTTGTCCATTTTGGTGACATCGCGGGTATCCCAGTGCTCCACTAACCCATATCGATACAACTGCGGATCGTCCAGATAGGCCCGTGTGACAAAATACAAGCGAAAGTCGTCCATGAAGGCCTGCTTCTGCTTGACCCTGCAACTTCGTGCAGTTCCCAAATTGTCGCGCTGATATTCCCGCAGTTTCTTGCCCAATTGCCATACTGCTGCCCTGAGAGTGTGGCTGTCGTGCCGACACACGTCGGCGTACTCCTGGACCAGGCGTCGATGGTTTTCGGGCATGCTGCGTGGCGGATGGTCCATCCACCAATGCATTTGCAGGTAGACTTCTTCCAGCGGTGAAAGCGAACCCATGAAAGAAAGCGAAAGGTGTTGTTCCATGTGTCACGTGCGACCAGAAGCGCCACCATATAAAGTTGTGTATCTCTCCTCCGTTCCAACGAACACCCACCCCTCCACACCTCTGCACCTCTACACCCTCGGCAAAATATGTCACAAACTGCTTCGACCACAATCTTCGACAATCCGATGGCCCGCTACATGCGCGCCACGCGACGTTTGCCGAAATTGTGGCGTCGCTTCGGCATCTTCATCTCGCAATTCCATTTGAGCGAGGTCCACACGCGCGTGGTGAGCGAGTTCGTATTGCCGGCAAACACGATCGCGGACGACAACATCCACTATCTGACCCAGATATCGCTGAGCGGCGCCGCACTGGAACACTGGATTGCTGCTTACGGCGGGATGGAATGTATTGCGAAAGACTTTCCCCAGGCCACCGCCTGCGAACACTTGCTGCGCGAGTGTCGCACTGTTCGACAATTGTGTGGTCTAATGGAAGACTGGGACACATCGCTAGTGACCGACATGTCGAATCTCTTTGCTTTCAACGCGGACCTGGTCGCCGCCCAGCTGCTGTGCAAAACGCCCTCACTTTCTTCCTCCACCCCCAAGTCGCCGACTCCCAATCTGTCCCGCTGGGACACCTCCAACGTGACGAACATGAGCAACATGTTTCAAGGAGCTGCGCACTTTAACCAGCCGCTGAACCAATGGAACACCTCCAAGGTAACCAACATGAGCGGCATGTTTCAAGGAGCTGCGCACTTTAACCAGCCGCTGAACCACTGGAACACCTCCAAGGTAACCAACATGAGCAGCATGTTTCAAGGAGCAACGCACTTCAACCAGCCGCTGAACAGCTGGGACACCTCTAATGTAACCAACATGAGCGGCATGTTTCAAGGATCTGCACACTTTAACCAGCCCCTGAACCACTGGAACACCTCCAACGTGACGAACATGAGTTACATGTTTGAAGGAGCTGCGCACTTTAACCAGCCCCTGAACCACTGGAACACTTCCAAGGTGACAACAATGAACAGCATGTTTCAGTGTGCATCCAATTTCAACCAGTCTCTGAGTACGTGGGACATGCGCCAGGTGACGACCATGAAACGTATGTTCAGCATGTTGTTTTGGAACTCCGTGTATGATCAACCGGCGGAAACGTGGCAAGCATCTGCCGACGTTTGCACGGAGAACATGTTTGATGGCTGCAGTCGGATGGAAGCATACAGGCGTATCTCCAACGCCGCGTGGACCCCCGAAGGCCGCGCGGAATTGCCGAAGATGAAGCGGCGCGTGGCAAAGGAGAAACAGGAGCGCATCAACCGCGAAAAACAACGACAGCAAATGATGTTGAATCGGGAGGCCACGTTGCAAAGACAACAGGAAGAATTGGCCCAGCGCCGTGCAGCCAATCGCGAACGTCGCGCGGCACGTCGCCACGCGTACCGACACACCACGCCAGGGGAATGGCACCTCCTCTCTGCCCAACGACAACTGGATCGAATGGTTGCGCGCGCCGCGGCGGCAACTGCCGTGCAAGAGGAAGCACGCAACCACCACCCCTTCTTCTGGCACTCCTTCTTCGACTGACTCATTGCGCTTTTCGCTTCTCCCCCTCCCCCTCACACTGGGTGCCAAATGTGAAGATTGCCGGGTGCCAAATGTGAAGATTGCCGGGTGCCAAATGTGAAGAACATGACAATTGCTGATGTTGGTTGGCATGTTCGGAGTGTGTCCTATTTTGCGGCGCGACATATTTTGCCGAGTCATCAGGACGATGTAGGTGTGGCGGCGGCGGCAGCTGCGGCAACGGTGGGGGTTTTGTCGAGAAGGACTTCGCGGGAGATGTTGTGGATGATTTTGGAGTCTTTGGTCCATTGGTCGCCGCCGCCCTCTCCGCCGAGCGACTCGAGCACCAGACGGTTGTAGGTCTGCGACCACCCGGAGGCGCTGTTTTCGCAGGCGGGGTGGTGGTGGCGGAACTGGCCGACCACCTGCAGGTTTTTGTGCGCGACGGTTTGCACTGCGCGGCGCATGCGCTGTTTCTGGTCGTCCTCTTTCTCCCACCGGTCTTCGTCTTTCACGTACAAGGTTTCCCGCTTCTTGTCCGTGCAGTGAATCGGCCGCTGCGTCACATCCAGCGCGCGCAAATGCGTGGTGATGAGGTTGGTGATGCCCTCCACGTAGCCTGTCTGACCCAGTCGCTCCACATCCGACAGCCGCACCTGGATGGTGTTCACGAAGTCGGTGAGGTTCATCGCATCCTTGCAGGTTTCGTTCAGGAAGAAATGGAGATTGAAGGTGCGGTTGTCATTGTGCGTTGTGTTGTGGTGAATCGTCGTGGTGTGGTTGGTGTGGTTGTTGTTCGTCGTCGATGGTGGCGTTGGCGGCGGTGGCGGCGGGACACTCGACTGTTTCAACCGTTCCATCAACTCCTGGTTACACTCCACCAATTGCGCATTCTGCTTGATCAACGTGAGAATCAACTCCCTGTCTTGCGGCAACAACAACGGTTGCGGTTGCGGTTGCGACGGCGGCGACGGCGGCGACGGCGATGCAGAAGTCAACCAAGGCGATGAAGATGAAGAAGATGAAGAAGATGGAGATGGAGATGGTGCATCGGGTTCCACTGTTGATGTTGTTGTTGCCGCGCAGGTTCCGCCACGTTTGTGTTTCCACACTCCATTGCGCGATTTGTACGAGCGCCCGCAAGTTGGACAGTGGTACATGACGGCAACGTTCACGGCAATGTTCACCGCGATCGAGGAGGATGAGGTAGCAGTGGCAGCGGCAGTGGCGGAAGAAGAGACACTCGACGTGGTGGTAGTGGTGGTGGTGGAAGGCGGCGGGATGTGGTAGCGATGGAGATTATTCTGATGTTTGCGCGAACAGCAGTGTTTGTTCCAGTTGCTGCGCTTGTTGGTTTCGTACTGACACACTGCGCACAACATCTCTGTTTTCGTTCTCAGCACACCCACGGATATGCAATATTGTTGTTCACACAGAGGATTTCATCCCCGCCTTTTCCGCGCCGCATCCTGCACAATTCAACTCACTCTGTTTGTGCTTATTTACCAAGGACAACCCACCACTGCACATTTCTTCCACTTGATTTGACACCGCGATGTCGCAAATGGTCTTTGCCTTCTCCTTTGCCTTGTTCTCCAGTGCCTTGTTCTCCTTTGCCTTGTTCTCCAGTGCCTGCACTTCGGCGGCCGCGGAGGTGCGCTTGCGCGGCACGGCGTTGCGGGATGCATTCGACCGGTTTTGCGTGGAGCAGCGCGGTCGGCGCTACGACGACACGGAGGAGTGGACATACCGCTTTCAAGTCTTCCGCGACAATTTGCGTCGCATTGACCTGCACAATGCCGTGGCGCAGGCGCAGGCCCATGCGCAGGGACTTCCAAACGCGTCGTTGTGGCGCGCCAACGCTTTTGTGGACTGGACCGCGGACGAATTCGAAGATGCGTACAGCAACCGCTTCGGCGGCCTCGACCACTCCCACTGCACCGACGTGACCACCGACCCCTCCCTGCTCCGCTCGCTGCCGGAACCGGAGCCCACCGTGGACTGGCGCAAAAACGGCGTCGGCATCGACGTGATCGACGAGCGCAAGTACGCCTCCTGCCTAGAACTGGCATTCGAATCACGCCCCGCGCAAGAAGAACACCAAGAAAAAACGGGGGACGGTGTCGCCGCTGCCGCTGCCGCCACTGTGTACCGCTGTTGGAAGGTGGATCCGAGCAATGACCGCTTGGTGCGCCAGTTGTTGCAAACGCGTCCCCTCATGGTCTCCGTGCGCATCTACGCCGACGAGCTGCAGTTTTACGGCAGCGGGGTGGTGCAATGTCCCGAGGTGTGCGAGACCTTCGAGGATGATGACAAGAACGAGGACAGGGACAGGGACAGGGACAGGGACAGGGACGGGAATGATTGGGACAAGGAGAATCAACACACCTTGCGCGCGCGAACGCAGGGCATGTTGTTGCTGGGCTACGGCACTGACGAGGCGGGACAAGACTATTGGTTGCTGAAGAATTCGTGGGGTGTGGCCTGGGGCGAAGATGGATATCTGCGCATCGCACGCACCTCCACCTCCTCCTGCTGTCTCATAGCAGAACTCGGCTTCCTCGCTGGCATTGAACCCCCTGAATGAATAGGTGTTGCATGGTGTGTATGTGTGTATGTGTGTGTATGTGTGTATGTGGTAACATCGTGTAACAAAATTAAGGAATTACAATCATCTGAACGTACAAAAAACAGCGGATTCAGTTTCTTCGTCCGGATCTTCGTTTCTTTGTTTGATTCTTTGTTTGTTTCTTCGGTTCTTCGCGGAGTGGTGCTTGGTCGCTTCTTGACACGGTTTCTTGTCGCGCGGCGTGCGCATCCTGCAAAAACTGCGTCAAGAACTGTCGGGCGAACACTTCGGTCCAGACGCCGCAATGTTTCTGCAGCTGCGCAATGATCGCAAAGCGCATGTCGATGAAGGGCATCTCGGTGTCATTCTTCCAGTCTCCGAACACCACATTCAACGACCACATGTCCACGAGGTAGGCTGACCGTTTGCCAAAGGTGCTGAAGTACATGTAATCCTTGCGAGGAACGTGCGGCAGCGTCCACTTTCTTCGGCCGACGGACATGCGATTGGACACGACGGATTCGGCGAACATGAACCGCGCGTCCTCCACGTTGGGCAAATGCACGCGGGGCGCGCGGAAACGCCATCCAAACAAGTTTGGGCGCAATCGTTCCTCGTCGACGCATCCAAAGAAGGTGCCCACCATCCATCGCACGTTGTCCACATTCCACTGTTGCAGCCCGTCAGGCAACCTGCAGCACCCGGCGAACGTCCAGCTCATGTCCCGAACATTGGAGACGTCCCACTCGGACAGGTCGATGTCTTTGTGTTGCATCCGACAAATGTCGAAGTTTTGTGGGTCGAAGCGACCGACTTGCACAAAGAAGAAGAGATCGCGCATGTTGGTGACGAGCGACGTGTCCCACTTTGCAATGGGACCAAACAAGCGCATCATTTCCAGGTACTGCAGTTTTCCTGCGCGCAACAGTACGATATCGTCGTGAGCAGTAATGATGCGGTATGTTTTGCTGACCATTGCGAAATGTTTGTCGACGTCGTCAAATTGAATAAATGCGCAACCCGAAAAAAAACGATGTTGCAAAAGTGCTGCCACGCGCACCAGAAAGTGGATGTTGCGGTCGCTGACCACCCCGGGAAAATGCGCAAAGGACGCGACGTGGTCAATCAGTGCATCCGACAATCCTGAGCCACAGGACAGCGCCACGTAGAGCAGACGACGGCGCAGCGGCAGAGATCGCACCCCATCCTTGCGCATCCGATCACCCAGCTGGTAACAACAGTCGAAGAATGCCCGGTCGACATCCACCGTGTACTCTTTCGCAAAGCGGACACGTTCCGCAAAGCGGACAGGTTCCGAAATCAAATCTGGATTGGCCATGTTCAACACCTTCCTTTTCGACCAAGGTTCCTCCTATCGACAAGAAAAAAATGAGTTACTGCACACATTATGGTGTGTCAAGCACGCGGTGCACACGAAACACACAGACAACCACACACCCTCGGTGTGGCCAACCAAAAAAAACAATGAACAAACGAAGACAATAAACGCGTTTATCAGTATTAAAATTAAGGAGTGTTACATGGGGGGGTGTGAGTGTAAGAGGCTACCTGAACAGAAAGAGGGTTGGCTTAGTAGGTGAATTGGTTGAGGTGAACGAGTTGTTGGATGGGGCGAAGGAGTTGCTCCAACAGCGCACGTTGAAAGTCGGGGTTGCCCAGGGCGTTGTCCAGCTTGTCCATGTTCGGTTCGGGGTCCAGCTCGCTCCGTTTCAGTTTGCGACTCAGGAGCACGAACAGCATGGCGGGGAGACAGATGTGGTCGAAGAGGCGGCGCGCGGGGAGTTCTTGCCAGCAGGGTTGTTGCGTCTGCTCGTCCATCATGTACACGTACACCTCGTTGGGATGTTGCGTGAAGCGCAGCAAGGGGGGCGCGTTGTGCACGAGGTCGTCGCTGAACAGTCCGTTGGTGCGGCAAATGTCCAGGATGACGCTGCTCACATTGCCCAGTCGGCGAAAGTCCTGTCGATGCTGGTCGGTCAACTCCCAGCGCTGTGCGACGTTGTGGAAGAAATAGTTGGATGCCACGCAGCGGTTCAACGCCGTGGGCACATGGTCCACCACGGGCACCATGCGCCTCGGCACGGGCGGTAGCGCCGCCGACGATTGTGACAGCTGCAATTGCTGCTGCAATTGATACGACGCCGCGAACACGAGGGAGTCCGCACGACCCCGTTTTTGTGCGCTACCACCGACGCCGCCACCATTGCCGCCGCCACGCCGCTTCTTCAAGGGTGCCGCCGCTGCACCAGACGATGCAGATAATGCAGAGGAGGAGGAGAAGGAGGAGACCGAAGCCGACGATGACCGGCCATTGTTGATATCCCACAGCAACGACGACCGTTGCAACGATTCGGACGAAAGCACTTTGGTGACCGTCATGCATACACGAAAAAAAGGAGGGGGGGAGAGAGAGAAGAATACAAACCAGGTGAAAAAATTATGTGAATCCTGGTGCTATGCACTCCACACCCATCCCATGCCATCTCATCTCATCTCATCTCATCCCATCTCATCCCATCCCATCCCATCCCATCAGTCTGTTCCTTTTTTATCTGCAGCGAAGGTATTGATCGCGTCGCCGTTTTTTTGTTGTATTGGAATTATTGGAAAACACCTTTTGCTGACACATTGCCGTCCGTCCGCCATGGAAAAGAAGAATCGCGTGGATTGTGTTCCGGAGAACCCTTGTCCGCCTCCCCCTTCGCCGACGGTGCAATACACGACGGAGCCCACCGGCTTGGTCCTGAACGCCAATGCGAAGCGACGCGGCGTGCCTGCGGGGTACTACCGCAAACGGTCGATGGTGTTGGCGGACTCCTGTCCCACGTTGCACACCGCGGAGGCACACAACGCCACCTTGAAACGCATGCAGCAGACGGCGCAGACGGACGCATCGCGCTACACCGCGGCGTTGAAGGCGCTGGCCTCCGTGGCGCCTGTGCCGCTCGACCCGCGGATTCGTTGGAACAATCTCAGCGACCGATGGATCCCGAGCGTCGCCAGCGCCGGTGTCGTGCCCACCGCGTACAACACCCAGCTGAACCATCGCCGGTATTCGGTCACCTCCAGTCGACCGGGTGGACAACAACCCGGGGGCGTCGGATGCGACATCAAACACGGCTCCTATGAGCGCTACCTCAACCGCCTCAAAGGGGCAGCTCCGCTCCGCGCAAGTCCCGGCAAAACCAGTCTCGTCAGCGGATGTACGTGTTAACCGAAGTTTCCGGGGATCCAATCCAACGCAATCCCAAAAAACAGACTTGGAAAAAAAATATCTCCGTCCAATGCAACAATCACCTCACTCCACGACCCTGTTTGTTCTCTTTACCCACGGTCATCCGCATCTGCATCTGCATCTCATGCCGCAAAAGATCTTCATGTTCATCCCCAGCGGAACACAGCACGACTGGATGACAACCACCACCGCCGTCGCCGCTGCTCTCCCTTCGTCCACCAAAGCCGTCGGAAACAGTGCCAGCGCCTCCAAAAGTGTCACTGCTGGCATGGGCAGCATGATTGCGCGCATCCACGACGCACGTCCTGGATGCGGGTCTTGCGGTCGCTCCCGTTAACAGCGCACAATCCACCACCTTTCTTTCTTCCTTTCTTCCTTCCTTCCTTCTCACCTTCGATAGGTGCTGCTTCCCTTTCCCCTTCCTCTTCTTCCTCTTGTTCTCCTTCCCCTTCCCCTTCCCCTTTTTCGTCGCGGTTGTTTCACGGATCGATGGAGTCTTTGTGTGAGTTGTCGTCGTCGGGGTTGTCCGCGACGGCGTCTGATGCTGTTGCAGTTGCTGCCGCCAGTGCGCAAGGCTTGGAGGCGGCGATAGATGGCTTCTTCTTCCGTGTCGGGCACGGTGGGTGCATCCCGCAGTTGGTGCACGCGGTTTTGCAAATCTTTGGTGGCCAACTGGTCTTGCATCATCTCTCTCTGGGTCTGCACCATCAGTTCGTCCACGGCGCTGGCCTTGCGACGGTCGTCATGCAACCCCTCGCGGTCCAGAAAATCGAGGATGGCGGCCTCGCGGTTCAAGTGTGGGATCGATTTCATCTGACGCTTGATCGCAAGCAACCGCGTGAGCGCTTGCCGCTGCGGCCGCGAGAGGGTCGACGCCAGCGCGGCCTTGTCCTCCTCCAAGCGCGAACTCACGAGGCTGGGATCGAGGCGCACGATTTGTTCTGGCGTCATCGATTGCAATTGCGACACCTGCGCGTACGCATGCTTCTTGGGCCGAAACAACTGTTTGAACGAAGACATGATATGCTAACTGACTGACGAAAAGGAAACACGACAAACAACTGCAGTAATCTACCTTCCCAAAAAAAAACAAATTTGCGCTGTGGCAAAATATGTCACAGCGCAAAATATGTCACAGCGCCAGTTCATCCGTCCATGGTGGTGGTGGTGGTGGCGGCGGAGTCGGAGGGTGCAGAGTCGATGGGGGTGCTGGCGTTGTCTGAGGAATGGTGTCGGACGACGATGATATCGCAGCCGAGTTTGCTGCCGTCAAAGTACCGAAGCAACCCCTCGCGCACCTTCCCGGTGCGTTGGTCGACGTCTTCGTACACGCGATTGTAGACCACGTCACATTCCATGCGCACGAAGACTTTGATGTGGTCCAGCAGCAACCAGATGTCCAAACTGTTGCCCGGGGTGAAGTAATGTTGCCTGTTTTGACACAGCGGAATGATACCACTTGCATTGTACACAGCAAACGCAGACACCGTGTCGCAATCCATGGAGAAGTCGGTGAGTGGATGCGTCGTGTCGTCTGGGGACTGCTCTGCCGCCGCCACACACACATCCAGCAACAGTTTTTTCGATTCAAAATAGCATTCCCGCGCATCCGGTTGACTGGTGGGGTCAACAATCCACGCGCGTGATTCCATTTCCCCAAATCGGTGCCGCAAATAACGCAACGTCGCGCGAATGATTACCACCTTCAGACGCCTCCACTCCGCGGCCGAAAACACCGTGCTCAAATCCCTGATGGTCAATTCCACACTCATGCTTGCAATCAATTCTTCTTCAATGTCTTCAGTGTCTTCAATGTCTTCAGTTCTCTGCGTGCGGTTGCGTTTGCGTGCGGCTGCGTGTGTGATTTGGGACAAAAAAAACGACAGAGAGAGGAATGCACGACTTCTATCCATCAGTTTAAATGGATTTTCTCCACACACTGCAGCAGCAACACGCGCATCCTCGTCTCTCGTATTTGTCACTACCCTCCTTTCTCTCGTCTTCTTCTTCTTCTTTCCCTTTTTTTCCCTTCGCGTCGAATCCGTACCCATGTGGACTGCCGGCCAACAACCATTGCTCTCGGGCAACGCCAACACTGCCTCGGTCACGGTGTACCCCTCTCTTCAGAAACACCGCGCCACCTTTTTCCAGACCCAGTTCTTCCGCACCGTGTTGCCGCCCCTCTGCGCCCCACACACGTGCTACAATGTCAGCAAATCACTCTTCTACCAACCCCCCTGCAACAGCAGCTCCGTTCCCTCCGTCGGCCGATCCTCCGCCGGATACCTCGCCACACGCCACCGCGCCGGCGGACGCGCCCTCTAACACAACCAACAGCGGCAAAATATGTCACATCGGCAAAATGTGTCACGCCTCCACGGCCTTGTCCATGTTTGCTTCCCGCGCATTGTTGCGGATTGCATACACCTGTGGCTGCGGCTGGTGGAGTGCCACTGCGACGGGAGGCGCCGAGGGAAGCTCCCAAGAAGACGAACTGTCCAGCAGTGCATCGCGCTTGTGCAGGAACTCAGGATTCTCTATCCTGGTCAACGAGCCAGGCAAACGATTCCGCACACTGTGCGGCGTGGTGAACGGATCGTCGCGTGGACCTGAGTTGTTGTTGTCGTTGTTGTTGCTGCTACTACCATAGTTGGGTCCGCGCAACTTGCGCATGTCTTCTTCGGAAGGGGCGAACCCAGCCTTCTCGGAATAAGGGAGCACCGTGGCACCGCGGCGCGACCGACGGAACAGCATGATCACCCCCGGCTGCGTGCGACGCCCAATAGGTCGCGTCTCGCGCGCAAAGGTGTCTTCGCTGGCATACACCAAGTCATCATGCGAGATGAACACCGCGCGATCGTTCTCGATGAACACCCGTTCTGCCGGCGGCCGCAAGTCGGCGACCGCGTTGATCCACGCCATCTTGTACTCCATGGACAACTTGTCGTCCTCATCCCCCATCTCGTACGGGAAGTTCACAATGTCGCGCACACGCTTGCGCAAGGCCGAGAAGCGCAGTTGGTTCTGCAGAAATTGGCGGATGACCATCTGCACCGACAACTGCACTTCTTCCTTCACACTCACCGTGATTTTCACCCCCTCCACAAACCCCACCAACGTGTTGATGAGATGGTTCACGCAGCCCGTGAAACACGTGTCCACTGATTCATCCACTTCGGTGATCAGGCGCTCCATCAACAACGCACGCTCCTCGTGGTGCACCACCGCCCACCACACCAGCGCAAACAACTGCGCATAACTGATGCGCAAGATGGGATGCGCCTCCTGCGTGTGGCACGACAAATGCAGGAACTGATGCAACTTGCGCACCTCGGGATGCTCCTCAATCACCACCATCGACTCCACCGCCATCGCCGTTGCCGCCGCCGCCGCGTTCCCCTCCTCCTCCATCACGAGGTTCGCAGTCACCAACCCCGCGACCTGGGCCTCATCCCCATTGCTCTCCACAACAACAGGCGGCAGCGCCACCACTTGCTCCGGTTCCACCGCGATGAACACAAAGTCGTCGTCATCGTCGTCATCGCGAACCTCTTCTTTGTCTTCTTTGTCTTCTTTGTGTTCTTTGTCTGCTTCCTCCTCATCTTCTTCCGTCGCTGCGGATGCGACAAAAGACGGCGGCAAAGGTGGCAAAGGCGCCGAGGGTTCCAGGTGGGCGCCCAAGTCCACCTTCTGGTCCTGCTGCTCCATCTGCAGGCATCCGCGCAGACGCCGCATCTCTTCCAGCATTTGGTCGCGACACTCTTCGAAGGAGGGCACCGAATCCATCAAGTGATTGGCCTCCAAATAGCCCACCAGCGCTTGCACCGAGCGCACGGCACTGCGGTTCACCGACACCGAGTGTGCACTTTGGGGATGGTACACGTGACGCACAAAGTGCATCGTGCGCCAATCGAGGTTGGCGTCTCCTTCGCCCACACCATCCTTCTTGTCGTCTTCCTTCCTTTCTAGCTTCTCCTCTTCCTTCGCGTCTTCCTTCTTTTCTTCCTCGGGGAAAATGGTGCGCTTCAACAACTTGACCATGTGGTGGATGTTGACACTGTCGTAGTTTTGCAACGTGACAGGATTGTGTGTGTAGCGATGTTGCATCTTCATGTCGCACCATTTGCCACCATCCCAGGGGTGCTTGATGCGATTGTACGAAAAATTGCCCACGGTCTGTGGATGCAACTCCCACCACGCACGCGGCACTTCCGTCAAGTGATTGAAGCGGACGTTGAACTCCCTCACTGCATTCGCGATGAAATCATCCTCTCCTTCCCATTTCCCCTTTCCTTCCCCTGTCAGCGGCTCGGGCTCCAGCTCCAGCTCCAGCTCCAGCTCCAGCTCCAGCTCCGGCTCCGGCTCCGGCTCCGGCTCCGGCTCTTGGTGCGGCTCCGGATGCGGCTCCACAGTGTTCTTTCGAAACTTGATCACCTTTTTCACGCGCTGCATGATGGTGTTGCTGCCGCCACCAGCTGTCAGCGGCTTCCGCGACTGCAACTTCGATTGTGCCTGTGCCTGTGCCTGTGCCTGTGCCTGTGCCTGTGCCTGTGCCTGTGGCCGCGGCGTCAGCGGTGGCGGCGACCATTTCCACGGCAAGCGTTCGATTTTGGCGTGGGTGATGACCACGGTGCGCAGGCGCGGGCAATGCGACAGGCGCGGGAAGGTGGTCATGTTGGTGAATTTGAGGATGAGCACCTCCAGATGGGGAGCCACCTCGTCGGGAATCACGATCGTCTCCAGGGGCATGTGTTCGATGTGCAAGACGCGCAGGCGCGGCGGAAACACCACCTCCGTGTTGCGGCATTGAAACAGGATGATCTCCACGATGTCGTTGAAACACACCGATTTCCCAATCACTTCTTCGTACTGCCGCAAGAAGAGATTGGTGTACTCCACGTCAAACAAGCGATTCGCCGCCAAATTGCCCAGCGCACAGGTGTGTTCCTCATTGCCCGTGCGGAACTGCACCACCGAACACGTCGGGTCCAGTCGATGCATGCCGCCGCCAGCCGTGCTGTTCATGGCCAAGTTGGTCACGGACGACGATGCAGGGGGAGGAGAAGCAGTTGCTGCAGGGGGAGAAGAATCCGATGGCATGGCAAGGAAGTGAATGCGTTCGTTCAAACAAGGGAATGGGTAAAGTGTGTGTTGTGTCTGCTTTGCGTGGACAAAAAACTAGTTGTTGTCGCACGCGCAACGATTTAAGTGCTTTTTGTTTCAGTGCTTCAGTGCTTCAGTGCTTCAGTGCTGCGTCTGCGTCTGCGTCTGCGTCCGCGAGGTTGATGCCACCCACCACGCCTGAATGCGCGTCACGACGATGATGGTGCCAAAAAAGAAAAACAACGCGCGTGTTTCCAAGTCGATCTCGTAGGGTGTGTGGCGCAGCGGCCAGAACAAGTACACCATTAGCGCGCCCAACAACAGATTGAACCACCACTCCACCTCCGACTTCCAGCGCAGCACCATCTGATCTTCGCGGCGGCGATGCAACCAAACATGCAGCACCAGGTACGCGACAGACAACAGGAAGAAGATCAATTTCAAGACAAACAACAGGGTCACGTACTGATCCACGGCACTACTCACCATCCCTTCACTCCTCTTCTTCATCTTCTTCTTCATCTTCTTCTTTGTCGCCGCCATTCTTCGCACACAAATGGACTGGACTGTGGGTTGCACGGTATGTATACGTTCTCCTGCGAACAAAAAACGGCCCGCAGGCCGGTCTTTGCAACACTTTTTTTCTGCAGAGAAAGATATCAATCAAATCCGACCTGCCGAACCGAACCAAACCTAACCAAACCAAAGAAGAACCATGCCCACCCGAAAATTGACTCCCTGGAATCTGTTCGTGAAGAAGATCTTCCGCGAAGGCAAGGCGCGCAACCCCAAGTACCAGTTCAAAGACGCGTTGCGTGACGCCAGTCGCCGCAAGCGTGAAATGGGCAAAATGTCTTCCGCTTCCTCCGCCTCCGCCTCTTCCTCCGCCACCACGATGTCTTCTGCCGACTCTGCTTCTGCCGACTCTGCATCATCATCCCCCACATCATCCGCATCCTTCTCCGCAACCGCCACATCCCACCATCGTCGCCGTCACAGTCACCATCGCCGCTCCAAACACAAGACCCACCATCGCCGCACCAAACACAAGACTCATTCGCGCCGCACACGCACCCGCCGCCACCGTCATCATTAAATTAACTGAGCAAGTCTGTTGTGTATGTGTGTATGTGTGTATGTGTGTGGGGTAACCAAGTAATTCAGACATGTTAGCGCAGTACAACGCACATCCTCGCGACGCATTGGTGTCCTTTGAAGAAACAGGACACAAATACACCATTCTGGGCGAAGACAGTGCGCGCTTCGTCTCGGTGACCACCTTGGTCAAACGCATGTTCGCCGAATTCGATGCCGTCGCCGTCATCACGCGCATGATGAGTGGTCCCAGCTGGAAACCGGGTCACAAATATTTCGGCAAGACCATGGAACAGATCATGGCAGAGTGGCGCAACAACGACGCCGCCCTGCGCGGAACCCTTCTCCATGCCCAGATCGAGCGCTTCTACAACAACACCGAGTGTCCATATCCCTGCACCCACCGCGAACTCTACGCCTTTGTCCTCCGCGAACAACAACTACAACAACTCCAACCATTGGCCGCCGCCGCCACCTTGCCCTTGCCTGCCGCAACAACTACTGCAACGACAACGACAACGACGACAACGTTGCCCACGCAGGAGGTTGTTTCGGAGTGGCAATACTTCCTCAACTTCGTGCGCGACACGCCGTGGCTGCAGCCGTACCGCACGGAGTGGCGAGTGTTCGATCCCACCACATGCATCGTGGGCAGCATCGACATGGTGTTTCTCGACTCGCGCGACAACTCCATGTGGATCTACGATTGGAAGCGCGTCAAGGAAATCGCGCAAATCAATCGATATGCGCGCAACAAGTGTTGTCTCCATCCTTCGTTGCCGCACATCCCCGACGTCAACTTCTGGCACTACGCCCTGCAACTCAACACCTACCGCACCGTCCTCCAAACCCCCGCGTACGGATTCGCTATCCGCGGATTGCGACTCGTGCAGCTCCACCCCGACATGCACGACTACATACTGCACGACGTTCCCCTGATGCACGACGAAATGACCTGCGTCTTCCACTATCGCAGCGAAGAAGTCGTGCAGGACACCGCCACCGCGCGCAACTCGGAGGGAGACGCCGAGGGACGCCAACTGCAGCTCCTCCAATCCATGGAATTCATCAAAATGGATATATAGACAAACACCACCCCATACTGTCACACACTCTCTCTCACAACACAATAGACAATAGACAATAGACAATACACAAAAAAAACACAAAACACCACATGTGGCTCTGGTGCATCTGGTTCTTTCGTTCCTTATGGGAATGGTACGTGGAGATCGAGCAGGCGCTGAGCATCATCTTGTGTGCGCCAATCTACGAAGAGGAAAAGGATGGCGGCAGCGCCAAGAAAGACGAGGCCAACAACAAGAAAGACGGGGAAGGGAATGGAGATGATGATGATGATGATGATGATGATGATGCAGCATCGAAGAAGAGGGTGGCGCGTGAGAATCCAGAACTGTGCCGCGAACGCGAACGTGCCGCGCAGATGAAGGCGTACGAAGGATTGTACGTGGAGCACGTGCGCGCCATGGGAAAAAACCAGCGTGCGCCAAATGGAGAGGGCAAGGACAAGGACATTGAAGATGCGACGACCAAGTGGAAACACTTGTTCTTGTTGGAAAAGACGCCGCTGGGGAATGTGTTGATGCAATACGACGCCAAAGCGGAACATTTCACCTACTTCAGCGACACAAGCATCCCCTATCGCTTCCTGGAAACGGTGGCACGCAAGTTCGTCAAGACCTTTCGCTGCCGGGAACTGTACATCGACATGGAAGAGGAATTGCGCACGTTGCGTCTGCGCCACGTGCACGAACAATGTGCGGAGCAGAAACGATCCGAAGGACTGGAAGAGGAAGCCAAGCCCAAAAAGTCGGTGTTCGCCAAGTTGAAAAGCTACAACAAACAAGCGGGTGCGGGACCGACGCCCGGCGGGGCGGGGCCTGCGCGCAACAACCTCAACAACCCTGCGTCGCAAGCCTTGCGCGACCAACAACTGAAGGAAGAAATCCAGTTGAAACAACGCGCCAATCGATTCCACCACGAAGGCAAACTCGCCAACTTTTCCTTCCTGCAAAAGGTGAAGCCCGAAGTCGTCAACCAACGATTGACCCTGTCCTTCGCCGACTTTCAACGCGCCCGCCGCGAACAACAAACACCCTTTCCTCTGCCCGAAATCCGCGGGAAACCCAACCTCGGCAACCGCATCTAATTCGTGTGTTTCAACTTGCGTGTCTTGTATGTCTTGTGCGTCTTGTGTGTCTCGTGTGTCTTGTGTGTGTCTTGTGTGTGTCTTGTGTGTGTCTTGTGTGCATGTGTGTAATGGTTTAAACCGAACGAACGGTGACCTTCTCCAATCCAATCCTTGTTTCTTCATTCCATTCCATTCCATCAATGCGGGAAGACGCGCACTGGATCCGGCATCCGTCGCAGACGGCATTGCAGTCCTTCACGTACACTTGTCTCTTGCATCCATTGGTGGCCAACGAAATCCACGCATCTGCCACGCTGTTGCGCTTACCTCCCACCACTGCATCTTCTTCTGCGAATCCTGGTCCTGGTCATGGTCCTGGTCCTGGTCATGGTCCTGGTCCTGTCGTGGATGCATGGCGCGCGACCAGCACGGTGGTGATGGACCACGAAGTGTTGGACGACGACCTGCACGTGAAGCTGGTGTATCGATGGCACCCGTCACTCCGACAAGAAACCTTGCGTGATAAACTGCTGATGCGCTGCGCGCGGCCGGCGGACACCTTGCGCACCCTCCTTGACACCTACGCGCACCTGGTCCCGTGGCTGGACCGACTGCATCCCCCGCACCTGCTGCACCACCACCTCCCCCAAGGTGCGGCGAACACGGTGAAGCCGGAAGAAGAGGTGTGTGTGTTTGATTGGCGCATGGATACGCTGGTGTTCGTGCCCGATGCGCCGGCGATGGCCACCGTTGGATCGTGGAAGCGCGCTTTGCGCAAGAAGAAACAATTCGATCTGGAATACTTGCGGGAACTCATGTTGGCGGCCGACGAGTGGGAGTGGAAACCGCTAGAGGCGTGGCTGCTGTGCGTGCTGCGCACCCGCGACATAGCAGGCGGCTACGTGACCCGCGCGTTGGTGGAACAGGTCGTCGACCAGTTTTTGCACGCGCAACGAAGTCTCCCGCGCCAAGGCTGGATGTCGCTGGTGTCCGCCGACACACTGGCGCAGTACCGCCTGCACTGTCTCGACGCCCTGCGGCCCTACGTGGGCCTCACCGTGGCCGTGGCGGTTGCGCACACTTTAGCGCACACACACACTTGGGATCGGTATTCGCTGTCGCTACTGTACCTGTGCTGGGTCGGCGGATGGGTGCGGGCGGACGCGCTTCACCTGCAACACACCCCCTTGCACAAATGGACGGCATGGTTGTTCCGCCACATTCATCCCGACCCCGCGCGGCGCGAAGAGGCCGCAGTGTCCCCCTGTCCGTTCTTGGAGCAGTGGCGCACTGGCCGCGGCGACTGGAGCTGGATCGAACGCGCCGACCACAACCAATGGCAACAATGGATGCGCGATGTCCTGTGAGGTGTGGTGAAGTGAGGTGAGGTGAGGTCAGGTGAGGCGAGGCAATGAAAGGACAGGACAGGGGCACCTTGTTTTTTTTCTCCGCGTACAACATCTTTCTCTGTCTCGTCCACTTTCCCGCAACAACCAAGCAACCCCAGTCACCATGCCATCCGGAGCCAAAGGTCTTTTCCACAAATTCGTCAAACCATCTTTGCCAGATGACATCCACCACATCATCAGCAAGGTCAACTCCGGCGTGCCCATCAGCACCGAAGAAAACGTCGCGTTGAAATCATGGGCCAACACCTTGAACTCCTACGTCTACGTCAATCCATCCACTTTTCACCTCCCCAATCTCCCCACCTACCCATAATGCTCATGCCGCCCTCTGAACCGAACCGAACCGAACCGAACCGAAACATGACACCATTTAAACAACAGAAACACTCACGGGAGGTAGCCCACTGTTCACATTGATCAGCTCACCTTATCATCCCCCCCCGTGCGTTCGCGTTTCTGTTGTTTGCGCGGCAAAATATGTCACAACAGCAAAATATGTCACAACAGCAAAATATGTCACAACGGCAAAATATGTCACAGTTCCATCATTTGTCCGAGGAGGGATTGTCTTCGGACGAGGAGGAAGAGCGTGATCCGAGACGTGATGCAGATGAAGACGAAGAAAGAGACGAAGAAAGAGACGAAGGAGAACAGGAGGTGTGTACAGTGCCACTTGGATGGGTGCGATTGCAACGCGTGGATAAAAGCAGCAGCGGCGGCGGCGGTGTGCGATGGGAACGTCATCCCGAGGACCTTCGTCGATTGATGGAAGAAGTGGACATGCGCAAGTTAGTGGCGATCGCCGATGCCGCCGAGGAACATTGGCTGGACCGGTTGCATCGCTACCGCCGCATGCGCGCCCGCCGACAACAACAACAACAACAAGAACAACGAGAACAAGAACCACTGGAAGAAGAAAGGCAACGTCGACTGGCCCTGGCCGATGCCGCCACGATGGACCATGCAATGGTGGACAGTGCAACTGCGTGAGTATGCTGTGCAGGAAAGTCTTCGCGCAAATTACGATCACTGCTTCTTCGTCATCCTTTTCCTTTTCATCGCTCCCTTCCTGCGTGCCAGTCGCCATGCAGCAGCGTCATCCAAGCAAAGCCACTGCCGCCGCGGCGGCGATAGTCGCAGACTGGGATGTGACGGAACTCTATCCACAAGATGTCTTGTCGGTGGTGTGGAAATGCATCTACGTCGACCATCGGCGGCACGTGATCCGCGTGAAAGAAGAGTCGTACCTGCTGAATGTGCCCAACATCCTCACCCGCGAAGAAGTGGTCACCTTGTTGCAGCGCGCCATGTACCTCGAAGGACAACGATTCCGCATCCACTCCATCCTGAAGTACCACGTGCCCCTGGAACCGCAAGAATTGCTGTCGGAGCGCAACGACGCGTCCTTCCTGCAGTCCGTGCAACACATCGACGACCTCGAACTCCCGCCTTCCGTGCCGCTCTTCCACGACCTGCACGAAATCGTCTTCCTCCTCGTGCAACCCCCGCCACCTCCTCCCTCTTCCCTTTCTTCACCTTCTCCTTCTTCTTCTCTTTCTTCATCCCCGACACCGCCACCGCAGTGCTGCACAGAACTTCGACGACCGCACACCAAACGTGTCTGGATTCGACACCTGGGCAACAACCGCACCATGCGTGCTGCATCCACGTCCACGTCCACATCCACTTCCAATTCCACTTCCACGTGCCTCGCATAATTTTTCCGCTTGCTCCAAATGAGAACAAAGACAGCAAAGGGAAAGGGAAGGGAAGGGAAGGAAAGGTTGGAAAGATGATCACGTTTGCATTTGACCTGGACGACATGGATGTGCTGCAGAACGCCGTGCGACAACAAACGCGGCTGCCGAAATCGAGCATTCCGCTGCCCGAGTTGACCGAAACCGAAAAAGAAGAACTGCGCGTGTGGCGTCGACGGAACACCATGGCGGTGCGCGAACGCAAACGTCGACGGATGGAGCGCATCGAGCGCTTGGGCATCCAATTGTCCTACAGCGAAGCACTTCGATATTTTGTCAGCGAATACGACTCGGAGTTTGACGAGGACAACGAAGAAACCAAAGAAGAAGAAACCAAAGAAGAAGAAACCAAAGAAGAAGATGACGAAGAAGGAGATTGTCGCTTGCATTTGTCTCCGCGTACGTTGCGCGCCATTCTGCACTTCTTGCCAGTGGAGCACGCACACTTTTGGAACAACCAAGGCGTGTACTTCGTGACCATGCGCATGACCCATGCGGCGTTGTGCGAAAATCTGGAGTACCGCGCACGCCACCAAATGACAGGCTGTCTGTATGCATCCTCGGGTCGCATGCCGCCGCATATTCCAGCCTACAAACGAATGATCGTGCTGCTGATCGACGCCGACCTCCGCCAACTGGTGGAGATCGGCCTCGTCTTGAACCGCATCGCCCCCATCCAGCCGCCACCGGTCGTGCACGCCAACCGCGCATGGAACCGATTCGTCTTCCAAGGCACATACCACTTTGCGCGCGACCACCTCGAACAGGTACATCCGTTGCTGCTGTTCATGCTGGAACGCATCATGTTCCAAGAATACTCAAAGTCCTTCCGCAGCAGCAAAGGTCACTTCGCCATGCTGTCGCCGCGCGCCACACGTGATGTCATTCTACAGTGCGGGTACAACATCGAACGCGAAATCTTGACCCTGTTCCGCAACCACTACCACCTCTACCTCTGCGATCACGAAAAGCAACGCGCCAAAGCTGCCGCTGCCGCTGCCGCCAGTCAGCAACGACGACAAGTCCTCCGAAGCCGCGAAGAACAAGACAAAGAAGACAAAGAAGACAAAGAAGACAAAGAAGACAAAGAAGACGAAGAAGACAAAGAAGACGAAGAAGACAAAGAAGACAAAGAAGACGAAGAAGACAAAGAAGACGTGTAGATGAAGTCGTGTGTTAAGTATTGTTGTTGTAGTTGTAGTAGTTGTGCGTCTGTATGTGCATGTAATGAATGTTAATTGCGACAAAGGAAACCTGTGTCAATGCGCGCGCGCGGCAAACGCGCCGCCGACTGCTTCTTTTCTCTCTTCACACAATTCACTTAAACTGTCCAGTCACCTTCCTCCTGCATCCAACTATCTCACTCCAGCGATCAATCCAACCTTTTTCGCATAACTTTACAAACCGACGGACGAACAAACCAACTGAGTGACTGACGGCCAATGCAGCCCGCGTTTGATACCGACGTTGCGCACTATTCGGTGGAAGAATTGCTGGCGATCATCGGTCTGCCACTGGACCGGTTTGCCATCACAAACACCGACGCATTGCGCCAACGCGTAGGCGTCTTCGTACAGCGCTTCCAACGACGCAACCCCGCGATTGCCGCCTTTTTCCGCGATCTCGAATACATCCTGTTGCGCGAACTGGACAACCAACAAGGCGCGCCTGTTGCCGCCGATGCCGACGGGGAAGTGGATGATCGAGATGGAGATGGAGAAGGAGATGGAGAAGGAGATGGAGAAGGGGAAGGGGATGGAGATGGAGATGGAGATGGAGATGGAGATGGAGAAGTGGATAGAGAAGAAGATGCAAGGAAGAAGACCAACGCCGCGCGCGCCTTGTTGACGGCCGAGGCCCAACAGTGGTGGGAAGGACAAGGGTCGGTGGGTCGGAGCCGCAGCATCGTGCAACCCAACCAACTGTTTCCGAACCTCGGCGGCCCACACGCCGTGCTGGAACCCGCCGAAGAACCCTTCTCCTCCAGCGTCGACGCCTTCCACATCCCCGTGAAGCGCGACGTGCTCAACCCCAACCTGAAAAACACCACCTCCCGCTTCGTCAACCTCGACAGCCAGTTCCGCCAAGCCGGCAGCGGACAACACGTGTCCTCCACCGACTACACCCTCGACCTCTCCGACACCCTGAAGAACACCTTGCAACTCAGCCTGTACTCCTACCAAATCCCCTTCAGCTGGTACGTGATCGACGCGGCCTACGGCAACACCACCTTCTGGATCGTGGACGACGCCACGCAACTCGCGGTGCCCGTCGTGGTGCCCCCCGGCAACTACAACCACACCGAGTTCGAAGAACAACTGAACACATCCATCCGCGAAGCCGGCTTCACTGCGCCGCCACCACCACCATCTGTTCCCGACGCCGTCGACGTCCCCGCCGTCACCTTCAACCGCCGCACCGGCAAATTGACCTTCCGACTCTTTGGCTACACATACACCACCCCCAACAATGACAACAATGACAATAACGACAACACGTCCTTCGTTGTCACGGACCGCACCTTGTTGGTCTTCTACGACTTTACGGGCGCCCTGCACGATGCAGGGGGAGGTCGCCGCCGAAGCAGTCAGCAGTACTTCAACAGCTCCCTCGGTTGGCTCATGGGGTTTCGCATGCCATACGTCTACGTGGAGGCGAGCGTCGTCGGCAACACCCCGCCCGCGCTGTTGGACTTGAACGGCACCAAGTACCTCATCCTCGTGATCGACGATTTCAACCAGAACCACGTCAACAACGCCATCGTCTCCATCAGCCAGTTCACGTCCACCATCGACACTCCGACCTACTACGCCCCCGACCTGCCGCAAGTCTGTTTGTCGCCGGAGGAGCGCAGCAACTTGACGGAATTGGTGGACGACCTCGGCGCCGGCCAGGGACTGTTGCTGGCGGAGAAATTGGTGCAACCCAGCGGCTTCACCCCCGTCGTGCTGCCCACCGCCCCGCGCACCTTGACGAATGCGCAGTTGTACACTTTGAACGAGATCGCCCGCAAGAAGCGGGACATGACCCAGTACCTGTCCAAGGCGCCCACCTCGGCGGACATCCTCGCGATCTTGCCGGTCAAAACCTCGGTGGGCGTGCCCACGGGCACCCTGCTGGTGGAATTCAGTGGGTCCCTGCAAGACAGCGCGCGCACCTACTTTGGCCCCGTGGACATCGACCGCATGGCCGTCAAATTGCTCGACGACAAGGGCAACGTCCTCAACCTGCACGGCAACGATTGGTGTGTAACGTTGTTGTGCGAATGTCTGTATCAATATTAACCCCCCCCCCATCCAATTCACTTCACTTCAACTTCAACTGCAGAGAGGATGATGTTGTCTTCGATGCTGCTGAAAGACGTTGTGCACGCGGGGCTGGACTATCTGCCGGTGCCGTGGTTTGCGTGGATGTTGTGGACGTTGCGACATCGCCCCTTTCTGAATTGGTACCTGTGTGTTGGCGTGCTGCTGAACGATCTGTTGAACCGCGCGCTCAAAGGCTATTTCCGACAGCCCAGGCCGCGCACCACTCCGCTCGATTTCCATGCGCACCACTTGCACTTTCCCCATCTGCTGCCCTACCACCACTACGGCATGCCCTCGGGCCATGCGCAGTTTGCGGGGTTGATCACGGCCTTCGCGTGGCAAACGGCACCGGACGAACAACCCCTGTGGCGCAACCTGGCCATTGGCGGCGTGGTGCTGTTGCAGCGCTGGGCGTTTCTGCAACACGATGCTGCACAAGTCGCCGTGGGCTATTTCGTGGGATGGGGCGTCGGCTTGGCACTGGCCTGGCTGGCGAAACGCGCCCTCCGCGGCACCTGGCGTCCGCGCAACGACGATGGATGTACCGTGGCCGATCCCGGCACCTTTCATTGATGGAGACAAGAAGGAAGAGAAGGATAAAACAAAGGAAAATCAAGGAAAATCAAGGAAAAATGAGGGAAAAATGAAGGACGAACAATGGGGAGTGAATGTTTCATGATGTGGTTACAGGGAGTTGAAACTACACACTATTGCAGAAAAGTCGTCAAACTCAAAGCAGATCACGTTCCATTGCTTTAAAAGTGACACAGTTGGGAAGAATGTTTTTTTTCTCCCGAAAGAATACCAGTCTGCTTGCCTTGGACAATTTTTGCTTGTTTCTTGTTTCACGGAAAGATGCCCACCATCAACGCCATTTTCAGGTACGACTTGAGCAAACAAGCCAACACGAGCACTGTTCGATTGCCGTTTATTGAATTGGATGGTTTCGTGGACTGGGGAGATGGATCTACCGAATATGTTGGGGGAATATCTGTAATAAATCACACATTTGGTGTTCCGGGTGCAATATACACCATCACTGTTTTGGACGCAAATCAAGTAATAATGGCGGGTATCGATCCGCCGTTTGGACTTGGATTGTTTTACTTTGAATATGTGACACCAATGATTGGGGTGGAATACATGAATGGAATTTTCGAAAATGGATCCAATTTGGAAACTGCGATTTTTCGATCTGGTGCAAGTCACGACGTTATCGCCATGCAAGATTTGTTTGCGAATTGCACATCGCTCACCACCGTGACATTCGAAAGCAACACAACTAGCAATTTGCAATACACCGATAGAATGTTCAAAGGTTGCACGAAATTCAACCAAGACTTGGGCTCGAATTTTAACACTTCCAGCGTGATCAGCATGCAGTCCATGTTCCAGGGTTGCACTGCGTACAACAAGCCATTGCCCGCCAGTTTCAACACTGCATCCGTCGTCAGTTTCAGCGGCATGTTCAGTGGATGCTCCAGTTTCAATTCCGAGCTTCCCGCTGCGTTCACGGGATCCAGCGCCACCAGTATGGCGGATATGTTCAAAGGATGCGCTGCTTTCAACCAAGCATTTCCCGACAACTTTGCCACCACTTCTTCCCTTTTTGACATGACATCCATGTTTGAAGGGTGCACTGCATTCAATCAAGCGTTTCCCGCAGGGTTCAACACCTCTGGCGTCATCAGTATGATTTCTGCATTCCAAACCTGTCGCGCCTTCAACCAATCCTTGACTTCTTTCTCTCCTGTCTCGATGACCAATGCCAACAACATGTTGGCTGACTGTGGAATGTCCCCAGAGAACTATTCCAACTTGCTCAATGCGTGGGCGGCTTACGGCGCCAGTTTGAAAACAGGTGTTCCCCTTGGCGCCAACAACTTGCAGTACACCGCCGCAGGCCTTGCTGGTCGCAACACGTTGGTGAACACATACAACTGGATGATCACCGGCGATTCCATGGCACGTGCCGTGATCAACAACATTTGTTTCACTGCGGGTACGCCTATCCACATCGACGGTCACACCCTTCCCGTTCGCATCGAGTGCGTGGAGGCGGGCAAACACCGCGTCGGCGGAAGAATGGTGGAACATGTTACCGCTACCAAATCCACCGACAGCCACGTGGTGTGCATCGACCAAGGTGCGCTCGGTGCTAACGTGCCATCGCAACCACTCACCATGTCCAAGAAGCACAAATTGATGTTCGATGGGAACATGGTGGCTGCGGAAACCTTGGTGGGCAAGATTGACGGTGTGTTCTTGCGCAAGTACCGCGGCGAACCCTTATTCAACGTGTTGTTGGAGGGAGATGCGCCAGGAAAGATGAATGCGGCAGACATGGAGTGCGAAACCTTGGATCCATCCAACTCCGTCGCCAAATTGTACCGCCTTTTACCAACCTTGCCCACCGCTGCCGACCGCGACGCATTGATTGCCAAGGCCAACGAACGCATCCTGTCGCAACAACAACCTTTGCGCGCATGAACATCACATTTAAATCCCAACATCATTCATCATTCATTTTTTATGACACACTCTCTCCTCTCCATCCAACGTCGTACATGTGGCCCTTTCCAAGCAATATCCGCAGTCGCCGTCGCTGTGTGGCGCAAGCCATCAGTGTACCGTTGTTGCCGCCCTCTTATACCGAATTCACCCCCATCGTGGAACGCCTGTCTGTGTCGCAGGCAACGCAACACCAATACTGTCGCGTGGAGGTGATTGGGCAGCGGTTCTGGCCCCCCGCCATCGGCACCACCGACGTGATGTTCGACAACCGCCCCGTGGCCGCCGTCACCTTCCACCATTCGCAACTCATTTCGTTCTTGATTCCACTCGACGCCACGGTTGGTACCCACGAGGTGCGCGTGCGCAACGTGTACAACAACACCTTGTCCACGCGCTCGCCCTTGCCCGAACCCGGCATTTCCCTCTTCTCCAACGCCACACCCTTCTACATCGTGTCGCCCATCCCATCGTAAACCCCATTCATCGTGAACTGAACAGAACAGAACAGAAACCCCCACACCAAGAACTTCCGATCACTAATGATGGAGGCGCGGCGCCGACAAAAATTCCTCTCGCTGCATTGTATCCACCACCACACAAGCACGTCACATTGCGACAGCGTGACACCACCGCGACCACCGCAACAAACAAACAGACAAACAGACATGGGTGCTGGCATTTTACCCGCGACGATTTGGAAAGGGGAGTTGTGGTTTTTGTTTGGCAAGGAGGGCAAGTACGAAGACTCGGCGCACGGGTTCTCGGATTTCGGCGGCGGCACGGACAGTCGAGAGTCGTTCCTGGAAACCGCGGTGCGCGAGGCGGGGGAGGAGTTGACGGGGTTCTTGGGCACCGATGGCGATGTGCGTCGCTGGCTGCGCCGCTGCGGCCACTTCCCTATCGACCACCAGAGCGACGGATTCCCGCCGTACCGCATGCACATCGTGCCCTGCGACTACAACCCCTGGCTGCCGCACTTCTACAACCAGAACCAACAGTTCCTGCAGAAGCGCATGCCGGCGGCCTGGTTCAAACAGAGCAAGATTTTCGAGAAAGCCGAAATTCGGTGGGTGCCGTCCTACGCGCTCGGCAGGATGCGCCCGCAGTTCCGCAACTACTTCCGCCACATCGTCGACGACATGCTGGCGCGCATGCCCGCCATCCACCGCTTCGTGCGCCAACAGCTCCGTCGCCGCCGGGGTGACACCATCACGTCGCGCCCCAAACTCACCCGCACCGAAACACAGCGCCGCAAAGAGTACCGTCTCCTCCATCCACACCGAACTAGCCGAGGCAGTAGTGGTAGTAGCACCACCAAAGTAGGCAGTCGAAGCAGAAGTGGACATCATCATCATCACGCGCGCGGCGACAGTGCCACTCTATCCGCCAAGCAGCATCTCTCCCCCTCTCTGTCCCGGCACCGCCAGCAGCACCATCATGCCACGCGAAAACATTCAACTCGACCACTGCCTCCATCCCAATCACTGTCGCGCCGCCGCCGTGGACGCCGTACCCACACCACTTCCTATCCACACCCTCCACCACCGCCGACCCCCCCAATGGCCCCCGTTCCTCCGATTGCCGCTGCCCCCGCACCTTGAAAAAACGGCCCGCGGGCCGGATTTTGATTGCGCGTCGAATGTGCGATGGAGAAATAGATGGATCGTTTTTTCTCTCGGACCAATGCAATTGCCGACGACCACAACGAGCGAAAGCAACCAGTTGCATTGATCCCTTTTCGCTCACCCTTTTCGCCCACCCTTTTCCCATTCCCAACGATCGATCGATCAGATCAGATCAACTACACAGCCATGGTGAGAAGCGACGACGATGACGACGCCGCCGCCGCCGCCGCGGTCGAGCACGGTGCCCCGCATCCTTTCCACAAACAGACGTCGCGTCCGATCTTCTCCAGCCACGATTTGTTGGCCGACGCAGAAGACGAATTGGAAGAACTGCGCAGCAGCGCCTCTTCCTCCGCCTCTTCCTTCGCCTCCCATTCCATGTCCGGCATGTCGGGGTCCGTTCCTTCCTTGACCACGTCCTCCGGTTCCGCCGACTTGCCGACACGGAGAACTGCGCCAGCAGCAACGACGACGACAACGACGACGACCACTGCAACAACAAGAACAACCATACCGCAAGATGATGATGGAGAAGGAAAGGATGAGTACGAGGATGAGGATGAAGATGAAGATGAAGGAGAGGATGAAGGAGAGGAAGCAAGGGTGCGACCACCGTCGTCGCCGAACCGTCCAAGGTCAACGCCCGTTGCCGCGCCGCCCATGTCGCGCTCCTTTTCCCTCCGCCAACTCCACCCTCGACCTTCGCCATCTGCACCATCTGCGCCACCCACCACCACCACGCTTCCATCCACGGCAGCTGTATCCGTATCCACAATCCCTTTTGCCGCCGCCGCCGCTCCCACTTTCACCAGTTCCACTTCAACCCTCCCTTCACACAACCCCCGACGCCTTCGCACTTCCTCCTCCTCTCTGGCATCGGGTGCCAAAACGGAAGATTTGCGAGAACAAGTAGGGAAAGCGGCGGGGCGCTTGGGTGCAGGTGGAGGAGGGGGCGACTGGAATGAAGGGGAGGAGGAGATGGATCCGAGTTTGACGTACCGGAAGTACACGTACAAGGAGGTGGAGAAGGAGATCAACGACAACTACTACGACGAGAAGGAGTACCTGTCGAGTGCGCTGGACATCATCGCGGCGCACTTGAGTGGCCAGAAGTTGATCTACATGGAGTCGAAAACGTTTTGCGAGCGGCGCCTGAACTTCCTGATGATGCCGGCCATCCTGCTGAGTACCGCCGCCACGGTGCTCACGAGTATCGTGGACGAATGGTACTGGGGCGCCTTCCTCATCTCCAGCGTGAACGGCATCATCGCGTTCCTGCTGGCGGTGGTGAACTACCTGAAGCTGGACGCCGCGTCGGAGGCGCACAAGACCTCGTCGCACCGCTACGACAAGCTGCAGACGCGCATTGAGTTCCTCTCGGGCTACACGCTCATGTTCGGCCTGGACAAAGACACAGTGCAGAGCTGCATCGAGGAGACGGAGAAGAAGATCAACGAGATCAAGGAGACGAACCAGTTCATCATTCCGAAGGACATCCGTACCTTGTACCCGGTCATCTACAACACCAATGTCTTCGTCGTCATCAAGAAGATCGAAGACATCCGCAAGCGCAAGATCAATGCGCTGAAGGAAATCAAGAACCAGAAGAACTACCTCATCGCCGTGCTGAAGGCCAAGCGCAGCAAGGACAAGCGGACCTCCGTGCGCAACCTCGAGACCGAGATCCGCCGACTCATCGTGGAGAAAGACCGCCTGGTGAACAACATCTTGCTCATCAAGTCCGCCTTCTCCATCATCAAGGAGATCTTCCTCACGGAAACGCTCAACGTGGAGGCGCGCAAACGCTGCTGCGGCGCCGCCCCTTTCCTCTGCTGCGCACCCGCCCCCGTCGATCCCCTCAAACTCAACAGCTTCGTCGAGGACGTCATGGACCCCTACGGGCGCCAAGACAAACTCATGCAGGACGCCAGCGCCAAACAGCGCAAGGAGGCCACTGAACAGCGCAAACTGCAGAAACACGAACTGCGCGACGTCCGCCACGAACTGCGCGCCACGCAACAACTCCTGCACCAAAACACCCGCTCCGTCGAACAACTCGTCGACCGCATGGAACGCGGCGAACTCATACCACCCACTTCTTCTTCTTCCACCTCCGTCCCCGCCACCGTCCCCGCCCCCGTCACAACAACCACACCATCACGACAGAATGTGACCGATGCTTTGGATGCAGGAGCTTTTCGGGGGGCAAGCGGGACTCGAAGCCGCGCGCGAATGGACTCGGGGAAGAAGCCGCCGCCGGCCGCGCCGGAGACCACGAACACCACTACCAAACCCACCGTCGTGCAATTGTTTGGAAGCGGAAGTGGAACGAATCGGCACTTCCCTGCGCACTTCCATCGCCGAGAAACACCGCCACGCGTCGACGACGAACTGCAATTGTTGGTGAGCGAAATCCAACGTCAACAACAACAACACCAATTTGCGTACCCAGAATATCCGGACACCTTCACCCTACCTGTTGCGCCGCCACCCTCTTCCCGTCGTCCTCTTCATGCTCCTCCTCCTCTTTCCCATCTTTCGCCTCAGTCGCGTCGACACCATGCCGCCGCCGCCGCATTGCCTGAAGTGAACGTGCAGGAAGAAGAAAAGGATGAACATGAGGATGAAGATGAAAAGGAACAAGAGGAGGAACGTGAAGACATTGATTGCACAGTGGACAACGCCAACAACAACCACACCCACTTTTCTCCTATCCGAGAAGAGAACTACGGCGGTGGCATTACGACTGTGTATCAACGCGCCGCATCCGCCGCTGCCGCCACGATCCATCGACCCGCCTCTTTCTTTGCCGCGGCCACCTCCATGGGCATAGGCATGGTGACGGCGGGCCTCTCCACGTCTTCCTCCCCCGACCACAGCGACATCGACCTGGCGGAACGCATCAGCAAACGCTCCGACTCGTCACACTCCATGATGGACATTGACGTCATCTGCAACGAACGCAACACCGAGAAGTGAGAAAAAGTTAAGGCAATGTGTTGTTGATCGTGCCAGGTTGCACACTTTTCTCAAAGGTGGTGTATCCCCCAGACAAATTTTGTCCGCCGATGTACTCGATGGAGGTGATCAATGTGTAATTGGCTCCCATGTTGGTGGCACTGCAACCGAATTGCGCGAAATAAGAATTGCCGGTTGTCTCGATTGTGTATCCATACGCGAATTGGAAGTAAGAGGTATTTCCAGTGTTGTAGTCTGCTATGTACCATGCGAAGTTGTTGTCTGCTGCCATTACCCCACCGGAGTTGGAGGGATAATTTGCATATCCACCAGTACTGCTCTGAGACAAGTATCCCGGACGAAAAAACAGTGTTCCTGCTGTGTTCCCTGTGCTTTGATATTGATACCTTCCGTCCGTTGTCGGATTGTACGACAATTGTGCGGTGATTCTGTAAATGGCAATGTCTGCTGGACCCCACCCCCCATAAAATCGGATCAATTGACCGTTCGTTTGCGTGGAGGCAGGTTGATAGGAACTGAATGTCTGGAATCGTGGAACGAACAATTGGTATTGCGTGATGGCCGATTGCACCCACGCGGTAGTGGGAATGATTTGCGAACTGTC
>JACCDH010278585.1_pt1 | contig 32069 bp, 34 predicted proteins | sample 7442481 | NCBI WGS metagenome assembly JACCDH01 (sample SAMN15323433, study PRJNA562643) | freshwater metagenome | isolation source: river surface water | place: USA:Blue River Watershed | collected 2017-08-15
AAAATGACCATGATCTTTTTCGGATACCTCAGTGGCTTCAACTCCATTTGACATGGTTGAAATCGAGGACACGTGAACCAGTTTCGAAACTCCAGCATTTTTAGCAGTTGTAAAAACTTTTTTTACGAGTTCGACATTTTGATCGATGAGACTTTGATCGGCGGCCACAGAAACATTGGCAGCGACGTTAATAAGGAGGTCATAACCTTCAAGATCTTTTTCTGTCAGGTCGAAAACATTCAGTAACTTTTGAGTGATTCTTTCTCGATAAAAGTAAGTCGCCGATCTCAGTGGGGCGCTTCTCGAAATCGCAAGGATCTCAAAGTTATGCTTAAGCCCAACTTCTATGAGGTGACCTCCTAAAAGCCCACTCGCCCCTACAATCACAACTCTCATGTCGACTCCATTATCGATTTAAGAATGCTCCTATCAACTTTATTTAAAGAGGTTCTAGGAAGTTTATCAAGAGTTATAATTTTTTTCGGCATTTGATAAACAGTAAGTTTTTCTTTCAGAAAATCTCTAATCACCTCGACATCTAACTTTGGCTCTATGAAGAGAACAGGTTCTTCTTCATAGATCACGGACTTGCCCTTAATCACTTGAGCATCTAGAACATCAGGATGCATTTTGGTCACTGTTTCAATATCTAAAGGGTAGATGCTGATTCCTCCGTAGTTGATGAGATCATCGTCACGGGTTTTAAAATAAATCTTCCCCGTCTTATCGAGTCTCACAAGATCTCTTGTGAGAAGATACTCCCCGTGACACTCGTTTTCATCCAAATTGAGTTTAAGCATTGAAGAAGAGACTAAAAGTTTACCAATTCCCTCCTCACAAACCTTTCCATCAATAAGAACTTTCACGCTTACGCCACGAATTGCTTTACCTATGAAGCCCGCCTCTTCCCCATTCCAAAGACCAGTGCTCACACGAGGTCCAGCTTCAGTTAGTCCGTAGGTGAGGTAGAGTTTTACGCCAGGTAGTTTTTTTGAAAAATCTTCTATACTCTGTTGATCAATGCTCCCGCCTCCGACACTAATGCATTTAAGTCCTTCGGGAGCAGGACCTTTTTCTTTAAGCATGAAACGTAATTGAGCGGGAGAAATATTCAACACAGCATTGTAGAGTGTTCTTTTATTCAATGCCCTTAAACCTAAGAAAGTTGAATTGAGATCGAGCTTAAATTTTTTCTCTAACCATCCAAATAGATAAACAACGATTCCATAGGAATGATAAAGAGGAAGGGTTTGGATAACTTCATCTGATTCACAAATAGCAAGCGATTCACAATGGGCGAGAGCATTCCTTCGAGCATTCTGGACATTCAGGAAACAAAGCTTAGGTCTTCCCGTTGTCCCAGACGTAAGAGAGGCGTAACAATTTGAATATGGAACTTTTTGGATTGTTCCCACTCTTAGGTTTCCATTTATTAAACAAAACGGATGAGACAAATGGGAACGGACCTGCTCTAACTGAAAATCACTAAAATCCGTTGGCAACACAACTGGCAGGTGTCCTCGTTCAAGTAAACAGAAAAAGGTCATCATGAATCTCAATGGATCCTTTTCCTGAAGTAGAACGATGACGTTACTTGGTATTGAATCGACGAGATTATTTAAATCGCTAAGAATATTTTTTAGAGTCTCTTTTTCAACGATCTTTCCTTCAAGGGATAGCGGCAGGAGTAATGCTTCTGTAAGAAGACTCACTTTGTATCTCCCGGGCACTTAAGTGTTTCCATCAAGAGCAGTGCTTCTTTGAAGTAAGCTGATGTTTTTGGCCCAACAGCTTTCATATGAATCAAACTTTTTGAGCATTCAAAAAAAGAAGATCTTTCAGAGTGCTCTTCATTTCTCAATTTATAATCTACACCAATTTGATGAGAAACAACCTTACCGATCATCTTCTTTTCGTATGGATAAAATGACGTGATCTCTGCCCCACTCCGCTTGGCCCATTCTTTTCTTCCATTCTGGTACTGATCTTGGTTTTTCATCAATTCATGAGATGGGAGTCTTATTGCTTCAAGGCCTGTGACTGTCAAAGAGACTGAAACTTTTTTTGTCCCTCCGGGACTCAAGAAGACATGAGGGAGACCAAAAAGATCACGCTCATATTTCCAATGACTCGGGAGATCCAATTCACAGCTACCTCGCTTGTCCACAATCCGCACCCCCAAAACTTTTTGAGGTAAAATGACCAATGAAAAGATCACTAATAAGTGTACAAAACGCATGAGAAATTTCCTTGAATTCTCATTATTATTGCATGCTGTGGATTGCGTTACTATAAATTTTTAATCTTGAGGTTGCACACCCTCGACTGCAGGAAAATATTGCAATTTCTGGCCAATAGCATGTCCGGCCGGAAGTCCAGTTCCAAGTTGCTCAAGTGAGAAAACACTTTCAGGGAGATTTAATGACTGTCTCACCTTATCCATCGTATGCGGAGCAAATGGGTAAAGCATGATCATGAGATTTTTTAAGACATAAAAAGAACTGAATAAACCATCCTGACGGCCTTTGAGATCAGCGCGGTCATCATGGGGCTTATACTGGACAAAAAAGCTGTTAATTAATCTCGCGTAGTTTTCGATTTGTCCAAGTAAGGTTAAGTACTCTGCTTTCTCCATATTTTTCAAATAAAGCTGAACGATCTTCATGGTTTCTTTTTCAGCCTTCTCGAGAAGATTTCCATCAGGAACTTTACCGTCAAACCGAGAATGTGCAGCTGAAATTGGCTTTTCAATGGCCGCATTCATCGGTCCTGCGAGAAACTTATTTCTTTCCTTAAATGTTTCGAAATCAAAATTTGATTGTTTTTCAGGAAGACCTAAGTTCGATAAAAAATATCTCACTTGATCTGCTTCATACCCCATCTCTTCCACGAGCTGATCAGCGGTATAAAAATTCCCTCTGGATTTACTCATTTTCTCACCATCAACCATGAGATGGAACACACTGAAGATGTCTGTGAGCTGGTAATCACCGCTCTCCGGCTGTTTGTGAATGTTATCCTGAGTTCCGAACCACATTGCCCCTTGCATGAGAACATAGAAATAGACGTTGTCTTGTCCTAAGAATTGGCAAATCTTCGCCCCTGGCTCTTTCCAAAAACGCTCAAACTCCTTAGGGTCTCTGCCCTTATTTTTTAGAGCAACCTGAGTGAAGGAAATCGGAGCAATTAAAGAGTCAGGCCATACGTAAAGAGATTTACCGGCCATTTCTGGGTCAAGTTCAACAGGAAGTGGAATTCCCCAGCTCACATCTCGGGTAATTGAACGGTGGGCCCACCCATCCATTGTTGAGCAGTCAACTCCCAGCGATTGAAGCGACTCTAATCCGACCTGGTAATCAGTTTTATTTTCAAACTGGACAACAACTTTTTTTCCGGGAGCATAACGGCTTTTGTGTTTCGGAAGAGTTGATCTGATTTCTTTAAATTTTGCCTCGTGAGTATTATCAAATTGGAACGCTGGTTGCACAGTTTCAAAGACTTCGTTCGTGACCCCTTTACGCCATTTGTTTTGCTTCGATTTAATCCATTCAGTCAGCTCATCTGATACCTTCCACATATCTAACCACCAATGGGTCGTATCTCGAAGTTCAGGAGTCGCATCACTCAGTGAAGACTTCGGATTAATCAGTGCTGAAGGATCATACTGTGTTCCACAGACTTCGCACTCATCAGAATAGGCCGAGGTATTTTGGCAGCTTGGATTTGGACATTTTCCGGTCACATTTCGGTCTTGAAGAAAGCGGTTAAGCTTTGGATCATACCACTGTTTCGTGATTTTCTTTTCAAGCATTTCGTTTTTATAAAGTTTACGAATAAAATCTTGAGAAAGTGACGAATGAACAGGAAAACAATCTGGTCGTGAAGTCCCAGAATAGACGTCTAGAGAAATTCCATAACGGTTCATAGTCTTCGCTTGCTTCGCGTGAATCGAATCGATGAATTCACGGACAGTTTGACCATTTTTTAAAGAGGCCACTTCCGACGTAGAACCATGGTCATCAGTCCCGCAAACATAAAGAACATTCTCTGCACCGATCATCATTCGCATGTAGCGAGCTAAGATGTCCGCGGGAACATGTGCACCGGCCATGTGACCTAAATGGACAGGCCCGTTCGCGTAAGGCATACCGGCAGTAACGACACAAGTTTTTGGTCTCACTAAGCGGTCTAAGAGATCTTTAACATTTTGAGGGGGTGTAAATGGTTTATTCATGGGAACCATTGTAAACAATTGAAGACGGAGAAAACAGTAGATTCCCAAACGAATATCAAAAAATGCAGTGCTCCAGGCTAGGAAGAAGCTGCAATTTCTAAAACTTCCGTCGGCAACCCTACTCCAGTCGAGGGATCAATGTATTCAGAATATCCAGCGGTCTTAAACCCAAGCTTTAAAAGTGTATTCCTAGATGCCAAATGTTCCGGATCTATCAAGGCGACTATTTTTATATTCCCAAGCTCCCGATAAGCATAATCTATCATGCATTTTGCAGCTTCCGTAGCATAGCCCTTTCCCCAAAATTTCGGAAGAAAAGAATACCCTATCTCTACGCCTTCCATCTCTTCTCTTGTGGCCGGCTTCCGAATGATAACGTTCCCAACTTCTTCCATCGTTTCACGAAGAACAACGATCCAACCTCCAAGCACAGGATTTTGAACACCCATGAGAAGGACCTTTTCTAAATTCTCACGCGTCTCTTGCTCAGACCTCATTCTACCGGCACTAATGTATTTCATAACATCCGGATTTGAATGAAGAGAACGAATGAACGAGTAATCACTAAGGGACAAAGGTCGCAATATTAGACGATCAGATTTGATAAGTTTAGGCATAGGAATATTATAGAAACATCTTTTCAAATATCAATAAGCTTACAAAAGCATCATTGGCCGCATACCTTGCCTGCGCATCCGTAAGATTTGGATTCTCCCAGTTCGTCACCTTCGCCCCCTTACTGAGCCTCTGACCGAGATACATTCCACAAAGGGAACGTAAGCTCAAGGAAATGGACCTTGAAACACGTGTTTTTTCAGAGAGATCAATAAAGCCTGCAGGGATAAAATGAAGTCTTTTTTGAAGAGCTATAATATCATCCCGAACACCAACTCCCACTTTAAGGATGTTTTCATCTGCTAGTAAATTTACGAGCGCTTCAGATAAGGGAACCTTATTCAACCTAAACAAATAGCAGCAGTCATGTGTCGCAAGCTGGAGTAAAGCTACATGGTAAAACTCACCTTTCTTAAACGATGGCCTTGTTTCTGTATCAAAACCTAGAATTTTTGCATTTTTAATTTCTTCGATGGCCTTTATGGCAGCTGATGGTGTTTCAATTAATTCATAGCGAGCGGGATAGTGAAATAGAGGAAGTGAGAGAAGTTCCTCTTTTGTTATCTGAGGCTTTAAGACCGGATTCAAATAATGACTCATAAGTTCCTGTGAATTATTTCATTCCTAGTAACAGTCTTCCAAAACTGAATCTTCGGAGCATTTCATACAGAAGTAGGCTCGCCAAGAATGAAAGTATGGTGACGGTCAAAAAGAATAATAATGGACTAAGCCTACCCATCATAAAGTAGGCCAAGAAGATAATAACAGTATGGTGGAGTATATAAAGAGGATAATTTGCTTTTTTAAAATAATTCAGCAAGCGTCCGGGTTTTTCATTCCATCCCGATAAAAGTGGAACAATCCCCATCACGGCGACAAGAGTTCTAAGACCAATGAAAGTATTATAAACAAAATCCTGATTATCTTTTTTAAGTAAAGGAACAATGATCAAAAGTAATATAAGAAGAAAGAAAAATGACTTCCTATTTTGTATTATTTTTGATGTCGGAAGGTCATCAAATAGCGTCCCCATAAAAAAATAGAATCCAAAAACTAAGATATTAGCAAAGTCGGTAATAAAGTTTGGGATAGAAACAAAATGTGGTCGAAGAAAAATCTCTACCAAAACAGGAAAGATTACCCACCAAGACTTGAACTTGAACTTAATTTGAGACACTCCAACAAACACGACTGAATAGAAAAGCAAATAAAAAAGAAACCACAAATGTCCCCAGCTCATATTTCCAGACGGATAAATTCCTTGGAAAGCTTGAGGTAAAAAATCTAAGTAGCTTCCAGAGAAACTACCTGTTTGAAGACGTTCAATATAAATTTGCGGAGCAACTAAAATAAGTGAACCAAGAATGAGTGGTACAAAAATTCTTTTAAGCCGCTCTTTCAAAAAGAACCTTGAACCATATTTTTGATATGCGAGTCTAGCACTGAGTCCAGCAATAAAAAATAAGAGAGCAAGTCGCCACTGGGTAAAAAATTTATAGAGGTAATCAAGCTCTGGAACAATTTTATCCGTTGCAAGAGCAAATGCCGTTTGCGCGTAATAATCCGCCACATGGAAAGGAAAAAGACCTAAGATACACATCGTTCGTATACGGTCGAGGTAATGATATCTCTCTGTCATAGGAGCTTTCTAAATCTGAAAAAATTTAAGTACGCAATCCCAGTGTAGCTGATAGGAATGTAACGAAATCCTCTCTTAATAAAAAAAAGTGCTATCGACGCCATAAAGTCAGCGCTTACAGGCGCAGGCCCATAGGGGGATTTAAATGCTGACGGTACAAGATGACGGTAGATGATATCTTTGCGCTCATAAAGACCGCGAGCAAATTTAGCATACTCACGCTTAACTTGCTCATAAGGCCTATCTTCTTTTAGAAGTGCAGGATGAAACTCTATCTCACTTCCAGTCCCCCATATTTCAGGAACAGGATTTTTCGTTTCTTTAAGAAAAATAGAAATGATTTCTTGATTTGAATCTAAATGTGACCATACCATGCTCTCTTTAGACCCATGACAAAGAATCAAAAGGTCTGCGTTCCTAGCTTTAGCTTCGATCCCTGAAAAATTTCCTATGACGTAGTCTTTTCCGTACTCAGCAGTCTCTACAATTGCTCCTAAGGCCTCAAGTTTTCGGTGTAGAGAACTTCCCCATTGTCCGCGGGATCCAGTCAGTAAAACCCTACGTCCTTTGATATGCCATGAACTACCAAGTAGTAAGTCCGTCAGACGAAACCACGAGCTGTAGTATGCATCAGGAAAGAGATGATGGTAAGCATGATAGCTTGGAAAAACATAAAGATTCATCCGAGGCCTGGAGGAGTGACGAGACGATGTATGGTTTGGATCTTTTCCTTCCTTCACGATGACGATGACAAAAAATAACAATTCGAGACTAAGTGTTATAAAAACTGAGACCCTATCGAAAACCAATAAAAAACTAAGTGTGACCATGACCTGTACTAGAAACTCTGGAATGAGGTGGTAGTACAAATTATTTCGCCACAGATCTGGATGATTCGTGAGAGATTGGTCAAAGAAATGATGGTGATGAAGATGAAGAGATCCAATTTTTTGAAAAAAATTAAAACGACTCTTTTGCATGAGATGCAAGCAATGATGGATAAGATCAAAAACGACCGTACTTAACACAAAAATAAGTAGTATTTGACCTAAGATCTTCATTAATTCGTTAACATCTGAGATAAGGCCGCACTACAATGCTCGGGTCCCCACGCATGGGTAAGAGCCGTTTTCAGAGATGAAGAAACTTTCTCATCAAGCCTAGAGACCGACAGTAGCCTCGAAAGTCCTTGTAGCTTTTCACTATTTACACGAGAAGCCTCAAGCTCCTTAAACACTTTTATCCGCTGCTCTGGCGTAAACCCACCGACTACTTTTTCAAGGATCACAACAATAGGAAAGAGCGTGCAATTAAGGAGATTTCCAAAATAGGCCAAGTGCTCTTCGAGCTCTTTTTTTTCAGTAAGATTAAACTCACTTTGCGAAGCAATGATAACTCCACTACCGTGATGAGCAGCTTCATCTTGCATAATTCTTCCAAGAACTTCTTTAAAATAAGGATCATGACAACCTGTTCGAAGCCAACTGTAGTAACTCATACCGTGGCCTTCGAGCGATACCTGCAAAACTGACTGACAAATTTTGGGAGCACTCGTTTGTGCGACATCAGATATAAACTTCAAAAAACCATTGCCTTGATATGTTGCCTCAACTCCAGGGTTCAAAAAATTTTTAACTTCATACAAATGAATCGCTTCATCACATGCGATCGCAGAGTACAGGGCCTTTTCCTCCTCACTCTCACTTAGTAGAATCATTTTCGCGGCATAACTCATTCCCATTTTTTCTATGAAGTAAGATTCGTTTAAGTTGTGGTCTGTCAAAAGCTTGAGGATTAAATTCTGAACTTCTTCAGGTAGGTCTTGATAAATACCTACTTTGTCTAGGCCAAAGTGACTTGCATTCCAAAAATAATCTATTTCTCTCTTTGATCCATGAGAAACACATTTTGTTTTCATCATGCTGTTCACTAGAGCCCCTAGCTTTGAATAAGGAGCAGTTACTTTTGTATTCATAGCTCTCTCCTGGTCAAGGAAGGGCATCAAAAGAGAGTGATCAGTGCTTGATTTTTCGTTGGTCATAATTTGTTCCATCTGGAATTATTTGGTTTGGGTATATACGGGAAGAAACATTCAACTGACAATCTGATCCAATCTGAACCCCAGGTCCCAAAATTGAGTCTCCGCCAATGAGTGTTCTTGTTCCAATTTTCATTTTTTTACAATAGACCAAATGTTCACCATTCTCCATAAACACTGCATGACAGCTTAGAATCGTTTTATGCCCAACGAGAACGCCATCGCCAATATCCAAAAGACCTCGATCTAAAATATCAACATGTGGAGTCCACATGACTCCCCTACCGATATGACTGCCCCAACATCTGAGCCAAACTGAATAAAGACCCGGGATCAAATGGAGGGCTCTTTCAAAGAAAGAACAGTTTGCTAAAAACATTTGAATTTTCAACTGAAGAACCCAACCTTCGACTCCGTAGCGTCCGATGGGATAGCGACCTTCTCTCACAGGGAAAAAAAATCCTATGATTCGTGAAACAATCAAAGGTAAGATATAAACAGAAAAAATAAAAACCACAGACGCAATTAGTGAAGGTCTTAAAATAAATAGGACAAGAGATAGCAAGACCAATGTTCCCTGAAAGATAGGAAATAAAGACATGTTAAGTTCAAAATGATGGCCCCAATCTATTTTTTTAGTTGTCATAAAATTTTTTGAATTTTTCTTCAATTATGTCAGCGGCTTTTTTCACTCCACCGGCCTCTTTGGCTTCAGTGGCAAATATCCTTGATTTTTCTCCATAACTCTTATCCGTTAAGACTTTCTCAATCGCTTCTCTGAGGCGCTTCACACTCAGCTTTTCGATTGGAACGATTTCCGCAACTCCAATTCGCTCAAGTCTTCTTGCAACTGCTGGCTGATCATTTGTTATTGGAATCGCAACCATTGGAAGCCCAAAACTTAATGCCTCAAAAGCTGTGTTCATGCCAGCGTGAGTGATAACAAGATCAGCTTTACCAAGGAGATCAAGCTGGGGAGCATATCCCGCCAAGATGACGTTCGAAGGAACCTTAAAAGGGAGATCTTGACTAAGCCGCCATTGCCCAAGAGCTATAACAACTTGAGCATTGAGTCCCTCACATGCTCTCGCAATCTTCTCATACACATCCATCATGCCATTTTGCAGAGTTCCCAAAGATGCATAGATTAATGGTCTTCCATCTAAGCGAGAATAATCGAAATCGACTTTCGGCCGATCTTCATCTATGAATGAACCTACGTAATGAATGCAGGTAGAAGCGTATTCTCCAGGAAAATCAGAATTTTTTGGCATTGGAAAAATTTGAGCGAGATCTGAATAGCTATCATCACCACTTTTGCATCCAGGAAGTCCCAGACTCACTAACCCTGAATTTCCTGATTTGACTAGAGGTGAGGCAACTGTCTCCATAATAAACCATTCGATGTAGTTCAAGATTCTTGTGAGTATTCCAGCACCGTACTTGCGCTTACTCACTGGTGGTGGGGCCATAAAACTGTGGTCTTTATCCATATGAAGAGCACATGCAATGCTAATAAAAGGAAGATTCGCTAACTTAGCGATCGCTTTTCCTTGAAACTGAACTTGATCAATGAGCAAACCATCGAGCTTAAGATCCCGAGCAAGAGACGGTATCTCACGCACCATCATACTTGAAAGTTTTGTATGAAGTTTAATTGTTTTGAGAACAACAGCAATCCCACGCTCTTTTGACAGTGGGACCCAGCACTTTTCCCATGAGCCCTCTGGAAACTCATCGGAAGATGAACCGATCGGAACAAAATGATGTCCTTCTTTGATAATTTTTTGGCGAGTGTCTTCGATGTTAAAAAAGAAAATCTCATGGCCACGCTTCTTTAGTTCGCGCCCAATGGTGCTCATTGGATTAATGTGTCCTGGTACTGGAGAGCTGATCATCCCGATTCTCATGCCTGACCTCTAAAGATGGCGCTATTTTGCTTCATTAAGCTGAAAAACATTTTTGGATAATCGATCAGTCCATCACCCACAAAAAAATAAGATCTCTGATCAGCAGTCAAAACTTCTTTGATATAAGCACTTAATCGTAGCTGTTGGTACCATGGGAGTGCTGGGGCAAAATGATGAGATAAATGGCATGGCTGTCCCCAAGGACCACCACCGATCAGATACCCCCAAAAACTATTGCCAATTTCTCGCGCCTCAGGAAGATCATCACTCCTCATCATCAGATGCTCTGTACTCTCCCGGAGCCTGTCCAAGGTGAAACTTATCCATGGAGACACTATTAGAAGAATAAGAACAAGGTGAATCGGATTGTGATTTTTATGGGCAACCAAAAGAAGTAGGCTGCTGTATAGTAAACCGATAACGAGAGATGCTATTTTACTAAGGGTCCAATCATCCCCACTATGAATTTTGTAATCATTAAATTCAAAAATTCCTGCTCCAGGAAGCATGCTTTTAAAGATACGCTTAGGATCAACTAATTGAGTGAAGGCCTTGTCTTCTTTACTCGCTAAATGCTGGTGATGAGAAGGATGATTTCGGGCATAAAACGTAGGATCAGCAAAAAAAAGACGAGAAACATTATTAACGATGAATGCCAATTTTTTAATGAAAAATGAGCTACCAAGAATAATCCTCTTGTGCCCAGCACCTTCATGCATCGTATAGACAGTAAGACTGTAAAGAATAAATCCATGCATGAAGGTCATCGTCATTAGACCGAACGTACCTTCTAACGAAAAGACGAAGATATCAGTAATAAGCAGAGTTAAAATAAGACACACGCTTTGAAAATTATGAAGAATGATATGAGACTGAGTTTGCTTTAAAAGGCTTTTGGCCTTTAAGTCGATGAGAGATAATTGCTTCGAAGTTAAGGCCGGAGCCTTTATTTCTGTCCTTAGACGAAACCAATTTTCTAGCTCATGATCATAAACTTTCATAAAAGAGAATTTAAAAACTCATATTTTTTAGAAGCGCCACTCACAAGCATTTTGTACTCAGATGCAATATCATCAAGCATGGCACCAGTGAGATCGAGACTCGTGAGAGCGACACTTCGTATTGCTTCTTCATCATCACTAGACTTCACTACTCGCTTAATCATGCTACGGACGTCTTGAATGTGGTCAGCATCGATACTTGAGTGTTCTCCAAGAAAAGTCATCTGAGAAGGTTTGAGGGATAATGTCTTTTGAACGGCGCCGAGAAGAGGCGCAATATGAACATAGGCGTCCTCTGCCCACAAGCTGTAGCCGAGTCTTCCTTTAAGATTTCCAACTTCAGAAATACGATATAGGTATGCAACAAGCACTTCAGTTGATCTCATCGGCTTAGGAAGTGGCTTAGGCAACGTTATATTTCCTAAAGATTTCAAATCGTGAAGGGCCATAAGTTCATGACCAGCTTCTTCATAAGCGTGCTTGAGACAAAACTTCAGATACTGAATATCTGCGTCCGACTCAAGCTTAGCACCAACAAGGGCCTGGTTTCGTGAGTTATGGAGTGTGTACTGGTAAGTTTCTAAAAGATAAAGACCATAGAGTCTCTTATCAAACTCTCCGCTTAAAACTAACGGTGTTAGAGAACTTTTGTTAAGTATCTTCTTCCAATTTTCTGCAATTTCAAACTCTAATTTTTCCAGAAAGGCGCTCATATTTATCCTTAGACTTGAATGGGTTATGACTTAAACGAGAAACGAAATTCTTGAGAACATTTATTCTCATAGTTTTAAAATCAGAAGAAATAATAAAATAAGTATTTGGTCTTCCTCGGAGTGAAACCTCTTGGGAGACAATTTTCATTCCGAACTTTTCAAAATAAGTCATCTTTTCAGCACGACAAGTCCCAAAGAAACCATTATGGGTCGTATTCTCAGAAGAAAAAATCCCTGCGAGCATCATCATTTTCTTTCCGACATTTCGGACTGATGAATTGGTTATTAACCGACCAATCTCCAATTTATTTATGTAGTCAGCTTCTTGAAGAGATGAAATGTCAAAAAGCTCTGATAGTTCAAAAGGAGCGGGAGTGAGCCTTAAGGCGCCGACGATTTCACCACTCAGCTTACTTCTTGCAATAACATGATAACTCCTTTCATCAAGGAGTAACTTTGATTCAATTTCGGCCTGACTGGTGCTCAATAAATAAGGACAACTCTGCTCATAATGCCGAGAACGGAAGGAAGAAACTTCCTGAAGAAATTCTACAGAGAGATCATTCGGGGAATGAACATTATAAGAATAATCTTCATCAGATCGAATAACAAAGACCTTAATATAAAACTGCGCTAGAGTTGAAATCATGCCTCAAGATATCAGAAGCCTTTTTGATTTTGCTAAAACCTTGTAAAATCTACTTTTATAATTTAGGGCCAGTATTTATTTTAATTTTTTTATAAAGAAAATCTAGACATGGGTCAATTTTTTATCAAATCGAGTGATATAAGTGCAGCGTTTGCATAAGTCTTCAACTAATTTGTGTTTTTGAAAGCCATCTCTAATTTTTTTGAGTCGTGGTGAAGCCAGAACGTCCTCGAAACTTTGTTCGAGAACATTCCCTAAAGCAATCCCTGCTTCCTTGTCAAAACAGCATGGGACAACCGTTCCATCAGCATGGATACCGATTTGTTGAGACAAAGCATGACAAAACCCGTGCTCACTACGAATCGGATCATCAAATGACGGCCAATCAAATCTTGTGTCAAAGTGAAAATAAATTCGACCTGTAATATTTTTACTTTTAATGAGCGAAGCGTCCACGCGCTCATTAATCGAGACCTGAAAGAACTCAGTAATATGATCAATGATACTCTGATTCTCGGCCTTATTTTCAGTTGTACTAGGTAAATTCCAAAGTCGATAGTTGATGTAAAGCTCAGGCCTTGCGGAGAGAGCTTCTTTTGAGAATTGGAGAATATCAAAAAGATAAGGACGAATATCTTTATCCGGAAAATTATCTTTGAAACTATGGAGAGAAAAATTTATTTGTCTTAAGCAAGTTGCTTTTAGAAATACTTCAAAGCCAAATTTATTAAGAAATGTTCCATTGGTCGTAAGGTGAATAACAGCTTTTTCTTCGTTACAAATTTGGAGAATTTTTTCAAACTCAGGATGAGCGAGTGGCTCACCCATCAGGTGTAAACAGACTTGTTCAGTGTGAGGCAGGACTTCTTTCAGAATTTTACGGAATTGGTCAGAGCTTAGAATTTTTTTATCGCGCTCGACTTCAGGACAGAAGGTACACTGAAGATTACAGATATTTGATATCTCTATATATGTTTTTAAGAAACGCATTGCGAGAATCTAGCACGATTTTAGGCGAGCTTCCATTCTTTATTTGGGATGAGTCTAAACGATTGTATAAACACTACTTCGAAAAAGTTTCATTCAATACAATCATAGCATCTGTGTCTTTAGCTAAAACTTTGCCATTTTGATCAAAAACCAAAATCGTGGGAAAGTATGTAATCCGGAGAATCTTGGCGTAGCTTCCAGCTTCATCATCAGTTATGACTCTCCCGCCAATTTCTTGGGCCTTCATTTGATTTTCGATCATCGTTTTTCCATTACCTACAATCACCTGAACTCCAAAATCAGGATGATTTTGAGACACCTCCAAAAGAGCTTGCAATTGCGGGATCATCGAATTGCACGCCGGACACCATGGGGCCACATAGATTACGCTACATTTCTTTTTACCGGAGCATTCTGGTGTTTGAACAATAGCTACAGGAATTTTGGCAAGCTTTATGAGTGCCAATATCTTATCACGTTCGCTATAAAAAATGGCCCCAACTAAAATAAAAAATATGAAGTGAATTTTCATATAAAAATTTTAGCATCATTGGGATATAAAGGGGTCTTAAAAACTAAGATTTATGCCAATTTAAGATCACCGATGAAACCCGAGATGGGCGAATAATCTCGGGTTTCATGATTCTTACTCAGCGTGAACATCACCATGACAATCATAGTGTTTTGGAAACACAACACCTTTGCGGATATAGTTAAGGCTTCTCGCCTTATCATTATCGCGAATGCCTTTAGTGCTTTGACCTAAACTGATTGCCATATAGGCCAGGGCATGAGTATTAAACTCTAAAGCATCAAGGCTTAAGTTCGACAAGTTATCACAAGCTTTATGATAGCAAGAGTCATAGGCCTCACCGGCCTTACCACCGAAAAGTGTAGCTTCTTCTTCGGACTTTTTCCCTTCAGCTCCAGTGAATACACCACCAACAGCAATGCCCGCAGCAGAGAAAGCTGCGTAATCAGAGCGACCACTCAGCTCAGTCTCGACTGATTTAAGCCCTTGGCCTGCAAAAAAACTATGAAGCATGTTTTCAATTAGGGCGGATCCTTCAGGACCTTTAAGGCCAAATTTGGAACCATCACCGTCGTAAACACCGAGCATATAATTTGGAGATGCCACCATATCAGCATTCACATAAAGGCTTATTCTCGCTTTTTCAGAAACAGATAGGGCTTCTACATATTTTGTCGATCCGATAAGGCCTAATTCTTCAGCACTAAACCAGCCAAAACGGACCTTATTAGTGAGTTGAGCACCTTTAAGTTGAAGAGCAATTTCCAGAAGCGAAGCTGATCCCGAAGCATTGTCATTTATTCCTGGGCCTTCGGTGACAGAATCAAGGTGTGCCCCAAGCATGACAACATTAGCATCATTCCCAGTACGTGTCTCAGCGATAACGTTAAAACTTGCGCGGTTTTGAATTTCTGCATCAACTTCGATAGAAACTAAAGAAGACTCATCGCTAAGAAGTTTGACCGCAAATGGATAAGAAGTTGCGATGACTGGAATCTCGATATTGTCTGATTCAGAAAGTGTCCCAAGAAAAATTTCTTCACGCTCCGGGGTGTTTCCTTGGTTAAAAAGAATGACTCCAGATGCCCCAGCTGCTTTAGCATTCATCACCTTCTGAGCAAAGTTACAAGTCCCTCGCTGAATAAGAGCAATTGATCCTGAAGGGAAATCAGTAAAATCTTCCGCCTCGCAACCACTGTTTGATGTATTCCCTGCGCCGAGGGATAGATCAACTGCACTTATGGGAGCTGATGCTGAACCGTTTCCACTGTACGTCATGACGTTGAAGTCTTTAGTGTCTTCATAACTCAACTCACCGACCTGAAGACGAGCGGAGTGTTTTTCAAACTTTTTAAAAAAGAAAGGTTGAAGTTCAACTTTGTACCCAGCAGATAGAAGTTTTTGCGCAATATAGTTTCCAGAAAATTCATGGCCTCGAGAACCTGCAGCACGATGCCCATTATTCGAATCAGCAATGGCCTGAAATTCTTTAAGGTGATTTAAGACATCCTCAGAGTTAATGCAGCTTCCACGAAGAAGACATTCCACATTTAAGGGGCCCGCAAATGAATAAGCGCTGACCGACATACAAGCAGCAGCAACAAGTAATGATTTAAATTTCATTTTCACTCCTAGAAGTTAGATACTCTAGCTATACACACTTTTTAAGTTTTCTGGAATCTATTGAGTACGTGAGTAAGAAGAAGTATGAGATTACCTTAGAAAAGACGTGACCTTGGTGTCATCTTGCGACTATGAACGATGTATCAGCGCTTATTAGGGTCTGGGAAAATAATATCACCAAGTTTTTGGAAAAGATTTGGGCCATCACTGCTACTACTGCTTTTACTAGCATCCATGTGATACCTGAACCCGACCATCCCCTGCCAAGTATGTGCTGCGATCGTGTTGTGGTAGTAGTAGTCATAGTTCAAAAAAAGCTGAGCTTTACTCCCTTGCAGGAGGATGAGATCAGCTCCACCGTAAAGACCATGATTTTTTCTGCTATGTAACCGATACTTAGTTTCGAGAGTACTTTTTTGAGAAGAAGAAAAATTTCCTTTTATGTTTTCAACTATTTCATGAAAGGCATATCCACCATGCAACTGAAACCAAGAGAATGGCCAGAATCCTAAGTGTAGGCCGTAAGTCAATTTTGTATGCTCAATTTCCCCTTCAATACCGGAGTAAGTAAAATTATCTGAGAAATTAGACAAACCTAAAACAGCACTCGTGTCAAAGTAGGACTTCCGGTGGCTATAGACGAATTTGTAACTCTCCCCTTGAAGAGAGATATTTTCGGTTTTCTTGTGACCATCTTCAAATTTTCCACGCCCGTAGAGAATGGCCCAGCTATCGTAATTTATATTCGATGTTTTCCTCGCAGCGAAGACCATCGGTGAAGCAGATAAAATGAGCACTAAAGTCATGGTGTATTTCATTTGTATAATCTTAGAGCACTTCAAACATATGAAAATACAAGCAAAAAATGACTAGTCTAAATCTCTGACCAATATACTTTTCGCTCCACTTGGTGCCATTATGCTAACCAATCTGGCCCCTTTTTTATCTCTCAGCACACTCTCTTAAGACCATTTTCTTGGCACTAATGTTGCTCTCTAAAGATTGGGCAACTCTAACCATATCGAAGGTAGGATCATGAAGAGTCTATTTTTTATGTTTTGCATTTCAGTCTTAGTTTCCTGCGGAAGAAACGGAAAGGACGGAACCAATGGGATAGACGGCTCGACGTTCGCGGGGATCGAAGGGATCTCCACTGGAATTGATTTTGTAGACATTGAACCCGGTCTTGCCTGTACAAGCGGTGGAATCTCCGTTTTTACATTCATTGATAGTAACCTCGATGGTCTCTACCAAAGTAGCAGCGAATCCATTCTCAAGGTGAAAGCTCTTTGTAACGGAGTGGATGGAGCTGCTGGACAGGATGGTGCTTCAGGTACTTCGATCACTCTTGAAAGTATTTCGTCCAGCGGAACTTGTCCGAACGGAGGTGTTAAACTTCTCAGTGGGTCTGGGAATCCAGTTGAAGTTTGTAACGGCATCAACGGTCTGAATGGTGAAAACGGACTACCAGGAGTTCAAGGTATTCCAGGGATAAATGGATCAAATGGAACTAACGGGACCAACGGGACAGTTGTTACACCTGTTAAATTTTGTCCAAGTGACAATAGCTCGTTCCCTGAATACGGTCTTTTAGTTGGGGATGAATTGTTCGCAGTTTTTTGGGGGACGACTCCCGCCTCCCCTAGTGTTAAACAAGCCTTCTTAACAAAACTAGTTGCAGGCAACTACATGAGTACTGGTGGAAATAACTGCTTATTTTCTGTTCAATAATCCAAAATTTACCGGTCACCTAAATAGGTGGCCGGTTTCAATTACTTTCATGATATCTCTTATGACATGTTCAAATACTCCATGAAAGATATGAGTCTAGTTCTCTTGCTTCTAATTCAGATTTTTCTATTAGCACTCCCATTTTTTATGTCGTTTGAAACAACCTCCCTAATTGTTTTTGTTCTCTTCAATACCTTACTAATGGGAACGAACTATCAATGTGTAGCTCATAACTTTATCCATTTACCATTCTTTAGATCTAAAAATATGAACTATCTGTTTTCTGCGCTAAATACTATTGGAATTGGTATTCCCCAGTCTATGTATCGTATTCATCACCTCAACCATCACCGCTATACAAATCATCCTGAAAAGGACGAGTCAACGACCTGGAGAAACGGGAAAGAAGAAAATATAGTTACCTACTCTCTCCTTGGACTTTTTAGAACAGATATGGAGTCTCTGGCAAAACGCTCATTAAAACACTCCAAGATCCTTTACTTTGAAATATTCACTCTTCTGGCGTTTTGGATATTCCTCGTTGCTATCAACTGGAAGATTTTTCTACTCGTTCTCATTCCTTCGTATGCGGGGGGGCAAATTTTTGCTCTTTGGGAGAATTACTGTGAGCACTATGGATCAACACTTTATGATAACAAAAGGGATTCAGTAAGCTGTTATAACTCCATTTATAACTTCATTTGGTTCAACAATGGGTATCACCAAGAACATCATTTTTCACCACAGACTCACTGGACAAACATTCCTGAGGTCACAAAGGAACTTCCTGAAGACAGAGTCATTGTGAGATTTTGCCACCTCACAAATTGTGGTCTGTGACTTCCATTTCTCTCTCCTGCCTAGTTGGTTTACTCGATACCTGACACAGTTGAGCTATTTTACCGGTAAAATCTGTCACTCCTGCAAACTTTAGCTACCTAAGCTAGACTAAAGACATATGTTTTAAGGAGTTTTATGCGCAAATTATTTTGGGGCATTTCGGCCATCGTCTTTGGAGCACAGACGATATTATACTTCTTACTCCCGTCTTCAATATTTATTTCATTTGTTACAATCCCACTATTCATTCTTGGGATTCTTGATATCTGCCAAACCAAGCAGTCTATTCGTCGAAATTTTCCGGTCATCGGTCGAATGCGCTACTTATTTGAGATGATTCGCCCTGAGATCAACCAATACTTTATTGAATCCAATACGGACGGGACCCCCTTTTCAAGAGAGGAAAGATCTCTTGTGTATCAGCGTTCAAAAAAAGTTACTGATACAGTTCCTTTTGGTACTCAAAGAAATGTTTACGAAAACGGTTACGAGTATGTCCCTCATTCGATCACTCCAGTTCATGTTGATCCAAAAGGACTGCGAGTCCTTGTAGGTGGAAAAAGTTGCACCAAACCCTATCTTGCGTCGATCTTCAATATCTCAGCAATGAGTTACGGCTCTCTCAGCCAGAATGCGATACTTGCTCTCAATGGTGGTGCCAAAGATGGTGGATTTGCACACAACACCGGTGAAGGCGGCCTATCACCTTATCACTTACAGAATGGTGGAGATCTCATCTGGCAAATCGGAACTGGCTACTTTGGCTGTCGGGATGATCAAGGCCACTTCAACAGTGATCTTTTTCGAGAGAGATCGCAAGACGACAGAGTTAAAATGATTGAAATCAAAATTTCTCAGGGAGCTAAACCAGGACATGGTGGAATTCTTCCTAAAGAAAAATTGACTCTTGAGATTTCAAAAATACGCAATGTTCGTTTGGGCCATGATGTGATTTCTCCACCTGGACACTCATCCTTTTCAACACCGATAGAATTATGTCACTTCGTCCAACAATTAAGAACTCTTTCTGGTGGTAAACCCATTGGACTTAAAATGTGTATAGGACGGGAGTCCGAATTTTTTGCTCTTTGCAAGGCCATCATTGAAACAAACATTGCTCCGGACTACATTTCCATCGACGGAGCTGAAGGTGGAACTGGCGCGGCACCTCTTGAATTTTCTAATTCTGTCGGAATGCCGGGACAAGACGCCATTGTTTTTGCCGTTAATGCTCTGAGAGGTTTCAATTTAAAAAAAGATATTAAAGTTTTTGCCTCAGGAAAACTCACATCAGCGTTTGGGCTCATCAGGCATCTTGCAATGGGGGTTGATGTTTGTTATGCCGCGAGACCATTTATGCTCTCCTTAGGATGCATTCAGGCCTTACGCTGTAATACCAATGACTGCCCTACTGGGGTAGCGACACAAGATCCGCAGCTGATGAAAGGTCTTGTCGTCACAGATAAACGAACAAGAATTAAGAATTTTCATGAACAAACAATAAAAGGCGTGGCAGAAATTCTAGGTGCTATGGGAATTGAAGATCATCGCTCTATTAGACCTCAACACCTGCGGAGAAGAATTTCTCAACTTGATGTACAACCTCTCTCGTCTATTATCCCCTGGGTTCACGAAGGATCCTATCTTCACGGGGATGTACCTCTCAAATGGGAGAAAGAATTTGAAATAGCTTCTTCCGCGAGCTTCAAAGAATTCTAACTGCCCTACTTGAATGGTGTTGGATGTGATTTCACAAATGAACTTGTGAATAGGTAAATGCCTGAAACCGATTTTAGAGCTGCAAGTCTCATCAAAAAATAAGCTAACTCACTAATCTTATTTAAAAATTTCTAATTCCAACACCACTCAAGTAGGGCAGTTCTCGATGATTAATAATGTCTCAGACACATCCATCTCTTTATTGTATTAACAAAAACGAAACATTCTATTTTTAAGATAAGCATATCTAGATTAATGTCCGTTGAAATTCACAAGGAGATACAAAATGAAATCTTTACTTATTCTCATAGCTCTCGTTTCCATTCAGGCTCAAGCAGCCTTCGATGTTTGCCAATTTGAAGATACCGTTGCATTCGATGAAGCCGTTGATGCCAAAAAAGTGACTTTAGTAAAGCAAACTAATGATCATAAAAAGTGGACAGCGATCGAAAAGAAGATGATCCATGAAACAATAAAGTCCCCAGAGAGCAAAATTACCCAATTTGAGGCCTTAAGATATTTTGGTGATTACTATGAAGATAGCACTGAAGAAGGTTCAAATGCTGGCGAAATTCAATATTTCCGAGCAGGAAATTTTAAATTCGCACTCGTTCATTACTGGCCAGGTGACAACGAAGTTGGGGCCTTCATCGAACTAGGTCCTAAAAATCAGATCAAGATTCTTGCAACAGTATCGGATCAGTGGATCGAGTGCAAAAGTAGATAGTAAATTTGCGTGCTCACGATCAAAAAGTGAGCACCAATCTTGAGAGCTTTACAAAAAATTTCCTCTAGGTCATGCCGATTAAAAAGCATTCAGCACTGCCAGCGTTTAGTCCGTCTGATCGTTGACTAAAGTAACGCTGATGAATATCGTGGGCAAGAACACACTGAGACTTTTGGAATCCAGCTTCTTTTGCCATTAGCTGGATTTCAAAAGGAGAAAAAAGACTCAAGAAAGGTGTTCCTGAGTGCTGGGCCTTATTCATTACAAATTCCATCATCGATCTTTCTTGGAGTTCAAGAAGATCTAAGCTCAACATAAATGTCATCGCAAAGACTGATCCTTCGACAAGCTTTGCCGCCTGTTTAAACGTGGTCAGATTAGTTTCTTTCGTCAGATACATTGAGACTCCAGTCGAAACAATGATGGCAGGTTTATTGAGGTCAAATCCTCCATCAAGCAGACTATTCCACCAAGATTCGCCGCCTTCAAAATCAACAGGTATAAAATGAAGCCACTCAGGAAGTCGAAATCCAAGCTCTGAAAGCCGCTGCTTTTTCCAGGTTTGAGGTCCAGGTTGATCCACTTCAAAAACTTTTATACGTGACGCAAGATTAGGACGGCGCTGAGCGAAGGTATCTAATCCGGCTCCTAAAATTACATATTGAGAAACTCCGAGATTTATATGCTCCTCAACCAGATCCTCTATGAAACGGGCCCGTCCAACAATTGAAGCACGCATTTGTTTAGAAAAAGTGGGATCCATATCAGGGCGATTTCGCCATTCATTATCCGCAATAAGTTTCATCCCAATGTCATCTACAAACACATGTGGAGGAGGATCAATTTGTACATGTAATGCCCGCCACAGTGCGACCCTTGCTGCAGTATGCTCCATCGACACAATATGTTTACTTGATGTCACTAAGCGCTCCGATTAACACAACATCATTTGAAAATTCACTCTTAAAGACTATACTAAAGATCTTTCTCTTTTAAGATTTTTTTGATGTTGAGTTTCCCTAAACTTTCAACGGAAATAAATATGTTATTCTATGTCTTGTTTTCATGAACATAAACTTGAACAGAACCTGCATCTTGAAAATGAAGTCGTTTTAAAATTGGCCAGCTACTCTCTCCAGCTTCGGTAACCAGATAGTCTAAACCTAAAGACAAGGCCAATTCATAACGGGCCTTGACAAGACGACGATAAGCTCCTCTCCCACGATGCTCTAATAGAGTCATCCCCCCATAGAGGTAACCCAAACTTCCCGTGACTCTTAACCATCCACCAGAGATAGGCACTCCCTCAAACTCAATAAGATAAATAAACGTTTGTGGGTTCAGTTGAGTAATTTCTCTGAGCAATCTCTCACTAAGTGTACTTGTACCAAGTCCCCAAACTTTGTTGGCCAGATCATTTAGTTTTTCTATCCCTTCTTGATCTCGAACTTCCACTACTCTCATGTCTTCTGTCCCACTATCATCAATTCTATTTGGCAACTGGAGATAAAGAAGCCGCGACGAACGTTTTAATCGAAAACCTGTCTGCTCTAAACATTCAACCAAGTCTGGGGCAGGTGGAAATTCAAAAATTTTCCATTCGAAATCTCTCTGAAGCTTCTTTGCTATTTCGACTTCTTGTTTGATTACTGGTAAGGAATATACGCACTCTTTATTTAGAGTTACACTATAGCAAAAAGCATCTCTACGATTCTTCCAAATATGGCGCACAACAGGACCCTGATACTCTTTGTAAGCATCAGGCTGTGAATCTGAAACTAAATCATAGGATTCTAAAAATACGCTCTGAAAACTCATACTACCACACCAACTCTTTTCACGAAACTTTAGAGCTTAGCCATCTTTTTGATCCAATCTAAAAAAACAAATACATTTGTGTAGTAAAAAACCTTCACATTTTTGCAATCAGTATGTGAAACATGAGAAGCCAAACCAACTAAAATATGACGGTTATTACGGAACTCGCTCATGGGTCCTCCACTATCACCATAACACATCGTTTTTTGTTCACTCGTCGCAACTGCGATGTATTCACCAGTAAGGTAAGTCTCAAGTAAATTGATGCTCGCTCTAAAATCCGTTTTTTTAACCTGTCTGGAATTTTTTCTAGAATTCCAAAAAATACTCTTGGAGGCCGGCAGCAATGTCAGGTGATCAATCATCTGCAACTGTCCAGAGACAAGATCATCGGCGTTGTATCCCCAACCAGTTACGGCAATATCTTTTTGAAAATTAGTCGGGTGATTAAACCCCACCAAGAGATTAGACTCTGGTAAATGGATCGGCCGGAGTGTATCACTAAACTCGATGTCACTTTCAAGCTCCACGAGTGCGATATCTGCTCTCTTTATCCCGTCTCCCCAATCACTATAATCTGGATGGACATAGATTGCCTTTACTTTAGAAAGCTCTTTTAGCTCTGTTCGTGCCCCCGAGCCTCCTCCTAAAATTTTGACTTCAAATGGCTGATAGTAGTCTACACAATGAGCGGCAGTGAGAATAAATCTTGAATTTATTATGCTTCCACCGCACGAGTTATCAGATTTAACAAAGACCTGCCATGGATACATTTGTAATGTAACATCCTGTCCATGAACAATTTTAATTTTGGCACTGACGATGGTTGTAGAAAGTAAGCACAGAAAAAAAAGAATGATTTGTTTCATCATTGCAGTTTAGCTGAATGTGTCGTTTTCGGAGTCTTGTGTGAAAGTTATTCATGGAAGTGTAAAATATTTAATCAGAGAGTCGTAAACTATTTAATTAGCAAAAGTGTAAAGTAGATGATTATACTGGCCGACTCTTGAGCGGCCTGATATTTTTATAATCTCAAGAAATCTGACGAGGTGAACCGTACCAGAATAGTAAAGACGGCTCTTTCATTCATAAGGAGTTTTCATGTCTACTAGTTTTGCCTGGATTATTCTATCAATAGCTGGACTTCTCGAAGTCTGTTGGGCCATCGGTCTCAAATACACAGATGGGTTCACAAAACTTGGCCCGAGTCTATTTACACTTGTATGTCTTGCATTAAGCATGCTTTTACTTTCTAAAGCAAGCCAAGTTCTTCCTATTGGGACAGCGTATGCAATTTGGGTTGGAATTGGCGCTTTGGGTTCTGCTTTATTCGGAATAGTGCTTCTGAAAGAGCCTGCCTCTCTAACTAGAATCATATTCCTTTGTCTGTTGCTAATATCGATCATTGGCCTGAAAGTTTCTGCGGAATAAATTTCTACTTAAACTGGTAAAGAAAAAGACCACGGGGAGGGGCAACTTTCCATAGTCTTTGGAGCTTAGTAGGTCCTTTCAATAGCAATGAAAATTCAGCAGGAGAAATCTTACCTCTCCCCACTAGCCATACGGCGCTCATTAAATGACGAACCATTTGCTTCAAGAAACCGTTGCCTTCAATTTTAAACTGGTAACAAGTTCTTAGCGCCGGTGGGAGAAAAAAAAGTCCATCCTGAGGTAAAACAAGATGAGGATCAACCTCCGAAAGCTCACAGGCGAGGATATTTCGGATGGTTGTTTTAACATTGCTTCCGGCCGAGCAAAAGTTTTGAAAATTATGCTCCCCTAAAATCATTTCGGTGCATTCTTTCATGAGATCAAAATTTAATGGATAAGGATGATTCGCTATAAATAACTGATCGAGGCAAACGGAACGTGGTATGTTTGTAAATAGATACCGATACTCTTTAGAGGCGCTATGAGAAGTTGGTCGAAATGAAGCATCACAAAGATCAATACCAATGCACCTTATTTGAGGTGGGAGAACCGCGTTCAGACTTCTTAAAAGCAACTCGCATCCGATGTAATCTTCAGCTGCAATTTTCACAATCTGATTAAGAGCATGAACTCCAGTATCCGTCCGAGATGATCCCATCGTTGTAACTTTTCCGACTAAAATTTGACTTAGAGATCTGTTCAAATCGTCTTGGATAGTAGGAATTCCTTTTTGGTATTGAAAACCAAAATAGTTAGTTCCAGCATATTGGATCGTGGCCTTATAGTAGTTCATGATCTAGCATATACCATTTATTAGCTCAATGAACACGACTTAACTTAACTCAGATCAACCCCATACCTGAGAACAATAGACATATTTTTTTATTCTTAACTATTGTAACAAGATACCGATTAGTGAGACATGTTTAAGCTATGGGCCCATGATAGGGCTGAAGAACGGCACATTCCTCGCAGTGCTGAACCTGCGTATGTTGATATTGTAGGAGAAAACTTTTACGACCGTTGTCGTGTGAGAGATATCTCTTCAAACGGCCTGTCTATCTATATTCGCCACGACTTTGTGGGATGTAAGATTGATACCGAAATTGATATCCATCTAACCTTACCAGGCAAAAAAAGCTTTAAAGCAGTTGGACGGATTCGTCATATTGGCTCAGGTGTAAATCATTATTTCGGAATTCGTCTGACTTTCATCGATGATATAGGCCGCAAACTTCTTCCCGAATATATTCAAACTCTCGTCTAAGAATTAGACTCCCTTTGAATTTATAACTCGATATCTTGGAAGATTCTGGGCGTCGGACTGAGGGGAGATCCCAACCAATCCCCCACGCATAACGTGGGGATTATCTGCAAGCTTTGTAAGCTACGAGTAAGTTGCAACCTTCCCTTTAGGAATTTTTTTACTAGTGATACAATTTTCTTCGAAAACTCCGTCATCGATTAATCTTATTTCCAGAAAAACTCTATATTTGGTCGAACTTCAAAGTTTGCGACATACGGAAGATTATACCCGATCAAGGTCACAAAGCTTAGTCTTAGTAAGGTCAAATTCGTAATTTCTTCACTCATGATAGGTTCTTCTCTTATTTTTTCAGTTTGAGGTTTCACGCGGTTAAACATAAATATAAAAACACCCTTCGTCTTGAGAGTTGAAAGTCCTAGAAAGCCAGATTTTGTAATGGTCGCAATTTCACGAATCGTCGCAAGCTCCCAGTTCTTTGACTTACTCTTTTCAGCTCGACGAGCAAAATACTCTGCAAATTTAAGAGAGCGAGTGATCCCCTTTCTCATTCTTTTTCTGAATAATCTACTAAGTCTTACAAATTTATTTTCTTGATTGACCTGATTACCGCTGGCACCGCTTGATGGGTGTTCAAAACTCATCTTGGTTTTTTTAACAAATTTCACATACCCCACAAAACCAAGATTCGTCGAACCGATACCAAAAAATCCTGTTTTTACATCCTGCCCTAGGCCGACATACAAATTTTGTAACTCGAATTGTGGAAGTTTAACATCGGCCGTAGCGACTTCAATATCATCAAGGAGAGCAGTAACAAAGCTAGTTGTCTTGTTTTCACTTACTGGTTTTGTCAACACGGAGGGACTTCTTGTCCATTCAATCCAAAGCCTGACGTTCTCGCCCAATTTTGTAAAAGGTAAGACAACCCCTGAGGCAGTAATTTCCAAATCTAGTCGGTACCCACCAACTCTCCAATGAGGGCTTTCAATGTTTTCCATGGAAGTTAAAAGAAGCTGTCCTTTTCTCATAACTTTTTCTAGGTTCTCTCGAAGTTGAAACCTATTCTTTACCTTATTTTGCTTAATAAGATAGTCGCTGACTTCATCGATTTTCATCTGTAGTTGTAGTTCGTCTTCGTTTCCTACGAGGGAAAAGGACTTCACTTCTTCTTTAATGGTAGATTTTTTTCTATTCCAAAAAAGTGTTGTAGCACTATTAGCGCCAAGAGCACTCAATCCAAGGAGACCTGATTTAGAAACGGAAAAAGATGTTACAAGCTGGGTGAGCTTAAGATGAGGACTAGAGTGAACAATTGAGTCAAATGATTCTTCCTGTACATCAAGAATTCCATCTAAGTCATTTGCAAAATCATCTTGTCTTGTCATAAGTAGAGGTTTCTCGTTATCCAGAGGTCCACTTAAAAAATCTTCCGAAACCGTCGGATGCGCAAAGGCAATTTGTATCCAAAAAATCATCAAAGGCAGAATGAAATTTTTCATTGTAGATTCCTTTATTTTTGAATCTCAAAATAAAATTGTTGATTAACTCCTGTTCCTACTTGGAATGGTCCGATGCCCACATTGCCTTGAGCTCCTAATCCGACAAGGATCCCATGAAGACTCAGTGTGGAAAGATCCATGACTGTCAAAAGCTGATCTTCTGCTGCGGCTCCCGCAACACCAGCTTGAAGAGAAATGATTTTTGTGTACTCCTTCTCTGAGATACTATTAATTTGTTCGTTCCCATCATCATCTAATCCGATAATTGGAATAGCAGCAGGTGTCGACACCGAATGTATGGTTAACAAGATGATGAAACATTTAAATAACTCGTTCATTTTTTTCTCCAGGTTTAAAGATGTCGGCAATAACATTCTCAATACCCTGGAGGACCTCGTGACAAGACTTCAAGATGAATTAGAGGAAAAAAAAGCAATTGAATCAAATCTAATCTTTTCGAAGATGTGAGAGCTGGATGAGGTAGGATATCAAGTACAAAAATCAACCATGCCACAGGAACTTTAATTTCATCTTCAGTGTCGAGGCCATTAGAATCGTCCCACGATATGGAAGTGCTGTTCGCCATTTGGTTTCTAAAACCAAAGCTTGAAAAGCTAAAAATAAAAATCAATAAGCATACAATAAACTTCATACGCTATTGTTAATACCTTACTTAGAAAAAGCAAAGATCTTCTTTTAAAACTTCAATCAAAAGAAGAAAGGATTAATTTATTTTAAATGAAAGATTAAAATTGAATAATCTTATAACTCATCTACAAAGGCTTTAGCCTCAAGATCTTTCCACTATCCGTAGTTACATATATAAGGCCATCGCCTCCAGCTTTTATCTGTCTGAAGCGCTCATCAAGATCTTCTAGTAATTTTTCTTCTCTGATCAACTTAAAATTTTTATCAATAACAACTCTGTGAATATGTGTTCCTCCGAGCGTCGCTAAAAAGACATTTCCATCGAATTTCGGGAAGGACTTTCCAGAATAGATCATAAGTCCTGATGGACTTATAGATGGTACCCAGTACTGAAGAGGCGAAGCCATCCCTGCCTTTTGAGTAACACCTATCTTAGGACCCCAGTACTCACTTCCGTATGTGACCACTGGCCATCCATAATTTCTTCCTTTCTCAATTAGATTCACCTCGTCTCCTCCTCGGGGGCCAAACTCAGCTTCAATTAAAGCACCAGTTCGGTCGATAAAGAGGCCTTGAGGATTACGATGACCAAGAGACCAAATTTCTGGCAGAGCTTTAGACGTTTTAATAAAAGGATTATCGGCCGCAGCTTTCCCATCTTTAGTGAGTCTTAGAATTTTTCCATGATGAACACTCAAATCCTGTGCTTTATCTCTCTCAAATCTTTCTCCTACACTCATGAAAACGAACCCTTCCTTATCGATTACGATTCGGGAACCAAAATGCTCACCATTTTTCGAAAACGCTTTTGCTTGAAAAATTCTTCGTCCAATAATTTTTGTCTTATTTGTTGATAATTTCCCTTTGAATAGACTGGTTGTAGCTTCCTCACCAACAGGTTCAGAGTAAGTGAGATAGATGTCACTGTCTTTGTGATCAATGTAAAGATCTAGAAGACCTCCCTGGCCTTCGTGAAACACTTTCGGAGCACCAAAAACCTCAGTCGTCATTTTCGTCTTTAGGTTGAGGTATCGAATCTTTCCGGATCTTTCGGTGAATAAAATTTCGTCACAATTATCCGAGTTGAGAAAATCAAATCCCCAAATCACTTCCTTTCCCTCAAAGAGTTTCTCAACAGTGAATTTCTGACCTTCAGATTGATAGTCACGAGCCAGAGAACATAACGGTAAAGTCATTAAAAAGAATAGTAATTGTCGCATAAAATCTTCCTCATTTTTTATCAGGTTTTACGAAAAAACTTCTCTAGTTCTCACCACCTCTAATCTAGTGCTTTATGCTCAGCAATTTGGTACCACTTTCTTTGATTGACTTCACGACTGCATGATGCAACTGAGAGTAGAATGGTCTTTGATAGTAATGTAAGACGAGAGGAATCTCTAAAGCAACTTTAGGATTCTTGATCACCAAATCTTTCGAACCAAAAATAAGATGCTCTGGAACTACTGCTCGGCCAAGTCCTTGCTTTACCCCATCAATAATACTGTAAATGTCACCAAAGAAATGCCGTTCAATCTTGTCACTATTTTTCCCTAAAAGTTTTAGATAATTTTTAGTCGTTTCATCATTTTCATCATTGTCGAAATAAACTTGTGCTCCCTTGTAACCTCTTGACTCTACCAGAACATACTTTTCTATTCCGATGAACTCTGAAGCAACTCCTTGCTTATTGAGCTCATGGTCTAGAAGTATGTAGTCCGCTTCACTACTTCTCAGAAGCTGCAAGAGTTCACCTACTTCTCTGGTTTGTAGGTGAGTTTTTACTTTCTCATTGGTTTTGATAATCGATCTCAATGATGGAATGATCACCGATCTCATCGCTGTAGAGTGGCCAGCAATTCGGATAACTCCGGCGAGTTCACCAGGTTTTTGAGATTTGATTTTTCCAAGGAATTCTTCCTCTAGGCTATCTTGAATTTGGCAGTAACGAAGTAATTCACTGGCAGCTTCGGTAAGTTCAATTCCCGCCCTTTCGCGGATAAAGAGGGTCGTGGAAATCTCATTCTCTAAATTTAATATCCTCTGAGAAAGAGCAGACTGACTAATATTTAGCTCTCTTGCTGCTCGAGTGAAGTTCCTCGTCCTCGCGACCACAGAAAACGCTTCTAGTTGATTGGATACAAGCTTCATACGTATAAGCTAATTCGATCATATTATTAAATCAATCGATTTTACTAATGGACACTATTTTCCTATGTTTTCAATAAGGAGAATTACCATGAGATACATCGCTCTCACTTTTATGGCAGTCGTGTCTTTAAACGCCAAAGCCACCTGTTATGATATCATTCCACCCTCTAACCATGACCTACTTGCGGCCATTCTTCAGGAAACCTCTTTTTGCATCAAGAATGTGCAGTCTTTGAAGTTTTCACTTAAGGAGCACGGATTGACTCGCTTACCTGCGATGGTTGCAAACCGAGGAGCTCAGAACCCTGACCTTGGAAGTTTTAGTCTTTTTGAATCTGTTACTGGATTTTCATCCATCATGGGGAGAAACATTCATCCGGAGCATTTTTATTTTGGGCATTTTACAGATTTAAATGAGCGAAACGAAGTCATTCTTGATCAGACGATTAAACCAAATAAGCTTCTCGTTGAAGTTATGGCCTTTGACTTTAAGAAAGGAATGTATAATTTTTATGAACTCGTAGGAACAACTCAAGGTGCAAAGTGGTTCTACAGAGGAGATTCCTCAGATGCATATGAGGACAATAAACTCTTAAAGATAGGAACTTTACCCAGTTTTGGCACACGCATGAGGTGCTCCGCTTGCCATAGCTCTGGGGGCCCAATAATGAAGGAATTGGACTTTCCTTATAATGATTGGTGGACTAGAGAACGTGGCCTCATGTTCGGCCCCAATAAACCTTCTGAAGAGTTACAAGAATACTTTTCTCAGTTCATCGACGCTAGAGAGTTTTCAAAAAACGTCATCAAAGGAATGGATCTCTTAGAGAAAAAAAGTCTAATTCAGACGAGGTCTTTAAAAGAGAGATTGCGACCACTTTTTTGTGCAACAGAGATAAACTTAAAATCAGATTCAAATCCATCAAATTCTCCTGCTGATTTTCTGTCAATCCCATCAGATGTTTTCGTCAATCCTCTTCTGGTAAAATCGATAGATTTAAAAATGGATAAATCTTTTTATCAGAAGGCCTTAGCTTCTTTAGGGTCAAAGTTTCCGGAAACAAAATTCCAGGATGCTGACCATGCCTTTTTGTCACCAGTGAAAGGAAGAATGAATCTCAAACAAATCGAAGATTTGATTTCAAGTAAACTCATTGACGAAGAGTTTGCCGTTGATGTTTTGAGTATTGATTTTGAGACGCCGTTGTTTTCAAAAGTCAGGTGCGATCTTTTAAAACTTGTCCCTGAGACTTCCGATTGGAGGAACCAGTTCAAAAATAACTTACTGGCAGAAGCTTCAATTGCGGCGAAGGCGTTAGCACAAAATCTTGGTAAAATGAATTTGGACCAGCATCGACAAAACGCTTTAAAATATTTGTCGAGGAAACATGACTCCTGGCAAAGCGAGGCCACAGTTGTTTCTGAAGTAAGGATGCTCAATAAGCTAAGACTTTCAGTCTTTCAGGATGAGATTTCGAAAAATCCAAAAGGACAAATCCTAGAGCCAGGTTTTAGAGTGATCTTTCCACTAATCGATTAATCGGTGTCCAGCAGCAATTTCTGTGAGAAGGATTTCAGGTTCATCAGGTATCGTTTCTAACTTCTGCCTGAAATGTTGCATATAGACTCTTGGGTAATCTGAGTCGTCACTCAAAACTTGATCAAACAGTATTATGGCGAACTGAACTACGAGGATTTTACTCAAAGGATAAAATATATCCTCAAGGTACTAACAGTAAAAATAGATTGAACGGATTCTTAGTGACTTCATTTTCAGCATGGTTCTAGAAAACGAGAAGGCCCTTTAAAGGGGCCTCTCGAATTTAATTTCTTAATTTTCGTTCAAGCACAGGTAACTCGCTCGTACCTCTGAGGTCAAAATCAGCGCACACCCATTATATCCCCATCTGCGTCTAATAATTTTATTATTCAATAAAGTAGTTAATTTAGCGTTCGGATAACCAGAGATCTGGATACATTTCTCATCTGCCATGTCCTGGACTTTACTCATCGCTGACTCATGGTCACAGTGCGAGACGGAGGCATCGATGACAAAGCTCGATTGGGCAAAAACATGGGATACGGTCACAAAAGAAAAAACACATAACATTAATAAGGTTTTCATCAGATTCTCCTATAAGTAGCGGCCATCGCTTGGAGAACTTATAGGAAGAAATCATGTCTTTTAAAAGTACATAATTAGTGAGAATATGTACAAAATGGATACCAATTTATTAAAAATATTCTTGACCTACTCTCGAACCCAGAATCTTAGGATAACTGCTGAATTTCATAAT
>JACCDH010937066.1_pt1 | contig 32061 bp, 33 predicted proteins | sample 7442481 | NCBI WGS metagenome assembly JACCDH01 (sample SAMN15323433, study PRJNA562643) | freshwater metagenome | isolation source: river surface water | place: USA:Blue River Watershed | collected 2017-08-15
CGCGCGCCCATTCGATGGCGGCCAGCACCTGCTCGGACGCCGCCTGGCTCATGGGGCCGATCTGCGGCTGGCCGCAGCCGCCGTTGCTCTCGGGGTCAAAGCTGTCGATTTGCGTCTGCCCGTAGCCCACGCGCGTGGGCACGATCACCGCCAGGCCCTTGCCCGCAAAGTAGCGGGCCTGTTGCTCTAAGCGCTGACGCGAGGGCTGGGCCCGCTCCGCAGGGCTGCCCGCACGCCCGTGGTTGAGCACCAGCACCGGAAACGGCCCCGTGCCGGATGGCCGAAACACCGTGAGCGGGATGCGGCGCTGTTCGCGCCGGCCGTACAGGTCTTGAACCGTCACGTCGATCTCGTGCACCGACTCGCGCAAGTCCTTGGCCAGCACCGGTGCCGGCGCGGCGGCGGGCGCTGGCGTGGGCTGTGCCAGCGCCATCGACCCGGCCAGCGCCAGGGTCCACAGGCCAAGCCAGCGCAGCCGCATGGCGGGTCTCAAGCGGCCTGCCAGCGCGCCGGGCGCTTGTCCAGAAAGGCCGTCAGGCCCTCCTGCGCTTCGGGGGTGGCGCGCAGGCCGGCAATGCGCTGCGCGGTGTCCTCGATCACGGCCGCATCCAGCGGGCGCTCGACGGCGCGGATCAGGTCCTTGGCCGCCGCCTGCGCCAGCGGGCCGCCTTGCAAGAGCGCCTGCACCAGGGCCGCAACCGCGTCGTCCAGGGCCTCGGGCTCGACCACCTCGTGCACCAGGCCCAGGGCCAGGGCGCGCTGGGCGTCGATGCGCTCGGCGGTCTGGAAATAGCGGTAGCTCTGGCGCGCGCCAATGGCCCGCACCACATAGGGGCTGATGGCCGCCGGGATGATGCCAAAGCGCACCTCGGAGGTGGCAAACACCGCGCGGCTGGAGGCCACCGCCATGTCGCAAGCCGCCGTCAGGCCGGTGCCGCCCCCCAGGGCCGCGCCCTGCACCCGCGCAATGGTGGGTTTGCGCATCTCGGCCAGCACCTGCAGCATGCGCGCCAGCGCGCGGGCATCGCGCAGGTTCTCGTCGGGGCCGTTTTGCGCAGCACGCTTCATCCAGTTCAGGTCGGCGCCCGCCGAAAAACTTTTGCCGCGACCGGCCAGCACCACCACCCGCACCTGCGGGTCCTGGTCAAGCGCCTGGCAGGCGGCGGTCAGCTCGGCAATCAGCACCTCGTCAAAGGCGTTGTGCACATCGGGACGGTTCATCCAGACCGTGGCCACCGGGCCCTGGTGCTGGATCTCAAGCGAAGCGTACATGGGGCGTTCTCTTACATGCGGAAGAGACCAAAACGGGTCTCGGGAATCGGGGCATTGCGCGCGGCCGACAGGCCCAGCGCCAGCACGCGGCGGGTGTCCGCCGGATCGATCACGCCATCGTCCCACAAGCGAGCGCTGGCGTAATAGGGATGACCCTGGGCCTCGTACTGCGCGCGGATGGGTTGCTTGAAGGCGTCTTCCTCGCTGGCGCTCCAGGCGCCGCCGCGGGCCTCGATGCCGTCGCGCTTGACGGTGGCCAGCACACTGGCCGCCTGCTCGCCGCCCATGACGCTGATGCGCGCGTTGGGCCACATCCACAAAAAGCGCGGCGAGAAGGCGCGCCCGCACATGCCGTAATTGCCCGCGCCAAAGCTGCCGCCAATGATGACGGTGAACTTGGGCACGGCCGCGGTGGCCACAGCGGTCACCATCTTGGCGCCGTTGCGCGCAATGCCCTCGTTCTCGTATTTGCGGCCGACCATGAAGCCGGTGATGTTCTGCAGGAACACCAGCGGTGTCTTGCGCTGGCAGCACAGCTCGATGAAGTGCGCCCCCTTGAGCGCCGACTCCGAGAACAGGATGCCGTTGTTGGCGATGATGCCCACCGGCATGCCCTCGATGCGCGCAAAGCCGCAAACCAAGGTGGTGCCAAAGCGCGCCTTGAACTCGTCGAAGTCGCTGTCATCGACGATGCGGGCAATGATCTCGCGCACATCAAAGGGCTTGCGGGTGTCGGTCGGGATCACGCCGTACAGCTCGCGCGGGTCGTGGCGCGGCGCTTTCGCGGCGGCCAGGCCCGTGTCCTCGGGCTTGCGGTGGTTGAGGTTGCGCACCGCCGCACGCGCCAACGCCAACGCATGCAGATCGTTCTGCGCCAGGTGATCGGCCACGCCCGAGAGGCGGGTGTGCACATCGCCGCCGCCCAGGTCCTCGGCGCTGACCACCTCGCCGGTGGCGGCCTTGACCAGCGGCGGGCCACCCAGAAAGATGGTGCCCTGGTTGCGCACGATGATGGTCTCGTCGCTCATGGCGGGCACATAGGCGCCGCCTGCGGTGCAGCTGCCCATGACCACCGCGATCTGCGCAATGCCCTGCGCGCTCATATTGGCCTGGTTGTAGAAGATGCGGCCAAAGTGGTCACGGTCGGGAAAGACCTCGTCCTGATTGGGCAGGTTGGCGCCGCCCGAGTCAACCAGGTAGATGCAGGGCAGGTGGTTCTGCTGCGCGATTTCCTGTGCCCGCAAATGCTTTTTCACGGTGAGCGGGAAGTAGGTGCCGCCCTTGACGGTGGCGTCGTTGCAGACCACCATGCAGTCGACCCCGCTCACGCGGCCAATGCCGGCGATCAGGCCGGCGCAGGGCGCGTCGTTGTCGTACAGGTTCAGGGCCGCCAGCGGGGCCAGCTCCAGAAAGGGCGAGCCCGGATCGAGCAGGTTCATCACCCGCTCACGCGGCAGCAGCTTGCCGCGCGCGGTGTGCTTGGCCCGGGCCGCCTCGCCCCCGCCTTGCGCGATGCGCTCGAGGTGCAGGCGCAAGTCATCGACCAGCGCCTGCATGGCTTGCGCGTTGGCCTGAAAGTCGGCCGCGCGGGGGTTCAGTTGGGTGGACAGCACGGGCATGAACAGCATCCTCGAAAACCGCCATTTTGATTGACGTTTACGTAAACGTCAATCGGGTTTTCGCGGGCCCATGCCCGGGGCTGATCAGGCCGCGTGCGGGGCCAGGTGCACCGGTTGCGAGATGCGCCGGGGCGTGCCCGAGACCAGCTGCTGCGCCACCAAATCGGCGGTCACCGCCGACAAGGTCCAGCCCAGGTGGCCGTGGCCGGTGTTGTAGAACACATTGGCGTGACGGCCCTGCCCCACACGCGGCATCAGGTCGGGCATCATGGGGCGCAGACCGGCCCATGGCACCACCTGGCGCGTGCTGACACCCGGGAAGCACTGGTTGACCCAGTCGATCAGGGGGCGGATGCGGTCGGCGCGGATGTCGCGGTTGACGCCGTTGAACTCGGCGGTACCGGCCACGCGGAAGCGGTCCACGCCCAGGCGGCTGGTCACCAGCTTGGTCTCGTCGTCGAGCAGGCTGACGGTGGGCGCGGCGGCCTGGCTGGCCGCGTCGAGCAGGTTGACGGTGATCGAGTAGCCCTTGACCGGGTACACATTGACCCGGTCGCCCAGCTGGGCGGCCAGGTCGCGGCTGGCCACACCGGCACAGACCACCACACGGTCAAAGTGCAGGGTCTGGGCGGCATCGCCCTCGCCCCACTGGATCTGCACGCGCGCGCCGTCGCTGCGCACCTGCTGCACCTCTTGACCATGCAAAAAGCGCACGCCCCGGCGCTCGCAGGCAGCGGCCAGGCCCACGGTGAATTTGTGGATGTCGCCGGTCGAATCGCTCTCGGTGAAGTAGCCGCCGTAATACTGACCCGCCAGGGTCGGCTCGATGGCGCGCATCTCCTCGGGCGTGACGGCGCGGCGCGGCAGCCCGCCCTTGGCCAGCATCTGGCTCACCCGGCCCGCGTGCTCGAAGCCGGCGCGGTCGCGGTAGATGTGCAGAATGCCCTCGCGGCGCAGGTCAAAGTCCACGCCCTCTTCTTCGGCCCAGGCAAACAGGTGCTCGCGGGCGGCAATCGCCAGGCGGGCGGTGGCCACGGTGTTGCGCTCGTAGTGCGGGATGCTGGCAATGAACTCGGCAAACCAGCTGATCTTGTGCCAGCTCGGGCGTGGATTGACCAGCAGGGGCGCGTCGCTGCGCAGCATCCACTTGAGGCCCTTGAGCAGGGTGGACCAGTGGGTCCAGACCTCGGCGTTCGAGGCCGACAGCTGGCCGCCGTTGGCAAACGAGGTTTCCATGGCGGCGTAGCGGTGGCGCTCGAGCACGGTCACGCGCAGGCCGCGACGGGCCAGGGCGTAGGCGGTGGTGACACCGGTGATGCCGCCGCCGATGACGGCAACGTGGGGGGCTTGGGACAGGCTCATGGCAGGCTCCTTGTGCGACAGATCGGGCAGCGCTGCGGCACCATGCCAGCGGCGCGCCCCCTCTGTCTGGAACCTGAGAGATTCACCGGCGTGGTGCCGGCTTGCTCCTTCGGTGGACCGGGTGTCGACGCCGGTCGCTCTTCAGAGTGTGTGCAGTGCATCGGTCCTGGGGCCTGAGAGATTCCGGGGCGGTTGCTCCTTCGGCGCTGCCAGCCCTGTGGGCCGGTCAGACTCTCCCGATGCACACGTCTATCCTAACGCATCCCGGGCCCCCACCGAATGGGCGGGGTCTGGGCCGGGATTGGCCGCCTTACTGAGGCTGCAGGTTCATGGCGCGCGCAATCGCGCGGTAACGGGCGGTGTTGTCGTTGTAGACCTTGTCCATGGCCGACAGGGCTTGCGGGCGCGGCACGATCATGGCCTGGGCTTCGAGTGCGCTGCGGATGGCCGGGTCATTGGCGACCTCGCTCAGGGCCTTGTGCAGGGCGGCCACCACCGGCTCGGGGGTGTTGCGCGGCACGAAATAGCCCGACCAGGTGTCGAACACAAAACCTTTAAGCGCCTTGCTGTCGTTGAGCGGGGGCACCTTGGGGAACAGCGCCTGGCGGTCCGACGAGAGCACCCCCACGGCCTTGATCTTGCCCTCTTCGACCATCTGCACCACCCCCTTGCCATAGGGCGTCATGAAGACATCGACCAGGCCGGCCAGCAGGTCCTGCTGGGCCGGCGCGCCGCCCTTGTAGGGCACGTGCGTCATGGCCACGCCCGTGCTCTTGGCCATGTGCTCGCCCATCAGGTGGTACATCGAGCCCGGCCCGACGCTGGCGTAGGTGAGCGGCTTGCCGGCGGCGGCGGACTTGCGGGCGAAGTCGATCAGCTCGTCGCCGTTGTTGGCCGGCAGGTCCTTGCGGCCGAGCATGACCATGGGGTTGACCGAGATCATCTGCACCAGGCGGAAGTCCTCGCTCTTGTACTTGATGGCCGCGTTGCTCAGCGGCGCCAGGATCAGCTCATTGGGCGAGCCCTGGAAAATGATGTGGCCATCGGCCGGGGCCGACAACACCTTTTGCGCCGCGATGCCGCCACTGGCGCCGCCCAGGTTCTCGACGATCACCGTCTGCCCCAGGTGCTTGGACAAGGTGTTCGAGATCGTGCGGGCGATCACATCCGACAGGCCCCCGGCCGGGTACGGCACCATCAGGGTCACGGGCTTGCTGGGAAAGCCCTGGGCCAGCGCAGCGCCGCTCAGACACAGGCCTGCAATGAGTTGGGTGCTGCGGCGCAGCCACTGTCGACGGTTGGGGGTCATGGGGGTCTCCTCGGATGTTGGGTATCGGTATGGGCTCATGCTATGCCCCTGAATTTTCAAAGTCCAATGCATTGTTTGACATCAACCCATAACTTTGAGATTATCAATCATGACCCTTGTCCAGCTCCAGCATTTCGTGGCCCTGGCGCGTGCCGGCTCCTTTGTCAAAGCCAGCGCGCTGGTGCATGTGACGCAGCCGGCGCTCAGCCGCAGCATCGCGGGCCTGGAGGACGAGCTGGGGCAACGCCTGTTTGACCGCCTGGGCCGGCGCATCGAACTCACCCCCTTTGGGCACGACACCCTGCGCCGTGCGCAGTTCCTGATCGAGGACGCCCGCGAGTTGCGCAACAGCGGGCGCCAGCTGGCCAGCGGTGCGCGCGGGCGCATCCGGCTGGGCCTGAGCTCGGGGCCGGGCGCGCTGCTGACCACCGGGCTGCTCACGCACATGGCCAAGGAATTTCCGGCCTTTCACATCGAGATCTCGCGCGGGCACACCGAAACCCTGGTGCAGCTGCTGCGCGAGCGCTCGCTCGACGCGATGGTGGTCGATGTGCGCTCGCTCAAGCCCTCGCCCGATCTGCAGGTGCTGGACGTGATGGAGATCGAGGCCGCCTTCATGTGCCGCCCGGGGCACCCGCTGGCGCGGCGCAAAAAGGTCGAGATGGCGCAGCTGCAGGCCTATCCCATGGCCTCGACACCGCTGTCCGACGAGGTGGCGCGCATGCTGGTCGAGCAATACGGCGAGTCGGCGCATCCGCAAGAAATGGTGACGCTGTGCAGCGACGAGATCGCGCACCTGATCGAGGTGGTGCTGCAGTCCGACGCGCTCTTGCTGGCGGTGCGCGCCTGCGCCCCGCAGCTGCTGGCGCTGCCCCTGCAGCCCACCATGAAAGCGCGAGCGCGCTACGGCATGGTCACGGTCGCGGGCCGGGCGCAGTCGGTGTTCCTGCCCGAGATCCGGCGCCAGGTGGCGCGCATTCTGGGCGCCACGGCCGCTCCCTGAGGCACGGCGTCAGCCCAAGCCAAGCGCGGCGCGCAATTCGTCCATGTGGCCAAACACCCGGGCGGCCCCGGTCTGGCGCATGACCTCGTCCTGGCCCAGGGTGGCGTAGGCCCAGACGGTGGCGCCGGCGCGCACGCCCGCCTCCGCGCCCACCGGGGTGTCCTCCACCACCAGGCATTGCGCAGGCGCGACCTGCAGGTGCGCCGCGGCGGCCAGGTAGACATCGGGATGGGGCTTGCTGCGCGGCATCTCGTGACCGCTGAAGATGCGGCCTTCAAAAAAGGACAGCAGGCCCACCTTGTCGAGCATGATCTCGACCTTGTGCCGATCGGCACCCGAGGCCACCGCAATGCGGCCCCCCAGGCGCGCATGCAGGCCAGCCACCAGCGCATGGATGCCCTCGATGGCCTGCACCTCTTGCAGCAGGCGCACATTGCGCTGGGCCATGAAATCGGCCAGCCAGGCCTCGCTGAAAGGGCGGCCGGTGTGGGCCTCGATCAGCGCGCGCTTGGAGCGCACCGTGTGGCCGATGAACTCGCGGGCGCACGCCTCCTGGCTCATCGACCAGCCAATGGCCTCGAGCATGTCGCGCAACACCCCGTTGGTGATGGGTTCGCTGTCGACCAGCACGCCATCGCAATCAAACAACACCGCGTCAAAGTTCATGCGCCCGATGATACGCGGGCGCCGCGCCTCAGGTCGGCAGCACCGGCCAGGCAGCGCGCAGGCTGTCGCTGAGCCAATCGGCCGACAGGCCCAGCACCACCAGCCCCGCCCCGCCCGGCGCCAGCGACGCCAGCAGCAACAGGCCATCGCGCGCCATCAGGCTCAGGCCCAGCATCAACAGGCTGAGCGCGGGCAGCATGTTGCCAAAGGGAATGGGCAAAAAAATCACCAGCGCCATGCACCACACCCACAGCGCCCAGGGCCAGCGCCAGACGGGCGCCAGCAAGGCCTGGTAGCGCGGCCGCAACCAGCGCGCGCGCAGCAGGTGCAAGCGCGCCAGCCAGCGCAGGCTGCGCGGCACGATGGCGGCGGGCAGCGGCATGCGGGCCAGGCGCTGCAGGCCCGGCAAGGTCTCGCGTTGGCGCGCCCAGGCCAGGGCCCAGGCGGCAATGACCAGGCTCATCAAGGCCCCCAGGCCGCCCACGGGCAGCAGGGTCACCAGGGCCAGCACCAGCAGCACCGCCGCCATGCTGGCGTCGCCGTGGGCGGCCAGCAGCTGCTCGATCCGCCAGGCCTGCGCCGGCCCCAGGTGGCCGGCCAGTTGCTGGCGCCGCTGCTCGTGCTGGGCATGGCGCGCCATGCGCCGGGCCATGCCCCAGGCTTGGGGACAGCGCGGGCGGCTCATGCGCGCACCGTCCGCACCGACTTGCGCCGGTGTTGCCAGAGGTGCACGCCCAAGGCCGCCCCCCACAGCACGATCTGGCCCAGCAACCAGCCCAGGGCAATGGCCCAGCCGATCAGGCCCAACCAGGTCTGCGCCGAGGGGCTCCAGACGCTCAGCCATTGCGTCAGATCGCGCACCAGGGCCAGCATGGCATCGAGCCCTTCACGCGGCCACCACAGGGTGACCCAGGCCGGCCACGGAAAGGGGTCTGGCCAGGCGGCGGACAGGCCCTGGGCCGGCCACAGGCCCAGCAAGAAGGACGCCACCTCCCAGCTGACCCAGGCCACCAAGGTCCAGAGCAGCGCCAGCACGGCCGTCAGGGCCCACCAAAGCGTCGACATGTCCGGTTCTCCAATTCAGGCGTTTGATGGCGCCGATTGTGGCCAGCCTGGCGGCCTGGTCCAACCCCACAGGGCTTAAGGCTTAGCCGGCACGGACAAATCGTCCCCGTCCACATAGAACCAGTGGCCTTGTTCGCGCACAAAGCGGCTGCGCTCGTGCTGGCGCACCGCCCGGCCGCCCAGGCGAAAGCGGGCCACAAACTCCACCTCGGCCCGGTCCTCGGCCAGGGGCCGGTGCGCGCGCACCTCCAGGCCCAGCCAGCGGGCGGGGTCCAGGGTCAGGGGCTCGGCGGGGCGGGTGCTGGCGTGCCAGCTGCGCTGCAGGTGGTCGACCCGGCCCAGCACAAAGGCGCTGTAGCGCGAGCGCATCAAGGCCTCGGCGTCGGCGGCGGGCTGGCCCTGGTGGATGGGCTCGCAGCAGGCGGCGTAAGCCCGTGCGCGCCCGCGCGCGTCGCGCCGGCCGCAAGGGCAATGGGGGTCGTTCATGCGCGCGGTGGATGGGGGTCAGGATGGGGCGTCAAGCGCGTTTGCGCGCCGCGCTCTCGGCCTGGTGCTGCGCCAGGGTCACGCGCGGCGCATCGGCGGCCTTCCAGGCGGCAAAGCCACCGTCGATGTGCGCCACATTGCGCATGCCCATGTCCTGCAAGGTCTTGGTCGCCAGGGCGCTGCGCCAGCCGGCGCCGCAAAACAGGATGAACTCGCGGCCTTCGTCGGCAAACACCGGCTTGAAGTAGGGCGAGTCGGGGTCGACCCAGAACTCGAGCATGCCGCGCGGGGCCAGCAGCGCGCCGGGCAGCGTGCCCTCGCGCTCGAGCTCGCGCACATCGCGGATGTCCACGATCTGCACCGCCGGGTCCTGCAGGCGCGCGCGCACCTGCTCGACGCTGTAGGTGGTGACCTGCGCCATGGCCTCGTCGACGAGCTGGCGAAATCCTTTGGTGATGGGCATGGGGGTCTCCTCAGAGCTGGCGCGAGATGATGATTTTTTGCACGTCGCTGGTGCCTTCGTAGATTTGGCAGACGCGCACGTCGCGGTAAATCCGCTCGACCGGGAAGTCGCTCACCACACCATAGCCGCCCAGGGTCTGGATGGCCGCGCTGCACACGCGCTCGGCCACCTCGCTGGCAAACAGCTTGGCCATGGCGGCCTCGCGCAGGCAGGGCCGGCCGGCGTCGCGCAAGCTGGCGGCGTGCCAGATCAGCTGGCGGGCGGCCTCGAGCTGGGTGGCGCACTCGGCCAGGCGAAAGCTCACGGCCTGGTGGTGGATGATGGCGGTGCCAAAACTCTGGCGCTCCTTGGCGTAGGCAATCGCCACATCGAGCGCGCTGCGCGCCATGCCCACGCTTTGCGCGCCAATGCCGATGCGGCCGCCCTCGAGCGCCGACAGCGCAATCTTGTAGCCCTCGCCCTCTTGCCCGATGCGGTGGTCCACCGGCACGCGGCACTGGTCGAAGTTGATCTGCGCGGTGTCGCTGCTGTGCTGGCCCAGCTTGTCCTCCAGGCGCGCGACCTGGTAGCCCGGCGTCTGGGTGGGCACCAGAAACGCGCTCAGGCCTTTCTTGCCGGCCTGGCGGTCGGTGACCGCGATCACGATGGCCACGTCGCCATGCTTGCCGCTGGTGATGAACTGCTTGACGCCGTTGATCACATAGTGGTCGCCCTCGCGCGTGGCGGTGGTGCGCAGCGCCGACGCGTCCGAGCCCACATGCGGCTCGGTCAGGCAGAAGGCGCCCAGCAACTGGCCTTGCGCCAGCGGGGTCAGCCAGGTCTGTTGCTGCGCGGCGTTGCCGTACATCATCAGGATGGCGTTGACCGGGCAGTTGGTCACGCTGATGGTGGTGCTCACACCGCCGTCGCCCGCCGCGATCTCCTCCAGCACCAGGGCCAGGGTCAGGTAATCCAGGCCCGCGCCGCCCAGCGACTCGGGCACGCAAATGCCGTAGGCCCCCAAGGCTGCCAGGCCCTGGTGCGCCGCCTTGGGAAAGTGGTGGGTCTTGTCCCATTCGGCCGCGTGGGGCCAAAGCTCGCGCTGGGCAAAGTCGCGCACCGCATCGCGGATCATTTCCTGGTCGGGGGTCAGCAGCATGGTCGTCTCGTGTGGGTCAGGGGTTCACCAGGGCAGCGGGCTGCCGTCGTGGTTCAGGAAAGCGCCGCCGGGCGTGGGGGTGCGCGATCGCGCCAACTCGGCCAGGGTCTGGCGCAGGTCGCGGGCGCTTTGTTCGGGGGTCAGGGGGGCGCGCGCGCCGCCCATATCGGTCTGCACCCAGCCCGGGTGCAGGGCCACACAGGGCAGGTCGGGATGGTCCAGCGCCAAGCAGCGCAAGGCCATGTTGAGCGCCGCCTTGCTGATGCGGTAGAGGGCCGCGTTGCCGGCGTCCACCAGCGACACGCTGCCCATGCGGCTGCTGATCACCGCCAGCACGCCCTTGCCGTCGCGCAGCATGGGCACGATTTGCGGCACCACCATCAGCGCGCCCATCACATTGGCGTGCATGACGGCGTCAAAGCGCGCCTGTGTGGGCGGGCTCTGGGTGTCGGCCCGATCGGCCACCCCGGCCACATACACCGCCAGGTCCAGCTTCTCGCCGTCGAGCTGCCAGGACAGGCCGCTGTTGCGGGCCGGATCGGCCACATCCAGGCGCAAGGTCTCGCAGCCCAGGGCCTGCAGGCGCGCCAGGCCGTCCTCGTCGCGCGCGGTGGCGATCACGCGCCAGCCCTCCTCGCGGTACTGCCGGGCCAGTTCCAGCCCGATCCCGCGCGAAGCGCCGATCAGCAATGCGGTGGCCATGCGGACCGCCTCAGACCAGTTCGAGGGCCAGCGCGGTCGCCTCGCCGCCGCCGATGCACAGCGTGGCCAGGCCCTTGCGCAGGCCGCGCGCCTGCAGCGCATGGATCAGGGTCACCATGATGCGGGCGCCCGAGGCGCCGATCGGGTGGCCCAGGGCGCAGGCGCCGCCGTTGACGTTGACCTTCTCGTGCGGCACCTGCAGGTCATGCATGAGCGCCATCGGCACCACCGCAAAGGCCTCGTTGATTTCCCACAGGTCGACATCGCCCACCTGCCAGCCGGCCTTGGCCAGCGCCTTTTGCGAGGCGCCCACGGGCGCGGTCGAGAACCATTCGGGCGCTTGCGCATGGGTGGCGTGGGCGACGATGCGCGCCAGCGGCTGGCAGCCCAGGCGCTGCGCGGTGCTCTGGCGCATCAACACCAGGGCGGCCGCACCGTCGTTGATCGAGGAGCTGGCGGCGGCGGTGATGGTGCCGTCCTTTTTGAACGCGGGCTTGAGGCTGGGGATCTTCTCGATCTTGATCTTGCCCGGGCCCTCATCGATCTGCACCACCGTCTCGCCGCCACGGCCCTTGACCGTCACGGGGGCGATCTCGGCCGCAAAGGCGCCGCTGGCAATCGCGGTTTGCGCACGCTGCACGCTGGCCATGGCAAATGCGTCCTGCTGCTCGCGGCCAAACTGGTACTTGGCGGCGCAGTCCTCGCCAAAGGTGCCCATGCTGCGGCCGGCCTGGTAGGCGTCCTCCAGCCCGTCGAGCATCATGTGGTCAAACAGCCGGTCGTGGCCGATGCGGTAGCCGCCGCGGCCCTTGAGCATCAGGTAGGGCGCATTGGTCATGCTCTCCATGCCACCGGCCACCAGCACCTCGTGCGAGCCGGCCAGCAGCATGTCGTGCGCGAACATGGCCGCGCGCATGCCCGAGCCACACATCTTGGACAAGGTGACCGCACCCGCGCTCTCGGGCAGCCCGCCTTTGAAGGCGGCCTGACGCGCCGGCGCCTGGCCCTGGCCAGCCATCAGGCAGTTGCCCATCAGCACCTCGGTCACCAGGGCCGGGTCGATGCCGGCGCGCTGCACGGCGGCGGCAATCGCCACGCCGCCCAGGTCGTGCGCGGCCAGCGAAGAAAAATCACCCTGGAAACTGCCCATGGGGGTGCGGGCAGCGCTGACGATGACAACAGGATCGGTGTTCATAAGGGGCTCCGTGGGGATGAATGGATATCGGCAATGACCAGGATGTCGTCGCTTTCCTCTTGGGCAAGGCGGCGGATGTAGGCCACAAAACCGGGGTCCTCGCCGCGCAGCAGCAGCGGCAAGGCGTGGCGAAAATCGTCGCGGCGGCACCACTCGCGCATGTAGTCGTCCCACGAGTTCCAGCGCCGCTGCTCGGTGGGGCTCATCTGCTCGCGCCAGGCGATCAGGTAGGCGCGCTCGAACAGCGCCACCAGCATGTCGAAGATGATCATCATCCGCTCGTGCTGGGCTGGGGTCGGATCGGGCAAGGCCTTTTGCGTGCGCAGCTGCAGATCGGCGTTCTCGAGCACCACCTTCAGGAAGGCGTTGTAGGCGTCCGAGAGGTGCTGGTAGGCCTCTTCTTCCTCGTTCTCGCGCTCCTTGCGCTGCTCACGCAGAAACACCCACACCGCCCAAGGCAGGCCGATGATGGTGACGAGGTAGCTCGCCCACTCCAGCCAGGTCCCCAGGTCTGCGGCGTTCATGGCACGGGCCTGCTGGCGGCTTAGCCGCGCGGATAGCGCTTGATGGCGCCACGAAAGACGTTGACCACCTCGTGCGGGCCGCTCATGCTGACCTGCAGGTCCTTGACCAGGCCGTCGCTCACGCTGTAGATCCAGCCGTGGATGGCCACTTTCTGGCCACGCCCCCAGGCGTCCTGCATCACGTTGGACATGGCCACATTGCCCACCTGCTCGATGACGTTCATCTCGCACAGCGTGGCCTCCATCTGCGCTTGCGGCAGGTGGTTCAGGCGCTGGCGATGGCGCAGGCGCACGTCCTGCACATGGCGCAACCAGTTGTCGGCCAGGCCAATGCGCATGCCGCGCGCAGCCGCCAGCACACCGCCGCAGCCGTAGTGGCCCACGACCATGATGTGCTCGACCTTGAGCGCGTCCACCGCGTACTGGATCACCGACAGCGCGTTCAGATCGGAGTGCACCACCACATTGGCAATGTTGCGGTGCACGAACACCTCGCCCGGGTCCAGACCGGTGATCTGGTTGGCCGGCACTCGGCTGTCCGAGCAGCCAATCCACAGGTAGCGCGGGTTTTGCTGCTGGGCCAGGCTCGAGAAAAAGCCCGGGGTCTCGCGCTCCATGCGCGCGGCCCAGGCCCGGTTGTTGGCAAAAAGTTGTTGCAGGGTATCGCTCATGCCCCGATTGTGGCCTGTTTGCCTGCGCTCAGGCGGTTTCAGAGAAGAGTTCGCGGCCGATCAGCATGCGGCGAATTTCGCTCGTGCCGGCGCCAATCTCATAGAGCTTGGCATCGCGCCAGAGGCGGCCCAGCGGGTACTCGTTGATGTAGCCGTTGCCGCCAAAAATCTGCACGCCCTCGCCCGCCATCCAGGTCGCCTTCTCGGCGCACCACAGGATGACGCTGGCGCAGTCCTTGCGGACCTGGCGCACATGCTCGCTGCCCAGCATGTCCAGGTTCTTGCCGATGGTGTAGCAAAAAGCGCGACCGGCCTGCAGCACGGTGTACATGTCGGCGACCTTGCCCTGGATGAGCTGGAACTCGCCAATGCTCTGGCCAAACTGCTTGCGGTCGTGGATATAGGGCACCACGTTGTCCATCACGGCCTGCATGATGCCGATGGGCCCGGCGGCCAGCACCGCGCGCTCGTAATCGAGGCCGCTCATGAGCACCTTGGCGCCCATGTTCAGGCCGCCCAGGATGTTGGCCTCGGGCACCTCGACGTTCTGGAACACCAGCTCGCCGGTGTGGCTGCCGCGCATGCCCAGCTTGTCGAGCTTTTGCGCAATGCTGAAACCCTTCATGCCCTTTTCGATCAGGAAGGCCGTCACGCCGCGGGCGCCCAGCTCGGGTTCGCTCTTGGCATACACCACCAGGGTGTCGGCATCCGGCCCGTTGGTGATCCACATTTTGGAGCCATTGAGCAGGTAATAGCCGCCTTTGTCCTCGGCCTTGAGCTTCATGCTGATCACATCGGAGCCGGCGCCCGGCTCGGACATGGCCAGTGCGCCCACATGTTCGCCAGAAATCAACTTGGGCAAGTACTTCGCACGCTGCGCATCGTTGCCGTTGCGCTTGATCTGGTTGACGCACAGGTTGGAGTGCGCACCATAACTCAGGCCAACTGAAGCGCTGGCGCGCGAGATTTCTTCCATGGCCACCATGTGGGCCAGGTAGCCCATACCGGCGCCGCCATATTCCTCACCCACGGTGATGCCCAGCACGCCCAGGTCACCCATCTTGCGCCACAGGTCCATCGGGAACTGGTCGTTCTTGTCGATCTCGGCCGCACGGGGGGCGATTTCGCTCTGGGCAAAGTCGTGCACCGCTTCGCGCAGCGCGTCGATGTCTTCACCCAGTTGAAAGTTCAGGCCTGGCAGGTTCATGGGATTCTCCTCTTTATTCAGTTGGGGACAGAGCTGAAGATCTGTCCCACAAGGTTGTTCAGATGGGGACAGAGCTGAAGGTCTGTCCCACAAGGTTGTCTAATAGGTTTTAGGCACAGGCACCAGGGTCTGCTGCATGACAGCACAGGCCGACTGTTTGCCGTTGTGGTCGATGTGAACCACCTCGGCCGTGGTCACGATGATGCGTTTGCCGGCCTTGAGCACGCGGCCCGTGGCACGGATTTCGCCACCCTGAAAACTGGCCAGGAAGTTGATCTTGTATTCCACGGTGACGACTTCCGAGTCTTCGGGCAGAACCGTCAAACCGGCGTAGCCGCCCGCGATGTCGGCCAGTGCGCCCATGGCTCCGCCATGAAAACCGCCCTGCTGCTGGGTCACTTTATCGCTGTAGGGCAGCGCCAATTCAACTTGACCACGCTCAGCACGCAGCAGGCGCACGCCCAGCGTTTGCATCATGCCCTGGCGGGCCAGGCTGGCGGCAACGCGGTCGAATTCGGGAGTGTTCACTGGCAACCCTTGTTGGATGAAATCAGAGCTCAAATGTAATTGACGTTTACGTAAACGTCAACCGTGCGCAACCCCAAGTGTGCAAGCCAGTATCAGGCTGCGGACTTGGCCGACTTCGCCAGCAGCGCCCTGGTGTCCTTTTCATGGGCCTTCACTTCGTCCAGCGTGGCCTGCAGTTCGGCCATCTGGGCTTCGAGTTGTTGTTTGTGCTCGGCCAGCACCACCAGAAACTTCTTGAGCTGCGGTCCGGTGTCACGCGGGCTGTCGTACATGTCGATCAGGTCTTTGGCCTCGGTCAGCGACAGGCCCAGGCGTTTGGCGCGCAAGGTGAGCTTCAGACGCGTGCGGTCGCGATGCGAATACACCCGGTTGCGCCCGCCGGGGCCAGAGCGCTCGGGTTCGAGCAGGCCCATGTCCTCATAAAAGCGGATGGCGCGCGTGGTCAGGTCAAACTCTTTTGCCAGATCGCTGATCGTGTACGTGTTGGCCATTTGAAGAACTCCGCTGGTGGGGCACACGCGCGACACCGTCCGCTGCGGACGGCACCCTAGAATGCCTGCAATGCTTGACGTTACGTTAACGTCAATGAGCGAATGCTACCCGAAAGCCATGTCCACTGCCCACACCGCCACCCATCTGAACTACCCCTTGGGTGAACACCTGCCCGCCACCGGTCAGGCCACCGAAGTGGCCGATGGTGTGCATTGGCTGCGCATGGGCCTGCCCTTTGCGCTGGACCACATCAACCTGTGGCTGCTGCGCGACCAATTGCCCGACCCGCACAACCCGGCGCTGCTGCGTGAAGGCTGGACCGTGGTGGACTGCGGCATCGACAACCCCGCCACCCGTGAAGCCTGGCAGCAAGTCGAGGCCCAGGTCATGCAAGGCCTGCCGGTGCTGCGCGTCATCGTCACCCACATGCACCCCGACCACGTGGGCCTGGCCCACTGGCTGTGCGAGCGCTGGCAAGCGCCGCTGTGGATGGGCATCACCGAATACCAGGCCGCCAAACTGGCCTGCTACACCCAGTCCGGCCTGGGCTCGGCACCGGCACTGCGCTTTTTTGGGCTGCACGGCTGGAACCGTGAAGACGACCTGAAGATCGTGCAGCGGCACATGAACCACTACGCCGAAATGGTGCCGGCCCTGCCCGACACCCATGTGCGCCTGATGCACGGCATGCCCGTGCGCATTGGCGGTCGCACCTGGCACTGCATGAGCGGCCTGGGCCATTCACCAGACCACATGGCCCTGCACTGCAGGCAAGAGGGACTGTTCATCAGCGGTGACATGCTGCTGCCCTCGATCTCGTCCAACGTCAGCGTGTACGCGCTCGAACCCGAAGCCGACCCCTTGACCTGGTTTTTGCAGTCGCTCAACGAGATGGCGCAAGCGCTGCCCGAAGACTGCCTGGTGCTGCCCTCGCACGGGCGCCCCTTCAAGGGCGTCCAGCCCCGCGTGGCGCAACTCAAAACCCACCATGCCGAACGCCTGAGCGAACTCCTGGCCGCCTGCAGCGCCAAACCCTGCAGCGCACACGACGCACTGCCCGTGCTGTTCAAACGCGCACTCAACCAACAGCAAATGGCCTTTGCCATGGGCGAAGCCATCGCCCATCTGCACGCACTCTGGCACAGCGGCCAGGTGCAGCGCCATCTGGACAGCGACGGCGTTTACCGCTTCAGCTGCTGAGTTCCTGAACGCCCTGAGTACCCGCCGCCAATACGGTCACTACTGGATCAGCATCGAACGCGCATCACGCTGGCTGTCGCAGCAAACACAGAAAGTGCACAGGCCACCCCAAGCGCCACACCCAGGGCCTGTGCACTGGTTTCACCATGCAGGGCAAAGACCATCGCCACCAAAGTCGCACCGAGTGTCTGTCCCGTCAGACGGGCAGTGCCGATCATGCCGCTGGCCGCACCTGCGCGTTGATTGGGTGCGCTGGTGATGATGGTGTGGTTGTTGGGGGACTGAAACAGGCCAAAGCCAATGCCACACAGGCCCAGACTCCAGGCTACGCCACTGGAATAGACGGTGGTTGCGGTATGTGCCAGCCATGCCAGGCCGAGTGCAAGGCAAGCTAGCCCCGCACCACCCAGCCAGCCTCCGTGGTAGCGACCTATCCAGCGACCGGCCAGCGATGCCGCGACGATGGTGGCAACAGGCCAGCATGCCATGAGCAAACCGGTCTCGGATGCTGTGATCTGCCAGACCTCCAGCATCAGGAAGGGCAAGACGATGAAGGTGATGGTCTGCGCTGCAAAACTGCCGATCGAGATCATGATGGACAGCCGGAACACGGGGATTGCCAGCAGGTCCAGCGGGAACAACGCCAGTGGCTTGCCGATTTGTCGACGCACATGAACCACAGCCACCGCCATGCCTGCCGTGAGCAACACCGCACCCTGGATCAATCCCCGGACCTGGTCTGCGGCAGATTTGATGGAGCGCCCGAAACTGTCGGCCGAGAGAAACAGCAGAACGAACAGGCCGGCATTGAGTGCGATGTCTAGCGCTGATGGCGGCAATAGGTTTGTCACCGGTTTGTTGAAGGGAAGAGTACGACGCCCCAAAACCAGCAACAGCAAGCTGGCAGGAATGTTGAAGGCGAACAGCCAGCGCCAGGAACCAAGCGACAGGATCGCAGCCACAACCACAGGGCCCAGAACCGTGGCTGAACTAACCACCATGGAGTTGAGCGCGATGCCCCGCCCCAACAGCGTCGGCGGCCAAGTCAGACGGACCAGGGCCATGTTGACTGCCATGATGCCCGCCGCACCCAGCCCCTGCAAAACCCGCGCCATAATCAGCAGAGGCAAAGTGTCGGCCAGGCAGGCCACCACGGAAGCCCCGCCCCATAAAAGCGTACCTGCCAAATAAATTCGTCGATAGGTGATGCGTTCGCCCCAGTTGGCAAGAGGCAGCAAGGCCACCAAGGCGGCCAGTTGAAAACCATTGATGATCCAGATGGCCTGGTCAGCATCGACCCTCAGATCGCGCGTCATGGCGGGCAAGCTCAGGGTCACGGCCGTGCTGTCAAACACCGCCAGCGTGATGCCCAGCAAAATGGTGAACACTGCCAGATGGCGGTGATGGCCAGTCAGCCCCGCGGGCAGTGACGAATCCCTGTGCTGCATATCATCGGATCATCGCACGCTGCAAACCCGGTGCCACCAGCAAGAAAAGGGGGAGAACCGGGCAATGCATCGGGTGCTTTTCAATCCTTGAGTTCGATATTGAGTTTCCTGGCCACAGACGTCCAGCGTGCCGCGTCGCCCTTGATGAACTCCCTGAATTGATCTGGCGTATTGGCATCGTAGATTTCCTGGCCTGCGGCCTGCACGCGTTGAATCACTTGCGGATTTCTGAGGGCAACGACAATCTCTTTGTTCAGGCGACTGAGGACTTCAGCAGAAGTGCCTGCGGGTGCGAAGACGCCTACCCAGCCAAAAAAATCGAAACCCCTGAGCCCTGGCAGCTGGGTTTCGTGCATCGTCGGCACATCGGGCAGCAGGGTGCTGCGTTTATGCGTGGTCACGGCAAGTGCCTTGACCGTACCGGCGGCGACCTGAGCCACAGCCGATGCAGCGCCATCAAGCATGACATCGACATGTCCTCCCACCAGATCTGTCAGCGCCTGACCACTGCCTTTGTAGCTGACTTCGGTCATCTGAATGCCTGATGCCATCTTGAAGGCTTCGGTGCTCATTTGACTGATGGTGCCCGGCCCGAGCGATCCGTAGCTCAACTTGTCCGGGTTCGCTTTAGCGTACTGGATCAGATCCGTCAAAGAATTGAATGGCGAGTTTTTCTTGACAACCAGCACCATAGGGCCGTGATTGCTCAGGATGACAGGCGCCAGATCCCTGCTGACGTCGTAGGGCATCTGCTTGCGAACGGCAGGGATGATGGTGATAGGTGACAAGGAGCAGACGCCAATGGTGTGGCCATCGTTCGATGCCTTGGCAATGGCATCCACACCCACCACACCGCCGGCACCAGCACGGTTCTCAACGACAACAGGTTGGCCCAGCTTCTCGGAGAGGATGGGGCCAATGGAACGCGCCAGCAAATCTGCCGCATTGCCCGGCGGAAAACACACCACCAGCCTGATGGCTTTGGTAGGCCAGGGGTTGTTCTGAGCCATCGCAAATGGCATCGCTGCCACCGTCAATGCCGAGAACACTGCGATCTGACACATCCATTTCAATTTAGAAATTTGAAAACGCTTCATGTCGGGTCTCCTTTTACAAAGTTTTCTTTTGAATCAACGAAAATCAGCAACGTCATCATTCATCAACGGCCAGCCGGCCCTCACACAGGTCTTGACACAGCGAAGAGGTCGCTGCGACCTCACCCAACAGAACCAGTCGGTCCAGCAAGACCTTGGCTTTGCTGCTTTCACCGGGTACCACGCATCCCATGAATTTGGTGTGGATGTCCGCTGATGACAACGCCAGCTGTGCATGTCCACTGGCAAAACGGATGGGACCACTGTCCAGGATTCGAGCGTCTTCAAGCTCAATCACCACACGGTCATGCAAGGCAAAGCCTGGCTCCACCGGGCAACCGGGCGCCACTGTTTCAGTCCGGACTTTCCGCATCAGCGTCTGCACGTCTTCACGCAAGACCTGTGCATCCGTAACCTGGTGCAAGCCCACCGCGCCATCGCAGACCGCCATGGCAGCGGCAAACTCCATGCTGAATTTGGCTTCCAGCGCAGTTTTCGGCTGGTGTGAATGCAGCACACGGGCAGTGACATCGGACAGCGTTGGCACGATTTGCACCACATCTTTGGAGGCAAAGGTGTGACTGCGGCGCAAAGAAAGAACTCCGTCAATCACGCGATGAGAGGCATAGCAGACCGGGTATTTCTTGATGGATAAGCCATTACGGCGAATCCGCAATTCGGATGGCGCCACCCATGAACCTCTGTTGGCATTTCCTTTGGGCGAAAAAGCGGCCAGATAACCGTTTGCACCCTCCAGAACATTGGTAGATGCCGTCACGCCCAGCTGGGCCAGGCGCACCGCCTCGATGCCATGGCTGGCGGCCCAACCGGCATGCAGAGGTTTTGTCATGGAGCCGAAATTGCCCATCAGGCCGCAGGCCATGCTGGCTGCAATGCCCAAGGCATGACCAGCCTGAGACGCCGACAGACCCTCCAGATGCGCCACCGCTGCCGCCACCGCCACAGTACCCAACACACTCGTGGGGTGCCAACCCTTGTTGTGCAGGGAGTCAGGTTCACGCCCCATCAACTCTGCCCAGACCTCATAGCCCACCAGATAGGACCTGAGCAAGGCCTCGTCATCAGCCTGGCTGCATTCACCCACTGCGAGCAAGGCCGGCACCAGGACCACGCTGGGGTGGCCATTGAGTGCCATGTCGTCGTAATCGAGCGCATGAGCCGACACCGCATTGACAAAAGCGGCTTCCATCACACCCAGCTTGCTGTTACCGAGCAGGACCGTAGACTGCTTCGATGTGCTCCGCTGGCTTGCCAGCTGGAGGGCTGCCCGTGTCACCGACTCCTCACGTCCACTGAGCAAGCATGCCAGGGTGTCGATGAAGCCATTGCGAATGGTCGGCAGAACGTCTGCTGCAATGGTGTCGAAAGCCGGTGAAGCGACAAAGGAACCAAGTGCCTGGGTCAAGGATGAAGTCATGATGCGACTCAATAGGAACGGGGCATGCCCAAAGTGTGCTCGGCAATGTTGGACAGGATCAGATTGGTGGACACAGGCGCCACCTGCATCACCCGCACCTCGCGCCACTTGCGCTCCACGTCGTACTCCGATGCGAAGCCGAATCCGCCGTGCGTCTGTATGCAGGCTTCTGCTGCATGCCAGGCGGCTTCGGTGGCCAGCAACTTGGCCATGTTGGCATCCTCGCCACAGGACACGCCGGCCGCAAACAGCGCCGTGGCCTTGCGTACCATCATCTCGGCCGCCACGGTTTCAATATGAGCCCGCGCAATCGGGAACTGCACGCCTTGGTTCTTGCCAATGGGGCGGCCAAACACCACGCGCTCACTGGCATAGTCTGAAGCCTTGCGCACGAACCAGCGAGCGTCACCAATGGCTTCGGATGCGGCAATGATCCGCTCGGCATTCATGCCATCCAGGATGTAGCGGAAGCCTTTGCCTTCATCACCGATGCGGTTGGCTTCAGGCACCTTCATGTTGTCAATGAAGATCTCGGTCGTGTTGTGGTTGACCATGGCTTTGATGGGTCTGATCTCCAGACCATTGCCACGCGCTTCGCGCATGTCCACCAGCAGCACGGACAGTCCTTCCGTCTTTTTGGTCACCTGGTCTGCTGGCGTGGTGCGTACCAGCAGCATCATGAGGTCCGAGTAGAGCGCGCGCGAGGTCCAGACCTTCTGGCCATTGACGACGTAATAGTCACCGCCAGGATCCTTGACCAGTTCCGCCCGGGTCTTGATCTGCGTGGTGTCTGAACCTGTCGTGGGTTCGGTGATACCAAAAGCCTGCAGGCGCAGTGCACCTGAAGCAATGCCGGGCAGGAAACGGCGCTTTTGCTCTTCGCTGCCATGGCGCAGCAAAGTGCCCATGGTGTACATCTGGGCATGACAGGCGCCCGCGCTGCAACCTGCAGCGTGAATCTCTTCAAGGATCACTGAGGCTGCACGCAAAGGCAGACCTGAGCCGCCGTATTCCTCTGGAATCAGCACGGACAGGTAGCCGGCTTCAGTCAGTGCCTTGACAAAGGCATCCGGGTAGCCGCGACGTTCATCCAGGTCACGCCAGTACTCGCCCGGAAAGTCCTGGCAAATGCGGCGAACGCTTTCGCGAATTTCGGGGTAATCCTCGCCCAGAGGCACGGCGATGCTTGAAATTTCAGAAGAAGTGCTCATGTTTTTTAAACGATCAGTATGAGAAAAGAAAGTCGCAGCTCATGCCTGCTGATACGGCGCCAGCAAGGCGATATCGGCGTTGAGTGCAGACGATGCACTGCGAATCGGAGGGCGCACACCATCAAAGCGCGCAGGCATGCCCACCAGCGTCATGTCAGAACCTGGTACCGCCTGCACAATGCCCAGCGCCTGGGTCTGCGGATGGTTCAGAGCCTGATCAATCGACTGCACCGGCGCACAGGGAATACCAGCCTGCTCCAGACGGACCACCCACTCCCGTGTGGTTTGCTCGCACATCATTTGCTCGATCAGGCCATCGAGTTCGTTGCGGTGCTTGACCCGAGCCGGGTTGCTGGCAAAGCGCTCATCGCTGTTCCATTCAGGGTGCCCCAACAGTGCGCTGAATTTGGCAAACAGCGCGTTGTTGCCCGAAGCCACCACCAGATGGCCATCGCGGGTGGCATAGGCGCGATAGGGCACGATGGTTGCAGCACCCGATCCATGACGACCAGGTACTTCACCACTGCTCTGGTAATGCGCGGCAGCAATCGACATCCACGCCAACGCGGTTTCGTACAGCGACACTTCGACACAACAACCCTCGCCGGTCATTTGCCGACGCAGCAGCGCCGCCAGAATGGCATTCGATGCCCACATGCCGGTGCCCATGTCCACCACCGAATATCCCGTGCGCACGGGTGGGCGACCGTCCTCACCGGTGACGCTCATCAAACCGGCGAACGCCTGCATCAAGGGGTCGTAGCCCGGGTTATCTGACAGCGGACCACCACTGCCAAAGGCCCCCAGATCGCACCACACCAGGGAGGGCTTGAGCGTTCGCAGGCGTTCGGGATCCAGGCCCTGGGCGGCCAGAAGACCAGGACGCATACTTTGCAGCACCACATCCGCCTCTGCAAGGATCAGGCGCTCCACCGCAGCCAGCGCCTCTGGGTCTCGAAAATTGACGGCCACAGAGGCCTTGTTGCGGTTCACGGCCTGGAACATGGAGGCAGCACCATCCCAGAACGGTGGCCCCCAGGCACGGGCGTCATCGCCACTGCTTTTTTCGATCTTGATGACGCGCGCGCCCAGGTCACCCAGGATCTGGGTGGCGGTGGGCGCGGCAATGTTCTGACCGATCTCGATCACGGTCATGCCGACCAATGGGGCATGCGCAGGCAGCGCCTTCTTTGTGTCTGATGGATTCATCATCGTCCCTCGAAGCGGGGTTTGCGTTTTTCATTGAATGCGGCCACACCTTCAACGCGGTCACGGCTCTTGACCATGCGCTGGTAGGCCTCGATTTCGAAGTGCATGCCGGTGGCCAGGTCTTGCTGCAGGCCATGGTGAATGGCATGTTTGGCCTGACGCACCGCCAAAGGCGCGTTGGCCGCGATACGCTCAGCAATCGCCAGGCTGTCAGCCATCAGCTGCGCGGGCTCGCACAGCTGATTGACCACGCCCCAGGCCAGCGCCTGCTCGGCCGTGAAGGGGTTGGCCGCCAGGATGAGTTCCTTGGCGCGTTTTTCTCCAACGGTGCGCGCCAGGGTCTGGGTGCCGCCGGCGCCGGGCATGATGCCCAGCGAGGTTTCGGTCAGGGCAAAACGTGCGGCCGTCGACGCATAGGCAAAATCACACAGCAGAACGATTTCGAGCCCACCACCATAGGCCGCGCCATTGACGGCGGCCACCACCGGCACCGGGCAAGCCACGATGGCACGCACCGTGCGTTCCATGAGTTCATGCTGCAACACCCATTCGTCCTCGCTCAGCAGCTTGCGCTCCTTGAGGTCTCCACCGGCACAAAATGCCTTGTCTCCTGCGCCAGTCAGAACCACACAACGAAAGCGTGTGCGCTCGATCTCCAGAGGAGCAAACACGTCGTACAGCTCGCGCGCCGTCACCGTCGTAAAGGCGTTGGACGCATCGGGCCGGTTGATGACCACCCGCAACACATGCGGCACAGGCTCATCCACCAGCAGGGTTTCAAAAGTGCGCTGCAGCAAACCCTTTGCCCAGCCTTGGTATCCGTTACCAATCCATGACGACACGGCCATCTCCTTTGTCCACATATTGGAATCAATTTAAAGAAATTGATAGACCCTATTTGCATTCTGTATAAAAATTGGCCAAATCAGAAATCAATAATTCCACTATATGGACTATTCAAAGAAAATTTCCGGACAAGCGAATGCCACCGATGGCACCCAGGCGGTGGCACGCGCCGCCGCACTGCTGCGTGAAATCGCCTTGTGTGAAAGTGGCGAAGGCAGTCTGGCCGATCTGGCGCTCCGACTGGGACTGGAACGCCCCACCGCCTACCGGATCCTGAGGCGGCTCGTCATGGAAGGGCTGATTCACCAGAACCCGTCCACCAAGGCCTATGGCCTGGGTCCATTGCTGTTTGAACTGGGACTCGCCGCCAGGCCCCCTATCGAGTTGCAAGGCATTGCCAGCGATGCTCTGACACACCTGGCACAGGAAAGCGGGGACACCGCGTTTGCCATCGTCCCCAGCGGCATGGACTCCATCTGCCTTGATCGCAAGGAAGGCAGTTACCCCGTGAAGGCACTGATGATGAATGTCGGTCGGCGCCGCCCCTTGGGCATTGGCGCAGGCAGCCTGGCCTTGCTGGCCGCCATGCCCGAGGATCTGGCGGATCAGGTTCTGGACGCCAATGCGCTGCGCATCCGCGAGCAGGGCGACTCACACGCCAGCCAGCTCAAGGACGTTGTGCGCCAAGGCCGCTCAGATGGCTTTGTGCTGCGCGCGCCGGTCAATGCCCCAGAGATCCTGTCGTTGGGTGTGGCCGTGTGCAACCCTTATGGCACGGCCGTGATGAGCCTGTCGATTTCAGCGCTCACCTTCCGCATTGATCAGCGACTGGAATTGCTGTTACCGCTTTTGCGCAGCACCCAGAAACTCGCCCAGAAGCGGCTGGCTCAGCTCGATCGACAGCGCCACAGTGAGGATCAGCCTTAAGCTTTTGTTGAACCTTTTCAGGATGCAAACCAATCCGTCAGCAAGGCATTGACACGTTCGGCAGCCTCGAATTGCACCCAGTGCCCGGCATCCAGAACCAGATGAAACTGTCGCTCGGGATGCCCTTGCATCAAACGGGCTGCTGCCAGATCCGGCACTGCAATCATGTCGTGCTCGCCCCACACCAACAGGATCGGACTGTAGAAGTCAGCCAATGTTATTTTCAGGTCCATGTCCATCGACAGTGACTTGCTGCGAAAGCGGGTTGCCCGCGAAGCTTGTTCATGGATGGTCATGGCCAACTCGTCTATCTTTTGCTGATCGTGCAACATCAACTGCCCCAGGTTGTGCCGCAGGGCCTGGAGCATGCCCGCTCTGTCCGGAACACGCCAGTTCACGAGTTCGGGGATTTTCCGTTTCGGCCCCCCATGGCCCGCCGTCCCCAGCAGCGCCAGTTTGCGCACTTTGCCCCGATGCGCCGCCAAGGTCCCCGCCACCAGGCCTCCAAATGAAAAGCCCGCCAGGTCAATGACCGTCTCTTTGCCCAGCAAGGCATTCAGCGATTCTGACAAGGTCTGAACCAGTCGGTTCAGCACATCAGGATCCTCAGACAAACCCGGCAAGGTCTCTGAATTGCCAAAGCTGGGCATGTCGGGCACCCAAAGAGAATGGTGTCTGGACCAATGACCAATGTTCACCGCCCAGTGCGCCCAGTTGCCAGAGCCGCCATGGATCAGGACACATGGGCTGCCCTTGCCCCAGCGACGCCAGCGCACGCGACATCCATCAATGGTGACGTCATGACTTTCAGCACTTTGCTCAAGCCCTTGCAGCCATGACAAGGCGTCATGGTGTGGGCTGTTCCGGGAAATGATGTACATGGATTCAGGTGGCTGCTCGAGCCAGAAATTGGACGAGCAATTCTGCCGCCTTGGGCAAGGCTTCATTGGACCGCTGACAAATGAAGAACTGGCGCCTTGCCCAAGCGTCCGTCAGAGGGATGGCCCGTACGTTGAATGTATCCTGATAGGTCTGCGCAATCTCCAGCGGAATAATGGAGATGCCCAGATTGGCACGCACCACCTTCACCGCCGACTCAAAGTTTGAGACCACCGAACGGTACTGAATGCGCTTTCCAGTAAAGGCGGCGGCGCGCGCTTGCATAAGGTTGGCTGCACTCGCAGGGGTCAGACCCACATGTTGCCAATCCAGTGTCTCCGCAAATTCACATCGACGCCTTTTCGCCAAGGGGTGCGACGGGTGCGTTACAACCGCCAGGTGATCGCTCCGGTAAGGCGTAGCATGCAAATCTTCGAGATCACTGCCATCCCAAAGAATGCCCACTCGGGCACTGCCCTCCCGAATCCTTTTGACAATGTCCCGGCTCACAGCCTCTTCAATATCGACTTTGATTTCCCTGTGCTCGGGTAGGTTCATGAAGGCCGCCACATCATCGGGCAAGCACTCCGATATGGCCGAAACAGACGCCAGCAAATGAACCTGCCCACGGATACCCGCGCTGTACGCGGCCATATCGTCGCGGATGCGCGAAGTATTCGACAGCAGTGCCCGCGCGTGGTCCAGGAGCGTTTCACCGGCCGGCGTCGGGCGTAGCCGCTTTTGCTGCCGCTCGAACAGCGCTACACCGAAATCCTCTTCGAGCTGTGCCAGCCGCTTGCTGATCGTCGAGGCCACGATGTGCTCCTGCGCTGCGGCACGGGTCACGCTGCCCGTGTCACAGACTGCAACGAGGTAGCGCAACGAGAGCAGGTCGATTTCTTTCATGCTGCAATTATTTCCGAAATAGAAAAATATTCTTTCCAAAATACCGTTTTTCAGAAAATCTGGAAAGTTTTATGCTCTGCGCCCAATGACTCAACCAGGAGACGCCATGTCCATTGCGGACCCGTTCATCGTTGGCGAAGCGGGCATCCGCTTTGAGGGAAGAATTCTTTTCCTCAGCGAAGATCCCGCCATCATTGAACGACAGCTGCAAGGTGAAGACCTGTCCCATGAGCAGGCGCTGCCACTGCGCTCAGACATTTCCACCGACGAAATCTCCCCCAGTCGAATCACTTACCACTACGACGAGAAGCTGGGCGAATACCCCTACCTGGGCCTGGAAGTCGGCCAACGCAACCCCCTCACTCCGGGCAGTGTGAAAAGTGGCGGATTCGCCGTGACCGTAGCCGGGCGACGCTACGGCAAAGGTTCATCACGCGAGGCCAGCCCATTCGCCGAACGTTGTGCCGGCGTTCGCCTTGTCATTGCAGAAAGCTTCGAGCGGATTTACCGCCAGAACTGCCGCAACATCGGCGTCTACACCTCCACCGACTTCGGCCTGATTGAGCGCATTCGCCGTGGCGAAGCCATCCCCATCGAGGAATTCACGCAGGGCGAAGACGACCTCACGGCCGAACTCATTCGGCGCGGTGGGCTGTTCAATCTGATTCGGGCGCAGCAGTCGGGCTGGACCCTGCCCCCCCGGGATGCGACACCGCGCCCCATGACCTATGCCGAAAAAATCATCGCCAGGTCAAGCGGCGGTGCGCCGGTTCGTCCTGGTCAGTCCCTGTTTGCAAGAGCCGACTGGCGCTACGCACACGAATACAGCTCACCCTTGGGCATCGCTGCGCTCGAACGAGAAATGGGCACGGATGCTCAGCTGCACGATCCTTCGAGCATCATTTTCTTTTCGGATCACCTGACTTTTATTGAACGGTCCATGCCGCAAGAGAGCAAAAAAATCGGCATGCTCGATCTGGCCCAGGCACTGGCCAAGGTGCAACAGCGCTTTTGCGAGCAGCACGGCGCCATCCTGCACGGCTTCCTCAAGGACCGCGAGGGCTCGGAAGGCATCAGCCACTCGATCATGACCGAGCGCTACATCCTGCCCGGGCAACTGGCCATCGGTACGGATTCACACACACCGCATTGCGGCGCATTGGGTGCATTTGCCTTTGGCGTGGGCTCCACCGACATGGCCACTGCCTGGCTCACCGGCAGCATCCGCACACAGGTGCCAGCCACATGCCGCGTGCGCCTGAACGGTGCACTCAGGCCCGGCGTCGAGGCAAAGGACATCATCCTGCATCTGCTGCGACTGCCCTATGTGCGCGAAGGACGTGCCATTGGTCAGGTCCTGGAATTCAGCGGTGACGTAGTCAGCTGCCTGAGCACCGACGAGCGAGCCACCCTCACCAACATGGTGGCAGAGATCGGGGGGATGACCGGTCTGGTTATCCCCGATGCGGAGACCGTGCGTTTTCTGCGTGAACGTCGCGGCATCAATGCTCTACTTGAACCCTGGATGGTCAGCGATCCAATGGCCGAAGTGGCACACACCCTGGACATCGACTGCAGCACCCTGGAACCCATGCTGGCGCAACCAGGCGACCCGGGCAAAGGCATGGCTGCTTCGGAATTGACTTCGCCTGTGCGCGTAGACATTGCCTACGGCGGCTCCTGCACCGGCGGCAAGCGCGAAGACCTGCAACGCATGCACAAGGTGCTCAAATGGGCCGTCCAGCGCGGATGGCGCGTTGCCCGCGGCACCCGCTTCATTCTGCAATTCGGTAGCCAGGACGTGCGCGAATACTGCGCAGCCAAGGGCATGCTCGAAACCTTCGAGCGTGCAGGTGCAGAACTCATCGAACCAGGTTGCGGCGCCTGCGTGAACGCTGGCCCGGGCGTTTCCGATCGATCCGATCAGGTGACGGTCAGCGCCGTCAACCGCAACTTCCCCGGGCGATCCGGTCCGGGTCATGTCTGGCTGGCCAGCCCCAGCACCGTCGCCGCAAGTGCAATCGCCGGATACATCACCACCTTCGAACAGCTGCAAGAACAAGCTGTCCACTGACCCCGCCAAAGAAAGAGACATCGCCATGGCATACCCACTCACACGCCGCACCCTGCTGACCCTTGCCGCATGCTCGGCCGCCTCCGGCGCCGTCTTGGCACAGGACAAACCGCCGGTTCGCATCATTGTTCCCGCCAGTGCTGGCTCTGGCGTGGACACCCACCTGCGTGCGGTAACGGCGCCACTGACAAGGGCGCTGGGGCAGTCAGTGGTTGTCGAGAACCTGGCAGGTGCTGGCGGCATCACAGGCACACAGCAAATCGTCCGTGCCACCCCTGATGGCAACACCCTGGGCATGGTGTCCAACAACCACGCCGTCAACCCGGCTGTGTTCAAGAAGATGCCTTTCGACTCACTCAAGGACATCACCCCCATCTGCGTGGTGGGCTCAACGCCATTCGTTCTGGTGGTCAACCCCAAGCTGCCGGTCAAGAACCTGAAGGAATTCCAGGCCCTGCTCAAATCCAGGCCCGGTGATCTCAACTTCGCCTCTTCGGGCAATGGCACCATCATCCACCTGGCTGCGGCCCAGTTGCTGGAAGAACTCAATGCCGAGGCCAGACACATCCCCTACAAGGGCATGGGCCCCATGGTCACGGACCTCATTGCTGGCGTGGTCGATTTCGGCATCGTCGCAGTCCCTGTTGCCCAAAGCCATGTCAAAAGTGGCGCATTACGCGCACTGGCCGTGGCCAACCGCCAGCGCGTGGCCTCATTACCGGAAGTACCCACCTATGCCGAACAGGGTTTCCCCAATGTCGATGTGAGCGGCTGGTTCGCCTTCATCGGTCCGGCCCATCTGCCAGTAGCCACCGCCAAGCGCCTGCACAGCGCCGTGCTGGCAACATTTGCCACACCCGAAGCGAAAGACGCGATGGACCAGCAACAAAACGTCATCAAGCCGATGTCGCTGGAAGACTCCAGGAACTATTTCGAGGTCGAGATCAACCGCTACGCGCGACTGGCCAAAAGGGTCAACGTCACGATCGACTGATCAACAACCCTCTTTAAGGGTTTTCACCTGGACACAGGCGCGCTCAATCATTTAACATATTAAATAAATGAGCGCTTCCACCCCCTTCGTCCACCGCAACCTGCCCCGCCTGCTGCTGCAGGCCCGCGAGGCCGTGATGGCCCACACGCGCCCTGGCCTGCGCCAGCATGGTCTGTCTGATCAGCAATGGCGTGTGCTGCGCGTGCTGGGCGAACACGCGCATGAGCCCGAAGGCATTGAAACCGGGCGCGTGGCGCGCGAGGCGTACCTGCTCGGCCCCAGCCTGACCGGTGTGCTTACCCGAATGGAACGCGACGGCCTGATCAAGCGTGACCGTTGCCCGCAGGATGCGCGCCGCACCGTGGTCTGGGCCACCGCCAAAGGCCTGGAGAAGGTGCAGGCCCTGTCCGAGACGATCGAGGCGCACTACAGCTGGCTTGAAAAAGAACTGGGCAAGCCCCGGCTCAAGGCACTTTATGAATTGCTCGACGAAGTGATTGCGCTGGAAGCCCCCGAAACCGAAACGCCAGAAGAAATGGCCGAGGAAGAAGAACGATGACCGCATGGTTACCCCAAGGCACGGTGTACGGCACCCTGCTCAATTTCCGCCGCGAATGGGACCTCTGGTCCGCGCGCATGACACAAGACCCGCACAAAGCCGCCCCCAAGGCCCCGGTGCTTTATGTGAAGACCGCCAACACCTTTGGCCCCGCCGGACAAGACCTGCTGCTGCAGGACGGCGTGGGTGAGGTGGACATTGGCGCCACGCTGGGCCTGGTGGTGGGCGCGCAGGCGCAGGTGGTGGGCGCGGTGCTCGTCAACGACTGGTGCGTACCGCACACCAGCTACTACCGCCCGCCCGTCAAGTTTCGCAACCGCGACGGTTTTCTGGCATTGCCTGCGCAAGTGACGGCGGGCCAGGTGCAGGACTGGGCGACACTGCAAATAGAGGTGCGCCGCAATGGCGAGGTGGTGCAGGCCGTCGATTTGCGCGAACTGATGCGCGACCTGCCCACACTGCTGGCCGATGTGGGCGAATTCATGACGCTGCAGCCCGGTGATGTGCTGATGGTGGGCACCGACTGCCTGCCCGACGGCACGCGCCCACGCGCCAAAGCTGGAGACAAGGTGGAAATTTCTGCGCCCGGTTTTGCTTCTGTTGTGACCACGGTGAAAGGTCTGGCATGAAACACGCACGCATCGCCTGGTCCGGCGCCATCCACGACGCTGTTGAAGCCGACGGTCAATTGCTTTTGACGCAAGGACCGCACGCCGGTCGCCGCGTTTCGTATGACGAAGTGGTCTGGCTGCCGCCACTGGCCCCTGTGCCGCAGGCGCGCACCGTGATCGCGCTGGGCCTGAACTACGCCGACCACGCCAAAGAGCTGGCCTTCAAGGCCCCGGAAGAGCCACTGGCCTTCATGAAGAGTCAGGCCTCTCTGATCGGTCACCAGGCCCTCACCAAGCGCCCGGAGGGCGTCGCCTACATGCACTACGAGTGCGAACTGGCCGTGGTGATCGGGCGCACCGCGCGCCATGTGAAAAAAGCCGATGCGTATGACCACATCGCCGGCTACACCGTGGCCAACGACTACGCGATCCGCGACTACCTGGAAAACTGGTACCGCCCCAACCTGCGCGTGAAGAACCGCGACACCTGCACGCCGATCGGCCCCTGGCTGGTGGATGCGGCCGATGTGCCCAACCCCATGGCACTCAAGCTGCAGACCACCGTCAACGGCAAAGTCACCCAAAGCGGCAGCACCGCCGACATGATCTTTGATGTGCCGACCCTCATCGAGTACTTCAGCGGCTTCATGACGCTCCACCCCGGCGACCTGATCCTGACGGGCACGCCCGACGGCATCGTCGACTGCCAGCCGGGCGACGTGATCGTCACCGAGATCGAAAGCATCGGTGCCTTGACCAACACCATCGTGAAAGCCTGAACATGAAAATCGACCACCTGATCAACGGCAAAAGCGTCGCCAGCAGCGACTACTTCGAGACCGCCAACCCGGCCACACAGGAAGTGCTGGCCGAAGTCGCCTCGGGCGGCCAAGCGCAAGTCAACGCCGCCGTGGCGGCCGCCAAGGCCGCCTTCCCGAAGTGGGCCGGCACGCCCGCCACCGA
>JACCDH010027262.1_pt1 | contig 32035 bp, 32 predicted proteins | sample 7442481 | NCBI WGS metagenome assembly JACCDH01 (sample SAMN15323433, study PRJNA562643) | freshwater metagenome | isolation source: river surface water | place: USA:Blue River Watershed | collected 2017-08-15
AAACATGGACATAGAGAAATAAGTATTTTTAAACACGGATTAGAATATCTGTCAAGAGTAGTTATCTCAAATGTTAATGTATTCAATATCAATGTTTATGAATTTATTGTCGTGTACTGAAAGAAATTACAGTAAAAATGTAGCCTAATGAAACAGAATGAAGCCGTTATTATTACATTGGAAAGACTTGGAGGAGTTGCTACACTTGGTCAATTAAATCAAGAAGTATTTAAAATATCTGATTGTGAATGGAAAACAAAAACGCCTTTTGCTAGTATTAGAAGAATTGTACAATTAGATAAAAATATTTATAAAATTAAACCAGGTTTATATGGTTTATTGGACTACAAAGTAAAAAATGAAAGCAAAGGAATTATTGAGATAACAGATGAAAATAAAAATTCAAAAGAAGCAATTGATTTTAATCATTCCTATTTTCAAGGTTTATTATTGAAAGTTGGAAATTTAAAAGGATTCAAAACCTTTGTTCCAAATCAAGATAAAAACAGATTTTTTTTAAATGAAAAGCTTGTAGATATTAGAACTTTAAATGAAATTCCACAATATTCTTATCCTAAATTAGTTAATAAAAGTGCATCCGTTGATGTAATTTGGTTTAATGAAAGAGAAATGCCTCATTCTTTTTTTGAAGTAGAACATTCAACAGATATTCAAAATTCACTACTAAAATTCAATGAATTGCAAGATTTTTATTCAAGAATGGTAATTGTTGCGGATTCTAAAAGAAAAGATGAATACCTTAAAAAACTAAAATATTCCTCATTTACTAATTTAGTTAATCAAAAAAGAGTTTCATTTATGGATTATGAAGCTTTAAATAAACAATATGAGATAATACTTGAACAACAAGATTATGAATTTATTTTATAAATAGTTTATGGCAACATATATATTTTATACCGACCAAGGTTTGACAATTGCACCTAATGGAGAAGATGTAGAAAACTTTCAAATTATTGGTTTTGAGGAAGGAATATCAGAAGTAGACGCTTTTGAAAATCTCTTAAAAAACAACAATTGGATTAATGAAATGAAATTTTCTACTGATAATTTTAAATGCAAATTGGTATTTGAAACTAATTTTTCATCAAAAGTTCATACGGTATTAGATTATTTATGGAAAGATGAAGAGAGACATTATGAAGAAAATAAAGATAATGAAGAGTTTTTAGAGAATCACATATTTAAAACTTTGGAGGAAATAAAATCTAAATTATAGACCATAAGTTTGATATGGTTTTTGCAGACCCTCCTTATTTTCTCTCAAACAACGGTCTTTCCATTCAAAACGGACAAACATAAATCTAAAATTGAAGACAAAGAAAAGTCCAAAACAGAATATTACTTTGAGGTTAAACTTAAAGCAAATTTTTCAGAAGACATCTCCATAGAAAACAATCCTGACATTAAAAAATGGATGAAGGAATATAAGGATGAATATGAATTGGAATCGGTAAACTATTTGCCTGTATTGACGCTTGCCGAGAATGTTTTTTGAAAAGATGGCTATTCGCTACCCGAAGTATTCCTTGAAAGAGTGGGATTACTTTACTGATTTTTTTATTGTTGTTATTAAGTTTGATTTTGATACTTAAAAAAAGATAATCAAAAGAATCAATTTATTGTTTTTCCTGGGGTCTGTTATTTTATGGAAATCTCTAAATCAATTATACCAATGCGTGTTCGATTGCTTTATTTGAAAGTTCTATAAGGTTTTTTACTTTCAATTTTTTCATTAGATTAAAACGGTGCACTTCCGCAGTACGTTTACTAATGTCTAAAGCTTCCGCAATTTCTTTATTTCCTTTGCCGGATAACAATAACTTAAGTATTTCTTTTTCTCGTTTGGTAATCATCATTTCGTTACTGATGAGTAGTTTCGTTTCCGAAAATGGGGTCTGTTTCGTCAATAGACCAATCAATATCGATGAAATATCACCGCTAAAATATTTCCCCCCTTCAGAAACGGTATGAAGTGCTTTCAGGAATTCTTCTTTACTAGAGCCTTTCAACAAATAACCATCGGCTCCCGCTTTGATTGACTTTAATACATATTCTTCGGATTCGTGCATGGAGAGCATTACAATTTTCACCAAATTATTTTGACTTCGCAGTTTTTCTACTACTTTAATACCAGTCATATTAGGCATTCGAATATCCAGAATTAACAAATCTGGCTGATTGATTTCGACTGATTTTAAAGCTTCTAAACCATCGGTGGCTTCACCTACTACTTCAATATTAGCTTCGTTTTCTAATAATGATTTGATGCCATCTCTTACAAAAACGTGATCATCTGCTAGAACAACTCGAATGGGATTACTCATAACATACTTAATTTATAATTCTTTTTTACGTATATAAACCTAAAAAGTGAGGCTAATTTACGTATTTTTCATTAAACAAAAAAATAGATTGCAGATTTGATTATTAAGTATTACCATTTTCAGATTGCAGATTCAGTCAATTGTAAACAACACTTACATAAACAATAAACTAATAATCACAAAACATTAAATTGGGATATTAAAAGTAATTCGTGTGCCTTCACTAGGAATAGAATTAAAAAACACTCGACCATTGATGTACTGTATTCTTTCTTTCATAAAAAGCAGTCCCATACCTGATTCACTATTACGCTTTTTATTTACTGATAAAATATCAAAACCTTTTCCGTTGTCATCAATTATGATACTCAAAAGCGTGGGGCTATGCGAAAGTTGGACAATGATATGAGAAGATTCGGCATATTTCAAGGCATTATTGATGGCTTCTTGTGTCAATCGATAAATGTTGATTTCGACCAATGAATCCAAACGCTGGTCAAAATCGGTCTTGTTATAAAACAAAATTTCTTTGCCTGTGAGTTTTGATAATTCCTGTGTCAATTTGTCCAAAGAAGAAACAATTCCGTGATCACTCAATTCGGGTGGCATCAAATTGAAAGTAGCAGTACGAACGCCTTTGATAATGTCTAAAGACATTTTTTTGAGGTATTCTATTTTTTGTTCCGCCTTTTCTTTGTCATCCAAATTGATACTTTCGAGACTAAATTTCAAACCAGTTAACATTTGTCCAATCCCGTCGTGTATTTCTTTTGCTATTCGTTTTTGCTCGTTTTCTTGGTTTTCTACAATCTTGATCGAAATAATTTTTTGTTGATTTACTTTGTCGTTGAAGTTCTCATAATTCAATCGCTCTATTTCTTGTTCTGCCTTTTTTCGCTCGGTAATATCAAAACAAATGACCAATAATTCCGATTCATCTTTCTTAATAGTCACCGGAACCATTGATAAATCCAGCCAAATAGATTCTTCCCTTCGGGTGGTAATATTAATTTCTCCTTGCCAGCCGGTTCGCTGTTTTTCGAGAATAATATGATTGAGAAAATTTTGCTCTTTTTTGATTGGAGACAAAGCTTCGGCAAAAGTTTTATCCGAAAGAAAGGGATTGTATTGAAGTAATTTTGAAAATTTTTCTCCAATATGAATAATAGAACCATCGGGAGCAATCCTACAATACAACAGTGTGTTTTCCATTGCATAATTAAGCGATTTCAATTCTTTGACTGAATTTTCTTTTGCCTCGCTGATAACTTCAGTTTCCTGGGCTAATTTGAGTGCTTTTTTCTCTGATGCTAAAAGTTTCGAAATAAGTTTTTCTACTTTTTTATTGGTGAGTTTGAAAATAAAAATAAATTCTAACAACAAAACCAACAACGTAAATCCTAGAATGACATACTCAATTTTACTCTGTAAAGTCACTTTTTCATGGGCTTCTTTATCGTATTGCCCAACAATTGTATCCATCTTATCCAAAAAAATAGCTGAATTTTTTAAAATATTCTGAACCAATACCTGCTTTTCTTTATCATTAATTCCTAATTTTTTATGATTCAAAAAAACGGGTAGAAGCTTTGATGATATTGTTGAAATTTGGGTCAATGTCAAGAAATAAATCATTCAGTTTTTTACTTTTTTCTTTTGGAAAACCCAGACTGTCATTTCCATTTACTAATGCGTATTGATTGAATTTCCAAAGTCGAATAATTTCATTAATTTTATCAATTCCTTCCTTATTATTCTTGATTTTGGTCACAAAATTTAATATCAAAATTTCTTTGGTTAGTTTTTGACTCAAAAAACGTTGTTTTCCAGAAACATTAATTATTTCGGAATCGCTTAATTGACTGCGAAGGTTGTATTGAATGAGCAACTGACAGAGCAAAACCGTAATAGCGATAGTCAATAAGGCGAAAATATACAATCGTCTTAATTTTTTAAAGGAAATATCGGCAGAGGCTAGGGTGCTGTTATTCATTTTTGTATCGTATTACAAACCGAGTGCCTCTTTTATCAATTGAAGATTGGTAGCGCTTATATTGATTTTCAAGGCTTCTTGTTGCCCTTTTTCAGACATCTTGTTCCAAGTTTTCAGGATGATATTTTTCATTTTCTCTCTGTCATGTTTTTGGGAGAAATCATCAAAATAGTATTCAAGAAACACCAGACAAATTACATCTTCGAGGAGTTGGGTTTCTGTGTCTTTTTTGAGTAATTTTTTTTCGATAAGAAAGGAAACTCTATCAATAAATGATAGAGAATAACCCGCTTTTTCTAAGATTTTAGCTGTAGTTTGAGCATGAAATTTCTTTAATTCTTCACGCCATTTTAAATAACCTACACGATCCATTGGATAGGATTCTCGTGGCATTTTCCATCTACAAATGTGTTGCGCTTTGGAGGCAATTTGAACTTCTTCTGAAGCGTTAGGAAAAAAATTCATTAGCCTTTCATACATTCGATTCGAATATAATAATTCCTTTGGATAGCTTTTGGATAGGTATATTTCGCTGTTTGGATCTTGTGAATTTTCGGCTTCAATCCATTGGCTGGCGTTCTGAAATGGTGTCATTGTGATACAAATTGGTTGAATTCAAAGGTACACAATTATTCCAAAAAGCTGACAAATACTTCGCCATCCGCCACTTTTACAGGGTAGGTAGCAATAGAATAATCATCTCCATTCAAGTTGGAACCATCTACAAGAGAAAAAGTTTTTTTATGCATTGGGCAGGCAATTTTCGGAACACCATCGTCAGAACCAGTCATTCCTCGAGACAAAACCATTTCTATTTTGTGAGGGCAAACGTTCTGACAAGCGTACCATTCGTTTCTTCTTTCGAAGTTAAAAATAGCAATTTGTTTGTTTTTGTATTTGATGCAACCTCCTCTATTGCTCGGAAAGTCTTTCAATGTTCCAGCTATGAACCAAACTTTGACGTATCAAATGCAACAGATTGGTATTCCTTTAGTATATTTTCCATAAATTGCTAATTATTTAAGTTCAAAACAACTATTTACAACCCTTCCTTTATTTTCAAAATAGATTTATCAATTGTTGTCTGAATTGCAATTTGTAAATTTTTGTAATCTCCTCCACTTGTCCAGTCACCTTTGATTCCAGTATTTGTTTCAAATCTCTTTTGCTGTAAAAGAGCATTGTTTTTTAAGTCAATAATTTGAGTATCAATTAAAGTATGTCCTTTTTTTGTTGCTAAAAGCACTCCCGAATAGACTAATAACAAGCCATAATTATGAACTTTTATGAACAATATTTCATCAACATTATACTTTTCCTTCATGAATCTAAAATCTAATTTTGGATATGCAACTTCATTAGGTGCTTCAAATTTCGTTAAACTAGCATCGGTAAAATTATCGGATATGATTTCGAATGTTTTATTTTTACTGGTAAGAGTATTTGATATTTCTTTTTTTAAAGATTCCTTAAAACCGAAGTTTGATTTTATTTTTGATAGTCCAACATAAAATTTATTGTTTGGATTTGTTATTATTTCAGTTGTACCAGCTGTGGTTGCTTTAATTACTGATGGATCATCATTCATTTGTATAATAACACCAACTTTAGTTCCTTTATAAAATTCTTGACTAATTGGCACAGTAGTTAAACAACTTGTAAAACAAAAAAGCACTGTAATAGCTAAAACTAATTTTAAATTTTTCATTGTTTGTTTTTTTTTTGCAAACATACATTTTTTTTAACCAAGGTCTCGGCATTTTTTGATCTCGTAACGGCACATATTCAATGTTTTCGTCTTTCTCGTCGGAATTAACAAAGTGATTAAACCGTTTCAATAATCTTGGTTTTTTCCAGCACTTCTTTCCATTCATATTCGAAAGTACCCACCAAGGATTCCATTTCATTTTCAAAGTTTCACAAATTCCAATGCGAACGTGAATAATTACTTCTTTCAAATAATCCAATCCTCCATCGAGTTTATCTAGCCAAGTTGAGGTTCTCACCAATGGCCTAGCGGTGAGAATGTTGTACATCAGGAAACGATCCATGTATTTGAAAACGGTTTCTTTGTCTATTTGTTCGGCAAAAAGTACAGCGTGTTTTGGATTGGCACCACCATTGCCGCAGATGTACAAATTCCAACCGCCTTCAACGGCAATCACACCAAAATCTTTTCCCCTGGCTTCAGCACATTCTCTGATACATGCCGAAACACCTCCTTTTAATTTATGCGGAGAACGAATCCCCTTGTAAGGGTTTTCCAATTCGATAGCAAATGTGGTGCTGTCATCCATTCCGTAGCGGCACCAAGCATTACCAACACAACTTTTTATGCTCTCAATGATTTTCCATAAGCGTGACCACTTTCAAAACCATTATCGATGAATATTTTCCAGATTTTTGGCAAATCGGCTAAATGCGCTCCAAACAAATCAACACGTTGGGCGCCAGTAATTTTGGTGTATAAATTAAATTGTTTTGCTACTTCTCCAATAACGATTAATTTCTCGGGAATAATCTCTCCACCAGCAATTCTCGACACAACAGAATAAGTTCCATTTCGCTGAATATTTGCTAAATATCGATCATTGGTTTCTTGAGTGGTAACGTGTTTGTTGGCAGTATCATAATAAATACTAGAAAGAATAGATGCTACTACTGGCTTACAAACCTCGCAACCATCTCCATTTCGATGATAATCGATAACTTCGTAAAAATTGGTATATTTATTGATTTTTACAATATCGAATAATTCTTGTCTTGTAAAGTGAAAGTGCTCACAAATACTTTCTTTGATTTCTTTTCCAATCGATTTTTGTGCTGCTTTTACTAAATCGGCAACCATTGGTTTACAGCCTCCACAACCTGAAGTAGCTTTGGTAACTTTAATTACATCACCAAATCTTTCTCAAGAACCATCGGTTATAGAACAACAAATAGCACCCTTAGTAACATTCTCGCAAGAACAAATAACAGCAATATCTGGCAAATCTAATACGCTTCCCATAGTTGAACTTTCACCACCTCTTGAACCCAAAATTAAATCTTCTGGATTTGATGGCAATGCCATAGCATTACTATAAATTTGGAATAATCCGTTGTAATCGGAGGAATCGCCAACAAGAATTCCTCCCAAAAGCATTTTCCCGTCTTTTGTGACATTGATTCTTTTGTAAATACCACTAAATTTATTTTCAAAACAATAGCAGTACCTTCATCATTTTCTATAAATGGATCTCCAAAACTCGCTACCTCAACGCCAATTAATTTAGGTTGCGTTGACATATCGATGGTTTCTCTCATTAATTTATCACCCCAAAGAATTTGTTCTGCTGCTACATCGTCCATTTCATAACCTGGAGCAACTAAACCATATATTATCTGGTTGTATATAGTGCCACTTCTTCAATAGCATAAATATTTGGATCCGATGTTTGCATTTTGTTATTCAATACAACTCCACCACGAACCCCCACATCGAGTCCAGAAACTCTTCCTTGTTCATCACGAGGTTTTATCCCTGCCGAAACTACAACATATCTACTTTTAGCAGCAAATCCTCCCCTTCGAACATCATTCCAGTTATAGTATTGTCTCCCGCAATATACTGTGTTGATTTATTGCGATGAATCCCAATTCCTAATTCTTCGATTTTAGATTGAAGTATATCACTAGCCCCTTTATCCAATTGTCTCAATTGATATCCGTAATTAATTCGGAAGTATTTAGAATAATATTATTTTCTTCATACCAACTAGAAGTTGACAATGATAGGTCATCAGCGCTTTTACCTGCGAAGTATTCACTCAAGTGAACTCTATCATAGGCACGCCTAGGTTCTTCACCAAATACGGTAATTTGATATTTTTCACTTCTTTTTTTACTTTGAATTTTTCACAAAACTTATAACCAATCATGCCGTTTCCGACTACTATTACTTTGATCATATCCGTACTAATTAAGTATTACTAAGCAAAACAAGTATTTATACTTAATTTTAATACTTATTTTTAAATTATTTTTTAAAATAAATATTAAATAAAAATTATAATAGGATTTAATCTACAAATTAAATTCGGAATGGATTTAATTCTACATCCAAATTCAACTTTTTGAACTCTAAAAATTCAATCTAAAGAAAAAAATAAGTGAAGCTGGGATATTTGCTTTCATTTCAAAGTATTGGAAACAAACAATAATTATGACTAAGCAATCTATTACTAGGTACATATATCATAATAAAGATGGCCAAAAAAAGAAAAACATATACAAACAGATTATCAAAAAATAAATGGGAAAATACAAAAAAGGGCAATCTTTAATACGATTGCCCTTTACTTTGAATTGAATTCACAAAAATGAATATCAGTATTTATAAACCGTCACACTTAATGGAGGTAAAAGTAGTTCTACTGAATAGTCTCTACCGTCATAAGGCAAAGCCTCGACAGTTAATTTATTAGAATTTTTCACACCACTTCCACCATAAGCAACAGCATCACTATTAAAAATCTCTGTGATTTTTCCTTTTTTTGGCAGCCCAATACGATAATTTTGACGAACAACTTGAGTGAAATTGCAAACTACAAATAGATTATCTTTAGAGTTGTGTCCTTTTCGAATAAAAGTCATTACTGCGTTTTGATGATCGGAATAATTAATCCATTCGAATCCCTCTGGACTAAATTGTTTTTCATACAATGCTGGTTGAGTTTTATACAAAGCATTCAAATCTGTTATGGCTTTTTTGACACCTTCGTGAAAATCGTATTGCAACAAATGCCAGTCTAAACTTCCTTCGAAATTCCACTCAGCGCTTTGCCCAAACTCCCCTCCCATAAACAATAATTTGGTTCCTGGGTGTGTAAACATATACCCATAAAGCAATCTTAAATTAGCAAATTTCTGCCATTCATCACCGGGCATTCTTCCTGCAATAGATTTTTTTCCATAAACCACTTCATCATGCGAAAGCGGCAACATAAAATTTTCAGAAAAAACATAAGTCATTCCAAAAGTTAAGTCATTTTGATGGTATTTTCGGTACACGGTTTCCTTCTGAAAATACTGCAAAGTATCGTGCATCCAACCCATCATCCATTTCATTCCAAAACCTAATCCTCCTGCAAATGTTGGACGAGAAACCATCGGGAAAGAAGTACTTTCTTCGGCTATTGTTTGCACACCTTCAAAACTCGAATAAACTGCTTCATTAAATTCTTTTAAGAAGCCTATGGTGTCCAAATTTTCTCTTCCACCAAAAATATTAGGTTCCCATTCCCCTTCTTCTCTGGAATAATCCAAATACAACATCGAAGCTACTGCATCGACCCGAAGTCCATCTACATGATAGTGTTGCAACCAAAAAATAGCATTACTTATTAAGAACGCACGCACTTCGTTTCGTCCGTAATTAAAAACTAAACTTTTCCAATCAGGATGATACCCTTTTCTACGATCGGGATGTTCGAAAAGATTAGAACCATCAAAAAAGCCCAAACCGTGTGCGTCTTCTGGAAAATGGGAAGGCACCCAATCCAGAATCACTCCAATTCCCGCTTCGTGCAGTTTATCAACCAATACCATAAAATCCTGAGGTGTGCCAAAACGAGAAGTCGGGGCAAAATAACCAACCAACTGATAACCCCAAGAAGGATCATACGGATATTCCATTATGGGCATAAACTCAACGTGAGTGAATCCAGTTTCTTTTATGTAATCGACTAATTCTTTTGCCAATTCCAAATAAGTCAAAAAATTTCCTTCTGCATTGCGTTTCCAAGAACCCAAATGAACTTCATAAACTGAATATGGTTTGTCTAAATCATTGTGTCTTTTTCGGGTTTCCATCCATTTTTTGTCTCTCCATTGGTAATCCAAATCCCAAACAACAGATGCAGTATGAGGAGGATGTTCGCAATACAGTGCAAATGGATCAGCTTTTTCTGTGATTATCCCACCATTGTTAGATTGGATTTTATATTTATAGGTTGTTCCTTTTTCGATTCCGGGAATAAATCCTTCCCAAATTCCTGATGAATCCCAGCGAACATTCAATTGATGATCTCCCTGAATCCAATAATTGAAATCCCCAACTACAGAAACCGAGCGTGCTGATGGAGCCCAAACGGCAAAATAGACGCCTTTTACACCATCAACTTCTAGTAAATGCGCGCCAAGTTTTTCGTATAATCTGAAATGTTTTCCGGCTTTGAATAAATCAATATCGAAATCGGTAAAAAGAGAATAAGGCTGTACTTTGTTCATTGTTGTTTATTTGTTTTTAGATATATGGTTGAAACAGAGTTCAAACATGGATTTTATTATTATAATTTTTATTTGAATGGTCAAATTGCATATTACTATATATTCCCCTGATAGGAATTCCCTCGCAGCGTGGACGTGAACTGAGTTCATATCCCAATTCGTAAATTGCTTTTTCAAGTAAACAATATTTCAGAAAGAAATCAATTTCTCTTTGATATCCAATGTTTAATTTTTCGCCTTGAGCGACATCAGTATACTTTTGGAGAAACACACCTACAAAATATTTGAACAAAATTTCGCCTGCTTTGAAAAGTTCTTCTTGTTAAAAGGATATCTTTCTTTATTGTTGAAAATCAAGGCATAAATAGCATAATGAAAGGAACGAAACATTCTGGCAACATCCTTCAAAGGTGGTTGTTTTACTTTTCGGTCGAAAATCGTACTATTCTAAAGCTAATTCGTCCAGTTTATGAAGGTTATTTTTAGAGTATCTGAATCAAAAACATTTACAAACTCTTGGTCATCAAACGCATTTTTCCAATCTGTTTTAAAAACAAATGGATTTTGAAATTCATCCTCGTTCAACTTTATATCCTTCATTATGGCTGAATGTTAAACAAATGGAATGGTAAATCAGGTGAAATCACAACAAAATTCCATTCTTTATCCCAAATATAAGTATTTCCTGTTATTAAATCCGTTATTTTGACAGGAAGCTTACCCAATAAGTCACCGGGAAGCTGTACCACAGATTGAGCTGTATTATTTGAATCTAGGCTTGCAACCATGAGAGTTTCATCTTGTTTCTCATCATCAAATTTATAATAAGCCATTATCTTTTCATTATTGGTAGCACAAAAAATTATATTATTAGTTTGTTGCAGAGAAGCATGTTCTTTTCTAATTTTGTTTATTCGACTTATCACAGTTGTAATTTTATTCTGTCTATCCCAATCCCATTTAAAAAATTCATATTTTTCAGAATTTAAATATTCTTCTTTTCCCGGAGCCAATGGTGTCGAAATTTGATATTCGAAAACGGGTCCATAAATTCCAACACTTGAACTCAATGTGGCGGCCAAGAAATATCTTTGAAGGTGAATCGATTCGTTTCCGTGCTGCAAATGACCTGGATTAATATCAGGAGTATTTGGCCAAAAGTTAGGGCGGTAAAATTCTTTTTGATCCGATTTTGTCAATTCTTCGACATATTCAGTCAATTCTTGTTTAGAGTTTCTCCAAGTAAAATAGGTGTAAGATTGTGAAAAACCCTGTTTTGCCAATTCGTTCATAATTTTAGGACGAGTAAAAGCTTCGGCCAAAAACAAAACATCGGGATGTTTTTTCTTTATTTCATTAATTAACCAACCCCAGAAATAGAATGGTTTTGTATGAGGATTATCCACTCTAAAAATCTTAATATCACACTTTTCAATCCAAAATAAAGCAACATCAAGCAATTCTTCCCATAGATTTTTCCAATCGCTACTTTCAAAATAAATAGGCTGAATATCTTGGTATTTTTTAGGTGGATTTTCGGCATATTGTACCGTACCATCGGGACGCCATTTAAACCATTGAGGAAAATCTTTAACATAAGGATGATCTGGAGCAGCTTGTAAGGCATAATCCATTGCTACTTCAATTCCTAACTCTTTTGCTTTTTGGACCAATGTTTTGAAATCTTCTATACTTCCTAATTCAGGATGAGTAGATTTATGTCCACCGTATTGTGATCCAATTCCCCAAGGAGAACCTACATCACCAGGTTCAGCATTAGTTGCATTGTTTTTTCCTTTTCTATTTACTTCCCCAATAGGGTGAATTGGAGGAAAATACAAAGTATCAAAGCCCATAGAGGCTACTCTTGGCAATAACCTTTCACAATCTTTGAAAGTACCATGTTTTCCCAATTCAGAAGAAGCTGAGCGAGGAAAAAATTCATACCAAGTACTAAACAATGCTTTTTTTCTATCTACATAAACTTTTAAGTCTAAGGATTTATTTTCTAAGAATCGTTTTGGATACTTTTTGAATATTTCATTCAGATAAGAAGAAGTAGCTTCCCGAATGGCGTTATCATATTCGTGCTCAGTAGTAAAATAATAAACCAAAGTATTCAAATAATCCTTTTCATTTTTATTGACAACATCTAAAATCGCACGAACATATTCCGCACCCTCTAATAATTCAGATTTTACGTATTGATTGTCTTGAATTTTACGAAGGATTCCGTGCTGCCAATTCAAGGCATAATCAACCCAACCTTCAACAAAAAAAGTATAATAACCTTGTTTCTCAACCTTAAAACTAGCATTCCAACTATCATTTACAGCAGGTTGCATTCGAACTTCTTGCCAATTTTTATCGTTTTCGTGTTTGAATTTTACACAACATTCAATAACATCGTGTCCGTCAGAAAACACATCAGCACTAACATTTACAATTTGATTAACGATTCTTTTTATTGGATATACGCCACCATCAAGCTGTGGTAACACATTTTCGATTACAATTCTGGTTTGATTCTGCATTTTATTTTTTTAAAATTCTACAAATTTTGGAAAATTAATTGATTATTTAATGATGAAGTTATCCGGAATTGTTACGCCTTTTTTGATTACTACAATTCCTTCTTTTATCATATACAATTCGTTTGATGTATCTTCAAGGTGCTTGCCTCCATTAATGTAAACGTTATTGCCTATTCTACAATTTTTATCGACAATTGCATTATTAATAAAACATCCTTCACCAATTCCAACTAATATTTTATTATTTTTAACATCAGCTTTCATATCATCGATACTTTGATAAAAATCATTCCCCATTACATAAGTATTATGAATTATAGTTTCACTTCCAATTCTAGAACGGTTTCCAATTACAGACCGAAAAATTTCTTTAGCATTGACAATACATCCATCAGACATTATAGATCTATCTATATTTGTCTTTTTGAATTTCGTAGGAGGTAACAATCTTGGACGAGTAAATATTTTATTATCATTGTCAAATAAATTAAATTTTGGCAAATCATCTGTCAATCCAATATTGGCTTCAAAAAAGGAATCTATGTTTCCAATATCTGTCCAATATCCTTCATATTGAAAACTAAATATTCTTTTATGTCCAACTGCTTGCGGAATGATTTCTTTACCAAAATCTTTAGTAGTTGATTCTTCCATAACGTCCAACAAGAATTTTCTGTTAAAAATATAAATCCCCATCGAAGCCAAATAAAGTTTACCCTCACTTTTCATCTCATCGCTTACCTCAGATTCCCATTCTGGCAAAAGTTCTTTGGCTGGTTTTTCAATAAAAGCCTCAATGAAACTATCTGAATTCGTTTTTAATATACCAAATTCTGGGGCGTCTTTGGAATTAACTGGCAATGTGGCGATTGAAATATCTGCTTCATTTTTTACGTGATCTTCAATCATTTGATTCAGATCCATTTGATACAATTGATCTCCCGAAAGTATCATTGCATAATCGAAATCGTGATTTAGGAAATGAGGCATGCATTGTCTTACTGCATCTGCAGTTCCTTGAAACCACCTAGGGTTGTCAGGGGTCTGTTCAGCGGCTAAAATATCAACAAAAGCGTGACTAAAAATGCTAAAATGATAGGTGTTTTTAATATGAGCATTCAGAGAGGCCGAATTAAACTGAGTTAAAACGAAAATTCTATAAATATCCGAATTCATGCAGTTCGAAATTGGAATATCTACTAATCTATATTTTCCCCCAATAGGAACTGCGGGTTTTGAACGAGTTTCTGTTAAAGGAAATAATCTAGATCCTTGTCCTCCACCGAGGATAATTGATATAACATTTTTCTTTTTTGGTTTCATTTTAGTTAGTTATTAAATGGTACATTTCTGTATATTCTTTACAAACTCTTTCCCAAGAGTGGTCAATATTCATTCCTTTTTTTCGAATATTTTTAAAGCTTTTTTTATCTTTATATAGTTTTAAAGCCCTCTGAATCGAATAACAAATATCTACAATAGACGCTTGATCGTGGCAAATTCCGTTTCCACCATCTCCAATATCAATCACAGTATCTTTTAGTCCTCCTGTTCTTCTCACTATCGGAATTGTTCCGTACCGAAAAGAATACATCTGATTCAAACCGCAAGGCTCCACTCTTGAAGGCATCAATAAAAAATCAGAACCTGCATAAATTTGATGAGCTAATTCTTCGCTATAACCAATAAAAACATTACAATTCCCTTTGAAACTGACCAATAAATGACTCAATTGTTTCTCAATATCTGCATTTCCAGAACCTAAAATTAAAATATTAATTTCCTTAAAATTTTCTGACAAAGCCAATGCAGCAGCTTGTGGCAATAAATCAGCTCCTTTTTCTTCAAATAATCTTCCTATAAAACTAAAAAGCGGTTTTGTTGTATCTAAATTAAACTTACTGCACAATTGTATTTTATTTTCTTGTTTTCCTTTATCTACTGTTCGAATTGAAAAATTATTTGATATCATTTTATCCTTAATTGGATTCCAAACTTCAGCATCAATTCCGTTCAAAATTCCCTTGGATTTATGCCTAACCATATTAAACAAAGATTCTAATCCATAACCGAAATTATTAATTTCATTCAAAAAATTTGGAGAAACAGTCGATACTGCCGAGGCACATTTAATAGCTGTCGCCAATGAATTAATTCGATTATCCCAATCCAAAACGGTTATTTTGGACAAATCAAATTCTGGCAAATAATACAATTTATCAAAACCAAATTGCCCCTGATAAATGGCATTATGAATTGTAATCACTGATTTAATGTTTTTTAACTTTTCAAATCTATGAGCATATTGCATCATAAATGGAATCAAACCGGTGTGATGATCGTGACAGTGAATCACATCTGGAATTTCCGAAAGTGAATTAATCCAATCCAAAGTAGCAATTTGAAATGACAAAAAACGTTCAATATCATCTTCATATCCATACACATCTTTTCTATCAAAGAGCTCTGGAATTTGAACTAAATACAATTCAAACCCTAAAAAATTAGTACTTTCTTTTTGGATTTGGAAAGGAAAATTAAAATTTCCCAGCTTTACAAATCCAGAAAAAACATTTTCAAACTCATTTTCATCAATAAATTTTGTATTATAACGAGGCTTAACGACTTTAACATGACCTTCAACTTTGTTTTGATATTTTGGTAGCGCTCCAACAACATCGCCTAATCCACCCACTTTTGTTACTGGGTAACACTCTGCAGCTATATGAAATATTTCCATTCTAGTTATTTTGTAATTCCAATATTAAATAAAAATTTTTAATTAAAAAATAAATAACAACTTTATTAATTACAAAATTCATAATATCTGAAATAAATTAATACTAAATAATCCCTTAATGTTTCTAAACTAAGTAAAGTTATTTCATCAATTAATGGGTATAATATTATATTTGTAAAAATATATAAAATTAAATGGCACATTTCAAAGAAAATAATTTACCAAAATCAAAAATTACCGCATCTTCACTAAATAAGGCTATTCTAATTTTTAAATTTGCCGGAAGTCATCGTTGGAAATTTTATATTGGATTAATTTTCCTTTTGTTGACTGGTGCAACCGCTTTGGCATTTCCAAAATTGATGGGAATGTTGATTGATAGTGTAAAAAATAAAGGTTATGATCAAGCCAATACTATCGCTTTATTGCTGATTGTCATTCTATTTTTACAATCGATTTGTTCGTTTTTTAGATTGTCATTATTCGTCAATTTTACGGAACATACATTAGCCAATCTTCGGTTTTCATTGTACAGTAATTTGGTCAAATTGCCAATGTCATTCTTTTCTCAAAAAAGAGTTGGAGAATTAAACAGCCGCATCAGTGCCGATATTACCCAAATTCAAGACACCTTAACTTCTACCATAGCCGAATTTTTGAGACAATTTATTTTAATCATTGGAGGAATCATTTTATTAGCAACTGAAAGTATCAAGTTAACTTTATTAATGCTATCCGTAGTTCCACTTATTGCTGTGGCAGCAGTGATTTTTGGTCGTTTCATCCGAAAATATTCCAAAAAAGTACAAGATCAGGTTGCCGAAAGTCAGGTTATTGTCGAGGAAACGATGCAGGGAATCAGTATTGTTAAGGCTTTTGCCAATGAGTGGTATGAGATTGCACGATATGACGGAAAAATAAAGGAAGTAGTCAAACTGGCTGTCAAAGGTGGAAAATACAGAGGTTACTTTGCCTCCTTCATCATTTTTTGTCTTTTTGGTGCCATCGTTGCTGTGGTTTGGTATGGTGTGCGGTTGAGTATTAGTGGCGAAATGAGTGTAGGACAATTAATTTCTTTCGTTTTGTATTCCACATTTGTTGGTGCCTCCTTTGGTGGAATAGCCGAATTGTATGCTCAAATTCAAAAGGCGATTGGAGCCACTGAACGTGTTTTTGAATTATTGGAAGAAATCCCAGAAAAAATCAATTCTACTCAAAACTCCCATTCCATTCAAAAAATAAAAGGCAATGTTACTTTTAAAAATGTGGGATTTCACTACCCTTCCCGAAGAGAAATGAAGGTTTTGAAAGGCGTGAATTTTACAGCCAATTTTGGTCAAAAAATTGCCATTGTGGGACCAAGCGGTGTTGGTAAATCGACTATCGCTTCCTTGTTGTTGCGATTTTATGATATTGATAGTGGCGAAATTTTGGTAGATGGAAAAAACATCTACGATTATGATTTAGAAAATCTTCGTGGCAATATGAGTATTGTCCCCCAAGATGTAATTTTATTTGGCGGCACCATCAAAGAAAACATTGCTTACGGAAATCCAGATGCTTCTGATGACGAAATTATGTTGGCTGCCAAACAAGCTAATGCCTTGAATTTTATAGAAAGTTTTCCTGAAAAATTTGAAACTTTGGTTGGTGAAAGAGGTGTTAAACTTTCGGGTGGGCAAAGACAACGTATTGCCATTGCAAGAGCATTATTAAAAAACCCGAGTATTTTAATTTTGGACGAAGCTACTTCTTCATTAGACAGCGAAAGCGAAAAACTGGTTCAAGAAGCTTTAGAAATTTTGATGGAAGGTAGAACGAGTATCATCATTGCCCACCGCCTTTCCACCATTCGCAGTGCCGATCAAATTTTGGTTTTAGATAATGGCGTTATTGCAGAACAAGGAACGCATCAGGAATTAATTGTTTTAGAAAACGGTATTTATAAAAATTTGAGTAATTTGCAGTTTAGTCATTCTTAATTTATGTACACAGACGACGGTGATTCGCCAAAGCGAAAATACTGATAAAAACTGATTTTTCTTTTATTGCTAAAATAAAATCAGTTTTTATTTGCGTATTTACAAATCAAATCCGTGTAAACCTTGTTCTGCTTACGGCTTATCTACTTCCCCTTTCGCCTATTTCTCTCCGCTTTTATCATTGCCAATTCACGGCTGGTTTGTCCTGCTACAGAAGTATTTTCCTCGGCACGACGAATCAAATACGGCATCACATCTTTTACAGGACCAAAAGGTAAATATTTGGCAACGTTATAACCTTTAGCAGCCAAATTAAAACTGATATTGTCACTCATTCCATATAATTGACCAAACCAAATTCTATTATCGGTCGATTTTATTCCTTTTTCTTTCATTAAACTCATTAAAGAATACGTACTGGCTTCGTTGTGAGTTCCTTCAAAAATAGACATCGTATCAAGATGATCTACCATATATTTTATAGCAGCATCATAATTCTCGTCAGTTGCTTCTTTTGAAGGGCAAATTGGCGAAGGATATCCTTTTTCAATAGCTCGCTCATTTTCTTTTTCCATATAAGCGCCACGAACCAATTTTATTCCAATAAAGAATCCCTCTTGTTTTGATTTTTCGTGCAATTTTTTCAAATAATCCAATCGATCCCAACGGTACATTTGTAAGGTGTTGAAAACAATAGGTTTCAATTTATTGTATTTAACCATCATTTCTTCAACCAAATTATCTACTGCATCTTGCATCCAGCTTTCTTCTGCATCAATCAATAAAGCTACATCACTATCATAAGAAGCTTTGCACACTTTTTCGAAACGATCTACTACTCTATTCCATTCTTCGGATTCTGCTAATGTTAATTTTTTTCTTAAACTCACTTCTTGGTATAAATAGATGCGGCCAAAACCAGATGGTTTAAAAACAGCAAAAGGAATTGACTTTTTTTCTTTGGCAAAGGCAATCAATTTCAAGGTTTTTTCCAAAACAGCATCAAATTGTTCTTCTTCTTCCTTACCTTCTACCGAATAATCTAAAACCGAGGAAACACCTTTTGTATACATTTTATCTACCACATTTAAACTATCATCTTCATTCACTCCACTACAAAAATGATCAAAAACTGTAGCTCGAATTAATCCTTCTACAGGTAAACTTGCTTTAATAGCAAAATTAGTGACAGCAGTTCCGATACGAACAAGTGGTTCATTTGCAATCAATTTGAATAAAAAATAAGCTCTTTCGAGTTCCGTATCACTTTTTAAAGAGAAAGCAATTTGTGTATTATCGAATAAATTTTTCATTAATTGTTATATTGTTCACAAATATAAAGAGAGTTTCCAAAATTAATAAGCAAAAATTACCTTATTTTGCGTTCTAAATTAATCCAAAATTATGCAATCCATTCTAGCCAATAATTATCCAATATATTTCAATGAGACAGGATATGAAGCACTAAATTCATTCTTGAGCGAAAGCAACTATTCCAACATATTTATTATTGTTGATAGTAATACTAATGAATTTTGTTTGTCAAAATTTCTACCCTATTTAGCCACTGAACTTACAATAGAAATTGTTGAATTTGAAGCAGGTGAACCCAATAAAAATATTGATACCTGTGTCGAATTATGGAATGTATTGACGGAACTTGGAGCTGATAGAAAAAGTTTGGTTATCAATCTGGGAGGTGGAGTTGTTACTGATTTGGGAGGCTTTGTAGCTTCAACGTTCAAACGTGGAGTCGATTTTATTCATATTCCAACTACTTTATTGTCAATGGTTGATGCTTCTGTTGGAGGTAAAACTGGCGTTGATTTAGGCAATCTAAAAAACCAAGTTGGTGTTATCAATGTTCCAAAAATGGTGCTGATTGATACACAATATTTAGAAACACTTTCTAAAGAAGAAATGCGCTCTGGACTAGCAGAAATGCTCAAACACGGATTAATTTATGACAAGGAATATTGGGAGAAATTTCTGAATTTGAAAGCTATTGATTTTGCCGATTTCGATACTTTAATTTACCGTTCGGTCGAAATCAAGAATGAAATTGTAATGCAAGATCCTACCGAAAAAAACTTACGCAAAGCATTGAATTTTGGGCATACTTTAGGTCACGCTATCGAAAGCTATTTCCTTGAAAATGAAAATAAAAAAAGTTTATTACACGGCGAAGCTATTGCTATTGGAATGATACTAGAAAGTTATATTTCGTTTAAAAAAAACCTAATAAATCAAGAAGAATATAACCAAATCAAAACGACTCTAAAAACAATATATGATGAGGTTATTTTTGAAAAAACAGATATCGAACCCATACTGAAATTGCTTATTCACGACAAAAAAAATGAGTATGGAAACATTCAGTTTGCCTTAATTGAAAGCATAGGAAAAATTAAAATCAACCAATCCGTTGAAAACGAATTGATTTTGAAAGCATTCAAAGATTATAAATCTTAAAGTTTTATTTACATTACATTTATTTTATTTTTTACATTTGCAGCAATGAAAAAAAGTCAAAACAAAAGAAACTCGGATACTTTAAAGAATAAAAACAACAGTTATTTTTTAAGAAAGTTGAGACGTTTTTTTACAATTAAGGATACTTTTGGTTTTGATATCTTCCACTATTTAAAAGCTGAAAACGAAAAACTTCAAATCGTTTTTGCAAATATTAGAGTTTGATTTTAGTTTGGTTGAAATTTATATTAAATTAATTCTAAAATTTTAAAATCAAATGAATACAAAATATTTCGATTTAATAAATCAAACTTATTATTTTCCACAAGAGGAATTTACTTTAAACAAAGACAATTTAGAGTTTCATAATATCGACTTAATGAAATTGGTGGAACAATATGGAACTCCATTAAAATTCACCTATTTACCTCAAATATCCAATAACATCAACAAAGCCAAAAACTGGTTTCGAAAGGCTATGGAGGAAAATAATTATGAGGCCAAATATTATTATTGTTATTGTACAAAAAGTTCTCATTTTCAATATATAATGAATGAGGCTTTCAAAAACAATATTCACATCGAAACTTCTTCTGCTTTTGACATTAATATTGTTGAAAATTTATTGGAATCAGGAAAAATTAATAAAAGCACTTATGTAATTTGTAATGGTTTCAAAAGAGATCAATATATAGAAAACATTGCTAGATTGATTAATAACGGTCATAAAAATACCATTCCAATTATTGATAATTACGAAGAATTAGACATTTTACAAGAAAATATTAAACGAAAATTCAAAATTGGAATTCGTATAGCTGCAGAAGAAGAACCCAAGTTTGAATTCTATACTTCACGTCTAGGTATTGGATACAAAAACATTGTACAGTTCTATAAAAAGCAAATTCAAGACAATAAAAAATTGGAACTCAAAATGTTGCACTTTTTTATCAATACCGGAATCAATGACAATGCTTATTATTGGAATGAATTAGTAAAATGTATCAAGGTATATGTAGCTTTAAAAAAAGAATGTCCTACACTTGATGGATTAAATATTGGAGGAGGGTTTCCTATAAAAAATTCATTGGCATTCGAATATGATTATCAATACATGATCGACGAAATTATCAATCAAATTAAAATTGCCTGTGATGAAGCTGAAGTAGATGTACCCAATATTTTTACCGAATTTGGATCATTTACCGTTGGCGAGAGCGGGGGTGCTATTTATCAAGTTTTGTATCAAAAACAACAAAATGATAGAGAAAAATGGAATATGATTGATTCTTCTTTTATTACTACTTTGCCAGATACTTGGGCGATAAACAGGCGGTTCATAATGCTATCTGTTAATCGTTGGAATGATACATACGAAAGAGTTTTGCTCGGTGGTATGACCTGTGATAGTGATGATTATTACAATTCTGAACAAAATATGAATGCTATATATTTGCCAAAATACAACAAAGAAAAACCGCTCTATATTGGTTTTTTCAATACAGGTGCCTATCAGGAAACTATTGGGGGTTACGGCGGTTTGCATCACTGTTTAATTCCACAACCTAAACATATTTTGATTGATAGAGACAAAAACGGAATAATGGCTACAGAAGTTTTCTCTGAACAACAAACAGCTGAAGACGTTTTAGAAATATTAGGTTACAATAAAAAATAATTTAAAAATTTTCATTGTGGTTTTCAAAAAAAATATTTTCTTTGAACACGCAATTATGAGCTTTAAACAATAAAAAAAATGAGTAAAGGACCAATTAGTCAGTTTATCGAAAAGCATTATTTGCATTTTAACTCTGCATCACTTATCGATGCCGCAAAAGCATACGAACAACAATTAGCCAATGGAGCTAAAATGATGGTGAGCTTAGCTGGAGCGATGAGTACCGCCGAAATTGGGAAAATTTTTGCTGAAATAATTCGCAAAGATAAAGTTCAAATTATTTCATGTACAGGAGCTAATCTTGAAGAAGATATTATGAATTTGGTTGCACATTCTCATTACGAAAGAGTACCCAATTATCGTGATTTGACACCAGAAGACGAATGGGCTTTGCTAGAAAGAGGTTTAAATCGAGTAACCGACACCTGCATTCCAGAGCATGAAGCTTTCCGACGTTTACAAAAACACATTTATAAAATATGGAAAGATGCAGATGATAAAGGTGAAAGATATTTTCCTCATGAATTTATGTACAAAATGTTACTTTCAGGCGTATTAGAAGAATATTACGAAATTGACCTAAAAGACAGCTGGATGTATGCCGCAGCAGAGAAAAATTTGCCTATAATTGTACCTGGATGGGAAGATAGTACGATGGGAAATATTTTTGCTTCCTATGTCATCAAAGGTGATTTGAAAGCATCGACGATGAAATCAGGAATAGAATATATGACATTCTTAGCAGATTGGTACCCTAAAAATTGTTCGAATGGAATTGGATTTTTCCAAATTGGAGGAGGAATTGCAGGAGATTTTCCAATTTGTGTTGTACCAATGTTGTACCAAGACATGGAAATGCACGATATACCGTTTTGGAGTTATTTTTGCCAAATTTCAGATTCAACAACCAGTTATGGTTCCTATTCTGGTGCTGTACCAAATGAAAAAATAACCTGGGGAAAATTAGATATAAAAACCCCAAAATTCATTATTGAATCGGATGCAACAATAGTTGCTCCCTTAATTTTCGCCTATTTGTTAGATTTATAATATAAATTTATGAAAAGAGTAATTGTAGATTATGCAAAACTAACCCACGAAATAATAAATTTATTAGTGGATAAATTTCCAGATGGCTATGATGATTCCAATATTATACGTTTTAGAAATGCTCAAAACGAATTAATCGAGGCTGTTGAAGTTCGTACAGAAGATACTATTTATTTAGTAAAAATAAGTACAAAACTAGCCGACAGAATCGAAAATTATGATGAAGATGATGAAATCGCAGCTGAGATTGAACCAATCGATGATGGCATCAGCCTTAACGATGAGGATGAAGTTAGCGATGACGATGATGATACCGATGAATATAAAGATCCTCTTGATGAAAAAAGCGATGACGAAGAAGATGACGAGGAGGATGACGAGGAGGATGACGATTCATCCAATGAATATGATGAAGACGATGACGAAGAATAATTAATTTTTCAATACAAAATATATAAGGAACTCTCAATGAGTTCCTGTTTTCATAACCCGTTTAGAACTATAAATAACGTTCCTGAAAAACTCTTTGATGGTGTTTTTGGTGTCCTATCATTAAAAATCCAATAGCACGGACAGAAATTGGATGATTAGATGCAATTCCTATTCTAGTTAATTGTACATCTGAAAAACTTTTGAAAAGTAATAAATTTGAGTGTCTCACAGCCGAAAACTCCGTCAATAATTCTTGAATACTTCTACCATTAGCATTGGTATTTTCTACATAATCGTTTTCCTCAAATCCTGGTAATGGCGTTTTATCATTTCTGGAAATTCTCAAGGCTCGATAACCAAAAATCCGTTCGGCATCAATAATATGCTGAATAATATCTTTGATTGTCCATTTACCTTTTGCATACCGATAATCAAATTTGTCCATTGGTATATTTTGAACAAATTTGATAAAATCATGTAAACTGATTTCTAATTCTTCCAATAAACAAACATCATCAAGTGCTTTGATGTAAGTGGCATTAAATTCGGAATATTCATTTACGGGCAATTGATTGGAATTCATATAATAAATTTAAATACTTCAATAAAACAATCTAAATTATAAAATCTAAATTCTTTTTTAAGCCGAGTTTCTACTAGCGTTTGTGTTTCCAAAAAGAGAACGAGTCACAATTTTTTCATAAGTCTTAATCAAATCTAAATCTGGGCTGGACGCTTTGTTCAATTCATTGATTCTTAACAAAGCATATTGTTGTATCGTCAACAAAGGCAATACGATGCGTTCTCTTATGTCAATCGAAGCTTTTCCATCAGGGTAGTTCTCCATTAATTCTTTGTGACCAGCAATTTTTAATAATAAACGTTTAGTTTCTAAAAATTCATCGTATATAATTTGCCAAAAAGAGCCAAACACTGGATCTTTTTTCATGTAAGAAGTCAAAGGGAAAAATGATTTTGCCAATGACATCATACTGTTTTCTAGCAAGGTTCTAAAAAATAAGGAATCATTATATAAATTCTGAACTTTATCCCAATTGTTTGTGTCTTCAAAATGTTTTAATGCAGTACCTACTCCGAAAAATCCAGGAACATTTTGCTTTAATTGACTCCAAGAACCCACAAATGGAATTGCTCTTAAATCGGCAAAATCCAGATGTTCTGATTTACTTCTTTTTGACGGACGGCTTCCTATATTGGTTTTAGCATAATACTTCAAAGTACTCATTTGTTCCAAATAAGGTATGAATTTTGGATGATTCTTGAAACTCAAATATTTTTGATAACCCAACTCGGCTAATTGATCTAAAATTTGTTTTTCGTTGTCCGATAAAATATTTTTATGCGTATTGAAAACTTGATTTGTTGCCCCGGCACTCAATAAGTTTTCTAAGTTATAACGACAAGAATCTAAAGTTCCAAAATTTGAACTAATGGTTTGCCCTTGAACTGTAATCTGTATCTCATTATTCTCTATTTTTGGTCCTAAAGATGCATAAAATTTATGTGTTTTCCCTCCTCCACGTGCTGGTGGGCCACCACGACCATCAAAGAATAGCGCTTTAATTCCATATTTTCTTGACATAGCTGTCAATTCTTCTTTGGCTTTATAGATACTCCAATTTGCCATCAAATAACCGCCGTCTTTAGTACCGTCAGAAAAACCAAGCATTATGGTTTGTTTATTATTTCTAGATACTAAATGCGCCATATATATAGGATTAGTGTACAACTTTTCCATTATTACATAAGCATTTTGTAAATCATCAACTGATTCGAACAAAGGAATTATATCTACTGTAGGATTCTCCCAATTGTTTAATTTAAAAAGTGCAAATGTTTCCATAACATTCAGTGCGCTTTCATTATTACTGATAATATAACGATTTGAGCCAAATTCCCCATTATTTTGTTGAATTTGTCTAATTGCTTGCATAGACTCAATGGTTGATTTTGTGATTTCGTTTTCAAACACATTCGGATCTAAATTTCCTTTGATAGTTGACAATATTTGTATTTTTTCATTTTCAGTTAATTCAAAATAATTCTTTGGAAAAACTTCAGAGTTTGAATTCAAATAATAACGTACAACATCCTTGAAAACAGCATCATGTATTTTACTATTTTGACGAATATCTAAAGAGGCAAAATGGAAGCCAAATAAATTTACTTTGATAAGAAGTGCTTCTAATTCATCTAAATATAAGGATTGATTTCGCTCGATAAGTATGGTTCTAATTTTGTTTAATTGCGCAATAAATTCCTCTAAAGTGATGTAAATTTCTCCTTTAGAATAAAAAACGGAACGATACAATTTGTTTTCAAGTTCAGCCACGAGTACATCCACTTCAGAGAAAGTTAACTTCCGTTTTAAATTCCTCATTTCACGATAATAACATTTTAAGATAGAAGTTCTCAATCTATCGGCTACTTTAAGAGTAATTTCGGTAGTCACATAAGGATTTCCATCACGATCACCTCCTGGCCAAAAGCCAAGTTTTATTATTTGATTTTGTATTGAACTTCCGTGCAAAATATTTTTTTGAAGGTAATGTACAATTTCGCCAGCAGTTTCGTAAAACACATTTTCGAGATACCATATCAAACTTACCGCTTCATCAAAAGGGTTTGGTTTTTCGGCTTGTATGAAGGGGGTTTTTCCTAATTGTGCTAACAGTTGTTTGATTTCGAGTAAATTATTTTTTCGAATAGCTTCGGTTAAATCGTTGATAATTCCCAAAACGGCGCCTGGGTAAAATTGTGTTGGGTGAGCTGTTAAAACTGTTCTTACATTAAAATTTTCTAAAAAAGAAATTAACTCAGTTTCTTTTTCTTTGGCTGAGGCTTTTTCTTTAATATCTCTTAAAGACCCTCTACCTTCCATATTATTCACTACTGGAAACGCCGCATCTTCAATAGCATCAAATAGTACAATTTGACGCTCAATGTATTGGATAAAACGAAACATCAAATCAATTTTTTCACTTTCTGAAGCACCGCCAAGGTATTTTTGAGCAAATAAATCTAAAATTTCTTTAGGAGTTTCTTGTTTTTTGAATCCGTTTTCACAACCATCTGTAAATAATGGAAGCAATGCACCTGTATTGTCTATAGAATCAAACGGCAGTGTTATGAAAACACTATTATAGATGTGATATTTAGAAAGAACTTCTTCGTTAAATCGCTCAATTTTAGGATGCGTATACATAATCGGTTAATTAGTTGTAGTGGAAAAAATAATTTTAAAAAAAATAAACCCCAAGAATTCACTTGAGGTTATGTTATTTATTAGCAATCAAATGAATTATATATCTTTAAATATAGTATGCATTAAACGTTTTTTATCATTTATGCTTTCTTCTAATGAAATCATTGTTTCTGTTCTATAAACGCCATCAATATCATCAATCATAAAGATTACATCCTTGGCATGTTTTGTGTCTTTTGCTCTAATTTTACAGAAAATATTGAATTTTCCAGTTGTTACAGATGCAACTGTCACGAAAGGAATTTCATTAATACGTTGTAAAACAAATTTAGTTTGTGAAGTATTATTAAGAAAAACCCCAACATAAGCTATAAAGGAATATCCTAACTTATCATAATCTAATACCAATGAAGAACCCATTATTATTTCAGCATCTTCCATCTTCTTAACTCGAACGTGAACTGTACCAGCAGAAATCAGTAATTTTTTTGCAATATCGGTAAAAGGAATTCTGGTATTGTCAATCAACATATCCAAAATTTGATGGTCTACTTCATCTAAACGAAACTTACTCATAATTCAATAATTTAATATTTATAACTACAATTACAAATTTCAAATACTAATTACTCCATTGACTACTTTAATAGTATTATCTAAATAAAAGTTAGCTTTTTGATTTAATTTTGGAAAATTCTCATATTCATCATGATAAAATGCACCTTTCGCATCATATTCAAAATGTCCAAAATATTTTTCCAATTTGCTCATCTGAACAATATAAGCATTAAAACAAATCTGATTGTTAATTAATTCTTCTTTGTATTGTGCAGCAAAATTCGTGATTATTTCGATACCATCATAATTTATTTTGATATTTTTATATAAAAAATCATAAAAAACTACTTTATTTTGAGGAATACTCAAATATTTATCTAATTCATTATTGACTATATCGTTTTCGCCGAGTATTTCGAAACACGAAACCAAGGCAACAAAAACAAGTTTTCTAGTTTCTTCTCTCGAATAATCATTCGGAAAATGTCCTGCTTCTATCAACACTGTCGGAACACCTAAATTTTGAAAAGTATCACCAATACAATTTATATTAAAAGAATCATCAAATCGGCCTACTTGACCCGGAATATACTTTTGCAAAATATCGTTTATTCCAGCAATCAAATTAATTGCCTTCAATCTTGATTCGTTTATCTCTCTTTCTTCATTGTAAGCTGGAGCCAAAAAGGATAAAGTAGCAGGCAGACCAGTACTTCCTACACCAAAAATAGTTCGTTGATCGTGGAGATTAAAACAAAAATCAGGGTTGAATTTTTCAAAAACTTCTCTTAATACCCTGCTTTCTGGTTGTGATAAATCTTTTGAATCTCGATTTAAATCCACTTTATTCGCATTCTCGCGAGTATATAATTTGGCACCATCAGGATTTAACATCGGTATGCAACAAAAAGTAAAGGTTTCGAGTAACTTAATTGCTAAATCCGAATCATCACTTAAGATATTCAAGAAATCAATTAATGCTTTTGTAGTTGTACTTTCGTTGCCATGCATTTGAGACCAAAGCAAAATTTTAATTTTTCCTGTTCCAATTTGAAACTTATAAATTGGAATTTCTAACACCGATTTTCCAATAATTTCTAACTGATTATTGGTATTTAGTTTTTCTAATACAGGAAGAATTTTGTCTAAAGTTATATAACGACCCTCGATGGTTTTCTCCTTGTATTGAATGAATAATTGTTCTAAATTCATAGATGAAATTTTGATTTACAAAAGTAAACATCTTTACATTTACATTTGTAATTCTTTAAAAAATATCAAAATTTATATTTGTAAACAAAATTCATATTGTTTTTACTCCATCATTACCTACTAAAATTAACAATTGTATTAAATTTAATAATTGCAATTTAAAATATTATATATCAGTATTTTAATTTTATTTATTTCAATCTTTAGTTTTTAAATAATCCCCCTTTTTTCAACAATTTACATCTGTAATTTTGCTTGATATGTTGATTTTAATTACATTTGTAACACAGTTAAATTCAAACATAAATTACAATGGTAAACATAGACGATTTTATAAAAAGACTCGAAATTATACTAGATTATTACAGTCTAAATGCCTCTTCATTTGCTGATAAAATAGGTGTTCAGCGGTCGAGTTTGTCTCACTTACTTTCGGGTAGAAACAAACCAAGTTTGGATTTTATTCTTAAAATTATGGATGTATTTCCTGAGGTAGATTTGTATTGGATGTTGAATGGAAATGGAACTTTTCCGAAATCTAAAATAGAGAATGAAATACAAATTGCGCCTCCTACTCCATTAATTATAAATCCAATTGAAGAAACTAAAATAGAAAAGTTGCCTAATTTGTTGTCCGAAAATTTTTCAACTGGAAAAATTCTGATGGAGGATAAAAATCCAAATCTAATGACTAACCCAAAAATAGTTTCGAATCAAAAAATAGATGAAGAAATTGACCGAATTGTAGTTTTTTATACCAATGGAACTTTTAAAACGTATTCTTCTGAGTAAATTATTTGGTAAAGTCAAAACCTTTTTCGGGTATTTTTCCAGTGACTCCTTCAAAATGATTCAACAAAAATTTTAAATCATTTTCATAATTGGAAGTTGGATAAAATGGTTCTCCTATTTCAACAGTTTTTTTGCCAAAATCGAAAGCGACAGGAATTATTGGTACGCTTGCAGTCAGAGCGATATAATAAAAACCTGTTCGTAGTTCATTTATTTTTTTTCTGGTTCCTTCTGGAGAAATAGCCAATCTGAATTCATCTCGATTTTCAAATATTTGAGCAATGGCTTCTACTTTATTTAAATTCCCTACTCTATCAATTGGAGTTCCACCCATCCAACGGAAATAAAACCCAAACGGAAATCGAAATAATTCTTTCTTGCCAATATAGTTCATTTCCAAGTCAATAATTCCTCTAGCAAATATCCCTACATAGAAATCGTGCCAACTGGTGTGAGGAATGACCATTAAAATGCATTTTTTGATGTTTTGATCAATACTGCCCTTTATTTTCCATCCCATCAATCTTAAGAAAACAAATTTGTAGAAGCTTTTTTTCATTCGGAACCTATTTTTAGTAAAATTAGCATTATTCCTGTATTTTTGATAAAAATAAATTTTAATGCTAAAAAAACTTCTCAGTTATTTCATTCCGATCATAATTTTCAAACAAAAATCGTCCCTAAGTCAAGCTCTTGAAGTGACTTGGGTAAACGGAAAATTGGTATTAGATAGTAAAAACACTAATTATTCTTATGGTAACTTACAACGAGTTTTAAGAAATGGATTAAAAAAAATTGGCTTCAAAAAAATCCAATGTATGCAAAACATCTTGGTTCTTGGAGTTGCTGGAGGTAGTGTCATTCGTACTTTAGTTGACGAAATAAATTTTCAAGGACAAATTACAGGTGTCGAAATTGATATAGAAATCATTGAAATTGCAAATAACTATTTTCATCTTGACAGCATTCCTAATCTGGAAATAGTTATTGATGATGCTTCAAAATTTGTTTTAAAAACCAATAAAAAATTCGATTTAATAATAATTGATATTTTTCAGGACACCAAAATGCCAGATTTCTTATTTGAATTCTTTTTCGTTAGTCAAATTTGCTATTTATTAAACCCCAAAGGGCATATTCTTTTCAATACAATGTTACTGAATGATAAGCAAAAGCAGCTCAATGTAGAGTATTTAAAAAATTTTAATTCTAAAAAATATTTGGTATCTACCTATAACAAAATGGAAAAAACAAATGAATTAATTCTAATCGAAAGTAAATAATACTGGTTGTTTGTTCTATAAATTAAACATTTAATTCGTAATTTTAGGAACATATTCCAATTTAGCAATAATGAAATCAATTCTTAAAAAATTGTTCCTAGGTAATTTGGCCAAGATTCCAAAACCCGAATACAATCCTGTCAAGAAACGAATTATGAATATTAGGGCGATTTGGAACAACAATCATCAGGATGATAACGGAATAGAAAAATTAGTACGATTGTTTCTCTCTTCTTCCCAATTGCTTTTCCCTGGAGTTTATATTAAATATTTAGCCTATCTAAGAGGATACGAGTATAGAGATTTAGCGTTGGATTTCTATGTTTTACTCAAAGTAGCCTTTCCTTTAGTAATTCTAATGAATCATTGGCAAAGTAATCAATATGTAATTTGGATAATGATTTATGTGCTATTAGAAACCGTATTGTACATTCCGACACTAATATTTGCTTCGGATATTATTTCGAAACCACGCTCTTACAAAAGGTCGATGTTGTTGCTTTTTCTTAATTATATCGAAATCATTTTTTCATTTGCTGTTTTGTATTCTTGTGGAGATTATTTGAATAAACCATTTGATAATTGGTTTGATGCCGTTTATTTCAGCACTATCAATGCAGCTTCTATTGGTTATGGCGATTATGTTCCTATAACAACTATTGGCAAAGTTCTGGCTACGGCTCAGGCCTTTCTGTTTTTATTGTTTGTAGTCTTGTTTTTGAATTTTTTTACTGCAAAAATTAAAGTAAAAGGATATTTTGATAATGAGGCTTAATTATATCATTTTCCTAGCTTTTTCAAGATCTTCAGGCGTATCAATGCCAATGCTCTTTTCGGCGGTTTCAACCATTTTGATGCGTTTTCCAAATTCGAGATAGCGCAATTGTTCCAGTTTTTCGGAAGCTTCCAAAGGTTTCATTGGCAAACTGTAGAAATCCAATAGGGCTTGTTTTCTAAACGCATAAATCCCGATGTGTTGCATATAGCGAACACCTACATTTTTCTCTCTTGGATATGGAATTACAGAACGGGAAAAATACAAGGCAAAACCGTTTTGGTCCACCACCACTTTTACATTATTGGGATTGTTGATTTCGGCTTCATCGCTAATTTCACACATCAAGGAAGCCAAATCTACGTCATCCACTTTGTCATTCCGAGATTTCGAGGAATCAAAGACTTCAATGAGTTTTTCTAAAGCTTCTGTATTGATAAAAGGTTCGTCACCTTGCACATTCACTACAATATCCACGTTCATATTTTCAACAGCTTCGGCAATACGGTCACTTCCTGATTCGTGTTCTTTGATGCTCATAATGGCTTTGCCTCCATTGGAAACTATTTCTTCAAAAATCAAATCCGAATCCGTTACCACAAAAACATCGTCAAAAAGATTAGACTTTTTAGCTGCTTCGTAAGTTCTTAAAATCACGGTTTTCCCTCCCAGATCCTGCATCAGTTTGGC
>JACCDH010226588.1_pt1 | contig 32004 bp, 28 predicted proteins | sample 7442481 | NCBI WGS metagenome assembly JACCDH01 (sample SAMN15323433, study PRJNA562643) | freshwater metagenome | isolation source: river surface water | place: USA:Blue River Watershed | collected 2017-08-15
AACTTAATTCCCAGTTGTAAAACCCTGTCCAAGGCTCCATCCAACACCACAATGAACGGACTCCATTCTAAAAGTTGCCCAATCAGTTCATTGCTGCAAGATTCGCCGTTGGCAATAATCAGTGCAGGTTCCTGAGCTTCTCTTACAACATGGTGCGAAGACATGTTTAATGAAGAATATCAAATTTAATGAACGACTCGCCTTCCTCAGACGAATACATCATAACATAGTTACCTGTATTTAAATCGGCTACAGAAATGGCATTGGCGCCATCCTTCAACTGCCCTTCCTTTACCATTCTACCTTGCGCATCAAAGATTTTAAACTGAGCACCTGATGGTGCTAACAGTTCAACATTTAAAATATCTGTGGCTGGAATAGGATAAGCGGTTCTTAGAATATCAATATTGGTTTTTTCAACAGAACTGATACCAGCATTATTAATCAAACCTTTGAATATTCCTCTACCGTGGGTGAAGAAGTAAATATCTTTTTTGTTTTTAGCAATCGCTATGCAACTCACTACAGTAGAAGGCACTCGGGTATCTTTAGTCCATGTCAAACCACCATCTTCTGTAACATACAAGCCGTAATCTGTTCCGGCAAAAATTACTTCTTCTGGATTAAACGGATCGCATTCCACCCAGTTAACCGGAAGTCCCTTCGGCATACTTCTACTAATATTCTTAAACACCGGGGTACCAAAAATATTGCTCACTTGCCAGATTCTACCTGAATCGGCAATATTATTGAAAGCAATATAAATCTTATCTCTGAAACCCGGAACCACTTTAATACTTCCCACAAAAGATGCTCTGATATAAGATGGCATCAACGAGCGAAGATCTTTGAATTTAGGGACAGCATTCATAACAGAATCTATTGCGGCAAGACAATTACTGCCACCTGTGTAGGCTGCCGGATTCGCATCTTCTGACAAAGCTGCACTGAACAATCTACCCGTTGTGATATTGCCTATTTTTTTAAATGAAGCTCCTTCGTTTGAGCTAAAATACATGTTAGACCCAGCCGGATAGAAAATATATTCGCCAAAAGTTTCACTTACTGTAAAAGGATGAATGAACCACTTGGCATCAGTTTGAACCGGTAAATTGTTGGCAATGTTACTACCGTTCTTATACATGGCCCCGTTTTGGGTGGCAAAATATCTTATATTACCATTAGTTGGGTGGTAAAAAGAATAACCACCATCACCACCGTAGATGTTACTAAAGATAGGGTTTTGATTGCGACTTTCTTTAGTACCATTATCTTGAGTACCACCAAACACATTGTTGTTGACCAGAGATACATCGCCGTGGTAAAACTGAGTAATGTTTAGACCATTATTGAGATTGGTATAAGTTGAGAAATTACTCCATTTGTAGGTACTTAAACCACCATCGTGACCAACATATAAATTTCCGTTACCAGTGATGGCCATGTGATGGTCGGCGTGCTGATAGGTAGCCTTAGACCAAGTAGAACCGCCATTGAGAGAATAGCCTGCATCAACAGAACCGATGTAAATATCATTTGAGTCATCAGGATTTACCTCCATAGTTAAGGTATACCATGTAAACCCGAAATTAACTGTTCCAGTTGGATTGGTTTTAGCCACAAAGGTTTTACCACCATCACTTGATTTATAAAATGTCTTCAATACACCGTTGTATGAATTATCTGGACCAGAGATGGCTGCATATACCACCTTTGGTGATTTCTTGCAATAAGCCAATTCTCCTCGTGCGGTTGATGTTGAGTTAATACTTGCCACTTTTGTAAAAGTGTTGACATTGCCATTATCAGAACGATAAACGCCAGCTCCTTTTAAAGTGAACATGACAGAACCATCTGGAAAAACCTCCAAATCATTCATTTCTGTTCCTGTATTATACACTCTGGTAAATGTATCTCCACCATTGGTGCTGCGCCATAATCCGGCAGCATCAGTAGCCACATATAAGGTGTTTGAATCTTTAGGTGAACATTTCAGCGACCAGTTGAATTGGAATTCTGTACGTTTGGTAAATGGTAATTGAAAAAATGACTTACCACCATCTACAGATTTAAACACACCTGCTCCCATTAAATCTGCACTATTTCCACTGGCCTCGCCTGTACAATAGTAGATGATTTTTGGATTGAAGGGGTTTTGATTCATATAGGTAACACTTGGTGAAAGTGCCTGATCATTAATAGCCTTCCATGAACTACCATTATTTGTAGTTTCAAAAACACCACCTGATGCTCCGCCAACTAATATCCTGTCTGGTGTGCTATAATCTACCACTATGCCTCTGATTCTTCCTCCAATATTATTGGGACCGAATTCTGTAACTTTTAATAAAGCGTTAGAGTTAGAACGTTTGGATGAAACAACATCCCAATTATATTGAGTCATTTCAGGTAACTGACCACTGCCATTGGTCTTCATATACAACCATTGTTGATAATAGCCTGGCTGCTGGCTGGCATTTTTTAAAGAAGTTTTACGGCTGCAGGAGAATAAAATAGTAGTAGTTAAAACAAATATTAAGGTGGTTCTAAAAGTCATAAGCAGCAAATATAATAAATATTTAATGTCTTGCTTATCAATAAAATTTATCTTAGCTCAAGTTACAATACCCTAATTTTGCTGTATCATTATGTCAGACAATTCTCAAATAGCAACTTTGGCAGGAGGCTGCTTCTGGTGCATCGAAACTACTCTTAATAGATTACGAGGCGTGAAAGAGGTTATAAGCGGCTATACGGCTGGGAAAATACCAAATCCCACCTATAGAGAGGTATGCAGCGGACTCACTGGACACGCAGAGGCTGTTAAAGTAATTTTCGACCCGAATACAATCAGTTATGAGACCTTGCTTAAAGTGTTTTTTTCTATGCACGACCCAACAACGCTCAACCGTCAGGGTGCTGATATTGGAACACAATATCGATCTGCAATTTTCTACCACAACAACGAACAAAAACTAATAGCAGAAACATTGATCCAACAACTGGAGCAAGAGGGTGTCTATTCCAAAATTGTTACAGAGGTGAGTCCCGCCGAAATTTTTTACGCAGCCGAAGATTACCACCAAAATTATTACGAACAAAACCGTTTACAAAACAGTTATTGTACAGCGGTCATCGACCCTAAGGTGAATAAACTCCGAAAGTCTTACGCCCATTTACTCAAATCAGAATAAAAAGAAAACGCCGCTTAAAGCGGCGTTTCTTATAATATGTGGCTCCTATTATTTCAGGAGCATTAGTGGACTATACTCAATTTAGTCACTGATTTCACACCATCAATCATCACCTCTACGGTATAAATACCGCTGGCAAGATCGCCGATGTACAACTCAGTAGACTCTTGAGATAGATCTTTATGTAACATCACCTGACCAACCTGATTCTGAATTTTAACCACTGCAAGGTTGCTGTTCAAAAGGTCGATGGTAATGAACTTATCAGAAGGATTCGGATAGAGTTTAAATTTACCTAGGTTAACAGCTTCAACTCCTGTTTCTGAAATACCAACACGCTTGGTTACCGAACATTCGCAATCAGCATCTTTGGCTTTTAATGTAATATCAAAAGCACCTACAAATGAATACTTGTACAATGGAGACACATCCGTGGATGTTCCACCTTCTCCAAAGAACCACTCATAAGAATCGTAGCTAGAATTAGCGGGTGTAAATTTATATGTGTTAAACCCAATTTGATTGTATGGCGCTACCGTAAATTCGCAAGTAGGAATAGTAGTAATTGTGATCGATCTTGCTGCGGTATCATCACAGCCATCCTGAACACTCACTACCAAGTTAACTGTGTAAGTAGTAGTGGTAGTTACATTGTATTTATGCGCAGGGTTAAAGTCTGTACTCACCGCACTGTTATCGCCGAAATACCATTTGTAGCTTAAGGTACCATCTTCGATAGTAGACAAATTAGCAAATAAAGCATCATCATCCTCACAAACATCCATAGTTTTGAAGTCGGCACGCGGCTGAGTTAACACATTAAATGATTTTTCAGTTTCCGCTTCACAACCATTGCTTAATACGGATTTCAACTTAACTGTTTTCGGACCGTGATAAGGCCAGATCCTGGTGTAGTTTTTTGTAAAGGCACTAGCACCGTCACTGAAAGTCCACGTATAGGCAGAAGTCACGCCAGGAAACTCTGTTGTTGTGTTCACAAATTTGCTCGCATCATTCTTACACAATCTGTCTACAGTAAAATCCACAACTGGTGCAGGTTTTATTGTTACCGTAGCAAATGAAGAATCTGTGCAACCAAATTCTGATACCATTTTAAGCACGACAGTGTACGTACCTGGGTTAGCAAAAGGATGTACCGCATCTTCAATAGTTGAAATTGAACCGTCATTAAAATTCCACAACGAACCGATTTTACCACTACTGATGGTGGATGTATTGTCAAAATTAATGTCTTGGTTCATACATACTGCTTGAGTTGGAGCAACAAATGATGCAACTGGTGTTGGGAACACATAAGCGTTCTTCACAAGCTTTGCAACACAGCCATTACGGTTAGCTGTTAAAGTTACCGTATATCTGTTTGGCGTATTGTATAAGTGACTAGGACTGGTAGCATTGGAGTTTGGCGTGTTATCACCGAAATTCCATGTGTACGTAATGCCGGTTCCTGGTGTTTGATTATTAAACACTACAGAATTACCTTCACAAGCATTGATAGCTTTGAAATTTGCGTTAGGAATCTGACCAACCTGAACTGATATAGTGGTATCTTTAGAGATACCGTATGGTGAAGAAGTAGCAGTAAGTTTAACGTAATAGGTGCCGGCCACATCAAATCGTTGAACTGGTTCTACAAAATCTGAACTGTCATTTGCTGTGAATTCCCACTTATAAGTGATTCCACCCGAATGTATGGTTGACAAATTGGTGAAGTAGACATCATCCCCCTCACAAATAGATACTGGAAATTTAAAATTAACGTATGGTGTTGGCGCTACATGAATTATTCGTGAAATTAGAGTATCGCAGAAGTATGGGCCAAGATCGCTGGTACTAATCTTAACCCTGATGTTGCTGTCCAGCAAATTCACATCAGGTGTAAAGGTTAATACACCATTGCTACCTGAACTTGGATTGGTAAACGAATACAATGAAGTACTTACTGGTGTTCCGTGCTCAGTTTCTAGATAAACAGAATTGACTTCCCATGTGCTACCATGTCCACCATTTGTATAACCACTTGGTGGAGTTAATTCATATACCAGCTGCTTGTTGATTTCCGAAACATCCGGATCATTTAATAAACCTAAAGAAAATTTACCCGCAAAGTTAGAACCTGCTATGACATCAGAACCAAAAGGTTTTGGATTGACTGTGACGATAACTGGCTTTCTGCTTGGCGATGGACATGTCTTTTCGTAAAAAATCTCACAATCCAATGTCCATGGCGTATAAACACCAATTCGACCGAACTTACCATACACACAATTGCCACCAGTCATACTGATATCAGAATTGGAATAAGAATTGGTACCATAGTTGATCCAAATATCCTCGCCACTGGCAGGGTTAGTGGTAACATACAAACCATAATCAATTCCTGGCTCTAATACCAGAGAAACTGGAATGGTGTTTAAAGACCCTCCATTGCTTATAGGCGCATCAAAAACCCTTGTCCAAGCAGTTGAATCATTTTCGTAGCCAGCAAAACCACCCTTTCTATAGTATACGGTGTAATGCGGACTGGTATTACCGAACACAGATTGCACTTTAATTCCAGAAATCCTGAGCAACTCATTAGCTTTAACTTTTAACATAGCACCATTGTACTCACCCTGATCATAAGAAATCATGGTATAGTTATTAAAACCAGAACCAAACTTATTAGATGTTGATTTAAATCTTAAAGCCTCTGCATAAAATGTATCTGTTCTGTATAAAAATGGTGTAGTAAAGGTACTACCCATTTTCAGCATACTTCCACCACTAGGACCATCAAACCAACCAATTGAATCGGTTGAATTGGCAGAAATGTCCTCTTTACCAACACCACACTTAATCACATTGCTGGCTGTTGGAATGGCAGGCGCACCCGAATGTAGGTAATTAACCGTTATGGTATCATTGGCTTTTTCAGAGTCTGTAACACCATTAGGATCGTATGTCCAAATCTTAAAGGTGTAATTTGTATTTGCGGTAAACGTATAATTACTTTTTAATAAAACTTGGGTAATATTATCTGATGCTAATGCATTAGATACATACACCGGTGTTTGTGTTGTTCCGTTAATAGAATAACCAACGTAATAATTGTTAACTGTATTAGTACCAATATTCATAATATTGGCATAAAGATTTTGGGTATAAGCACATTCGTTTGGTGTTACAAAAGAACGAGCTGACAAGTTATTACTGCCGTAAATGCGCTCAATTTCTACAATCATGTCTTGATTGGCATTTTGATACCACCATTGACATGTCTCTGTATTCATACCACCCCAATTTGGAGATGTCATACCAGGACGAATGGTGTAAGAGGTTCCACAATTACAAGTGTACTGATTTAGCGTAAGCTCGATGTAATCAGCACTGTTGCCACAATTGTAGTCTGAACAACCTGTGCCTACGCTCCATACCATTCCATCACATGAGATAGATGCATCATAACCATTGTAAAGCGCATCAGCTATTTGTCTAACGGCATACTTGTCTGTGCAGGATTTACCAACCATATCATAAGTACCACGCATGGTAATCTTCAAATATTTGTCGGTTGTAGTGTCTAAAGAAGTAATTAATCCAACCCAATTATCGTATTGCGGATCACCCGGACAATAACCATTGTTGTAATCAAAGTACTCATTGTAAGTCAGTTTCGATTGCGAATTTCCAAGAAATGGGAAACAAAGCAATAGAAGAATTAGGATATGTTTAATCATAGCGAAAATAATTAGTTAAAGCAAAACTAACTATTTTCAAGGATTAAATATACTGATTTTCATTACTTTTTGAAAAAAATTCTAAACAGCTCTCATCTTCTGACCTTTAAATTGTTCATATTCTTCATCATCTTCTTCATATCACTGAATTGATTGAGCAATTTATTGAGGTCTTGGATATTTTTACCACTTCCTTTTACGATTCTATTCTTACGGGAAGCATTGAGGATTTCGGGATTTTTTCTTTCTGATGGTGTCATACTCTGAATCAAACACTCAATGCCTTTGAAAGAATTTTCATCGACATCCAAATCTTTGATTTTATTACCAACCCCTGGTATCATGGCCATCAAATCTTTAATATTACCCATTTTCTTGATCTGCTGTAACTGACCAAGAAAATCATCAAAATCAAAATCATTTTTACTAATTTTCTTGTTCAGACGTTTGGCTTCTTCTTCATCATATACAGATTGAGCGCGTTCAACTAAACTCACAACGTCACCCATACCCAAAATCCTGCTGGCCATACGCTCAGGGTAGAAGATATCTAAAGCATCCAGCTTCTCGCCGTTACTGACAAATTTAATTGGTTTGTTGACAACAGACTTGATAGACAAAGCCGCACCCCCTCGGGTATCGCCATCCATCTTACTCAATACCACACCATCAAAATCCAAACGATCATTGAAGTTTTTTGCTGTGTTTACCGCGTCCTGACCGGTCATAGCATCCACAACAAACAAGATCTCAGACGGCTTTAAGGCCACTTTAATGTTATAGATCTCGTTCATCATTTCTTCGTCTATACTTAAACGACCAGCAGTATCGACAATGATGACATTGTTATTGTGCTCTTTGGCATACTTGATGGCATTCAGAGCAATTTCAACCGGATTCTTATTCTCAATCTCGGTATACACATCCGTATTGATGGATTGACCTAATACCTTTAACTGCTCTATCGCAGCAGGTCTATATACATCACATGCCACCAGAAGCGGATTTCGGCCTTTTGAACGAATAAACTTGGCTAACTTACCAGAAAAAGTTGTTTTACCAGAACCTTGTAAGCCCGCAATTAATATGATGGCAGGGGTGCCAGTAATATTAATGTCCTTTTGCTCGCCACCAAGTAATTCTTTTAATTCGTCATTGACAATTTTTGTCAGTAACTGACCTGGAGAAACACTGGTGAGCACATTTTGACCTAATGCTTTTGCCTTTACTTCATCCGTAAACTCCTTGGCAATTTTATAGTTAACGTCAGCGTCTACAAGGGCTCTTCTGATTTCTTTGACAGTTTCAGCAACGTTGATTTCAGATATCCTTCCCTGACCCTTAAGGTTCTTAAAGGCTTTTTCAATCTTGAGACTTAAATTTTCGAACATAGTGCACGCAATGGTTTGAGAGGTGCAAAAATAGGCTTTGTCGCGCTTATCTCAAAAGGACAAATATACCTTCCAGATTAAATGATGTGATTCCATCCAATGCCAACGCTCTTACCTTATAAATATAATGGCCCTCCTGACAAGGTGCACCCTTATAAGTACCATCCCATCCAGTATTGACATCATCAGAAAAGAAAACTTGCTCACCCCATCTGTTATAAACCTCAAACTTATAATCCAAAATAGGATTACCTGTCTGATTAAAAATCAAAATGGCTCTTGGTATAAAAACTTCGTTCTTAGTATCGCCGTTTGGTGTAAAGGCATTTGGCACAAAAATCTTAGCTTCTGAAATTAAACACAACAGATTCGAGAAACTTTCTACAAACTCGCTTGTATCTTTAATGGCCTGAATTTTAAAGCAGATAGAATCGTCCAGCTTGGTATCTAGAAAATCAAACTGATACAATGAACTTGCCGTATCAATAGAACCAACAACCTTGAATGTATTATTTTCTCTTAATAATACCTGATATTGCTTAACCCCACTGTACCACTTATCGTACTTGGTCCAGTTCAATTTAGCCATATATCCTTCACTTTTACCTTTCAATAGCATGGTTGTATTAACGGGACTTTCAGGAGATTCTACGCCGCAATGATCTACAGCCTTTACAGTGTAAGTATATGCCACCCGATTGGTTTCCATGAAATTATCGACATCAATGTAACCCAAACTATCTGAAACATCGTATTTAGGATTTGTGCCGGCACCAGTGTAAGAGCGTGTTATAACATAATGGTCTACATTCTTCACATAACTGTATGGTCGCCATTGGGTATATGTTTTATTTCCAGGTAAAACTGTTGTTCTAATAGAACTTACAGGTACACTAGGTGCAACATACAATGAAGTCTTACATACTGTATTACTGCGTGAAGTCCACTTGCCATTGCGCTCCAATGCTTCAACATAATAACAGTATAATTTGTTGCACAATTTTCTGTCGCGGTATGTAGTCTGTCCACTAACTGTCGAATCAATCAATTTAAACGGACCACCAGCCTCACTTCTATAAATTCTATAACGTCTTACATTGCCCATTCCCCAACCTTCATATGGCAGCCAATCCAATATCAAATCATTAATAGCTGTATCTGTTACTTGCAGGTAAATGGTACAATGAGGAAAGCTAACCGGACCCAAATTATTGCACTTATCTTTGGTTTTAACAACATAACAATACCTGGATGTTCCAACATCAATTCCCGAATTTACTCTGTAAACAGTATCTGTGCGGTTTGGCGTACTGTATAACAAAGTGTAGTTTGGTGCATTGTCATTGAATAATCTGTAACCTGTGAAATTTTTAAAATTAGATTTCCCCCAATTAACATCAATAAACTGATTGTTACTCACCGTTACATAATTCATCGGCGAAGAAACCGGACCAATGGTATCATTGGTATATATAAATCGATCTGCCGTATCTGTACAATTGTTTTTGTCCTTAACCAGTAATAAAACCTGGCTCAAACCAATCTTTTTAAAGTTGTAAGATGCCATTCTGGTGAAGGCTGTATCTGATACTGTAGCAGGATCTCCAAAATCCCATTCCCAATTCTTAATATCCGTATTAGATGGCAAGCTATTGGCTACAAATGTTATCTTTTCGTTGTAACATATCGAATCTGATGAAACCGTAAACTTAACATCAGGTCGCTTATGAGCCTTAACAAATACCATGTTGCGCGCAGTATCCTCACAACCGTTGGCTGCTTTGGCAATTAAAACCGGATTGAAATCACCCGGTGGATAAGTGTATCTTGGCGCAAACGAGTTACTTTCTATTGTACCATTACCTTCAAAATCCCATTTAAACGATACCCCTCCGATAGACCTATTGCTAAACTGAACCTGCAAATCAGCACACCCAGTATCATTGCCAATGGTAGTAAACTTAGGTTCAGGAGATTTTAATACAAAAATAGTATCCTTTTGATATTGCACGATACAACCAAATGAATCGATTACCGATAATGTCGGTTTAAATTTCTGATATGGCAATGAGCGGTCAAATATCTGATACGTGTGTGTATTGAAGTTAATGGAATCAAGGACACTACCATCACCATACTCTAAAAAGAATCGACGGTAATATTTACTTTGGTTATTAAAGTTAACTTTCAACTTTTCGCATCCAATATTGTTGGTTAGGAAAAATTTCGGAATTGGACCAATGACTTTGATATAACCTTTCTTATCAGATGTATCATTACAACCATAGCCTTTAACAACCAATTTAACATCGCTACCATCCGGACCAGTGTTCTGACTGTATAAATAAGCAAAAGTGCTTAAGTTATTAGTGATAGAATCTCCATTCCCTAAATACCACCTGTATTCGTAAATAAACGGATGTCTAACAGCATTCACTCTAGCAATAATCGGCGCACAATAATTTAAAGTATCATCACTTTTGAATATTGCACGGATATTATTAGAGTACATTAATGCAATTGTGGTATCCGTGCAATTACCATTTCCATAAGCAATCAATCCTACTCTATATTTGCCCTCATTTTTGAAGATAATGGATGGATTTTTAGAAGTATCCGATGGCACAAACCTGGCTCCACTGCCAGAGTCTTTCATGAACCATTTGAATTTAATGGCATCTTTATCAGAACGGTTAAACAGACGCAATGGCTTATCTGTACAAGCATAGTAAGAATTACCATTTGGCATATATTCAGCTACCACACCAGAGGTCATTGTAGTGGTATTGACCGAATCGTTGCACCCTGAGGCGTGTGTATATTTAAAATTAAAATAAAAATACCCCGACTTTTTAATAAAGACACCGGTAGGATTTAATGTTGGTTGACGAATTACTACCCTGTTGGTGTCATAGTAACTTTGCCAGATATGTGTAATTGGAGTAGTACTATTGTTTTTATAGTTGTAAGTATATGTTTGATTGGCATATAAGGTGGCATTAAACGGATTACAAACCTTTATTGGATTAATGGCAGGCAAGAAGTTGACACCACTAATTTTCAATCTGAATGGCAAGGTTAATGTATCGTAACAAGTCTGCCTAACCGAATACCTGGTATACTTTATAATATACATTCCAGGTAATAAATTTACGTTGATGCTGTCGCCATTAAATGTATATTTGACATTAGCACTGTCTTTGTGCTGAAAGATCCATTTATGAAAATAGGTTTTGTAATAATTGGAGTCCTTGTACTTTGCACTGATTCCTACATTCTTTCTAAAACATACGTTTGAATCACTGATGATGAATTTTGGTATTGGTCGCTCAATGACGATTTTTTTAAGGAAAGTCACCGAATCTCTACAACCAAGATTATTGAACACCAATAACTTTACTGAATAATGTCCGGTGTCTGGGTAACTTATTTTTGGATTTACTACTGTATCCGTCTTGATAATGCCACTGGGTAAATTATAAAAAGTCCATCGGTACCTGTTGACAGCTTTACTTGTCCCTCGTTTTGTCGCATTCTCAAATTCCATCATCTCTATGGGACATGCTGGTTTAGGTTTCCAGGTAAATTCAGGAAGAATTCGCTTAATATACAACGCATTTCTTTTTAAGACTGTGTCTTTACACCCATTTGAGCCTGAGACAATTAATCTGACAGCGTAGGAAGCATAGTTGGGACATATCAGTTTGGCAGGATTAGTCGTTACCGTTTGTAAACTGGTATTCAGAAAACTATCATTGTACAAATCCCAACGCCAAGTTTTGGTAACACCCAGATTGATTCTTGAAGTGTCAAAAGCACTAAAAGTATCTGGGCGCAAACAACTGTAACTGTTTGGTATATCAAAGCCCCCTATCGGACCGTTAACTGTTATTTGATTATTGTATGTACGCTCTGACTTACATCCGTTTAAAACATCAGAAACATAAATGGTATACACACCAAAATTGGTAAATTTAAAAGAATGCTTATTGGGGGTAATGACTGTTCTGACAATATTGTTGGGAATGACCGATATCAATGGCAAACCGCTGCGACCATTGTTTAATGTAACAGTCAGATTCTCATTACCACACAGAACATTCTTACTAAAACTCGTATTCACAGCCGTGCTATCTGCAAACGTCAAAAAACTACTTCTTGTCTTGGAATATGGGCACCCTCTTTTTGTGGTGATTGTTAAAGTTACATCAAATGTATCTCTTGTATTGTATAATATGCCCTTGGGTTCGTATTGATTAGACGTTAATGGATTGGCTTTGGGAAAGGACCAGTTCCATGATGCAATAGGATAACCTAGTGTATCCGTATGATTGATGAAATTTATAAGCTTTGGCGTACATCCATTCAACTTATCTGCCATAAAATCTACCGAAATAGAATCTGGCAGAAATACTGCACTGTCAAATGTACGCTTACCTTCACAACCAAAACTATCCTTCATGAAAATGGTGAAACTCTTCCATCCATAAGGTGCGTGAAAGATGGCTGTCAGGGCTTTAGGGCCATTACTATATAGCGTATTGTCCACCAACCAATCACGAGACACTGACTTAGGTGAAATGTCCGTTAACACAACACTGTCTTTATAATTACAAATTACTTTTTTAGAAACAATGTAATTGGGAATCGGTACTGGCTTAGCCTGGATGAAATTGACCTTATCAATTATACAACTTGTTCCATCCAGGTACTTCAATTTTACACGAACATTGTAAACACCAGAAACGGCATAAAGCTTCGTGAAGGTACTGTCTGACGACACATACCCAGTTCCCAGATCCCACTCAAAAGTAGTTCCGGCAGGAAACCTGTGTACCTTGAAGCGCACAATTTTTGGTACACACACAACCGTATCGTCTGACGAAACATAAGCTGTCCCGCACTGAGCAGACAACTCTAATCCCGTAAGGATAAAAAACAGAAAGAATAATACGATTTTATTGAGTTTCATAAACCAATAAGTAGCAAATTTACGATTAAATATCGAGAATTGTGTAAAATAATCCTACTTTTGCACAACATACAAACAATTAACGTTTTGCTATTTATGATTAGACGCATTCAATTCATTTTAGTTGCCTCAGTGGTAATTTTTACTGCCTGTAACCAAACTTCAAAAGAAACAGAAAACTGGAAAACCGTATACAAAAACGCTTATTCTAACGGCGACTATCTAACTGGTGTTGTGGCACTTAATCACTTAATGGTAGTAGACTCTGCTAACCAAAAAGAATACATAGATTCTTTGGCTTTGTATTACACTAAAAAATTAAAAAATTACAAGGCAGGAAAACTATTTGTAGACAAAGGTTTAGAACTTAACCCTGAAAACATTACTTTGATGGAATTCAAAAGTATTTTCCTTGGTGCCGAAGACAAGGTAGAAGAGTCAAAGGCGCTTATGGAAAAAGCATATAAACTATCTGGCAAAAACAAACATAAATATTTAATCGCTGCTATGAAGCTGGCCATTGACAATGATGTCAATGCCTATGTTCAATCTGTTAATGGCATTTTGTATGGCAAATATACACCTGAAACCATTGATGTTAATATTGATGAAAACACATCACAGAACGTCGATTTAAAAGCATATTGCTATGTTGAAAAGGCTAAAATGTCTGCCACTCCAGCGGAAGCAACAATTTACCTCGACTCAGCCCTGATGATCACCCCTAACTTCCAGGAAGCCATCTTCTACAAAAATAAATTTAGCGAAAAAGCTCCAGCTAAGTAATTACAGTCTTGGTTTCCAGGACACCTCGTCGATACCCTGTTTCATGCCCTTATAGCGACTGAGCACAAACAGATAATCCGATAATCTGTTGATGTATTGAATGATAATTGGTTCAATATGCTGTTCTTCGTTCAGATGTACGATTAATCGCTCAGCACGACGACAAATACAACGTGCCACATGGCAATGTGAAACTTCTATACTACCTGCAGGTAAAACAAAAGAGCGCAACTCTGGTAATTCGGCATTCATTTTATCAATGCTATTTTCAAGTAATTCTGTATCCGAATCATGCAAATCCGGTACTATCATTTTACTTCCAGGAGCAGATGCCAATAAACTACCAACGGTAAACAAACGGTCTTGAATTTCTGGTAAGACTTTAGTATTTATTGCATCTTCTATAAAGGAACGAAGTATCCCTATATACGAATTCAACTCATCTATGGTTCCATAAGCCTCTATTCTAATGTGGTGTTTTGGTACTCTATCGCCACCAATTAGCGAGGTTTCTCCGGCGTCTCCGCGTTTCGTATAAATCTTCATAAACAGTTAAACAATTTTATTGGCTGATTGTTCAAATTTTTCATTAATTGAATCAGATTCTATCAGCCCATCTCTTAATCTGACAATTCTTTTGGCATTCATGGCAATATCTTCCTCGTGCGTCACCAATACGATGGTATTGCCTTTTGAGTGAATATCTCTGAATAAATCCATGATCTCTACCGAAGTCTTTGTATCCAAATTTCCCGTAGGCTCATCTGCCAATAGGATACTTGGTCGGTTAACCAGGCCTCTGGCAATAGCAACCCTCTGACGCTGACCACCAGAAAGTTCATTTGGCTTATGCTTCATTCGGTCTTTTAATCCCACTTGCACCAATACCTCCTCTGCACGTTCTAAGCGCTCTTTTTTATTGACACCTGCATACACCAATGGCAATGCCACATTCTCCAAAGCCGACATTCTCGGCAATAAATTAAAAGTCTGGAAAACGAAACCAATTTCTTTATTTCTTACTTCTGCCAGGGCATTTTCACTCATCATACTGACATCAGTACCATTGAGAATGTACTGCCCTTTGGTGAAGGAATCCAGACAACCTAAAATATTCATGAGCGTCGACTTTCCTGAACCTGACGGCCCCATTAAAGCCACATACTCGCCTTTAAAAATATCCAAATCAACTGTCTTAAGGGCAAAAACCTCTTCCTGACCCACCTTGTATACTTTCTGTATACCGCGAATGTCAATTAACTTGACCATTATTTATTTTGTTCTATAACCTTCGGAACTCTGAAATAATCGCTATCCTTTTTAGGCGCATTCGACAGAATCTGATCTCTGCTAAAAGCTTGTTCTACCACGTCTTCTCTCACCGTATTGGTAGTCTCTGTCATATAAATCAAAGGTTCAACACCATCTGTATCAACCTCGTTGAGTTTCTCACAAAAATCCAGAATATTTTCCAGGTCTGTTTTGATCTTAGCTTTGGCTTCTGCATCAAACTCCAGACGCGATAAATGCGCCAACTGATCTATTTTTTCATCTGTTATTTTCATCGATAATGTGGTTTTTTATAAGTTCCTGTTCAATCAGGTTGTAAATCTCGTCTCTTAAAGTATCACTATCATCAACATTTAGATGATCGGTTTTGATTGCCCGATGAATTTTACATTTGATGATACTTGGATAGTACTCAAATTTCTCGTCCGGCAAAGCTTTAAAGTTGTTGTAAAAAGTGACTGGCACTATAGGAACCTTGTTTTCTATAGCCATTTTAAATGCTCCGTTCTTGAATGGTTTTAACAAGGGTGTTTTATTCCAAATAGTACCTTCCGGAAAAATTAAAATACTGTACCCTTTATCCAACTTTTCCTTAGATTGAACAAAAGCTCTATGAGCACCTCTGACACTTTCTCGGTGAACAGCAATATCAACAGTCCCGAAAAATTTACCAAAAAGCGGAATTTTTGACAACTCGATCTTACCAACAAAGGACATCTTCAACGGCGCAAACAGCCCAAAAACCACAATATCTAAATAAGAAGTATGGTTAGATACATAGACACAAGGGCCTTTGATTTTTGATTGCTCACGGTAAACTTTGGCAAAAGACCCACAAAGAATAAAGGTCGCCCAAGCCCATATTTTTCTTAAAAAATTGGCGGCTGGATAGAGTTTTTCAAAACTAAGGAATACAAAAAACAGGGGGTAGAACAACAGAAAAAGACTGGCAAATACCAGTCCGAACCATACAAACCCTATTTTACCAAGTAATTTTCTCAATAGTCTCTGTTCATTCGGGCTTTCATGAAGTAGGCAAAGATGGCGCTCAAGAAAAGACCTCTTGAACCACCCAGGAACAATTGGTAAACAAACTGACTTCTAACTGTGTAATTATCCTTGATTTCCTGATACTTCAATGCTACATCTTTTGCTGACAAGGTTGGAAAGTATTTACTGGCTTTAAATTGAGCTGTTTTGATATCGATTAATCGGGCAATAATCTCTGGTCTGAATTGAGAAATATACGAAAACAGAAGAGATACAGATGCCCCAATGATAATGCTGAGGAAAAAGCCAAGAAAAACAGCTCTACCTAACATAAACTGCTCAGGATTCTCTTTTTTAAAAGCTCTTAAAAACAGAAAAATCCCTAAGCCAGGCACTAATAAAAACTCACCAAGAACGGCAATGAGGTGCTGCCAGGCATTCGGACTGGAAGCAACGGCTACCATATAGATATAACTGAGGGCTGCTGTAGCACTGCCAAAAGCCAAACCATATATCAATAATTTTTTACTCATAAAAATGTTTACAAAACTATGACAAAAAAAGATGTGAATGCTTTGTTTTGTCAAAATATTATAGAAAATTTGCAGATAATATGGAATTGAAAGACATTGTAGCAATTGCGGGCATGCCCGGACTTTATCATGTGATTGGTCAGAGAAAAAACGGTCTTATCGTTGAGGCATTGGATGGCACCGGTAAAAAAATACCTACTTCTCCAACCACTAAAGTTTCCATTTTATCGGATATCGCCATGTTTACCATGGAAGGCGAAGAAAGATTGGCCAAAGTACTTTTGTCTATTTTCGACAAGTCAAAAGATGGTTTAGTTGTTCCAGATAAAAAAGCCTCTGATGACGCCTTTCCACAATTCTTGGGTAAAGTTTTACCTAACTACGACAACGAAAGAATCTATTTGTCAGACATGAAGAAATTGGCTTCATGGTATACCATCCTGAGCGACAAATTTGACTTCGAAGCGCTGAGAAAGTCGCTGGAAGAAGAAGATCAGGAAAACGAATCTGAAACCAAAGCTGAGGTGAAAGCTAAAGCAGAGGTAAAAGCTAAAACAGAGAAAGCCGTTAAGACTGCTACGCCAAAAGGCGATACCAAAAGCAAAGGCAAATCTGTCAATACCATTAGAAAAATGGCGTAAGGCTTGAGTTTTTTTTGATTTTATATCAAAAATACCTAAGTTTGCACCTCTTTTAATAAAGGGTCGGATGGCCGAGTGGCTAGGCACGGGTCTGCAAAACCCTCTACAGCGGTTCGAATCCGCTTCCGACCTCAAGCCCAAAGGACCTCACTTCGTGAGGTCCTTTTTTGTTTCCAAAGACCACGTCAAGCAATTCCTATTGCTTGTAAGTGGGCTGCGGAAACAAAAAAATCTTTGCTTCAGCAAAGATTTGGGCTTGAAGGCTACATCCTCTACCGGATCATGCAATCATCAGCCAGTAATTCCTCTAAAAACTAATTTACTCTAGCAAAGGTTTGGGCTTGAAGGCATATCATAAGTCCCTTGCCCTACTATCTCGACGATCATATACTATCACAGCAACTAATAACAATATACATATGATTCCTGATGCCATTACTGTCCAATAATTTGAATGAAAATTAAAAAATCCATGAAAGCTATTCAACATCACTTCACCTGGTTTACTGAAAAGATCCCAGGAATTGTAGCGCATATCACGGCCGATAAAAACACCAAAACCACTTAATATTACTAACATTGTTAATGCCAGCATGGACCACTTACCCATAAAATTGACTAATATGCTTCTGATATCACTCAATGAAATTACAGATACGATGAATGCAATGATGGCAAAGTAAAAGATGTTAAGAAAATCGATTATGAAACCAAACCCATAACTGCCTTGTAAATGTCTGTAATCGGTTAACATATAAGGCGCATTAGGAAAAAACATCAACCAAAGCAAAAGCCAGGGTAATATTTGTAAAAAGCCCGAACGCCTGCTGTAAACTCGTAAACACATACTGATCAACAAAGGCACTGTAGCCAGAAAAAAGTTCCATAACAAAAACAAAAAGGAACGATCAACAGGCATTACTACACGCATAGCCAGCAAACCAATTCCTATTAATGAAAGAAATCCCAAACGTTTTAATAAACTTACCCGTTCTTGTATAGCTGCTCTAACCACCTGTACCAATTGCATATTCCAAAAATACACATCCTGAATATGCCCGCCACTTACAATCGTCCAACTCATCCTAAATTCGACCATGATTTAACTCAATTGTAAATCTATTCAGCGATAAATCATGGCCTTAAATTGGATTTCTCATAGATTTTCTCAATATTTGAAACTTCTAGACTTTTGACCAATACAAAACAACATATATACTTTGCATCCGACTTCCATCTGGGAGTTCCGAACAGAGAAAGTTCCTTACAACGCGAAAAACTGATCTGTCAATGGTTGGATGCCATTAGTTCTAACGCCTCCGAAATCTATCTGGTAGGTGATGTATTTGATTTCTGGTTCGAATACAAACATGTAGTACCGAAAGGCTATGTTCGATTACTGGGTAAACTGGCAAACATGGCCGATAAGGGCGTTAAAATCACTTTCTTCAAAGGCAATCATGATATGTGGACTTTCGGCTATCTGGAAGAAGAAATTGGCGCTACAGTGGTCAGCAACGAATTGGTTATCGAACGCAACGGTAAAAAATTCTTTATTCATCATGGCGATGGCCTCGGACCAGGCGATCATGGCTATAAGATCATTAAAAAAATATTTAGAAATCCTGTATCTGTTAAACTGTTTGGGTTCATACATCCTTACTTTGGTGTCGGACTGGCAAAATTCCTTTCCAGAAGAAGCAGATTGGGCAAAGGCAATAGCGATAAAATCTACTTGGGAGATGACAAAGAATTCATCCCTGTTTTCTGCAAAGAAAAACTTCAGGAAACACATTTTGATTTCTTTATCTGTGGTCACAGACACTACCCAATCGAACTTTCACTAGATCAAAATGCCAAATATATCAACCTCGGAGAATGGGTCAACGATTTCACTTATGCCGAATTTGATGGCACACATCTTGAACTTAAAAACTTCATACCATGAAGCCTAAATTCACATTGGCAATTGCCTTTCTGTTGTATGTTCTTAATGCAACAGCTCAGACTGGCTCAGTAATTGACACCATAGCAATTCCTTCAGGTAGTTTTATCACATCAGACAACCTAGAAAACTTGTATGTTGCCACACCAACCAACGACATCATCAAGTATGATAAAAATGGCGTTAAACTGGCCACTGCCAATTTTAAAGTATTAGGCAATATCAGTTCCATTGATGCCACTAATCCATTTGAAATCTATGTGTTTTACCGCGACCAAAATCGCATCATTTTCTTAGATAATTTGTTAAACCTGCGAGGCGAATGTGACATGGAAAGTATTGGTGTCTCACAGATTGCCTGTGTGGCCAGGAGCTTTGATAACCAAATTTGGCTCTTTGATGCGGCCGATCAAAAACTAAAAAAATACGCCAAAGACCTCAAGCTAATAAGTGAAAGCGCGCCCTGGAATACGCTTCCCATCAACAGTCCCATTAGTCCGGTTCAAATCAGAGATATCAATAATTCCATCCTGATCCTTAATAATAACCAGGTGCTGGAATTTGACATCTTTGCCAACTACAGTAAAATCAAATTGAACGACACTTTAAGTAATTTTCAATACGTCGGTAATAGCATCCTCTTTCTTAAAAATAATAGCATCTATAGCTATCAGCCGCTTACATTTTCTCTTAAATCCTTGAACATTGCCTTGCCAAAAAATTGCAGAGGTTTTAGACTTGAGAAAGAAAGATTGTTTATTTTAAGTGACGAATCTGTAATTTTGCAGACTTTTTCAGATAAGTAAATCTGATACACCCGGACATGTTAGAAAAATTAGAAGCCATTGAGGCCAGATTCAAAGAAGTTGAGCTTTTATTAAGCAGTGCAGATACCATGAGTGATATGAAGCGTTTCACTCAACTCAATAAAGAGTACAGCGATCTGAAAGAAGTGGTAGATGCAACCAACGAATACCGCAGCACTCTGAACCATTACCAACAAGCAAAGGATATGATGGCCAGTGAGAAAGATCCTGAACTGAGAGAAATGGCTAAGATGGAAGCAGATGAAATGGAAGCCAAAATCGGTCCGCTCGAAGAGAAAATCAAATTGCTTCTTATCCCCAAAGATCCTGAAGATGCTAAAAACGCAATCGTCGAAATCAGAGCTGGTACAGGTGGTGATGAAGCCAGTTTATTTGCTGGCGATTTGATGAAAATGTACATGCGCTACTGCGAAAATCGCGGTTGGAAAGTAGAGGTATTGGACGAAAATGAAGGTACAGCAGGTGGTTACAAAGAAGTAATTTTAGAAGTAACAGGTGCCAATGTTTACGGCGACCTGAAATATGAAAGTGGTGTTCATCGTGTGCAACGTGTTCCTAAAACAGAAAGTCAGGGCCGTGTACACACCTCTGCAGCTACTGTAGCCGTTTTACCCGAAGCCGAAGATGTGGATGTGCAACTTAACCCTGCCGATATCGAAATGCAAACCAGTAGAAGTGGTGGTGCAGGTGGTCAGAACGTTAACAAAGTTGAAACAAAAGTACAATTAACCCACAAACCTTCCGGAATCGTGGTAGTTTGTCAGGTAGAAAGATCACAGTTGGGCAATAGAGAAAGAGCAATGCAAATGCTAAGAACAAAACTCTACGAAAAAGCCTTGGAAGAACATAACTCTAAAATTGCGAGTGCCAGAAAAACTTTAGTAGCCAGTGGTGACAGGAGTGCTAAAATTAGAACCTACAACTTTTCTCAGAGTAGAGTGACGGATCACCGTATCAATATGACAATTTATGCGTTGGACACTTTTCTTTCGGGCGAGATTCAAGAAATGATTGACGCCTTAAAAGTGGCTGAAAATGCCGAAAGAATGAAAGAAGGCAGCATTGCCTAAGCCTGATTTTACAAGCCAGCAGGACCTTGTTTTACCCCTTCGCCATCTTTACGTATGGGTTTCTCCATACCCTTACGGCGACTTCTTACTTTAGGATATTTTTTTTCAGTGTTCATGTCTATTAGTAACAATATAAGAGAAACAATTATTGTGCCTCTTTATTTGTTAGACGCAAAAATTGAAAAAACGTTTCACAATGCCCCTACTTTTTTTCAAAAATGATTATTCTGTGACAATTCCTTAATAACCAAGTATGTTCATAAACATTTGTTATAACAAAATATAGCCAATAAAAACAATTATTACCCTAATAAAATAAGGCGTCTCAAGCATGCAATTTGAGGGTCTGAATTTTTGGACGGGTAAAAATGCTCATCCCGTAATTCTTAAAGGTTTTTTCCGGCAATCAATTGCTCTGCCATCAATTTACCCTCTCTCACCGCATAATTGGTGCCGCGATCCTCCGGGTAAATCTGAGCCATTGAATTGATAAATACGGAGTCTATCGGTGTGGTGAATTGAGGAATTATCTTGCTGTAATGCAAGGTTACCAATGGCTGAGAATACGCTTCTTTCCATACATGATAACCTATCACCCAATCTTTCTTAAACTCCGGAAACATCTTCTGAATAAATGGCACTGCATATTCATAAAACGCTTCCTCTGTCATTTGGTACAATGCCTCATCGGTTGGCAGATATTTAGATAGATAGACAATATGTCTGCCCTTGTAGCTTTCTTTTGGTTCAAAATTGGTGTGTTCGATGATGCCTACAAACGGAAATCCGGGATCATTGACATTTAACCAATAAATTTCACTTAAGCTCCTGTTAAGTTCTAAAGTTAGGCAAACATTCCCAATGTACTGAACACTATTCAACGAAGCGGTATAGGTCTCAGAAGTAGCATTTTTAAGCATAGCTGCGCATATTGGAAGCGGTGCAGTTAAAACAGTTTTGTCTGCCTTATAAAGTTCGCCATTACTACCATGCAATTGCGCATCCTTATCCACTTCCTGAATACTTGTATTGAAGTAAATATTACCGCCCATCTCTTTTATAGCTGCAACCATGGAATCTGCCAGTGAAGCGAATCCACCTTTATAATAGGCTAAAAACTCTTTACCCTTCTCGCCTCTGCTTCCGCCTCTTAATTTTAATTTATTCCAAAACCAGACTGCTGATACAGATTCGGCATATCTACCAAACTTACCCTTCAACAATGGCTCCCAAACCACCGTATAGCCTTGTTTGCCGCATATTCTGATTAACCAGTCTTTAGCTGTGATATGTTCCAGCTTCTTCCAATCCTTTACCAAACGCACAGCCAGCACAACAAAGCCTAAACGAATTCTGTTAATAAAACTAAGTGGTTTAAATTTTAACAAATCCAAAGGCGAACTGAGCTTGAAGAAATTATTGGCGTAGTACATACCAGTTCTGGTTTCTCTTACTACAATATGGTCTTCGCACTTCAGATCTTTTATCAGATCCATAATGTGTTGATCGTTTGTAAACCAATGGTGGTAAAACTTCTCGAGATTTTCTCCTTCTACTTTGAATGATCCAGCCAGTCCGCCTGGCTCTGCATCTCTTTCAAAAATATTGACTTGCCAACCGGCCTTTGCCAGATAATAGCCCAAACTCAGGCCCGTAAATCCGGCACCTACAATGTTAATCGACTGTTTCTTCATGTTTAATTATCAAACCCCATTTTCTCACGGATAATATAAAGGGGTCTCTGCTTAATCTCTCCGTAAATTCTACCTACATACTCGCCAATGATTCCTAAGACCAGCAATATAATTCCGCCAATCAAAAGAATGGAAATCATTAACAATGTCCAACCCTCTACAAAATGATCAGTAAAAAGACGCATATACAGTGAGTAAAAAATTCCTATAAAGGCGATGATGGAAGTTAAAAACCCTACAAAAGTGGCAATCTTCAGCGGCGTATTAGAGAAAGATAAAATGGCATCACTGGCCAATCTTATCATCTTCTTCAGTGGATACTTAGTAGTACCGGCAAATCTGCTCTCTCTGTCGTATTCTACAAAAGTTTGATTAAATCCAATCCAAGCCACCATACCTCTCACAAAACGATAGGTTTCACGCATTCTCAAAAACTGATCGAGGGCCTTTCTGTCCATTAACCTGAAATCGCCTGTATCCAATGGCATGTCTACATCACTAAGTTTATTGATGAAACGGTAGAAGTATTTAGCTGTAATCAACTTAAAAGCACTCTCTCCTGCTCGATCACGACGTTTGCCATAAATCACATCAAAGCCCTCTTCCCAACGTTGTATCATCTCCAAAATCACATAAGGAGGGTCTTGCAAATCGGCATCAATAACCACAGCAGCATCACCCTTGCAATTGTCTAATCCTGCGGTGATGGCAATCTGGTGACCGAAATTACGGGCGAAATTAATGCCCTTAACACGCTTGTCAGCTTTAACGCAATCTTGTATCAGCTGTATCGTTGTATCCTTGCTGCCATCATTTACAAAAATGATTTCATAATCGTATTTCTCCTTGTCCAATCCGGACATCGTATCTGTCAGACGTCTGTATGTCTCGGCAAAAACTTCCTGCTCATTATAACATGGTACGACTATCGATATAAGTTTCATCAATGCAAATGTATGAGTTTGTAAATAATTTTATGGCTCTACAATGGAATATTGCCGTGCTTCTTTCTTGGCAGATTCTTCACTTTGTTTTCCAACATAGCAAAAGCAGAAATCAGTCTGCTTCTGGTCTCTTCCGGGAAGATAACATCATCTATGAATCCACGTTCTGCTGCTCGGTATGGATTGGCAAAAATTTCTGCGTATTCTGCTTCTTTTTCTTTCCAGGCTTGTTCCGGATCATTTGCTGTAGTGATTTCTTTTTTGAAAATAATCTCTGCAGCGCCTTTAGCTCCCATCACAGCAATCTCTGCACTTGGCCATGCAAAATTCATATCTGCTCCAATGTGCTTACTGTTCATCACATCATAAGCACCACCATAAGCTTTTCTGGTAATAACTGTAATACGTGGCACTGTGGCTTCACTAAAAGCATACAACAATTTAGCGCCATTGGTGATAATAGCATTCCACTCCTGATCCGTACCAGGCAAGAAACCAGGCACATCTTCTAACACCAATAAAGGAATATTGAAGGCATCGCAGAAACGCACAAATCTGGCACCTTTAGTTGACGAATGCACATCTAAAACACCTGCCAATGCACTGGGATTATTGGCAACAATACCAATGCTTCTGCCAGCAAGTCGGGCAAAACCAACCACAATATTTTCAGCAAAATTCTTATGTACTTCAAAGAAACTTTCTTCATCTACCAATCCCTCTATAACCTCACGCATATCGTATGGTTGATTGGCATTATCCGGAACAATTAATTTTAACTGCTCTCTAAGCTCATTTGATGACTGATATGGCACCATCGGTGTTTTCTCCTCACAATTCTGAGGAATATAGCTCAATAACTTCTTCAAGTTTGTTAAACAGTCTATTTCATTCGCAAATGAGAAATGCGCAACACCTGATTTAGATGAATGCACAGAGGCACCACCCAATTGCTCGCTGCTCACTTCTTCGTTGGTAACTGTTTTCACTACATTCGGTCCGGTTACAAACATATAACTGGTATTCTCCACCATGCCGATAAAATCGGTGATGGCTGGCGAATATACTGCCCCACCGGCGCACGGACCCATAATGGCGGAGATCTGAGGGATTACACCGCTTGCAATGGTGTTGCGGTAAAAAATATCTGCATATCCACCTAATGAAACAACGCCTTCCTGAATTCTGGCGCCGCCACTATCGTTCAAACCAATTACCGGCGCACCATTCTGAATAGCCAAATCCATGATTTTACAAATTTTCTCAGCATGGGTCTCACTCAATGAGCCTCCAAAAACGGTGAAATCTTGAGAGAAAACATATACCAGACGACCATTGATGGTACCATAACCTGTAACGACGCCATCTCCTAGAAACTTTTGTTTCTGCATACCGAAGTCGTTGCTGCGATGTGTTACAAATGCACCCACTTCATTGAAACTATTTTCGTCCATCAGAAAATGAATTCTCTCTCTGGCGGTTAGCTTACCTTTTGAGTGCTGTGATTTGATTCTGTCTTCTCCTCCTCCAAGCAAAGATTCTTTGCGTTTGTTTTCCAATAAGTCTCTTTTATTCATGTGTTGTTGAGATTGGCTGCTCATATATTTTTGATGTTGCAAAATAAAGACATTTTTAAAATTACCTTTCTATTTTTATATCTTTATTTCTTCCAATGGTAATTTTATTCCAAATTGACCCTTACCTATGCCGATTGGCAAAGAAAATGTAATCTCTGAACCACTGTTTTTCTTATCTGCCCATAACAGTTTCTTCAATGCCTCCCATTCATCCTGACGAATTGGGGTAATGGCCATTTTTGTTTGAATTAACTGCAGTATTCTATCGCCATCAACTTCTGTCAACAAACCTTTTTTCAAGGCCAGATTGGTTTCTGCTACCATCCCTTTAGCAACGGCAATGCCATGCTTGACTGGTTGAGATAGACTAAGATAGTACGATTCGTAAGCATGACCAATGGTATGACCAAAATTGAGCAGCTGACGAACTGACTGATCATAAAGATCTGCCTGCACAACCCTTTGTTTACACTCGGCACAGCGTTGTAAAATTTTGTCAAAATCAGCTTCATCCTCTATCATTTTAAACAAATTGGCATCCAGAATTGCGCCTGTTTTGATCAACTCTGCCCAGGCAGATTGAAACTCTTCTAAAGGCAAAGTGGCTAAAAATTGAGGCGATATAAAAACCTCCTCTGGGGTATAAAAAGTACCAATATAATTTTTCAAATGGTGATGATCTACACCGTTCTTCCCTCCAATGGCGGCATCTGCCATTCCCATTAAACTTGTAGGCACGTTGACGAACTTCATACCCCTTCTGTAAACCGAGGCAGCAAAACCTCCCAAATCAGTAATCATACCGCCACCAAGATTGATGAGCAAATGTTGTTGTCTCGCGCCAAATACCACAAGTTGCTCTACAATTTCCTCTAACAAACGCAGTTGTTTATTGGCTTCTCCTGCCGGTACAACGATGACTTTATCGGATAGTTTTTTTATAAGCGGATAACAATGCTCGTAAGTATTGGTATCACACAGTATATAGACGTGATGGAAATTCCGTTCAGAGCACCATGATTGTAGTGACTCTGCTATATTTTTTGTGAAAGTTAAGCCAGAAACCTGCATCAGGTTTTGATAGTATCGTAAAACAATTTATTAGCCGGATCCATTCTGGAGAGAAGCTCTATGGCCTTTGTTTGCTCGGCACTGCTGGCACCTTTAAAAATCTCGATGAGCTCTTTATATTTAGCATTAAAAAACACCTTAACCAGCATAGAATTTGGATAAATTTTAGTTAACTCCTGGAAGCCTTCTAATGCTTTGAATACTTCATCTCTGCCTTTCGTAACATCTTTATGCATCATGTCCAATCCGTTAATATGATAGGCATAAAAACTCTTTCTAACTGGCAGGTAACGATCGTTGAGCAAATTATCGATGAGGTAAAATCTGTTTTTTAAACTCTGTCCATCATTTGGCCGCCATCCATCAATGCTCTGTGAGGCATTGATAATCTCTCTGGCCTTCTGAAAATATGGGGTACCACCTTCAGAAGAATAACTGTCATAATTCAAACCAAGAACCACATTGACATAAAATGCTAACATACCGGTGAGATTGTATACGTTGGCATTTTGCTGATACTCCATAGCCTGAAACTCCTGGTACTGGAAATTAAAGTCCAGATCAAGTTGATTAAATATGACAGTGGTGTAAGTACTTCCAAATACTGGTCTGGTAGCCTGTACTTGCACAGTGGCAGAAAAATTATTTGAATTCAATTCATAAGCCGTCACGTCAATCAAAAAAGTCATTTTAAACTTCTCAATAGAGGCAATCTTATCAGCGCACCAAAGTCTTTGATTCACAAATTGTGAAATGGACTGCTGGAGTGAGGTAAAAATTTGGGTGTTGGTAATCTGAACTTTCGGGTGAATCACTGTAACCGTTGCTTCTACATCCTGATTCTGAGCTTTCAGAACTGATACACTGGTCACGGCGACCAAAAACAATACTTTAAATTTTAGTTGAAGTTCTCTGAAATACATGTTACAATATCTTTGGCCACTGCAGTTTTGTCTTTTAGACCAAATTCAAAAATACGACCTTTTTGCAGAATAATCGTAATTTTATTGGTCGAATGTTTGAAACCTGCACCGGCATCGTTTAATGAGTTAAGTACAATGGCATCGGCGTTCTTCCGATGCAGTTTTTCAGTAGCATTTTCAATTTCGTTATGAGTTTCCAAAGCAAATCCCACCACTATTTGTCCTGCTTTTTTAGACTTGCCCAGAGTAGCCAGTATATCCGGATTTTTAACCAGGTTGATGGTTAATAGCTCCTCGTTTTTTTTAATTTTAATGTCGTTATAATGTTCGGGGCGATAATCTGCCACAGCTGCCGACATAATGGCAATATCAGCGTTCTGAAACTCACGCACACAAATATCATACATCTCAAGAGCCGATTCTACACGGTATAATTTAACAGATGGATGATCCATGCTCAAAGCAGTGGGACCGCTTACAAGATGCACATCAGCGCCAAGGTTTGCCAGTTCGGTTGCCAACGCATAGCCCATTTTTCCAGTAGAGTAATTGCCAATAAAACGCACTGGATCCAACTTCTCGTATGTAGGACCCGCACTTATGACAATTTTTTTACTTTTAAAATAGTCAGCCTTCAAAGTACTTGAGTAATTGTTCAAGAATAGTTTCGGGTTCTGCCATTCTGCCTTTACCTTCCAAACCACTGGCTAGTTCCCCTTCTTCAGCATCTATCAGTAAGTTGCCATAACTTTGCAATAAACGAATATTGTTCTGAACCGCTGGATGTTTGTACATATCTAAATCCATAGCAGGTGCAAAAAAGACTGGGCATCTGGCAGACAAATAAGTAGCAGTTAGAAGGTTGTCGCATGCACCATTGGCGCATTTAGAAATGGTGTTAGCACTTGCAGGTGCAATAAGCATGGCATCAGCCCATAAACCGAGGTCGACATGGTTATGCCAAGCACCATCGACAGGGTTATAAAAATCTGACAGAACAGCGTTTTTACTGAGAGTGGCTAATGTAACAGGTGCAATAAATCCCTTGCCTGCATCCGTCATGATGACCTTCACTTCTGCACCCTCTTTAACCAGAAGGCGCACTAGGAATGCCGACTTATATGCAGCAATGCTACCAGTTACACCGAGTAAAATATGCTTACCCTTCAGTTTCATCAGGCAAACGGAAATATACTTTACCGTTTAAAAATTCCTGTGTAGCAACCAAAGTTGGTTTTGGCATTTTTTCGTACATGGCACTGATTTCGATTTGCTCTCTGTTCTCATGTACTTCCTCAAGATTGTCGTGATCAGATGCAAACTCTGATAATTTGCTGCTCAGCTCTTCTTTCATTTGTTGAGAAATCTGATTAGCTCTTTTTGCCATCACTACAGCTGACAAATAAAGATTGCCACTGATTTCTTCCAAATCTTTAAGATTTCTGGCTTCTGCACTTGGAGACAATTTTTGTTCTTTCATTTTATTGAATTTTATTGAGTTTTTTATGTTTGGCAAGTTCTACCTTCGCTTTTTCGTTGAAGTTGGCTACTTCTTCAAAGTGAACTGAACCTGCTTTGTTGTTTCTAATGTATTCTTTGTATTCTGTAAATACAGCCTCATATCGCTCCTCTTTCTTCTCTTCAACGCTATTCTTTGCAAACAAATAAGAAGCTTTCACTATCATATATTCAATCTCTTCTTTATTTTCTATGTCCGGATAATCTCTAATGGCATTTTTAAAACTGGTGATGGCCGCCAAATAATCCTCCAATTTAAAATACAACATGGCGCCCTGAAAAGCTTTTGTCTTCAAAGATTTTCTCAATTCATCCAAATGGTTATTGCAAAAATCTTTGTATTGCGACTCTGGGTATTGGTTTAAGAAAAGTTGAATTTCTGAAATGGCTTTGGTGGTATTGGTCTGATCCAGATAGTAGGGTAAGGCATTCATATACAAACAGCTTACATACCTGTAACTGCACTCCTCCATGTATTTGCTGTTGTAATAATTTTCTGTAAAATTTTTAAAATGGAAAGCTGCTAATTCATATTGCCCCAAGCCATAATAGCAGTAGGCATACTTCAAATAAATTTCTTCACTTTTCTCCTTACCTCGGTATACCGCCAACAAATCTTCCAACAGTGTCACAGAGCGCACATAATCCTTCTTATCGTATAATTTCAAGGCCAGCGCATACTTCTCGTCGTTCGTGCCATTTTTTACAACACGACTATATTCTGAGCAAGACGCAAAGAACATAACCACAAAAATATAGAGGACGATTTTTCTTACCACTTAATTGAATCTGCAAAGGTAATGTTTTAAACGCTATAATTCAAAAAATGTTACAGCATCCCCTCATCGGCGTAACTGTAGTAGGCCGACTGAACGATTATGAGGTGGTCGATGACTGCAATATCAAGTAATTTACCCCCTTCTTTCAACTTTGCAGTTAGCTGATTATCAGACTCGCTCGGCTTTAAATTACCAGATGGATGGTTGTGAAATAAAATGACGCTGGTACTCTTGTCATCCAAAGCCAGTTTGAAGATTTTTCGTTGATCTACAACTGTGGCAGTGATCCCGCCTTCGCTGATTTTGTAGGCATTGATTACTGTATTCTTCCGATTGAGTGTCATCATCCAAAACTCCTCATGGTTGAGGTTTTCGATACGGTGCTTCATCTGCTCGTAAGCATCCTGACTACAGGTAATGGCCGCTTTCTGCTTCACCGTGCTGCTATTCCGACGCCCAGCCAACTCTAAAGCCGACATTAAAGTAATGGCTTTGGCCTCTCCTATGCCATCAATCTTACAAAAGTCGGACAGTTCCCACTTTGAAAGGGTCATTAAATCGTTGTCAGAGCGACTTAAAACCTCTCTTGCTATGTCTAATGCCGATTTCTTAATCGTGCCGGTGGCAATAAGAATGGCCAGGAGTTCGGCATTGCTCATAGCCGACTTCCCTAAATGCTGAAGTTTCTCTCTAGGTCGCTCTTCTATAGCCCAATCTTTAATCCGTTTAAATTCATCCATGTGCCAAAAATACACATCGCCATAATGACCTATTGACTTAATCTAACGAATGATGGCTATTTCTTTTTTGAATACGAATATTCCTTTTTAAACCATCAAAACCGGTACGCTTCAACGGGCTATTTTTGAACATTCTATTAAATTGTTCCTGCCCCACCGATTCCCATTCTTGTTTTGTATAGCCAACGGCCTCTGTTGGAGCAAATCGCGGCTCCTGATGTGGCGCTGCAAATCGGTTCCAAGGACAAACTTCCTGACAGATATCACAACCAAAAATCCAGTCGTTCATTTTATTGCCAAACTGCTCGTCTATCGCCGACTTGAGTTCAATTGTCAGATAAGATATACAGTTCGAGGCATTTAGCGTTTTGTTGGGTAAGATGGCCTCTGTTGGACAAGCATCCACGCATCTTGTACAGGTTCCGCAATAATCCTTTATCGGACCATCAGGCTCGCATTCCAAATCAATAATCAATTCAGCCAAAAAGAAGTATGAGCCCTTTTGTTTGTTGATTAATAACCCATGTTTGCCAATCCAGCCTATTCCGCTTTTCTCTGCCCATGCCCGCTCTAGAACCGGTGCAGAATCAACAAAAACTCTGCCTTCAATATCACCCAAACTAGCCCTTAAATCGTTTAGCAAAGTATAACATTTATCTTTAATAACGCTGTGATAATCCTCACCATAGGCATATCTGCCAATTTTATAATTACCCTCCCCAATGGAAGTTTCAGGGTAATAGTTGTACAATAAACTAACAACAGTTTTTGCGCCAGGTACCAGCAATCTTGGGTCAAGGCGCTTATCAAAATGGTTTTCCAAATATTGCATCTCTCCCTGATAACCTTGTTTGAGCCAAAGTTCCATTTTCTTGGCATGATCTTCCAGAAAATCCGCTTCAGAAATGCCGCAGAAATCGAAACCATGCAACTTAGACAAATGTTTGATGGTGGCTGAATGTTTCTGACGCATGATTGAATCGCAATATTAATTAAAAGGAACTTATGTGCCGATATTTAAACCAAATAAGCAAAAAAATAAAAAATAATTCTACTGCTGAGAACCGTTACTGACTATAGATGAAACCCATTAAAATAGCTTATCAATTCAATGTAAATAGACAATTAATCTCATATTCTCGATTATTTGCCGTACCTTTGCAACTTCTTTATGATAGAAACATTTCAGGACCTGGGTTTAAGTCAACCCGTCTTTGATGCAATCAGTGATCTAGGCTACGTCAAACCAACTCCAATTCAACAACAAGCCATTCCGGTTCTTTTACAAGGGACCAAAGACTTTGTTGGTCTGGCCCAAACCGGAACAGGAAAAACAGCAGCATTCGGCCTGCCGTTGCTCTCGCTGATAGACACATCAA
>JACCDH011169210.1_pt1 | contig 31976 bp, 33 predicted proteins | sample 7442481 | NCBI WGS metagenome assembly JACCDH01 (sample SAMN15323433, study PRJNA562643) | freshwater metagenome | isolation source: river surface water | place: USA:Blue River Watershed | collected 2017-08-15
ATAATCTTCTTACGTTGATTCTATCAAGTGCTGATTCTCTAACTTGTAACGTTTTGTTACCCCAGATAATAGTACCTGTATCAGAGAATGTTGCAATTGGGTTAATTCTAGCTTTGTAAAGTTCATCTCTTTCATCAAGAGTTAACTTCTTAGTTGCTTTGATTGAGTTAACAAGACCTCTTGAATAACCAGCGACCGCAAACCATGGGTAAGATACATTATCAGTTAATGCAATATTCTTCAATACTTCACCTGTTGGCGGAATATAAAGTTGTGTAGCGTTATCTGTATCTCTTACTTGAATCCAAGGCCAGTAAGTTGCTGAGTAGTTAGAATCGAATCCTAAATCATCTAAAGCACCAATTACTTCGTCAGCACCTGTTGTACCACTAAAGTTAGGAGCGTTGATGATATAAAGCGAGTCTGCTCTATCATTCTCAATAATATCAACCGCCTGATTTACAAGTGAGCTATGGTCATTCCAGTTAATACCTGGTGTAGCAAAAATATTAATATCAACAGCTTCAGGATTTTTGAATGTTTCAATACCTTGTAAAAATGCATAGTAATCTGAGTTACCAACTAAACTATTGAATACACCGCCATTAGTTGTGTGCCCACTTATGTAAGTTGTCTTTCCGAAAATGAAACCATCTCCGTTTGATCTAACATTTCTATAGATATCCCAACCATCAAATCCACCAAATACTGGTAATGTAAATTTACGGAAATTAACACCATCTAATTTACCTTTATCAGTACCTTCTAAATCGTATGAAGTTGTTTTAAATAATTTTTCACCAGTAGTTCCTGTAATATTTGCTGCGTTAACAGACAAGTGGAAACCAAAAGACGAATCAGTTGCATCGGTACCTTTAAATTTGAACATATCTCTATCGAAAATGAAGTGTTCATCTGTAGATAAACCTAATGTAACCTTCTTAACCTTATCACCATTTGTTGTTACAGGGGTTCCGTCTATATTGTAGTATAGAACATCACCAGCATCGTAGTATTTTGTTTTAAAACGAATACCACCAACATTAGCTTTTGTTGTTACGCCCTTGAAACCAGCTGGGATTGCATCTGTTGGAGCATCATCTGCCATAACCAACATAATGTACTTAGATCTTAATTCATATTCACCATCAGAAGTACCGATCTTTCTACCAACATAACCTGGAAGATCTGGATTCATAGTACATCTACTATATTTTTCTAATACAACTTGATTTGCATCAGTATCGTTGAAATCACGAACAAGAACATCAAATTCACCTGTGTCTAAATCAATATTTTGAACAGTTACTTTAACTTCGTAATTAGATGCATCACCATCAGATATTGTTAAGAAACTGAATAGGTCAAATACCTTACCGCCCCTAACTTCAGAAACGATGGTTGAAGATCCAGCCATATCCCACTGGGTCATGAAGTTATCACCTTCAGTTGCGTTTACAACTGTTGTACTTAAACCTCTAATTAAACCTTGTTCAAAAAGATTTGAAACTAAGTTTGGATATGCTTCGTGTACATATAATGGATATTCAATTTTATCTTTATCAAATACATCAGCACCAATTACCTTTGTAAGGTATTTTGTGGAAGTTTGATCTAAAGAACAATTAAATGTTCTAACATCACTATCGATATCAGTTACTTGAATTGTAAAGTCAGCTAAAGGATTGGTTGATAATCCAGAGCCACTAACACTAACAGTTGTGCCGGTTACTCTATGTGTTAATACGTTTTGAATATAGTTACCTCTAGATCTTAATAAGCAAACTTGCATATCATGATAATCAGTATTCAAAGACGCGTTATACTTAAATCTTGTAACGGTAAATTCTGAAGTACCAGTTGAGTAAACAAAAAGGTATGAATATACACCATCAATTGTTGAATCAGTAGAACCTGTTTTAGTATAGTAAACGTTGTACCAATCTTTATTATTGTTTGAGCCGATTGGTGAAACCAACTCTGTTCCTGTAAGTCCGCTAGTAGCAGATTCTGGAACTTCCCCAATTGTAAACCACTCGTTGTGTGCATAAACACCACCAGAATTGGTTGCTGCTACCAAGTAGTTAGTTATTGAAGAACCTTCTGTTGAAGTTTTTCCTGATAATTCAGCATAGATTGTGCTGCCTGTTACACCTGTTGTTGTTGGTATTAATGAAATACCTGCTGTTGATCCGCTTAGTGAACCAAGAGTTACACCGCCTAGAGCTTTGATACCCCAAGTTCTGCCTGGTTTATATCCAGTAAGTCCTAATACACGGGTTACAAATAATTGGTTTGACTCTTGTAAATAAGATTTCGCAACATATGGAAGTTCATATTTTGGATTTCCAGCACCATCTTTTGCGGGGCTAGTACCACCAAAATAAGTTCTAAATTCATCAAAATTTGAAATTAGAATTGGTTCAAATGCTGGACCTTTCAAAGTCTCACCAACCAGACCCAATGTTGTAACACCTACACTTTGAGCTACGAATGTTAAATCTTTCTCTGATGTATACACACCTGGAGAAACGAATACTCTGTTTGAATTTGCCATTGATAAATGTTTGGTTAATTAATTTTATTCTTATCAAATAAATATCTTTGTTTTCAGCAAAGATTTCTGGATTTTTTCGTATTTATATCCTAATTTATCTTTTTATATCGTTATTTATCTTTAACCATGGAAAAGAAAAGTAAAAACGTAAAAATCAGTGAAAAGCATCATGAAATGCTAAAAACCTATTGTGATAAGAAAGGTTTAAAAATTTATAAAGTTTTGGAAAAAATGATTGAAGAAATTGTTAAACCAAAGAAAACCGACATTTACGGAGAGGATTAATAGACATAGGTAACACCAATTTTAGATCCAAGAGTTGGTGAAAAGTTCAATTTAACCTGAGTAGAAGAGTTAACGTCAAACCCTTGACCCTCTTCTTCAACTAGTCCATTTATATCTAAACTAACAATACTATCTATTGCATTATTCAATGTAAAAATCAAAGAACCCCCATTATAGTTAAAGTATTCTGTAGTTACCTGTAATGTTTTACCATAGCTATCAACAAATACACTATTTCTACCTTTAAAATATGTTATAGTAATAGTACTTCCTTCCGGAGGAGGTGACGCAAACGTTATTTTAGATGTTCCCGCTATATGAAAGAAATCGATATCTCTTTCTTGTAAGAGACCATTAATTGAAACATTAAACAACATACTAATACTTTCACCAACACTAAATGCGGTCTGCATACCATCTGCAACAAATGTTCCAACAGTAATATCAATTCTTTTATTAATATATTTTTTTTGGAAATTCGTATTTTTAGCAAACTCGGTCATTAAGAAGAATCTACTAACAGCCGGCTTAACCTCAAATTCGTCTTGGTCTATTAAGAATCCTAACATTGTGAATTGATAATTTTGAAGATAAAATCTACGCCCATCTATTTGTTCAATTGGTGAATTGTCTTCAACCTTATCCATTATAATTGGGATGTAATGACCTTTTACCATGGTATAAGCCTGTCTAGAAGCAAACTTTTGAAGTATAATTTTATTAAATCTATTCAATTCCCTAAGTTTTGTACAAACTATAGTAACCTCAAAAGTAATATCTACCGGAACCGGTTGTGGTATTTTATATATGTCCGCACCCATTTGATTCCCGTTCCATGTTGCCACAGAAGCATAATGAAATTGTAATCTTTCTGGAATTGTCCTGATAATAGAGGGGTTTGTCCCTGGCTGAACGTCCGGTCTTCTAATTACACCAATAAATGGAACCTTAAGATTTCCGTCATCATCCGAAAACTCCCAAGTATTCATAATTTGAGCCCATCTTTGTATTGTTAATATTTTTGGAATTACAGGAATTTTTTTACCATCAGATATTACAATAAAATTTTTTGATACGAAATCTAACATTCCCGCATCCAGGTCATCATGTAAAACAGAATCTGGAAGATAAGAATCAGATTTTGTTATTTTATCTAATAATTCTTCCCTTCTTTCTGTTAAGATTTTACCTTTGTAAATCTGTATATCTGTTTTTCTTTTAGGTATTCCCATTTTATACTCCTCTAAATTCTTGATCCTGTGCTATTGCACAAGTAATTGTTCTGTAATATGGTTTATAACCAAATAAATGATGTGAGTTATCTGAGGTAACCTTCCCATCATTAGTTACAGTATAATATCTTATTTTATTTTCTGACTCTGGATAACCTATATAATCCCCGTATTTTATATCTACACCAAGTTCTTCTAAATGTTTAATATAAACAGATAATATTAAATTACCAGGCTCTAGGTATCTCAACATACCACCTTTATAACTTGAGTTTTTCGGGGCCTCCACTTTAACAAGTGCATTAAACTCAATTGGTGGAAAATATTTTATTTCGTCCTGCCCAACTTCTCCGTAAACATCATCCTTATCTGTCTTCTGTCTATCAACCCTATAAAGGACAAGTTTTTGATTTAAATCACCATGTAAGTATTCCTGACCTATTTGGACTTGTAAATTAAAGTCTTCTTCAGAAAAGAATTTACTTAATCTGGTTATGGGTAGTTTATTGCTCATACCCTATAAATAGTTTATAAAGTATTTAGAATTACTTATATTATATACTGTATGGAAACTAAAATACCAGAAATTGTAGCGAGAGAGATACTTTTTTCATATGCTGGTTCTAATAACCATCTATTGGATTTGAAAAGGAAAGTTTTAGAGCTTAAAAACTATTCTTTAAGTAGACCGCAAGCGGACTACGTTATAAAATATGAAAAAGTAATACCTAAGGTTGCTAGGAAATGGGTTAAAGTATTTTCTTCTTTTGCTGAAAAGATGAGAGAAGATAGGTTGTTACCTATCGCCCCAGAACAAATATGGGTAGAAAAACTATTATGTGAAACAGATAAGGCTTATCATATATGGGGTAAAGTTGTAGACGGAGATATACTTCACGCTTTTTGGGTTCCTAAAATTGCTATAATACCAGAAGAAAAAAAATTAAATAGAACTATTGATTATAGCCCATATGATAACAGGCCACCGATGGATCATCAAAAAGAAGCCATAGAGAAACTATTAGCAAATGACAAATTTATTCTTGCAGATGATATGGGGCTTGGTAAAACCACAGCCGCGGTTATTGCCGCTTTGGAAAGTGGTGCTAAAAAAATATTAATAGTTTGCCCAGCAACCCTAAAGATAAACTGGGAACGAGAAATTAAAAATTACACTGACAGAAGAATATTGGTAATTGAAGGTAGAAAGTGGGGTTCCACTTTTGATTTCTACATTATCAATTATGATATTCTTAAAAATTTTCACACAACAGACAAAAGTGAAGATAGTGAAGCATATAAACTAATTGCAAACAATGGATTTGATTTAGCAATTGTAGATGAAGCTCATTACATCTCAAATGCCACAGCACAGAGAACAAAACTATTAAATGATATATTGGGTTTAATTCCTAGGGTTTGGTTATTAACCGGAACCCCAATGACTTCTAGACCTATTAACTATTATAACTTATTAAAAATTGTTGAGTCGCCGTTAGCACTAAATTGGCAAAGCTATGTTAGAAGATATTGTGCTGGTTATCAGTTTAGGGTTGGTAATAGAAAAGTTTGGAATACTAGCGGAGCATCCAATCTAGATGAATTAAGGGAAAAGACTAAAAATCTTGTTTTAAGAAGAATGAAGACTGATATCTTGGATTTACCAGAAAAAATCATTACCCCTGTTTATCTAGAGCTTCAAAGTAAATTCTATGATAATGAATTAGAAGACTTTATAAGAATATCTTCTGAAAACAAACAAAAAGAAAGTATATCGGTAACACTTAATCGTTTAATGAATATTAGACAATTAATTGCTATGGAAAAAATACCATACACTTGTGAATTGATTGATAAGTTTATTGAACAAAATAAAAAAGTCATTGTGTTTACAAATTTTACTGCAAGCCTAGACGCGTTACATGAAAAATACAAAAAGAACTCTGTAATTTTGGATGGTAGAATGAGTAAAGATAAAAGACAAGAAAGTGTTGATAAATTTCAAACAAATGATAAAATAAAAGTCTTTATCTCCAACATAGTTGCAGGTGGCGTAGGAATTACTTTAACGGCGGCTGAGGGGGTTATAATGAATGATCTGTCATTTGTACCTGCCCACCATTCACAAGCCGAGGATAGGGCTTATAGACACGGACAAACTAAAAGCGTTTTAGTTTATTATCCAGTATTTGATAATACAATTGAAATTCAAGTATACAACATACTTCAGAAAAAGAAGAATATTATTGATCAAGTAATGGGTGACGGCGAATACGGAGATACGTTTGCTAGCGAATTACTTAAGAACTTATTATAGTTTTATTTATAATCTGGTATTTATTAGTAAAAGCTATTTTAATGAGTACTGTTATAAGCGCACCAGAAAAAGAGAAACTTTATAGTCAGATATTACACCTTTTGGGTATGCCAGTTAGAGGTGTTGAATTAACAGAAGAACAAATGGACTCGTTCCTTGAAATATCTGTAAGTGAATACGAACAACTAGTTAATGATTGGCTTATTGAATCTCAATGGTCAGCCTTAGCTGGATTAGATGTAGACACACAATCTTTAACAAAAGCTTTTACTACTAGAGATATTAATTACGAAACCCAATATACCTATTCTTACTCGAAAATTGTTGGTCTACAAGCAGGGGGCCCGTGGGAATTAAAAAAAGATTATATAACCCTAGAGCGCAATAAACAAATTTATGAAATACCAGCCGGAAGAGAAATAAATGAATTACTTTGGTTTTCAAGAGCTGAGCTAACTGATTCAATTGTTGACCCATTCTTAGGCGGTTTTGGCGGTCTTGGTGGTGTTGGTTTTGGTGGCGTAGGTGGTTTTGCTCAAGTTGGCGCTTCAGGATCTTACTTCTTATTACCAGCGTTTGATTTGTTATTAAGAATGCAAGATAGAAATATCAAAAATCGTTTAATTGGCGGGGATTTAACATATAGAATAACAGCTGGACCAAATGGTGTAAAATATGTGCACTTAATGAACGTGCCAGGTGGTAAATATGATTTTGGCTCAATACAAAACAACAATATTAAAGTCTGGTATTGGTATTATGATACTTTTGATAGAGATACCTGTTTAAAAGAAAATAAGGATGTAGTTAGATTACCATCAGACGTTATGATGGACCAACTTCAATGGGACGAATTAAATAGACCGGCACAAAACTGGGTTAGAAAATATCTAATGACTTATTGTAAAGAAGCATTAGGCAGAATCTATGGTAAATTCTCTGGCGACCTAAAAGTACCAGATAGCGATGTTAAATTAGACTACACATCTCTTCTTACAGAAGCTAAAGATGAAAGACTTAAGTTAAATGAAGAATTAATGTTAAGACTTGAGAGACTTCGTCCAGACAAAATGCTTGAAAGAAAAGGTAATGAAGCTGAGAACCTTAATAAGGCTCTCAAGTTCAGACCTATGACAAATCCATTTAATGTTATTTAATCTGGTATAGCGGCATGTAATGCATAATCGTGAGAGTTTCTTTCGATCATTTCATCCTCCTCGTGCTTCTCTTTGATACTTTCTGCTTGGAACGAAACAACTTTTCTATTGTACTCTATCCACTTTTGATCAACGTGTTTTAAACTATCTTCAACGTACATAAAAAATGGATCTTTATTAATTCTATTCCAGAATATAACTTCACCGTCAGATAATGTCATTACTTCGTCTAAACTATCTTGGCCCTCTGTTTTTAATGGAAATCCTGAAACTAACTCACATTGTTTTTTTGTGAAGAAGATTCGTTTTGATGGATCATCAATCAATATATCTTCCCTAATTTCAGGTTTAAAAACAACCAACAATGGTTCAACCCTTTTGTTAAAAATACTAATGTATCTTGCAGCATTATAATCACCTGTCATATCAGGATTATTAACTAGATCACGCTCGGTAATCATGTAACAATTAATTTGAATATAATCAGTTGGTAAAGGTTTACCATGTTTTGCAAAATATTCCTCTTGTTGTTTTTTTGTTGGCTTGGTTAGTTTTTGAACATCACCATCTCCTTTTTTAGAACCATTATTAACATAGTAAATTGTTTCACCTAAGGTTGCGGGATAGTTGTTTTCAAGAACCAATTCCATATGTGCTTGTCTTGACATTGCAGCACCAGACTTAGTTACTTTTTTACAATGTTTTTTGTAATCCTCTACACTTTGTTTAACACGAGCCTTATTTGCAATCTTTGTTAATGGTATTTGCTTGTTATAGATTTTTTCAATTGTTTCATAATACAAATTTAAAAATTCAACACCGTCACCATTAAGTAAATGAACTAATCCTTGATCTAAAAACTCAACAACATATTGCTGAAGTTTTTTAGATTTGATTGTATTTCCAGTTAGTTTTATTTTTTCTTTACCTTTCTTGATAAGTTTAATAATATAATTTTTACGAGAAACATTAATACAAGCTGGTGCCATATAGTCAATGTCTAAGCCCATTTCATTTCTCATAAACAAATCGTTGAATTCTGCAGTATCTGCCTCAACACCACTATATTCCTTACCAGCTTCAACTAATTCGTTATTACCCTTACCGATATATTTGTGCTCGTTAATAGTTTCAGGTGTTTCAAAGTTAACACCATCAGTATCCATTACAAGAGGTTTATATCCTTTTTTCATAAAGAACATAATCATCATTCTTAAACACTGACGACCAGTACAGGTAATCATTTCACCCATATTCATATCTCCCCATGGAAATACCTGTGGTGCTGACAGCGATCCAAAATATGCGTTGATAAAAATTTTAATTGGTAACTGCTTTCTATCATACATCTCAGCTTGTACCGGATCTTTATCTTTTAATTCCGCTGCTAATCTTTTGTATAAGATACGAATATTACGGAAATACTTTAACATTGATTTTTGTACCCCCATGATATCACAATCAGGGAATACATCGTATACAAGTTGAATAGATGGATAAAGTGACGCGTAGTCAAACTTAACAATATTCTTTGAATAACCAACTGTCAACAATCTTGACAAACCTCCGGTAATGCTTCTTTTTTCATCTTTAAGAGGGACGGCTAAATCATTTTCATAAGACCAAGCTAACATTAGAATTTTCCAAAGAGTAGCGGTACCCATTGTTGCAATTCTTTCATATGTTGTTGGGATCACCTTAGAAAGTAAAAACGTTGATTGACTAAAAGAATCATCAACAATCATTGTTTCATACAAGTCATCGTCAAGATATTGTTCTACAATTTTTCTACCTGGCCAAACTTCATATTTACCAGGGTATTTTTCTAATAAACCATCTGTTCCTGGTTCACCAATTTTTTTATATTTTCCTGTCTTAGGGTTTATGTAATAACTTTCGTTATCCAAATAAATTTTAGAAATGAAAGCACCATCAACGTACACACGATTTGGTTTTTCTTTTTCTAGATACTTGGTAATATATTTCAGTCCCCAAGATTTAATTTCAGAATTAATCGCCTGTGCTCTACGAACAGAGTGCGCAATATCAACCATGCTGAATCCCCATAAAACATATTGAGTATACGGTTCAACTTCGTTTGCCAATTTTAAAACACCATCTTTTGTTTTAATGCCACTTTTTGTAAAGATCTGAGTAGCCTTTTTGATATCCACACCAAGTAACTCTGCTCTTTTCATTATGAACGGTAAGTCGAATGCTGCAGAATTGTAACCACTAATAATTGTTGGTTTAAGGTCTTTTATAATTTTGAAAAATTCTTCGATACATTTTTTCTCACCATCTTCACCATATGCGTCCAATAGTTTTCTATAACCGCGATTATCTTTGATTCCAATCAAAATGATTTTATCATTCAACGGATCAAGACCCGTTGTCTCAATATCGAATACCATTCTATGAACTTCATTATAATCTTCAATACCCTTGAATAATCTTTTTTTCTTTTGAATAAGGTATTGTTCTACCGGCGTTAAAATAATAAACTGAGATTTGAAATTTTCTCCCCAAGGATCAATACCCCCATCTTTAAAAAATTTAATAAGCTCTTGGTATCCCTTCGTACTTTTAACCATATACTTTAAGCCGGCTTCCAATCTTTCATTTTCACCAGTTTGAAGTTTGGTGCTTAAAATACCATACTCACCCATTTTCTTTTTTTGAAGGGCTTTACTACCACCATAGAAATTGAACTCACTTAAATCACCCGCCCAAAGAAATGGTATGAAGGTGTCTTCGGTGACGTATTTTCCTCTTACGGGGTCTTGTATAATTTTGTAGATTTTGTTGGCCATGTAATCATACTCAACACCAACAATGTAGTTTTCCGGATCGGAACCGTTCAAGAAGCTCTCGATAACTTCTTGAGATATAATCTCTTGCATATTTTATTTTTTGGGTGACACATTAGCTTACGGGGAAACCGTAATTTGCCTTTACCCTGTAAATATACATAAAATTATGGATAAAAAAAAATTAAATAATGTTAATGAATAATTTTTCTTTTACTGGTAATATGAGTTTTGTGGTTGGATTAGAATTAGTGTCTAAAAATTGAACAATAAATTTACCTTCATACTTACCAGGTTTTACAGTTTGAGCCTCTGTAAATCTGTAAGTTATATAATACTCATCTGTTGTTTGATTATACTTTTTCGTTCTAGTTGTGAGTAGTGCTGAACCATTAAGTATTATCGGTTCTTCAGTTTTATGATCATACATTTCAAAACTAATATCGGAATTTTCCAATAGATCATTAAATGATGATTTATCATTTTTAGCGTCATCAATTAATCTCATTTTTAATATTGGATCTGAGGCTCCTTGTCTAATAAAAAATTCCATATAAAATAAATATTATGTTAATCTAATCATTACAAAACTACCACTTCTGTAAAGACCTTGTAATGGGACACCCGCTGCGGAAGCCTCAATATCGTTGTTAAAACTTGACGTCACTTGTGATAATATAGTAAATCCATCTACTTTTAATTCGTCTTGAAGTTTAACACTACCACTAAACTCATATAGATAACCAGGTGTAACAGAGTTTGTGTTAAAAGAAATTTCGCTACCAGTATGAACCGTTATTTGTGGATTTTCCCAACTATTATTTGCGAATAGTTTTAATTCTGCTGGATGAGACGTTCCACCAACTGTTCCAACATATAAATCTTTACCAACGTTTAAAAGATATGCGTCATTTTCGTACCCAACGTAACCTCCATTATACGTGCTAGAATTTATACCCAAATCAACAAAATGAACAGTTTCATTTCCATTGTCTGCAGTTAAAACCAAATCAGAACTAGCTAAACTTCCGGAATTAATATTTGTTATATTAACCTGAGCGTAATATTCGTTATTAGCTTCAAAATGTGTGATATTAAAACTACCTGAATTGGTTAAATGAAGCTTAGGTGTATCTGGGCTGCTGATTGGCATTTTATCACCCATCACAACAAAGCCCGAGACATATAGATTACCATTATCTTGAATATTATTTGCACGTAGGCTACCCGTAATAAGAAACGATCCAGTAAACTTATGGTTATCATCCAAGCTATCGCCAAAATTTGATGACCCACTAATTGTTAAGTCGCCTTTAATAACTTGACTTCCAGTGAAGACGTGTGAACCACTATCAACAAGAACTTGTCTAAGACTTTGAAGTGTAGATTTATATGTTGTACTACCCAATACAACCGGGGTAACGCCCGTTAAACTTGGTGCTAGTGAACTAGATAATTGGGAAATTTTTAATCCTGCCATTTAAATAAATATTTTAGTATAAAGCCATATTATCGTCTTCTGTTATTAAATATTCACCGTTTTCAGCCAAAAGGCCATTTGTAACGTATGATATTAAATCGTCATCACAATCAATGCCGCATATAAAGAAGTCATAATTATTAATTCTTGTTAAGAAATTGTGTCTAACATGTACAAAGCCTAGCGGTTCTTCATAATATTTTATTGATTTAATATTAAAACAAGAAACCCCAGAATGTACATTATTCATTAACCCTGTTCCCCCACCCCACGATTGAATAAATGGTTGAACCCCTCTATTAGAAGCAACAACCTCTTCCCAGTTCTCTTTTTTATAAATTGGTCTACCATTTAAGTATATTTTAAGCGTCCCTAATCTTCTTTGTCTCTCATCTGCCCACTTTTTATTTAAAAATTCATATTTTTCTTCATATGTTGCTAATTGATTTGAGGTAACCGCAGTTATCACTGTATCAGAATAGTCAGATATTTTAAAACCAAGCATATCATTCCATCCACCCATATTTTCAATATCACAATTATCATAATGTTTGTATCTATCGAAAACAATGGTAATGTTAAAATCTTTGGTCAACCCAGTTGCACATAAAGTTGGGGTTTGATCCATATCTGTATAATATGTTTCCGTATAAGCGTCGTTAGCGCAATACCCCGAATATCGAATAGCGGTCCATTTTATTCTTCCATCAGAAGTAAACTGAAAAGATAAATTACTGTCAGCATAATCGGATGGGCTATTTGATCCTCTAGTTCCAAAATAATAGAAAACACCTCCGCTAGACCATGGCAACCCCTCCCTATTAAAAATAAAATCCAAAGTCCACCCACTAGCTGTTCTTCTTTCAATTGTTGAAGGACAATCTAAAAAGGGCTCTTTAAACTGATAAGCCCAAGGTTTGTTACTTAGTTTATTAGGTAAGCCGCAACAAGCATCTTCATCAGCCAAACGTAATGTGCATTTTAAAACATTTGTTGTTCCTGTTGTAAATCCCGTAATTACGGATATTTCATCTGGTGAAGTAAACCTAATATCTTTAGCTAAAGGTTGGTTAAATGCTGATATTGTAAAATAGTGCGTTTCTCCAGTAAAACCTGTGTACTTGTAAACGTCACTGTTTAATATGGTGTGCTGGTAATTTGTTGATACGTGGTTTACAAAATTAGAATATGGCACAGTTAATGTTAATCCAGAATATTTGTAATTTGGATCATTAATGGTATTATTATACTCATTTAAGCTAATAGTGTTCCTTGAACAACTAAAATTAAGCAAAGATTGGTCTATTTTTAGTGTTTGATAGGTAATTGGTGTGGACAAATCCAATACATCGGTATTATAATCGTCTGTTACTTTACTTATCTCATAATCATAAAATTCTGAACTATCTAATTTAGAATCCAATCTACTACCATAAAACTTTAAAATATTCTGGCTATTCATATGTAGATAAATATCTTTCATAGGATTTGATATTTATATAAAAAACCGTTTAGATGAATAATTTTATTAAACAAGTAATTGAAGAAAAGTTTGCATCGAAGGCTCAGCAAAGATTTTTCTACGCTCAGGCTGGAAAAGGTGGCAAAAAGGGTAAGAAGTGGGCCAAGTGGGCTAAAGAATTTTCAGCTGATACCGATTTCAAAAAAATACCAGAAAAAATAGAAAAAGATGAAGAGATTGAAGAAATTGTAGACGATCAGGGTAATATCAAGAGAAGCGAGGTTCCTTTAGCTATGAAAAAAAGTACAATAGGCTCTAAAAAAAGAACCGACAAGGTGGTTAAAACCGGAGCTGGCGCTATGGGTATTCATGGTGTTCACGGTACACATACATCATTAAGATATTGGGCTGAATCTGATATGAGTGCTGCTTTAGGATATGACGACACCCTTGGTGATGACGCAACATATGATGAAGCTTATTCACATTTTACTAAAAAATTGGGTCTAAGCGATGAGGAAGCTAAAGAAAGACTAAAAGCTATGGGTTATATTCCTGGAGAAAAAGAATTAGTTAGATTGGTTGAAAATCCCAAAAAATTTATGCAAGATTATATTGAAAGTGTTCTTGTAAAAAAGGGTGACGATAAAGAAGTGATAGCAAAGGAGGAAGACGAAACCGAATTAAATCCATTAGTTAAGAAACAACTTGATTCTTTAAAGAAAAGTTTAAAAAATAATAATATACCAGTAGAAAAAATTGTAAACCATCTTAAAAATGAATAATCAATTAAAAGATAACGTTTACGATGTTCCGAATGATATTTTAGAAAAAATCAATTCGGTACTTTCCTCAGTTAACGATGATTCCCACGGGGTTCAACGAGCTAAAACGCTTTGTTCTGAAAAGAAAGTAACATATGGTCAACTAAAAAGGATTATACACGATATAAAAACAATCGATAAAGAAAAAGACAAATTAAGGTACGAATTGTATGGTGGTGAGTTAATGGAAAAATGGGCAAAACAATTTTTAGATGGTCAAAGAGGTTTGATTAAATCAAAAAAACAATCTTCTCAAAAAATAAACAATTTGACGGGAATGAATGGTATGAGAAAAAATCCTTTTTTATCTACACATAAAAAGGCGGAAGAGAAACCATCGTATAAAAATTTTTTAAAATCTAATTCAGACAAAACATCAATATCACCAATAACCTCTGTCGGTATTTTTGAAGAGATCGAAAGAATAAAAAAATTAATGTTATAAAGTATGCCAACACAATTAGAAATAATCGCAGAAAAACAAAGACAAGAGCATTTATCTAGAAACTCATACATCGATAAGAACGGTTATGCTACAACTCATGAAAATGCATTATCTACCGGAGACGATAAGGGTAAGGGAGAAACAAACACAATTGGATCGGCGACAGACATCCAAACTAGAATAAACAATTTGGTTAAAAACCCATATTCTGCGGACAAACGCTATGATTCAAATAATCCAAACGCATTATCCGATGGTGATGAGAAAGGTAAAGGTGAAACTTTGACAATAGGTTCTAAAACAGATATAAACACCAGAACCGAATTATTATCTAAAAACATATATAGTAACGTTAAGGGATATGGCGTAACAAACCCAAATGCTGTTTCTGATGGTGACGAAAAGGGTAAAGGTGAAAACAATGGAAAAGTTGGATCACTAACAGATATAAACACCAGAACAGAATTAGTAAACAAAAATGTTTATAATGGTCAAAATGGTTATTCTAGTGTTCACCCAAATGCACTATCTGATGGGGATATAAAAGGAAAGGGTGAAATCAACACGCAAATAGGTTCTTCTGTGGATATTAATAATAGAATAGAATCAGTAGCAAGAAACAAATACGGAGAAACAAAAAAATATCCAGATTTTTAATATGAAGTTAGAAGAAATTATTGAGGAACAAAACGAAGGGATATTAAAAACAACTAAAAATAAGCCTCTAGTTGATGCTATTGTAAATAGACATCCAATTACCTTTTATTATAGTGGCCCAAGAAAACCCAAAAAGAAAAGTGTTAAAGCGGGATATAGAGTAAAAGCAGAACCAGTTGCACTTGGGGCACATAAAAGTACTGGTAATTTATTAGTTAGAGCGTATATTGACGACCCCTCAACTTCAAAAAGAGGAACCCCCGGTAAAGTTGGGAAAGAAAAATCCAATTATGGTTGGAGAACGTTTTTAGCGGCTAGAATGTCAAATGTTCAAGTTGTTAAGGATGAAACTTTTAATACAATTAGAGAAAAATATAATGGAGGAGGTGATGATAAATCAATGAGTGTTACATACGTAAGCACCGACTTTTCTAAAACCCCACCTAAACCAAGAATTGGTGACATAAAAAAACCATCAAAAACGCCAAGCATAGAGCCTGAAAAACCGAAACCAGCAACAATAACAAAACAGGCAAGAAACGTAGATGCAGAACTAAAAAAATTCGACGTCGAATTAGATACAATTGAAAAGGATATTAAAACAAATTTAGATGGTTACAAAGCAAATAAAGGTAAACCAGAAGAAGTAAAATTTATTCAACAATTAAAAGACCTTAACAAGAAAAAAGATGAGCTTTTAAATAAAATTGCTGATACTATTGAAAATATTGGTAAAGATGTTAAGCCTGAAGATAAAAGTAAAATAAGTAACTTTACTAGGAGAGTTTCAGCAAAGAAAAAAGATCCAGAAACGTTGATCCCAACACCAACGGAAAAACCATCTAAAAAACCAAATCAAAAAGATCAGGAACCAGAGAATAAAGAGAAAAAGTTACCTGAAATTCCTAAAAAACAAAAGCCAACAAACGAGCCAGAAGATAATCGTTATGATTTAAATGAAGAATTTGTAAACAGAGTAAAAAAACTTATTACATATTTTTAACTTTATTTTAATCAAATAAACAAATATATTTATAATATTATGGGAAACGGAGCAATATCAGAAAACGACTTAATGCACAAATTAGTGCAAGCAAAAAAAGTAATGAATAAAGTTGATGGTGGTAACTTTGAAAGAGGCCACATTAATGAAGACATTTTAAGAAGTGCACCAGAAGATATTTCTGAACAATCTGCCCCGCCAACTAGACAAATGGCGCCCCCAAGCGTTGATAGAATTCAACAATCAAAATTACCAGATCATATTAAAAAAGCTATGATCGATAACCCAATTCCACAGATTTCTTTAAATGAAACATTAGATATGGATTTCGTTAAAGGAGCTAAAAAATTAATGGAAAGAGAAGGTTTAGCAAAACCAACCCCACAACAAAAAAGTTCAGGCACAATAACAAACTCAAATATTGACATGAACGCAATCGCCACATTAATTGAAAATACAGTTAGAAAGGTTATGGATGAAAAATTAAATCAAATCCTTACTGCACAGCAAACAACATCAATTAATGAAAATCTAGTTTTAAAAGTTGGTGATTCAGTATTCAAGGGTAAAATCACAGGCGTAAATAAAGCCAAGTAAAGTTCACTTTTAATTTAAAATTTCTTATAATAGACATATAAGATCACAAAAATGTCTAAAATAAGAATATTAGCAATTCCATCTGATGGCCACGGTGTTGGCAAATACAGAGTACTAGATCCATTTAAATTTATTGGAAATAATCATTCTGACGATATCCATGTTGATATTGTTATGAATCTAGAAGATAATGATAGCGTGTTTGATAACTATGATATTGTTCTTTTTCATAGTTTTATACACATGGTACCATTTGAAAGAAATTTGGAAAGAATTGAATGGTTAAAAAGAAGAGGTATTAAAGTTATTATGGATATTGATGATTTTTGGAATGTGGACCAAAGACATCCAATGTATGAGCAAATTAAAAAACAAAAGATTGCGGAAAAAAAGATTGCATTTTTAAAAGCGGCAGACTACATCACTTGTACAACTGAATTTTTTGCAAACGAAATCAAGAAAAGATTAGGTGTTAAAAATGTTATTGTATTCCCAAATGCTGTAGATGAAGAAGAGCAACAATTTAAGTCCAACCCATTAAAGTCTGATAAAATAAGATTTGGATGGTTAGGAGGCTCATCACACTTATATGATATCGAATTAATGAAAAGTGGTATTGAATCTATTCAAAACGAGTACAAAAATAAAACTCAATTTGTTTTATGTGGATTCGATTTAAGAGGAAGTGTTCACGAGATTAATAAATCAACCGGAGAGGTTACACAAAGGCCAATACAACCACATGAAACTGTATGGTCTAAATATGAAAGTATTTTTACCTCTGGGTATAAAGTATTAGATGAAAACTATAGAAATTTTTTACTTTCATATGCACAAGCAGATTACCCTTCAATGGATGTACCATATCTCAGAAGATGGACACAGGATATCACCAAATATGCATTAAATTACAATTACTTTGATGTTTCATTAGCCCCACTACTTGAATCTCATTTTAATTCATGTAAATCACAATTAAAAATTATTGAAGCGGGGTTTCATAAAAAAGCTATAATTGCTAGTGAAACCATGCCCTATACTATGGATTTAGTATCCGCAGTAAATGAAGGTAAATTTAACGATGGAGGTAATGCACTTCTTGTATCAGCAAGAAAAAATCACAAAGACTGGGCAAAACACATGAAAAGATTGATAGATAACCCAAACATGATTGAAGACTTGGGTAATAGATTATACGAAACAGTTAAAGACAAATATTCTTTAAAAAAAGTATGTAATGATCGAGTTCAATTCTTCAAATCTATTGTTAACAAATAGTTTTTGGTTTTTTGAAAAAAAAGACTTATATTAGTTAATAACATTAAAACTAAAAATTATGTATTATTTAATTACTATCGGTTACGAAACCGAACAAATGGACAGAGAGGGTAACCCTAGAATCAAAAAAGTTAAATACGTGCTTCAAGCTGAATCTGTTGAAGAAGCTACTATGGTTGCCGCCAAATATAGGGCTGGTGACATTAGAGGTAGTGAAAGCTTGAGCGTAGTAAAGATGCCGATTGAATGTGTAATAGACGAGAAAAACACTCCGGAATATTACAAGTAAAATGATTTCGAAAGAAAAAATTGAAAAAAATAAAAAGAAGTTTCTTGAAGTAAATGAAACTTATGGCATTTTTACAAAAGAGTTAGAAGAATTTCTGGGTGATGATTTTTTTCATTGCCCAGCTTCTCCTTCTCTTGATTTATACGGAGCATACCCAGGCGGACTACTAGATCATTTATTAAAAGTTTGTAAATTTTCATTATATATAAATGATATTTTACCCGAAAAAATAAAAATTGAAAAAAATAAAATAATAAAAACTGTTTTTTTATCACAAATCGGAAAAGTTTTTCTATTTAAACCAAACCCAAGTGAATGGCATAGAATCAATCAAGGTAAAATGTATGTTTACCAAACTGAAAATATGATTGCAATGAAGGCTGGCGAGAGAAGTGCTTTCTATGCTTTAAAATATGGATGTAATTTAGATGATGACGAATATCAAGCAATAATAAATGTTGATAAAGACTCTGATGATAAAATGGCAAAGTGGCACTCATCGATCTTATCACAGATACTAAAACACGGTTTTGAATTAGCACTAATAGAAGAAAAATATGGAAACAAATAACAACTTTTTAAGTATTTTAGATAAACTAAAAGAATACGAAGCATTACTTTCCAAAGATGATGATTCTGAATTAGACGAAGAGTTGGTTAAACAAATTAACCAGACACTTGATGAATTGAATGAAGAGGTTTATTCAGCTCAAGCAAAAGAGCTATCATCATTCTCTGTTAAGTTTATTAATAAATCAACAAACGAAGATCCAAAATTTGCATATGAGGGAGATAGTGGATTTGATCTTAGAGCGGACATTGAAGAGCCAATCATAATCCAACCATCTAAAAGAGCATTGATACCAACTGGTTTATATTTTGAATTAGTTAAAGGTATTGAAATACAGGTTAGACCAAGAAGTGGGTTAGCTGTTAAGCACGGAATAACAGTTTTAAATAGTCCAGGTACTGTTGATAGTCACTATAGAGGAGAGGTTAAAGTACCATTAATCAACCTAGGTGAGGAACCTTTTAAGATCGAAAAAGGTGATAGAATTGCTCAGGGGGTTATAATGCCAGTATTCGGTGAAGGTAAGATTACATTAGCAAAATCAGACCAAATTAACGATACAACAAGAGGTGAGGGTGGCTTTAATTCTAGTGGAATTAAGTGATATTTATATGGGTGAGAATAACTGTTAATTTTAAAATTTAAAATTTTGATAAAATCGAAAAACAAAGCCGCCGTTATAGAGGAGAAGAAAACACCACATAAACAAAGAATTAGAGAGATCATTAAAAAACCCAAGGAAAAATTTTTAACACAGTCACAAGAAGAGTATTGGAAAATATTGGGTGAAAATCAAATAACATTATGTTTTGGGCCTGCTGGGGTAGGTAAGTCATATATAGCAATGAAAAGAGCTATTGATTTACTTTGGGACGATGATAACAAATATGAAAAAATAATCATTGTTAGACCAGCAGTTGAAGCTGAAGAAAAACTAGGTTCACTACCAGGTGGGTTAGAAGAAAAATTAGATCCATACATTTATCCCTCATATTATCTTTTAAATAAAATAATAGGTAAAGAAGCTAGAGAGCGAATGAAAGATGAAGGGTATATTGAAGTTGCTGCTTTGGCTTATATGAGAGGATGGAATGTTGATAATACTATTCTTGTTTTTGAAGAAGCTCAAAACGCAACACCAGCACAAATAAAATTACTTTTAACGCGTATTGGTTTCAATTCTAAATTTTTCTTATCCGGAGATTTAGAACAATCAGATAAATTCAAAGATAAAACTAAAACCGGTCTATATGACGCTAAAAAAAGACTAGATGGGGTTAGAGGAATTGGCATATTTGAATTTGGTAATGAAGATATCGTTAGAAACCCAATTATTAGCGAAATTTTAAAGAGATACGAGTAAATAGATATTTACTTTATTAAATTTTAACCCTATCTTTTGAAGTATGAATATATATATTTCAATAGATGGGGTTTTACGTAATTTCGTAAACAGGTTTCACTACCATTATGAAAACGCATACATTGATGTTGATGTTGATGCAAGTGAAGACAAGTTTGATTATAAAGTAGTTGAACCAATTACTAATCTTGATCTTTCTAATCATTTTATATTTCAATCAAAAGAACAAAAAGATTACTTTCAGTATATTGAATATCCAATGGAACTTTATGGGCACTCCCCAGTAAGTTATATCAATGTTTATAATGAGTTCAATAAACTAGTGTATGATCATAAAGATGATAATGTTACGCTTGTTGGTTTGGATGAATTTGGCAAAGCTAGACCAGCCACCTTATTTTTTTTATCACGAAGTGGTTTTATGCCAAACAACATCAAATTTGTATCAAGTAAAGATTTAGATACGGAATGGAGAAACGTCGACATATGGATATCAGATTCAAAAATTATTTTAGATAATAAACCGGATAATAAAGAGTTTATTTTATTTGAAACCCCATATAATCAATTCTTTACTTATGAGAAAAAAATAAATAAATTAAGTGATATCACCATAGGAAATGGTGATATATTAATTAACCCAAAAGAAGAACAAAAATTAATAATAGATGGCGGAATTTTATAATAAAAACTACTACATCGATATCGATGGTATGATCGATAAATGTAGGACAGGAGGTACGCTTCAGGATGAAGACGGAAAAGATGTGATGGAAATAAACGTCTTTAAATACGAACTTTTAAAGATGATGATTGATAGAGTATTAAATGAGATTGATGATATTGATGATGATGATGTGTTATCATCATTAAAGCCAAGTCAAAGTTCAGTATCGTTCAATTTAGCATTTAATACCCTAATCCAATATGGAATAATAAACGAAGAAACATAAAAAAATGAGTGAAAAATTAAAAAACATCGAAAAATTACAAGATGCACTTTCTAGAATAGAATCTAAAGAAAATAAAATTTATTTTTTATGCTATGACACTAGAAATAATGCTAAAGCTTCTGTAAAACATATCTATGATATGGCCCTCTTTTTAAAAGAGGCTGGAATGGACAGCAAAATATTAGTTGAAGACAAAAACTATAGCGGGGTGTCTAGCTGGTTGGGAGATAAATACAATGAGATACCTGTAGTTTCAATCAAAGATGATAAAATTGAAATGTCAATCGACGACGTTTTGGTTATCCCAGAACAATATTCAAATGTGTTGCAACAATTAGCGAATATTAGATGTACTAAAATAATGTTAGTGCAACAAAAAGAATACATGTTTGATTCTCTACCTATCGGCAGCCGTTGGAGTGATTTTGGGATTGAAAAAGTTATTACTACTACAGAAGCAGCTAAAAAATATATTCTAGAATATTTTCCAGAATCACTAGTATTTGTTATACCACCAGTAATTGAAGATTATTTTAGTAAAAGTGAAAAATTACAAAAACCATATATTGGTATTAGTATAAGAGACAGAGTAAAACATAGGAAAATTATATCTGAATTTTATTTAAAATACCCGCAATTAAGGTGGGTTACTTTTAAAGATATGGTACAAATGACAAACGAAGAGTTTGCAAATTCTCTAAAAGAATGTTTTGTTTCTTTATGGCTTGATGATGATAGTACATTTGGTACTTTCCCATTAGAATCCATGAAGTGTAATATCCCCGTAATAGGTAAAATACCTTCTACAGAACCAGATTGGTTGACTGAAAATGGTATATGGACATATGATGAAAGTAAATTAGTAGAATTGCTTGGCACATATTCTTTAGCATGGTTAGAAGGTGTTGGAATTACAGATGAAGTTAAAGAAAAAATGGCAAGTACATTAATACCATATGAAAAAGAAATAACAAAAAACAACACCATAAACGTATTTCAATCCTTTAATAATAAAAGAGTTGAGATAATAACAAAAGCATTAGAAAAATTAAAAGAAGAAGAAGTTGTATGAAAAATATCACAGTAATATTACCGGTTCATAAATTAAACGAAGATTATAAAGAAATGTTATTTTATTCTGTTGAATCTGTAAAACAATTTTATAACGATGTTAAACTACTAATTGTGGCCCCAGCAAATCTTAAGAAGGATTTGTCAGATATAGATCTAGGTCAAAAATTAGAAATAAAATATCATTACCATAATGAAAGCGCCGATTTCTGTAGTCAAATAAACGAAGGAGCTAAAATTTGTGATACAGAATGGTTTTCAATTTTAGAGGTTGATGATGAATATCAAAAGATCTGGTTAACAAGTGTAAATGAATACATGAATGAATACCCAGAAGCACAAGTATTCTTACCAATCGTAAAGGATATTGATGAAACTGGTAAATTTACAAATTTTACAAATGAATCCGTTTGGGCATATGGGTTTTCAGAAACACAAGGGTTTTTAGATAACGAAGTTCTAATGGAATTTCAAAGCTACCAAATAAGTGGCGGGGTTTACAAAACAAAAACATTTTTAGAATTCGGCGGCTTAAAAGAAAATATCAAATTAACATTTGGCTACGAATTGTTATTAAGATTAACCCATAATGGTGTGAAAATTGTTGTTGTCCCAAGAATAGGATACAGACATGTAAACTTAAGAGAAGATTCCCTTTTCTGGAAATACAAAAATGATCAAGAAATAAAACTAGGAGAAAAAGAGGCCAAGTTTTGGATTGATACAGCAAAAAAAGAATTTTTCTTCACCAATAAACGAGAAGTAAATTATAGTGAAGCTTAATGCCAAGAAAACGTACCCAAAAAGTTTATTTTGGGGAGGATCAAGAGAAGGCGGTAGTTAGATACTTAGAAAGTTCAGACGACGCAGAAAGAAACAAGATATTCAATGAATATTTACGAGAGCCCCTAGTAATAATGGTTGAGAGTATCATAAGAAGATACAAACTATACAGAAAAGATTTTGAATTTGAGGACTTGCATACTGATACTATGTCTTTCCTTATAACAAAAATTAACAAATTCGACCATACAAAAAACCATAAAGCATATTCCTATTTTGGAACCATTTGTAAGAATTACTTAATGGGCGCCATTCAAAAGGATACCAAAGATACAAACAGAAGTGTCTCTTATGAAGATATATCCGAAGACATTGAGACACGTATTGATTTTTCATATACTATAGACGACTATCACGTTGATTATTCTGATGTTATAATTGCTTTAACTAATAAATTAGAAGACTTTATTGAAACAGAAGAATTGACCGACAATGAAAAGAAGTTAGGTTATGCTCTGTTAGAAATTTTTACCAATTTTGAGAGAATATTTCAAATAGGTGATGGTAATAAGTTTAATAAAAACCTGATTTTACTGTCTTTAAGAGAAATGACATCACTTTCAACCAAAGAGATACGTGTTTCGTTAAAAAGATATAAAAACCTATATGATGGTATATTAGGCGGATTTTTAGATTAAATCTATTTATTATTTATGAGACCACCGAGAAAAACATTATCATTAGACACCGACTCAGCCTTGGCTCTAATGCAGGAGATTTATAACGATATTGTGGAACAAAAAAATACGGCCACATTGATCATGAAAAAGATGCTTTCTTTTATGAAAGAATCTGAAGATATGTCCGTTATTGGGCCCGTAATTAAAGAACAACAAAAGATTCTTAATGAATGTACAGAAAAGAAAATATCATTAGTTAAAATCCAAAATACCCTAATCCAAAAGGGTGCCGGCTCCGACGGTAAGTTTGCACCAGGTAAAATGACTTTAACCGATGAAGATAGAGAGCTTCTAGAAAAATTAATGGACGATGATAAAGATAAAAATAGAGGTGAAAAATTTGAAATATAATGTACGATTTAAAAGAAAAAGAAAGTCAAATTAAATCAAAGTTTAATGCGATTCAATCAGCAGCAGACTTAAAAAAAAACGTTGATAGTAGTTTAAAAAAATTTGATGACAGTATCGAAAACCTACAAGGTCAAATCGGTAGTACACTGGAGGGGTTTACCTCAAAAGCTAAACAAAAATTACCAAATACAGACAATGTATTTGAAAAAATCTCAAGTAGTTTAGAACAAATTTTACCCAAAAAAAGTGGGGAAAGTTTATTAAGAACAACAACAAGAGAGTCAATTAAAAAAACATCAGTTTTAATTAAACCTATTTTTTTAGACAATCTTAGAAAGTTGTTTTTTGCAAATGACAACGATTTTGGTTGTGGAACACAAACATTAATGCCATATAGTGGGCTCACTATATCCCCCAAAGAATTTGATCCATTAGATATTTTACAAACAAGCCCTTTTGATAATTTAGGTAAAATTGCTTATGAAGGACAACAATCACCAAGTAAAATAAAAATGAATAGAGTTTTTTATGACACATTTTCTACAAGCCCATACAATTTTATTGCTGAAGACGAAACACAACTATTTCAAATGAATTGGAATGCGGGAATACAAAAATATCAAATATCTGGAATAGATACCAATATTTTAACGGTCGATCAATTTATTACAAAATATTACGAGTCAATAGAATTCCCTAGATTGACAGATGTTATAAAAAATACTTTTGCAGTTATGTTTCCAATTGGGGATATATTGTCTGTAAGTCAAAACAATAAAAGCAATCCAGCATTTGACAGCACCTTAGGCAAACTAATAAAGAGTATTGATAAAATAATGGGGTTTTGTGATGATAATAATGTTGAATTGAAACAAAATCCAGTTAATCAATTTTCTGAACGAGAATCTGAATTTACATTTTTTGATTTTGATGATATTGAAGGAATAGATTTAGATGATGAAAATAGAAGGCTTAACAAAGTATTAAGATTTACCGACTGTAACAATTTTGAAATTCCAATGAATCAAAAAATTGTTGAGGATTTTGCTTTTTATGCGTCGACTAAGAATGAAGTTGAAGTTTATAAAGCATTTGATGATGCTTTAGCAAAAACAGCAAAAGACGCTGCGAGTAAAAACATATCAATACCATTTCCAAATTTTTCATTAAATCTTAATAAGTTATCATTAAAAGGTATGTTAAGATCTTTACTAGCTGTTGTAATTTCACCAAAATTCATATTTCCAATTGTTCTTTTGTGGAAAATGTTCAAAGAAGCATCGGTCAATGCTTTTGTACAAGTAAAAACATTATTAAAAAATATTTCAAAATTCTTACAAAATACCCTAAGAGACATTTTTAATAAATTCTTAGAAATATTTTGGAAATTAATGAAACCAATATTGGCCCTTGTTATTAAAGACTTGATTAAAAGAATTATGAAAAATTCTAAATCAAAAATGAAAAGAATATTGCTCGCTCTTATTGATATACTAGCCATGGCAATACCATTTATTGGTATTAAAAGTTGTGAAGATTTTTATAATGCAATATTACAAGTCTTAAACTATATAAGGGTAGGTGTAAGTCAAAAAATAAACGGCCTATTACTACAGCTAAGTAAAAGATTGCCAGGGTATAGCGAAGATAGGGCAGCAATGAATGCAGCAGAATTTTTAGAAGCTAACGGAATACCAACAGGGGATCTATTTGGCCAAGAAAATAATGTTATGAAATTTGTTTCATCAATATTAAAGGGGCATCAAAAAGAAATGGATGAAAACTCATTTGTACAAGTTAGTTTAGACTATGCACAAATACCTGTTGCTCCTCTTGGAGGTGTGGCTGTCGTTCCGCCAGGATTATTAAAAGCGCACGGTAAATTAACATAATATGGATAAACAAAAATTTATAGAAATTGCAAACGATTCAGAAAACAGAAGTAACAAGGACCTTGTTGAGGCAAGAGATTTTTTTATTTCTGAATTTGATGAGTTAAAAACATTAATTATAGATTTAACTAGAAAACTAGAAGGTGTTGAAATATTATATAATAAAATTAATGGCGAATTAAATAAAAGATATAAATGAAAATAATTGATATTGGTATATGCATTGATAACAAAGACCCTAGAGGTTTTGGTAGAATTAGAGCTAGAAACACTGAAGAACAAGATAGTGTGAGAGCCAATGCTATTCCTGTTTGGGAACAATGGTCAAAGGATGACCCATTTGTTTATTCACCATTTTTACCAAATCATATTAATATTATACCTCAGGTAGAGCAAGCGGTAAAGATCATAAGATATGATGATACTAAAGCCATGCAAAACCAAGAATATATCCCTGGCCCATACACAACCCCACACAATTTTACATATCAAAATGAATTATCTCAACTAACAGAAACATCGCTGGGTCAAAGAGGTGAAAAAACCCCAGCAATAAAATCATTTACTGGTGATAAAAGAGTGTTTGATGATGGGTTTTTAAGACCCGAATCTGTTGGTAGTTTACCAAAAATAGAAGACGTAGGTATTAGTGGCAATTATGGTTCTGACATTATTTTAACAGAACATGGTGTACAATTAAGGGCTGGTAAATTAATTGATAAATCAGGAGCAACAAAAAAACAAAGGGAAGATTTAGAACTCTACCCAATGTATTCCAAAAAACACTCTAAATTATCTTTAAAAAAATTTCCAACAACAGTTAAACTTGACAGAAAAGTTATTGAAGAATCGATAATTCCTAGTGTGGAGATTAAACATGTTTTTGAATATGATTTGGATAGTCTTACTGCACCAACCTTGGTAACATATTCATTGTATAGAATTGAAAGATCAGAAGGGGATAGGTATAAGTCTGATGTTTTTACTATTAACACAGAATTAAATAGCGAGACATCCAAGCTAATATATAGTGAAACAATAACATTGACTTCCGCTACAACATCTGAAAAACTACAAGAAGCGTATATTCAAATTAGAGATTTTATCTCTAAATTAGATAGAGAGAAAATGAATGCTACCGTATCGTCACTAAACGATGAGTATGCTCATCCTTTATATTTTAGACCTAAAACTAATTTAAGAATACAACCAAATTCTAAGTCTTTTTTAGAAAACATAACATATCTTGATAAAACAAATGGTTTTGGTTTTTTATATAGTCAAAACTCCTCTGATATTCAACCAGAAGTAAAAAAAGTCGAAGTCCCATACTTAAAAAAAATTAGTGAAACAGACCAAAGCTTTGCTGCAATCACAGCCGATCAAATCATGTACCTATCAACAAGTTCAGCTGGTACAGATGGAAAACAAGTTGATTTTGGGGCACTAAACAAATATGAATATACCCAGGAAGATTATGTTATGAGAATATTACCAAACACATTTTCAACCGTAAGGGGAGAAAAACTAATAGAAATATTAGATTTAATGACCCTAATATTATTAAACCACGTACATGGTATTGTAACCCCACCAAAGTACTTCCAATCCACAATGGACGAATTAAAGAGATTAATATCTCGAGCAAAACAAGATATGGTAAATGCCTCGATAAGAATAAACTAATATGATATTTATTAAATAAAAAGATGTCATATTTCCGTTCATATTTCGAGAAAAACAACACCATATTAAAGGATTCACAGGTTAATACAGCTAAAAATCCTAATACCGAGCTCATATATGGTTCGACCTTCTCAAAATTTCTTTTTAAAATTAATTTTAATAACTTAAAGGGAAAAGTAGATTCTGGTGAATTCGTTGTTACTAGCGAAACAAAACACACACTACATTTAACAAATACCATTTTTGGTGATGAAACCTTACTTAGACAAAAAAACGGTAGGGGTAGGGATAGGACATCATCTTTTGATCTAATATTATTTAAAATAAATGAGTTTTGGGACGAAGGTGTGGGGTTTGATTATGAAGATCAAGTTTTTGACTTTGCAGATGGTAACAACGTGTTTGATGAAAGACCCTCAAACTGGTTTAATAGAACAACATTGAATAGCTGGGCTAGTCAGGGTGTTTACACAAATAACCCAACAATAGTTGAAACAATACATTTTGATAACGGTAACGAAGACATTAATGTCGATATTACAGATTATGTAAACGGTGTAATAGTATCCGGAAATACCGATCATGGTTTAGGGTTGGCATTTGCTGTTTTATATCAAGATATAGATGCTGAGGTAGACCAATCTGTCGCTTTTTTTACTAGATATACTCAAACATTTTTTGAACCATACGTTGAGAGTTTTTTTAATGATACTATTGATGATAATAGACAAAATTTCATAGAAAAAACCACTCAAAATTTATATCTATACGTCACAAAAGGAACAAACTTTTATGATTTAGATTTCTTACCTACCGTTGATATTACCGATGCCAATGGTAATGTTATTACTGGTTTAGGTAACCTAACAACAACCAAAGTAAAAAGAGGGGTGTATAAGGTAACATTTGGTTTAGACGGTGTTTTATGTGATGGAAAAAGATTTTATTATGATAAATGGAAAGGACTAAGTTTAGATGGTGTTTCTATAAACAATGTATCACAAAAATTTGTTCCAAGACCTTATTCATCAAAGTTCTCTGTTGGGGAAAACGAAACAGATGTCCAAAGATATTCTGTTCAGTTTTTTGGTATTAGATTAAATGAAAAAATAAAGAGAGCTGAAATAAGGAAGATTGTAACAACTTTTAGATCTATTGATGTTCCTAAAAATGTTTTATTTGACGAAGTTTATTATAGGGTCTACATCAAAGAAGGTAAAACAAATGTAAACGTATTTGACTGGACTCTAATGGACAAAACAAATGAAAATTCATTTATGTTAGATACTTCATATTTAATCCCTAGAGAATATTATCTAGAAATTAAAGGTAAAATGCATAATGAGTTTATTTATTATAACGACGTAATAAAGTTTGAGATTGTCTCAGAAAAATAAAACTATTTATATATTATGGACATTAAAAATATTGTAAAAAAGCATCTATTAGAAGCATTAGAAGAAGGTGGAGAAAAACCAGAGAATTATATGTTCTTTGGTAATATACAGCAAATGGCTAGACAATGTGAGCTTTTAATGAAAGAAGATCACAATCGTATTGATTCTATTTTAAAAGAACACGATTGGGCTCAAGATCATATCGCAGAAGCAAAAAGTTTATTAGACCAAGTTTTCGACTTCCTAATGAACGAAACCACTCGCTCTGAAGAATCACTAAATGAAGTTGAAGAAGAAATCGACGAAAGTAAAAATTGTCCAACTAATCCAGCAAAATGGGCGGCGTCAAAAGCAGCTGCTAAAGCAAAATTTGATGTATATCCTTCAGCATATGCAAATGGTTGGGCCGCAAAAAATTATAAAGCAAAAGGCGGTGGATGGAGAAAATGCAAAAAATAATGCTATGAAAATACTGGTAAACGAAGAAGATTTAAAATATATTGAAGAATCAATCATGAATGGTGAGATTCTTAAAGAAGATCTTAGAAGATGGTTTAAAGAAAAATGGGTTGATGTATCTAGAAAGGTTGATGGAAAGCACCCACCATGTGGAAGAAAAGACGCAAACGGAAAAGCATACCCAAAATGTAGACCATCTAAAAAAGTTTCAAAAGAAACCCCAAAAGTCGCATCCTCTTATGATAAAAAAGAGAAAAAAGCGATGACTGCACAAAAAAGACGTGCAGAAAAGAAAGAACCAAAGTCTGGAAAGGGTAATAAACCAACTTTTGCACGTTTTGACGAAAGTATTAATAAAGACCAAATTGTAAATCTAGTTTTAAACACACTAAATGAGGTTAAAATTGACAATAGAGGCCCAAAAATGGCTATAAATGAGTCAAAAAACATGATTTCAGAGTCTATATCATATCACATAAACAATAATTTACCAATTACCGAAAATGTTTATAGAATTTACTCAGAGGAATTCTTTAAACTTTATACTGAAGCCAAAAATCTAATGAAAAATGGTGTTGTAGAGTTTTTTGGTGACGATTTAGACCTATTACATACCAATATTGGAGAAATCGGGATATATGAGGGGGCTGAAGTTTATTTAGACATACCATTTGTTGATGGAGAAGAGGAATACCTGGTTGAAGCTAAACATAGAGGTAGAAATGTTAAATTAAATAAACCATTTAGAACATCGGGCGGTCCTAAAAAATTTGCAGTTTACGTAAAAACGCCTGGCGGGAACATAAAAAAGGTAACTTTTGGTGATCCTAATTTAAGAGTTAGAAGTTCTAACAAAAAAGCAGCTAAATCTTTTAGAGCTAGACACAAATGTGCTCAGAAAAAAGACAGAACAACCGCCGGTTACTGGAGCTGCAATATATCTAGATATAGAAAAGCGTTAGGTATCAAATCTAAAAATCCCTGGTAATGAAAAATAACGGCGATTCCTTGCCTTTTGACGAAAAATTAAAGGGAATATACAATTACAGAAAATTTAGCTCAGAATTGGACGAAAATGAGCTTAAATGGCATTTTGATGAACAAGATCGTATAGTTGTTTGCGAACATGAAACCGATTGGTGTATTCAGATGGACAATAGGCTACCCATTAAGATCCAAAAAAACGTCGAGTATTTTATACCAGAAGGTGAATATCATAGGATTATAAAAGGTACTGGTGATTTAACTGTTAGAGTCCTTAAATTAAACGCATTTTAGACCAATACCATATTCTATTATCAGAATATCTCCCCAGGCTCTTAGCCTCTTTTTTTTCAATTAATTTACCAATTTGTAAGATATCTGTTTGATTTCTAATGTCTATACCAATATTAAACCCCCCATCAGACTTCTCATAAGTGGTTTCTCTCATTGGTTCTACATACTTACCCTCATCATAAAGTTTAAGCATTTTAACCATCTCATCCTTTTTCATTTTACATTCTATACCCCTCTGGTATATCATTTTTTCAAGAACGTCTGTTCGGAGCTTGCTGTAATCCGTTTCACTCATAAATGCAAAAATAAAGAATATTTTGGAATATTCCAAAAATAAAAAACCCCCCGAATTCGGAGGGTCTTTTATTATAGACAATTAAGATTATCTTAAAGTATCCAAGCTGAATGTGTTCAAACCACTTACGTTGATCACACCGAAGTAACGGTTGTTAACCATTTTCTTCGCGTATCTTGTCATGATACCTTTGATAGGTGTCATGTTAAATGGATTATACATAGTTGGGGTTAATTGTAGAGGCACATATGGTGCATAAATATAACCAGCATCCAACAATGATTTACCTTTGTGACCGATCACAATCTTACCTGCTGGTAAATATGGATCACGGTATACTTGGTAACGACCAGCTAATGAACCGATTTTTTCAATACCCATGTTGTATTGATCTTGCTCAGGAGCGGCATTTGATACGTGGAAATATTCTAAATCGTCGAATACTGCAGAAACTTCTGAAGATACTACGATCCAGTTAGCGCCACCTCTCAATGTTGTTTTATGGATTTGAGCAGAAATTTGGTTGATTTTAGTAACCAAAGTTTGGTTCCAGTCTTTCTGAGTGTAACCCATAAATGGTGTTCCACCAGTTGCACCGTACTTCCACTCATTGTAATCCCACTTAGCTGTCCAAGCAGCACCTTTTCTAAGGTCACGTAAAATTTCACGGTCAACCTCAGCAGCGATTTGCTCAGATAATAAAGCTGTTAATTCAGCTTCAGCATCGATGTTATGGAACGCAGA
>JACCDH010544578.1_pt1 | contig 31967 bp, 27 predicted proteins | sample 7442481 | NCBI WGS metagenome assembly JACCDH01 (sample SAMN15323433, study PRJNA562643) | freshwater metagenome | isolation source: river surface water | place: USA:Blue River Watershed | collected 2017-08-15
CGACCACGCGTTCTTTCGAAAAAACCTACACTACATTCGATCAAGTTTCAGAACGAGTGGCTACTTTTACAGCCCATTGCGCCGAAAAAATACGAAAACAACAAAGTCAGTGTAACTTAGTTATGGTGTTTGTCAAAACCAACGGATTTAATCCTGATGCACCACAATATTCCCGAAGTATTGTCATTAAAACAGATTACCCAACCGATTCCACTATCGATCTCAACCGCTATGCGCAAATAGGATTAAAAGCCATTTTTAAAGAAGAATATCAGTACAAAAAAGCAGGCGTAATTTGTATGGGATTAACCCCAAATGCAACGGTGCAATTGTCCTTGTTTACCACTGCCAATCCAAAACACCAACCCTTAATGCGCGTGGTAGACCGACTCAATCATTCCATAGGAAAAACCGTAGTACGTTTTGCAACCCAATCTATTGGTAGACAATGGAAAATGAAACAAGAAAAACTATCCCAACGCTATACTACCAATATCAAAGAAGTAGTCGAAATTGAATTGTAAAACTAACTTATTAGGTTTATTTCAAAAACAAAAAAACCTACTGTTTCCAGTAGGTTTATAATGTGAGCGCTATAGATTTAAAATCGAATCAAGTGATTGACTTTCTGAAGGTTATCGGTTCAATATAAAACAACAAATGACCTTAAAAATGAATTTAAGGTCATTGGTTCAACTTGTATTCGGGGCCTATATAGTTTAAACTTCTATAAATCATTGAACATATTTAACTACTATTCGTAATTTTTGATGGTTTCTAACAATGCCTTTTTAAACTCATAAATTTCATCCAAAGAAGAAATTAATTTTTTATCTCCTTTGTCTTTACCTTGATGAAACAACTCTATATATTTATTCGAAGAGTTAAAATGTAAACGACAAATTGGTTTTCTATTGTTGTCATCCAACAAGATTCCAAAATAGGATTGAGTATCTCTAAAAGAAATTCTTGTTGCGGGTATAACTTCTCTCAAAATTGCTTTAACAATTTGAGAACCTTCTATTTCTTCATCTGTTGTTATAAATTTTGAAATTTCAGATTTTTCGTGAATGGGTTGGAATTGTTCGCTATTTTTGGAAGGTATATTTTCGCTAATGTTTAAAGCATTTTTCAACCTAAAATTTATTGTTTCGTTTATAGAATTTGAAAATGCTTTTCTGGTGTACTCTTTAAAAGTAATTAATCTAGAAGCAGTCATTGGTTTCTCAAAAAAGCGATTTACTAAAAGTTTAACCATTTCATCTGAAGGTTCTTTAAGCTCTTTTTCAAATTCATTTCTTATTGCTTTAATATATTTCAGCGCCTCGGCAGAATCTAAAATTTCTTCCAAATTATAACCATTTTTGGAGAATTTCTCAAGTATTTTTAGACTAAAATCCTTTAAATTAGATAAATCTAAGGTAAAAAATGGTTTTTCATCCATAATATTAGGGTTTTCCAAATCGGCATAAAAATTATATTGATGTCCATTAGTCAATACACCAAACCTAGATTTTGAAACATGATAATATCTATGAAGCTGAGAGTTATGAGCGTCAACTTTCTCTTTCCAATGCTTACATTCAATAATTAAAATTGGTTCGTTATCTCGCATAATAACGTAATCAATTTTCTCTCCTTTTTTTGTTCCAATGTCACAAATAAATTCTGGAATAACTTCAATTGGATTGAAAATATCATACCCTAATATTTGAATAAAGGGCATTACGAAAGCATTTTTAGTAGCTTCTTCGGTATTAATTTGATCCTTTAATGAGTCTACTCTTTGATGTAATTGCTCTAATTTTAATTTTAAGTCTGCTTCCATAAAATATTTTATTTAATGTTTGTTATTTATTAATTTATACGAGGTATAAAACTGAATAAAAAAGAGATTTATATTAAGAGAGAATATATAACAGTCATTTAAAAAAATCTCCAAAGGGTGCAATGACAAGTAACACAGTAAATGCTGTGTCTACAATTACTGAAAACCGCTACACCCTGGAGAATAAACAACTAACGGCAAATACCACAAGTGCCACCATTTTTAGCACAATGCTTACAATATTTGCAGTTTTTACATAACTTACAATTGGCTGATCCAGTACATTTCCCACCTGAATAATAGCTGCTAAACCCCATGGTGACACTACAAACTAGCAAAACTAAAATCACTACTTTTCTCATAGATAATTCAAAATACTGTTGAACTCGCAATTTCAGGTAAATTAAAACAGCTCTAATACGGTTTTTAGGGAAATTTTTTATGGTTTTTGCGAGAAAAAAAATAGTTATATAGAGTCAAAAACAATTAAAGTTCGTCTAATCAATGGAAAATAATCAGTCGCGCAACTCCCTTTTTATTGCAATATGTTTGTTTGGGTGACCCATTTGCGAAAAATGATGTCGAAACCAAATAAACAGCCTAAACCATCAATCGACATTCAATCGTAGTCCCCTGCCTTATGGTACTTTGGATATTCAATTCAGCCTTGACCAATCGAGCTCTTTCACGCATGTTTTTGAGTCCTATTCCAGTAGAAGTTTGAACCAAATCAAATCCTTTCCCTGTATCTCTAATCCTCAAAAGTAATGTACTAGCATTAGGCTGGGAAATCGTAATATGACATTCAGTAGCAGAAGCATATTTAGTAACATTAGTCAATGCCTCTTGTACAATTCTATAAATAGTAATTTTAACCAAACCTGATATCGACTCCCAGTCAATTTCAGGAGTGCTTTCGAAATGCAAACTAGTAGAAGTTGTAGTACTAACTTGTTGTATACATTGAGCTAAAAGCAAAGCGAAATCAAAATGAGAAGCTACATTATCAGTATGCAAATCGTGCGAGATAGCTCTAATGTCGTGTTCTATAGCTTGAAGACTATTTATTTGTTCTAGTCTCTTTTCTTCAGCCTCTATATTTTTTATGGAGTTGAGCATACCTAATTGTAGTCGAGTGCCATAAAGACTATTCATTACATTATCGTGCAACTCTCTAGAAATTCGATTCTGCTCCTCCTTTTTAGCCTCATTGAGTGCAATTTGAGAAGATTGCATCAATTCGAAAAACTCCAACTCTGCCTTCTGTAACTTTTTTCTATAAGCAATCTCTTTACGCTGACTTACTACATAACGAATTCCTAAAGTAACCACTAAAACAAATACTCCAAAAATCAAATACAAATTCCTGCTAATTAATTCTTTATTCGCATCCTCTACAATAGCCGTTTCATATTCAATTCGAGCGTACTTATTTCTGTTCTTGCGTTGTACTTTAGTAAGGCTATCACTTACAGCAATATACCTTTTATCATAAGAAGATGTATTCGTTTTATCTATTTTAGAAAGAAGCTGCAAATTAACTTTGACATCATCAGTAGATTTCAATTTTTCAGCTAATTGAAGAGATTCCTTTAAATAGCGTGTCGATTGAATGGTGTCTTTAATATCAAAATAATACTTGCCTAAATTATGTAACTTATAAACGATACTTGATTCAACTCCGCTTTTTCTAGATAGAAATAAAGCCTCCTTCATCAAAGCTTCACCTTCTATTAAATTACCTAATTTGGTTTTAACATATCCTAAATTACCAATTACAGTTGCATAGTCTTTGGACCATTTTTCTTTTAAGTCCTTCGTTAAAATTGATTCTAATTCTTTTTCTGCTTTAGTAAACTGAAATTGCTTTTCATTAACACTAGCAATATTTACGGACAAAGAAATTTTATAATTGTTATTTATATCAAAATCATTTTCATCTTTTTCTAGTCCATTTAATACTTCCTGAGCAAGTAAATAATATTTTAATGCATAATTATATTCTTCCAATTTTTCAAAATCAGAAGCAATTAAATTATAACAAGTAAATAGTAGTTCATCATTATCAATATTCTTCAAAAACTGTAATGCTTTAAAAACTTGTATTTCACTTTCTTGATAATTTCCATCATAAAATAATAAATAGGCTTTATTAAATAACATCCTTCCAATTCTTTCTTTATTGCCTAATAAACGATATAATTTTTCAGATTTTTGATAATAAAAATAAGCACTATCCTTTTGTGTAAGTTCATAACAATCTCCAATATAATACAAAGACTTAGCAATTGACATAGTGTCTTTAACCTCAGATGATAATTGAAATACTTTATTGCTAAGGTTAAGCGATTTTTGAAGTCGATTTAAATAATAATACTCTCCTGCTAAATGAAATAAAAGACGACGGGTTAAAGAATCGTTCGAAAGCGACTTTGATATTAGTTCCAAAGAATCCAAATATTCTTCTTTTTGCTCAGAATTGAATTGGTTATATTTTTGAGAATGAATAAATAAAAAATCAGATGTGTTATTTTTGGAACAAGAAATAGCAACAAATAAAATCAGAAATAATAAAAAAAGCACTAATTTCTTCAAAATATTTTTGTTCAAAAATAATAAAAAAAGACCATGTAAACATGGTCTTGAATTTTGTAATTACCCCTTTGTTTTAGGTATAATTAATTCTCCCGCAACCTCCGAACTAACATTCATCGGCTTGACCACCGTCTTTTCTAGACTAGCCGCTGGGTCTCCAGGTAAGGCATCTGCCGTACACGATTGTAAAACAATACTAAAAACAAATAACACTACTAATTTTGATACAGTTGGGGTTTTCATAATAAATCATTTAAGGATTAGAAATACTATCCTAGCCAGGCCTTCTGAGCACAGCGATTCAATTGATTATTCTGAAAAGAAGGGCGGTCTTTCTCAGAGCCGTTTTAGCATCCTTACCCTAGGCTAAAAACAACAACTAAAGCTTTAATTTCATTGATTGGATAAGCCAAATGTAGTATGGAGAAATAAGTAATCCTGGGAAATAAAGTCCTGATTAGCAAGTGGTAAAGTAGCTGTAGCAAGTAGACAGCTATTCTGAGTAAGTTGCAAAACCTTAGCTAAGAAATTCGTATAATTATTGTAGTTATATTGTCTTTGTATGTTCTTGAAAATGGTAAAGCAATCTCATTGTTCAAAAGATAACACTGACTCTTACCTAAATTGATACGACTTACATGGTCTACATTAATAACATAACCGTGGTGAATCCTAAAGAAATAAAACGGTAATAGTTTCTCGAAATGTTTTAAAGTTTTGAAAGCGGTAATCACCTTTCCAGATTGCAAATGGAAATCAGTAGTATTGTTGTCTGCTTTTAAATACACAATGTCTTGTGCTTTTATAAAGTGGTAATCTCCATTTGACTTAATCGAAATTTTATCAGCATACAAGGATGTATGTGTCTTTTGGTAACGTAGCAAACACTTGCGCAATTCATTTGCATCAATTGGATGCAACAAATACCCAGAAACTCCGCGTTGGTAGGCGTCAAATGCCTGGTCTTTGGAATTACTTAGTACAATAATGGTAGGCAATACATCTAAAAATTCATGCAATTCACTTAACAAAGAAAGTCGGATAGTGTCATCAGATGAGTTAGAAACATCACTGATATTAATAAATACAACATCGGGCTTTAATTCCAATATTTTATTGATGCCTTCGGTTCGAGTAGCACAGACTGCTACACACAAAAAAGCATCATGAATTTTTATCATTTCTAATGTAGGTTCAATGATTTGAGACCCATCTATAAGCACATAAGAAAATTGCATTTTTGTTTGCAATTTAAAACCTACTCAAAATCAAATTTTACGGGAAACCGTAATATTTTAGGTAAATTTTGATTAGGTTTGATTGATTTTAGTCATTAAATAATTCCAAGATGAATATTCTTATTGTAGACGACCATCCATTGATTGTAGATAGTTATGTAACACTATTATCTGCAATCGAATCCAACGAGAATACCAATTTTCACTTAGCCTACAATTGTAAACAAGCTTATGAAAAAATAAATGTTTTAAAGGCAAGTGATACACCATTAGATATTGCTTTTATTGATGTAAACCTGCCACCCTATGAGGAGATGAATTTACGCTCTGGTGATGAAATTGGAAGTTTAGTGAAACAACGTTTTCCTAAATGTAGTCTTGTAATAATCTCTATGCATTGTGATCCAGTTTGGGTAAATCGAATTGCAAAAACACTCAATCCATTGGGATTCGTTTCAAAAAATGACATTAACTACAAAAGTTTTCCCTCTATCATGGAAGCTATTACTAACAAAGAAACTTATTATACAGCTTCAATTCTAGAAGCGCAAAGAGAGTTTATGATTAAGAATATCCATTGGGATGAACATGATAGTAAAATAATTCAACTTATTGCCGACGGGGTCAAAACCAAAGACCTTCCTAAATACATCCCACTTTGTTTAAGTGCGATAGAAAAGCGAAAAGCCAACCTCAAAAAGCAACTCATTTTTAAAGGAGGCACAGATGCTGAGCTGATAGAAAATGTTAATAATTTAGGATTGTTTAGCAGTCTAGTAAGTTTGAGTAATTAATTACTCCCCTACTTCTGCTTTAATCTCTCCAAAGAGTAAATTGTTCAACTGAATACATAGAACCAAGTTAGGATGTGTGCAGTTTTCTATGTTATTTATTAATTGAAGGCCTTTCTCCTAATTAAATCAGTATAAGATTTCGGGTAATTAAACTTTTACTCAAAACTGTTTTACGAAAATTCAATGCATGTCAATTTGAATTATGGGTTGATATTAGGATTACAAATGATATACTTCTTTATGGCTAATCCATTGAAAATGAAAAGTCATTTTAACCTAAAAGTTATAAATTACAAAACCGTAAAACTTAGCTTGAAAAACCGTAAATTTTTTATTATAAATAAACGATTTTTGTAAGTAATGAACAAATATTGCGTCAAATTGAAAATATTTATACGCGTGTGTTTTTAATTGACAAATAATAAAACAGTTACGACTTAAATTATGTAATATATTGAAATACGCATGTTTTTAATTAAAGATTAGCGCAACGCTTATTTTGGGGTGTTATGCCTCATTATAAAAAAAGACCGTAAACAAATCAAATGTCCGACAAATTGAATGAAAATATAATAACTGAACTCTTAAAAGTGAAAGATGACGGAAACCTTTATCACAGAGAAAGTCAGTATTTAGAATTTAAAGAGTCGTTTAATTTAGCAGGGCTTGCAGATTATTATCGTGACTTTTCAGCATTTGCTAATAACAAAGGTGGCTATTTAATTTTCGGTGTAAAAGACAGACCAAAAAGAGAGTTAGTCGGACTTTCTGCAAAAGCTACTGAACAATTTGACAAGTTAGACCCCGAACTAGTATCAGGACATTTACTTGAACTTTTCTCTTCAAACATAAATTGGGAGCACGAAATTTATGAATTAGATAATATGAATTTTGGTGTTTTTTACATTTATGAATCAAACTTAAAACCAATAATTTCAAAAAGAGACGAAGGTAAAGATCAAGTCTTAAAAAACGGTGAAATTTATTATCGGTATGGCGGTAGAACTCAAAAAATTCAATTCGCAGAATTGGAAACTATAATCAATAAACGAATTGACCAAAACAATAATCAATGGCTTGACCTTGTTCAAAAAATTGGAAAATCAGGACCGCAAAATGCAGCTATCCTTGACTCTGAAAAGGGGATAATTGAAAAAGGCGACTCTCAAATATTGGTAATTGACGAAGAACTTTTAAGTGGTTTTCAACTAATAAGAGAAGGAGAATTTTCAGAAACTAAAGGAGCGAAAACGCTTAAATTAGTAGGTAACATAACACCAATAAACCAAGTTGAAGTAATTAAGAAAGTTAAAGAAGATAAGCTAAAAGATTATCCTTTATCAGCAACGGATTTGGTAAATGAGATTAAAAGAAAAGAGCCAAAAATCAATCAAAATAGAATTTGGGAAATTTTAAAGGAAAATAATTTAAAGGAGAATAGAGACTATTCTGATTACTCATTTAGGAATCAGAAACAAAGACTTAACTATGAAAATAATAACATCTTAGCATCAGGAACTCCATCAATTTATAAACTAACAACCGTTGACTTCATCCTTAACATTTTTAAAAATGAAACCAAGTAAAATAAATAAATATGAGTAGACCAATAATAGAAAACTTGCGAACTTGGCCACGCAATTTAAGTACTGGCTTAGGTGGTGGACTTTCAACCGCACTTAATGGCGGTATGTCAACCTCACTTTATGGGGGTGCATCAACTTCACTTTATGGGGGTATGTCGACTTCATTATATGGTGGAATGTCAACTGCATTGTATGGCGGGCTTTCAACCGCTCTTTATGGGGGACTTTCAACAGCTTTATATGGTGGTCTTTCAACCGCACTTTATGGTGGACTTTCAACTGCATTATATGGTGGATTATCGTCTGCAATTGGAGGCGGAATGTCATCTTCTTCTACAAACGTTTATAGAAGCAATATTCCACCTTGGCCCGTATTTCTGAGAGAACTTGAAAGTAGAGGCTATAACTCTCAAGCAAGATTAATTCGACAACATTTGCCCGAATTTCTTTGGCCTGAAAACTTTTTTTAGTAGATTTTACAGAGTGTAATTTATTCAAGTTACAGGACAAAAATGACTGAAAATAAACAATGAAGTCATAACAGCAGTTAGGTAAAAGTGGCGGCTCATTGCTCCGCAGACACATCTATGTTTAATCAAACATTGGTTCATTTGTGCTATAAATCCGCCACCTTACCAAGCAGCAAAATGTTGTAAATCATTTAAAGACAAAATATGAGTAAAATAATTAAAAAGTTTTGGGATTTAGACGAGAATCAATTTAATAGAAAGATTGAATCTCAACCCGAATTTTATTCAGCTCTTAAAAGTTCTGATGACTTCTAAGATTTTGTTTACTGGCCAAAAGACTTAATACCTGAGGAAAAGCAAGGATATAAAATTGAAAATAAAACTTTCACTAATTGTAGTTTTGCTTTTACAAATATTGAAAATTTAACTTTTCTAAATTGCAAATTTTCTAATTGTAAATTCAATCACGCTACAATTAAATACTGTTGGTTTCACGATTGTAGTTTTCAATATGTGAATATGTTCAAAGTTACAGTTAAAAATACTTATATCGAGCCGAATTCATTCAGGAATATAATACCACACGTTAGGGACTTTATTGGTAGTATAAATACCGCAAATATGTGTGTCACTTTTTTTCAAGAGTTACTTGATAATTCAAAATACGAAGGACAGCCAGAACACTCGAAACAAGCAGACTATCATTTTAGAAAATGGAAATGCCTTAATTATATTCAAAAAAGGTTTAAGCCTGAGAAAGATAGTAGAAGAGTTAAGAGTTGTAAAGAGAAATTATAGAGAAGGGATTCTTGACGAACTACCTACATTAGACTTCATTGAAAAGGTTATACCAATTGCCATAGCTATCGTAAAAATAAAAACTGTAAAAATCATTGATTTTCTGACTTTTCAGAATATAGTAACACAAGATATAATTCGAAAAAAATTCAATCCTTATCAAAGATTAAGGTTGGTAGAAGGATATTACTGTTCTCAAGAAATTAACATTTCTGAACTAAAAAAAATAATTAGTAATCCGCAATTTTATGCTTCTAAAATGAAAGACAATGATTTTACTATGAGTCTAATTTCAGAAATTAAAAAACGACACTTAATAGCGGGTATCCAAAAAAGCGAGTTTAGTGCTTTAAATATTTTGTGATTCAAATCAAGCTCAATTCTGATAGACATTTTTTTGCGCTAAAATATACCTTATAGCAAGATCAAAAACGTTTGTAGATATGATAACCTAATTATAAATAAAATGGAAAATACAATAATTTTAGCAATTGCGAGTCCTATATTAATTACTGTTGGAGGCATCATAACTTGGTTAATTAAATCAAAAAAAGAAGATTTTTTATTATCAGAGGAGAAATCACGTGATTTTAAAATTAAAACATATGAAGAATTATTAGAGCCCTTTATTACTGTCTTTACTTTTGCATTACCTGAGAAAGAAAAACAAATTGGAATTAACAAATTAAAATCATTAGAATATAGAAAAGCAGGTTTTAATTTAATGACTTTTGGATCAGATGATGTTGTAAAATCTTATAATAAAATTATGCAAGCTTTTTATACTATAGAAGCAAAAGATTTAGATTCTGAAGAATACGCTATAATAATGCTTAGTTTGATTTCTGACCTACTGCTAAACATAAGGAAAGATTTGTACACAAAAACGACAAAGTTAAATAGAAGCGAAATGTTAGAGCCTATGATAAATGACATAAAGAAGTATGAAGAAATTATAAACAATAGGAAATTATAACTATCACTAACGGCAGCTTTCTCAATAGATGGGAATTCTTGGTTGGATACTTGGTTTTAACGAAGAACTTTTTACTTTAGTAAACAAAACTCAATTCGCAAAACCGCCAAATCTAAAGGCCAAAAAGCAATTGCTGGCAATTTTGAAAACCAGCAAAACCCTATCAGCAACTCTTAACAATTGTTTATAAAAATGAACGGACTTCAAGAAATGACTTTTATAAGTGAAATTCGACTGCAATCAAAAATTGCTCAGCTTTCAGCTGAACGGTTACAAACTTCAAATGAAAATTTAAACAAAGATGAAGTTTGGAGTTCTATTCAATCGATTCTGGTTTCAACTGGAAATATTTCTAAAATTCTTTGGCCAGCCTATAAAAGACATACCGAAAGAGGCAAAGCATTACGACTAATTCTTAAAGTAAAAAATAACAATCCTCTTTCTGAACGCAAATTTCGTAATCATTTTGAACATTATGACACCAGAATTCAAGAATGGTATGACGATAATATTGGAACTGCATATATTGACTTGGTAATGAATCCATCTCTTATTGGAACAAGTATTGGTAAAATTGATCGTGGATATAATTCATTCAATAATACTTTGATATTTCGCGGTGAAATATTGGATTTGAATGAAATATTGCAAGCAGTAAAAGAAATAGATTATAGATGCACGCAATATGGTTTTGATAGATAATAATTGTAATAAACCAGCAATTTAAAAACTTAGCTACTTAGAGCCGAAAACCCTTTTTTAATAAGTGTAGAAGCAGTGCAATGAGGACAAATTTTAGTATCACTAATTTTGACCCGAGCCTTTGGCGAACTGAGCGAAGTTATACACGAGGACTGATGAAAAGCCATTTTAGAAGATTTAAGAGAAATTAAATATACAAAAAGAGAGACATACAGCCTCTCCTTTTGTAAGATAATTTGACTTAAGTATTGATTATCAAAATAATAGCCTAATCATTTTAAGCTATCACTAATTTTAATACATTACCAATACAGCGGCTAACAGCAGTTTGCAGAAATGGCGGGTTTTGGGCTTAATTTAAAGGTGGTTTTGTACTTGCAAAGTAAGTGTTTAACCGTAAGTATAGGCTTCCTTAATCCGCCACTTCCGCAAGCTGCAAAACGTTATGCCCAATGCTTCAAGCGACCGTGCCAACATCAACATCTGACAAAAAACTAACTTATCAACAAACTGACCGAGATTAAAATTGTAACTTTGCATTATGGATTTAAAAGTTAAAAATAAATATAAAACAGAGTTCAAAAAGGCATTAGACACCTTTACAGAAAAACTCGAAAAATATGTTTCAACAGAAAATGGAGATTGGTCTGTAAAAGGATTTATTGACGTTTACAAGAATATTTATACTATTTCGTCAGACACTAAAATTGTTTCTAAAATACTTGAAATACATATTTTTCCTCAAATTTTGCAATTTGCAGAAGAAAACGGATACAATATTATTTTAACAGAACATCAAAATTATTATCCTGACCTTACATTTATTCACAAGGAAAACGAGGATGTGAAGTTTGCTGTTGACCTTAAAACAACTTATCGCAAAAAAAACGGGATTTCTAGTTTTACGCTTGGAAGCCACGGCAGTTATTTCAAAGAAAGAGATAAAAAGAAAAACATTCAGTTTCCTTACAATCAATATTTAGCACATTTTTGTTTAGGTGTAATTTATACAAGAACTGATTTGACAGACGATGTTTCAGAAACAGAAATTTATCAAGTTCAAGAACTTCAAGAAGAATACGAAACACCAAACCAAAAAGTAGGCGACAGAGAAGTTACAACAGTTGATAATTTAAAATCAATCACTTCAGTAATTAAAGATTTCGACTTTTTTGTTGCAGAAAAATGGAAAATTGCCAGCGACAAACAAGGTTCGGGAAATACTGCAAATATTGGTTCAACTTTAAGCATTGACGATTTAAGAAATGAAAACGGAATTTTCAGTCAATTAGGCGAAGAATGGTTTGACGAATATTGGATAAACTACGGTTCTGCAACAATGGTCAAAGACGGTAAACCTACAAAAATTACAACACTAAAAGACTTTTTAGAATTTAAAGGAAGAGCAGACTTATTGGGTAAAATTGTATCTCGAACAACCTATAAAAAAGATACAAAATGAGAGTAATTGTTCCACCAATAAAAAGTCAAGGCATAAAAACCAAGCTCGTTCCTTGGATTATGGAACTTGCACCAAAAGTTCAAGGCAAATGGATAGAGCCTTTTCTTGGAACTGGTGTTGTAGCTTTTAATTCAGGTTTCAAAAAAGCCATTTTGAACGACACAAATCCACATATCATTAACTTCTACAAAGGTATTCAGAAAAAAGAAATTACTGCACCTTTGATGAAACACTATCTTGAAAATGAAGGAGCAATTTTAAGTAAAGCTGAAAATAAAGGATATGAACATTATTTGGAAGTTCGTTCACGTTTCAACTCGGGAGAGTTTTCACCTTACGACTTTATTTTTCTTTCAAGAGCAGGATTTAATGGAATGATGCGTTTTAACAGCAAAGGACATTGGAATATTCCCTTCTGCAAAAAACCTGACCGTTTTGCTCAAGCGTATGTTACAAAAATAACCAATCAAGTATCTACTGTTTCTCAAATTATTCAAACAGAACCTGATTGGATTTTTCATAATAAATCTTTTGCTGAAATCATTCCTCTGGCAACTGAAAACGATATTATTTATTGTGACCCACCATATTACGGCAGACACGTTGACTATTTTAACGGTTGGACAGAACAAGACGAAGAACTTCTATTCAACTTGTTAAGCGAAACAAAAGCAAAATTCATTCTTTCCACTTGGCATCATAACGATTGGCGACAAAATGATATGATTGAAAAGTTTTGGAATAAATTTAACGTAGTAACAAAAGACCATTTTTATCATAATGGTGGTAGTATCGAAAACAGACGGACAGTTGTAGAAGCATTAGTTTGCAATTTTGACACAGACCATTTTGACCAACATAATCACGGCTTGAAAGAAAAATCAAAACTTGAACAATTAGAAATAGACTGGACAACGTGAAAAAAAGCACTGGGCATAACAAGGGTTTTGCAAAAAAGCGGGTTCAGTGCTAAATTGAACATTCGGAATTCTAATAAACATTTGTGCTAAAACGAAAATTTGTGTTACTAAATCCGCTTCTTCGCAAAGCCCCGAAACGTTATGCCTCATTCAAAAAATATGGAACGAATTCAAAAACCCAACGTGACTAATAAATATTTTGAAAATACAATGACTTCATATTTTAGAAAATTACAACTTTTGTCAGAGAGTGATTTGATTTCATTAGACAATTTGACAATAAATAAAAAACTTAGAAAAGGCGATTTTCTCATTCAAGAAGGTGAAATATGTTCTGAAATTGTTTTAATAAAATCTGGAATTTTAAGATCGTTTTACATCAACAACAATGGTGATGAAATAACTAACTGTATTACTTTTGAAAACGAATTAATGTCAGCTTTTTCAAGTTTTATTACACAAAAGGTAACAGATGAAAATATTCAAGCGGTATGTGACACAGACCTAATAGTCTTACAAAAAAGAAATTTAGAATTACTTTATTCCCAAAGTATAAATTGGCAAAAAGTAAGTAGAATATTAACAGAATTACAATATATAGAATTGGAAAAAAGAATTGCGTCATTCCAAAAACAAACTGCCAAACAACGTTATCAAAAACTAATAAAAGAACATTCTAATTATATAAAATTTATTCCGCTACAATTTTTAGCATCTTATTTAGGCATCTCACCGAGACATCTAAGCCGTTTAAGAAAAAATATTTAATTATTGGACATTTGTCCAGTACATTTTCTTTTCTTCAAAATACCTTTGCATAAAATTAATAAATTTATGCGAACATTCCTTATTTCTTCAGCTTTCGTGCTCTTCAGCACTATGTCTTTTGCACAAGCAGGCAATATTATTGGTAATTGGCTTACACAAGATAAGGGTGCTAAGGTAGAAATATACAAGTCCAATAATCAATATTTCGGAAAAATAATATGGCTAAAAGATGCTGTAAATTCTAAAACAGGAAAGCCTTGGCTTGATGATCAAAATCCAGATGCTTCCAAAAGAACCCTTCCTCTTATTGACTCTATGATATTATGGAATTTCAATTATAGTAATAATCAATATGTTGGAGGAAATGTCTATGACAGCCGAAATGGGAAAATCTATTCTGGCAAACTTTGGCTTACAGCCAATAATACACTTAAAATGAGAGGTTATTGGGGAGTTTTTTATAACACTGAAACTTGGAAAAAGATAAATTAATGATATTCATTGTAGTTCTCTATTGTATTAGTTTGGTTGTAATACATTCTAAAATATTTTAAAATGTATATATATCTTTTTAGCTAATGTCAATGTTAGATTAGAAGATACCAACTTAAACCTTTAATATAATGGTGCTATTTTACAAATATTAAACAATTGCAACTAGTATGAAGCAAACAATTTTAGGTTCAGGTGGAGCAATAGGAATTGAACTCGCTAAAAATTTAAAAGACTATACACCCGATTTAAGGTTAGTTAGCAGGAATCCTACAAAAGTAAACGCTACTGATGAATTATTTCCAGCAGACCTTACAACAAGAGAGGGTGTTTTCAAGGCAATAGATGGCTCTATTATTACATACGTAACAATTGGTTTTCCATACAAAACAAAAGTTTGGAGAAAGAATTGGATACCATTTATTCGAAATGTTATAGATGCATGTATAGAATATAACTCTAAACTTGTTTTTTTTGATAATGTATATACTATTGGCGGTGACAATGTGAATCACATAACTGAAACCTCTTCCATGAGTCCTGTTAGTAAAAAAGGGGAAATTCGTGCTGAAGTTAATACTCTTATTATAGAAAATATAAAAGAGAACAAATTGCAAGCACTAATAGCTAGATCACCAGATTTTTTTGGAGGTACTTCAAGACAGAATAGTATTATTATGAACCTAGTATACAATAATCTTGTAAAAGGCAAAAAGGCACAATGGTTATGCGATGCTAAAGTGATTCATTCAATGGGCTATGTCCCTGACCTTGCAAAAGGAACAGCAATGTTAGGGAATACTCCACAAGCTTTCAATCAGATTTGGAATTTACCAACAGACTCTCATAAAATAACAGGCGATGAATGGATACATCTTTTTGCTACAGCTATGAAAACAAGAAGCGACTACACTGTATTGTCCAATTGGTTGATAAAATCACTTGGAATTTTCATGCCTTTTATGAAGGAGTTAGCAGAAATGAATTACCAATTTGATAGAGATTATTTCTTTGACAGCACTAAATTTAATAACTACTTTAATTTCAAGCCTACTTCAAATGAAGAAGCAGTAGAACAAGTAGTTAAACAAATGACCTAAAACTAACAATTTTCTAAAATCAATAAATAAATTCCACTTTAGTCATTATGTATTATTACAAGATATACGATCTGGAATTACGACTACGTTTCAAACGGTTAGATTTTTTAAATAGGAATTAAATGAAGATATTTATTACTGGAGCCTCTGGCTTTATTGGTGGACAAATAGTTTCAAAGCTATGCCTCAAACATGATTTTGTTGCTATGGCACGCTCCAAAGAAAGTGAAGAGCTTGTCAAATCATACGGAGCAACGCCTGTAATTTGTAAATTGGGTGCAGTGAAGAAAGAACATTTAGCTGACTGCGAAATGGTGATTCATGCTGCTGCCTTTACTAAAGAATGGGGCTCAAAAAAGGATTTTTGGCAGACTACAGTTGAAGGAACCCGGCAATTATTAGAAATAGTAAAAGAGGCCGGTATAAAAAAAATTATTCATATCAGTACAGAAGCAATTTTATTTACGGGAAAAGATTTAAACGAAATAGATGAGTCTTATCCATATCCATCTAAAAGCAATTTCCTTTATTCTGAATCAAAACTTGAAGCTGAAAAATTAGCCTTATCAATGAATAATGACGATTTCCAAGTAAGTGTGATTAGACCAAGATTAGTATGGGGGCCAGGTGATCAAACTATTTTACCAGTAGTAATTGATATGGTAGAGAAAGGGAAGTTTATGTGGATAAACAATGGTTTGAATATAACAAGCCATACCCATATCTACAACTTAGTTCATGGTGTTGATTGTTTAATTACGAATTGGCACCAAAACGAAATTTTTTTTATTACAGATGAAGAGACACATTCATATAAATTTTTTTTCACAAACTATTTAGAAACAGTAGGGGTTAATCCATCGACCAAATCAATACCTAAATGGTTTATCAGATTTTTAGCTTCTTTAATTGAATTCTTATGGAAACTACTTAATATCAAAGTTCAACCACCTTTGACTAGGTTTTCGGCATATATGTTGTCGAGTAGTTTTACAATTTCTAGTAAAAAAGCTTCGACCTTGTTGGGTTATAAACCAATCATTTCTTTTAACGAAGCCATAGAAAACTTAAAAAAAAGTAACCAAAATAACATTAACTAACATCCGTAGAATAAATCTAATTACTAAAGCATCTATGTTCATACTTATGGGCATTTGACGAAAACAAGCAGAAGGCATAAAAGCAGTTTGGCAAAATTGCGGGTTCAGTAGTTAAATGAACATTCAGTTTTCAAATGAAGTTTAGTGCTAAATTGAAATTTAGTGCTTAGAAATCTGCCACTTCGACAAGCTGCGAAACGTTAGCAGTAAATCCGTTTTTAATAAGTCTAGTAGCTTTACAATGAGGGTAAATTTTAGTATCGCTAATTTTGACCCGAGCCTTTGGCGATCTGAACGAGGTTATACACGAGGACGTATAAAAAGGTATTTTAAAAATTTAAGCGATACTAAATATACAAGAGGAGAGACATACAGCCTCTACTTTTATAAAATAAATTAAACAATGATTATTAGTATAGTAACTTATGAAATTTGACTTGTTACTAACTTTGGTACATTGCCACTGACTTAATATAAAGTTAAAAAAATGACCTTGAACTAGGTCCAAGGCCATCAGAAAACATAAGGGCAACGTGTAGTTTCAAATAATTTAATTAGTAGTAAGTACTGGTTTTTTCAAAAAAATATAATGTAAATTGGTGGTTTCGATAACTCTATATTTCAAAGGAGGTGGGTTTTCTTTTAGTTTAATTTCGGCTTCTTTTTTAAGTTTAATAATGCCAGGATCGTTGTATATTGATAATGATTGATTGAAGTCAATAATAGCACCTGTATAGTCATTTAAACGCATTTTACACAAACCTCTTTCGGAAAAGATAGTGAAATTTGCTATTTTATCTTCTTGATACACAATGGCTTTTGTGTAATCTAATACCGCAGCATTGTAATTTTTAAGATTAGATTGAAAAAAACCTCTTATAAAATGGAATTTTGAGGATTTTGGTTTTAGTTGTATCAAAGTGTTTAAGTTGTCAATTGCACTGCTATATTGACCTGTGTTCGACTTAGCAAAAACAATTTTTTCTAAAATTTCGACATTGTTTGGGTCAAGATATAAGGCTTTTTGATATTGCTTGATAGCACCTTTAAAATTGCCCTTTTGGTCTTTTTTATCCCCAATTTTATAGTAATCAGAGCTTGATTGTGCATAGATAGTTGTGTTAAAACAATAGATAATAATTAAAATTATTTTTATCATAATTTTTAAGTTTAATACTTGTTTACAACACATAACAAATTTGTTTTTTTAATTCAATCCATGTATTTTGATCTTGAAACCTAATATTTAGGATAAGTTTTTTCAAAATTCATTTCAGAGATAAGTTTAGCGATATTTTGATTGTACAAGTTGAGTGTAATCTCAATTGTTCAAAATATTTTTTTATATAATTGACTTACTCATTTCGATTAACAAAAATGCATCAGTTTATTCTATTAATTAATATGACAATAGTAGATATAAAATACTCTTAGGTATTTTCAATTATGAAGACGAAGTATTAATTAATGTTGTTTTTTTGATATCTAATTTTAATTGTTTTTTGATCAGTTAGACCCAATACTTGGCTATCGATTGTATCCGTTTAGTAAAAAGTTAATCAAAAAAATAGATGCCTAATAAAAACGTCCTGCTAATATTACTTACTATTAATTCGGACTAAATTAGGATGTTTAATCTTTACCACTTTCTGGTATTATTTATACATTGAGTTTTTCGGGGTGTTGAAAATAAGGAGCTTCAAGCATGAGATAAATATTTTAATTAAAGTGATTACCATTACTATAGTAAGAATTGGTATTTGATAAAGTCTGATAATCTATGTATTTTAAAAAGCCTTTTAATTTTCGCTTTTTCTTAATACAAGTTGAATTATTATAATATCCATAAAAAAGAGTAATTTATTTAACTCTTCAAAGTGCGAAATAAAACCAAATCAGTAATGATTTAGGCAAAAAAAAATAATAGAACCTATTCCTTGTAATAAAAAATACAGGTTGATTTAAGTAGGATTTTTTTTTATATTAGCAAAATTATTTTTTTGTCATATACAAATTTATTTACCCTAATTGAATAATTAGTCCCCATAACACTCCAAATTTTAATAAAAATTACCTTATTAATAATTAAGACAAAAATTTAGATGATTTATCGACAAGTTTGTTTATTAATTAAAATATTTATTCGATTACTAAGCGATAAATTTGTATTAATTAAAACATGACTTATAAAATTTACTAAGTTCCAATTGAAATTTTCGATTTATTAAATTTTAAATACAATTGAAATTAATTTAAAACTTTATTTTTAAAAAATATCTAAAATCAATAACTAAAATATAATTTGAATTGCCAAAATGAATAAAATTAAAATTTTAATTATTGAAGATGAGTTGATTATTGCAAAAGATATCAGCGTTATTTTAGAAGAAGAAGGCTATGAAACACGAATAGGAATAACATCTGTTAAACAAGCACTAAAACTACTTCAGGAAGAAAAATTCAATTTAGCGTTAATCGATATCAATCTACAACAAAACTCAGATGGAGTTGATATTGGTTTGTTTTTGTTGCAAAAAGATACGATTCCTTATATCTATATCACTTCCCATTCTGACCCTTTAACCCTAGATCGAATAAAAGACTCACGTCCGCACGGCATAATTATAAAGCCATTTAAACCTATAGATGTAAAATCTGCAGTTGCTGTAGTTCTTAGTAACTTTAAACTTCGTCATATTGATGTGAACCGAAACGATCATGTATTAACTGACGAAGTTCCATTTATATTAAAGAAAAGTATTCAATATATTCATGAAAACATACACGAAAAAATAGAAGTGGGACAACTCTCCGAACTATCCAAATGGTCACACCAACATTTTATTAAAAATTTCAACAAATACATGGGTTGCACTCCTTATCAGTATATATTGAAAAAAAAAATTGAAAAAGCCCAAACTATAATAGTAGAAACAGACCTTTCTCTGACTGCAATTGCTTTAGACTTTGGCTTTGATTCCTATAGCAATTTTTTTAAAGCATTTAAAAAAGAAACTGGCTATACACCCGACTTCTATCGTAAATTACATACGGTTGAAAAACGATTACATTAATATGAATAATCGATATTTTAGCGGTATTATCAATATGTATTATTGTTATTTATACATTTTCTTTGTTTAAGATTAAATTACTATAAAATGCTAAAACTAATTTACCTATTACTATTCTTTGCAATTAGTTGTTGTAGTTTTAAAACTAGCGCTCAATCTATAGCTCGTCAAGCACTGAGTAGCCAAGGAGCCACACAAGTACTCGAAAATGGTCGGGTAATTACTCAAACAGTTGGACAAACGGGCATGATCGGAAGTTTTTATTCTGGCAATGGAATTCAAGGTTTTCAACAACCTCTTTATAGTAAATTCGCTGTTTTACCCCCAGTGTTGAGTACTAAGTTAGTGGTATATCCAAATCCCTTCGTAGATGTGGTTAAAGTCAATGTCCCTGATGTGCCCAATCAGACTCAGTTTTCAATTCAAGTGTTTGATGTCAATGGTCGTTTGATTGAAACTCAAAATCAAGCACTTAATAATAACACACTAAGTATAAATTTAGGAAATCTACCGAATGGGTCTTATATATTATTAGTAAACTCAGCCTCAATCAAATTCAGTTCTGTCGTTTTAAAACAATAAAATTTTCTTTAATATGAATAAATCTTTATCTATACTCCTATTTCTTTTACTTTTCCAAACTGTATTTTCACAAGAAGTGTATGTAAGTTCAGGTAAAAATTATACTACGTATTCCACAAAATCTAAAAATCCTTTGATTAACAAATCCAATAAAGTTTTCAATCCTGGTAATTCCTGCGAAATTGGAATAACTTTCAACCGAAACTCACCAATTATAGCCTACTCAACTGGATTAAATTTTAATGAATATAACACTTCTTATGCTATTTCTGGTGCTACAATCCGTTATGACTGGCAAACACAGTATGTTGGGATTCAAAATTCAGTATCGTTTGACCTCCTTCAATCTGGTTCAAGATCAAATGAATTACAACTCAATGCCAGGTTGGGACTAAACAGCTCATTTTTTATTAGCGGATATCAAAATGCCAATGGTATAAACTATAATCTAACTGATAATAATGAGTTTAAAAAAATAATTTTACAACCTTTCGTAGGTATGCAGTTAGGGTATCCCATATCGGATTATTGTAATTTCAATCTAGGCTACCATTTATCGATTGCTGCAATTGGTAAAGATGCGGGGGCTTCATTTAACTACTTCAATCAAAATGTTCAAGCAGGTCTTAGTTTTAACATTAACTAACTTCTATTTTTATGAAAAAAATATACGCACTATTAACTTTTATAGCTTTTACAACTACTGTAATAGCACAAACCAAGGGAATAACTTACCAAGCGGTACTCTATGACCCTGCCTATAAAAATCAAACACTACCTGGTGTAGACAACATGCTAATTCCTTATGCAAACAAGTCTATATGCTTGCGTTTTCAAATTACTGATAAGAACAATCAAGCAATTTACATCGAAACACAAAGCACAAAAACAGACCCTTTTGGTATGGTGAATCTTATTATTGGTCAGGGTAATAAAATTGGAGGTTTAGTAAGTAGTTTTGATACTATTAACTGGAATACTCAAGCCAATAGTTTGATCGTGAGCCTTGACAATAGCGGAAACTGTTCTGATTTTAAAGAGGTGACTAATCAGCCATTTACAGCTAGCCCTTTTGCTTTGGGTAACACCTCTATCAATACTGCTGATTACGAACTCATTGCTAATAAATCCAATAACATATCTGTTGATGCAAATTCTACTACAAAATATCCATCAGTAAATGCCATCAAATCTTATGTAGACAGCAAGGTAGGAACTATTCCTGATGCTGATGCCAGCACCAAAGGTAAGATCCAGTTAGCAGGTGATTTAGCAGGAACTGCAGCTGTACCAACCGTTCCAGGATTGGCGTTGAAAGTAGACAAAGAAGCGGGTAAAGGATTGTCAAGCAATGATTATTCTACTGCTGAGAAAACAAAATTAGGTGCTATTTCTGGAACTAATACGGGTGACCAAGATTTGAGTTCCTATGCAACGATTACTGCTTTAGCAAACAAAGTAGACAAAGAAGCCGGTAAAGGATTGTCAAGCAATGATTATACCACTGCTGATAAGACCAAATTAGGAGCAATTTCAGGAACTAATACGGGCGACCAAACTACTATTACAGGGAATGCTGGTACAGCTACAAAATTAGCTGCTCCAAAAAATATTAATGGTGTTGCTTTTGATGGTAGTGGTGATATTACCGTAACTGCAGCTGCAGGAACTTTAACAGGGGCTACTTTAGCATCAAACGTTTTATCTTCAAGTTTAACGTCTGTTGGTACTCTTATTGATTTAACTGTTACTAATCCAATTGCAGGTTCTATTACAGGTAATGCAACCACAGTTACTACCAACGCCAATTTAACTGGTCCTATAACAAGTATAGGTAATGCAACATTAATTACAGATGCTGCAGTGACTGATGCTAAATTGGACAAAGTCAATATCCCTTTAAGTGGTTTTGGTGCGGCTAATGCCGATGTTGCTTTGGGAAGCAAAAAACTTACAGGCGTAGCTGATCCAACCGACCCACAAGATGCTGCGACTAAAGCTTACACTGACACAAAAGCTAACAAAGTTGAAATAACAAGTACAGAAATTGCGTTACCTACTAAAATTAATACAAAACAACTGTATTCTATATTAGGAACTTTACGTGTAACTGCAGGAACTACTTCTGCAACTATTCCTGCGATTACAGGTTTAACGGATTATTATTCTATTCAAATATTTAAAGACGGTAAGCCTTTTAGAAACGAGGTGCGTAAATTTGTACTTGGAAGTCCAATTGCTATTACTACAGGTAATGGTATGATGTCTGAGATTTATCCATCTGGTACTTATACTTACGTATTAGAATATTTTAAAAATTAACTAAAAATAAAAAAGGCAGTTTATATAAAAGATCAAATACATTATTATGAAAAAAATTAATTATTTAATTATATGCTTAGTGTTACTAAGTACTACTGTCACTTCTGCACAGTATGGTATTGGCACAGATATTCCATCACCATCAGCGATGCTAGAAATAAATTCAGACTCAAAAGGAATCCTAATTCCAAGAATGACATCAACTCAACGTGATGCTATTACATCTCCAGCCAATGCTCTGTTAATTTTCAATACTTCCAACAACTCTTTTGAAGTATTTAAAAGTTCTTGTACTTGTTGGGTAACAGTCGTTGATAATGGAAATACTCCAGCAGGTAATGTAGTAAATACAGCTCCTGTTGCCAGTTCTGTTAGGTATTCTGGTAATTTTATTCAAGGCCAAACGATAACTTTACAATATACGTATAGTGATGTACAAGGTGACCCCCAAGGATTAACTACTATTACTTGGCAAAGAGCGACGAGTAATGCTGGAGCTGGTTTAGTTAATATAGCTGGTGTCACAGGAACTACGTACACATTACAAGCTGCTGATATTGGTTTATTTGTAAGAGCTATAGTTTTACCTAGAGCTACTACTGGAGTACTTAATGGAATAACGGTAAATGGAGCTTGGACGCAAGTTGAAAGTGCAACAATCCCTACTGCAAATAATTTAGTAGTTCAAGGTACTACTGCAATCGGTTCTCCTTTAACCTCAAGTTACACATTTGTTGGAGGTAATGGGATTGAAAATACCGACCCAACCACAGGAACTATCTATCAATGGCAAACTGCTTCAAATAATACAGGTGAAGGAATAGCTTCAGCAAGTTTATATGGAGCTACAGCCTACACAACTTCCTATACACCACAATCGGATTTAATAGGTAGATTTATACGAATTGGTGTAAGAGCAAAAGATAGTAATGGTTTACAAGCTACCAATTTTGTAAACAGTCCATGGGTTGGACCAATAACTGCTGCAACCGAGGTGGCTCCTGTGGCTAGTAATGTTTCATATAGTCCAGCACCATCAGTAGGTGTTGTTCATACTGCAACTTATTCTTATTTTGATACAAATTTTGACCCTGAAGGTACATCAATTTATCAGTGGTACAGAGCAGATTTTGCTTCAGGCACTGGTGCAGTTGCTATATCTGGAGCGAATTCCCTAACTTATTTAGGACAAAGCGCAGATGCTGGAAAATACATTGGTTTTGGAGTAACTCCTGTTGCACTTACCGGTACATCAAATGGAACAGAAGTTAGATTTTTTAATTCAACTGCTGCAACATCATCCGCTGCATTTACTTTTACGTCTTCACCTATTAAACAATTGCCTTTTTTCAGTTTATACAAAACGATGAATGCACAAAACGCAATCCAAGTAGAGGTTAATGTTTCTTCTGCTGGAGGTATGTCTATATCTTCTCCAGTAGTTAATGGCTATTCTTTTACTGGAAATTATACGCTAAGTACGGGTACACAATGGATAACATTACAATCAACTGGTTTTCAAAATGCCTTTAATGTCAGTGGTGATAATTTTACTTTAACAGGTATTGGATTTACAACAGATACAAAATCTATCAATATTTATAATACCAAAAAAGGTTCAGATTTTACAACTCATTTTAATGGATTTGTTAGTGGTGCTAACGTGGATAATAATCTAACTTCATATACATCAGGTGAAACATTTAATAACAATAGTTTTTGTGTTAATAGTGTAATTAGTTCTTCTTCTTGTTCAGGTTCTGTAACTGGATCCAGTGGTACAGTTTATCCTGTTGTAGACATAAATGGTCAATGTTGGATGACTAGAAATTTAAATGAAATCCCAAGTAATTTTCCTTCCCCAGCAACATGGCTAGCTACAACCATTCAAGATGTAGGTCAGCATGGGTATTATAACACTGCAACTCCTGCTGGAACCGCAGGTTGGGCTACAACAGCTCCTTCCAGTGCACACGGTAGACTATACCAATGGTCAGCTGCTATGAATGGTACTACATTGGAAAGAGCACAAGGTGCATGTCCAGATGGTTGGCATATCCCTTCAGATTGTGAATGGAGGTATTTAGAGCATGGTATTGGTATGTCAATAGCACAAACTAATACTCAACAAAATAGTGCCGGTGCAGTGTCTCAAAAGTTAAGAGAAATTCCCGCAAATGGAGGTGGTACTGGTGGTACTGCAGGAACAAATTCAACAGGTTTTTCAATGATATTAGCTGGTGCAAGATCAGATGCTGGAGTATTCTCTGGTAATACCACAGGTGCTGCTTTCTGGACTTCATCTACTTACTTTATAAATGCTCCTGGTACAGCAAATCATAGAACGTATTCTACTGCTACAACAAGGTTTTGGGAAGCTTGGAAAAATAATAGAACTGCAAGTGTTCGTTGTTTAAAGGACTAATATATTTATTTTACAATTGATAACCTTTGACTTAGTAGAATCGCTGAGTCAAAGGTTTTGTTTAATTAGCATTTTACAAATTACTTTTATTGCAACATTTAATATGAAAAAATACATTTTACTATATTTTATTTTTTTTCTAAGCGGTTTTTATTGTACTGCTCAAGACAGTATTCGTATTAATGGTCAATTATTAAATAATAGTCGTTATGCTAAAGTAATCGTTAAAAAGTTCAATATAGGCAGTTATGATATTGCTGCATTTCCTATTAAAGAAGACGGTAGTTTTAAAGTTACTGCTCCTATAGATATTGAGCCTGGTGTATACCGTTTTCTGTACAGTCAAAGTAATAATGAATATGTAGATGTAATCTTAGATAGTAAAGAAAAACAGATTAATTTTACTTTAGACCTTACTATTCCTGTAGAATCAAGATTGCCAATTTTCACCCAATCCAAAGAAAACAGTACTTGGTATGCCTACCAAAAAGAGCGTAAAACTAAACTACAAAAAATACAAGCACTACAACAATTAGTAGTTCAATATCCTGAGCCTAATGATAAGATTGTAAATGAGGTTCAAAAAGCAATCAATGAAGAAACTAAAAATTATCACAAACAAGATGCACTTTTTTCAAAGTTAAATAATAACACTTGGGCGGCTAAAATGATTTCAAATACGCCGTATTATTTTGCAAATCCAAAAGACGATTGGCGTTTGCAAGATTTTGAAAAAAAGGAACATTATTGGGATAAGATTAGTACCACTGCTCCAGAGCTTATTAATACTCCACTCTTTACAGAGCATATTTTGGAATACCTAAAATACTATATGAATCCAGAAATGAAATTCAGCGAAGAGGAGATGAATTCAGGTTTCATTAAAAGTGTAGATATCATTATGGATAAGTTTGGTGGAAACGACAAAACCAAACAATTTGCTTTACAATACCTTCAACTAGGGTTCAAAGAAATAGGCAATGAAAAAGTGTTGCAATACATTGATGAAAAATATGCAACACAAGAACAATGCACTACCAGTGACAATGATTTACAAAAAAGATTGAAGGGCTATGAAGCCCTCAAAATTGGAAATTTAGCTCCAAAAATAGAATTGACCGCCAATGACGGCAGCGTTAAAACCTTGAGCGATTACACACAAGAAAAAGTAGTGGTTGTTTTTTGGGCAGGTTGGTGTCCTCATTGTAAAGAAGAAATGCCTAAATTACAAGAATGGGCAAAAGATACTAAAAACACATTGGTCTTAGCCATTAGTTTAGATGAGGATTATACTGCTTTTCAAACTGCAGCAGCTCAATTCCCCAATATGTTGCATACTTGTGATTTACAAAAATGGAATGGAAAAATCACCTCTGACTATTATATAGTTGCAACCCCTACACTATTTCTATTAGATAAAGAGCGTAAAATTGTTGGGAAATATTCGAGTGTTGCAACATTGATAGCGGCTCAGAATGATAAATAAAAAATGTAATTCTTCATTAAAAAATTTAAATCATTAAAATCATTTACATAATATAAACATATAAAAAATTTACCAACTTTTGTAAAAAATTAATTCAAGGTTAAAATAAAAAACAAACTAGGTTGTGTATTCAAATTATATCCCCACTATACATGAAATTTAAATATTTTATTTCGGCTATTTTGCTGCTGATTACTTCACAATTGATTGCACAGGTCATAAACGTAAAAAAAATAGATAGCCTCCATAGGCAATTAATTAGAAAAAATTATTCTTCGATTGATAAAGCTATCATTTACAATATGCTTGCTGAGGAATATCAGGATATAGAGCCAGAAAAATCGGATAAATTTATTTACATGGCATTGCCTATTTCGAAAAAATACAATTTCACGAAAGGCATAGCAGATTTCTATCGAATTTCGGCAAAAACACTCTTAAATCAAGGTCAATTTGAAAAAGCATTAATTAATAGTGAAAAAGCCAGTACAATATACCTACAAATAAAAGACACCTCAAACTACCTTACCAATTTGGTAATTCTGACACGGGCAATCAAAGAAGTTGGAAATATTGACAAGGCGATACAAACAGCAATAAAAGGCAGCCAGTTTTCTAAAGACCCTAAATTTAATTATGAGACGGGGGGATTGTATTTCGAACTTTGTTTTTACTATAATGTAAAAGATGATGTATATAAAGCATTATTGTATGTAGAAAAAGCAGAAAAGGCATTTTCTAACTCTTCACAAAAACTAAAAGGATTATCCAAATGTTATCAGCAAAGAAGTCAGATTTACTCAAAAACCAATCAAAATCAAAAAGCTATACTATACGCTCAAAAGGCTATTCAAATAGCTAATGAACTGAAATCAAATAAAAATGTATTAAGTATCCTCTACACGACAATCGGTATAGCTTACTTTAATATTGATGATAATATAAATGCGATAAAGTTTCTTCAACTTGCCAATGAAATAAATATAAATAATGGCCCTTTAGGTAGACGAGCTTTTAATCTTGTTATGCTTTCTGAAGCCTATCATGGACTTAAAAAGTATAAAGATGCTATTGAGTTAGCACAAATTGCGATTTCACTAGTAGATGACAATGAAAATTCATTAATGGCTTATGGAATTATTGGAAATTCATTTTTTGAATTAAAAAACTATAAATCTGCATTAACCTATCAAAATAAAGCTTTACAACTTCTAGATCTAGTTGAAGATACCGACCACCAAAGAAGTATTTATTTAGAACTTTCAAAAACATATAATGAATTAGGCGATTATAAAAATGCCTATAAGAATTTAAATACATTTAAAGATTTAGAAATAAATTTTTTAAAAAACATTCAAGAAAAAAATATAAATGAATTAGAAATTAAATTTGAATCCAAGCAAAAAGATTTAGCAGTAAAAGAATTAACCATCTCCAAACAACAACAGAGTCTAGAAATTTTAAAACAAAAAAATTTCAATTTAATATTATTCTTTTTGATCGTATTCTCAATAGTTGTAACCGCAGTTGTTCTATTTGCTTTGCTTAATAACAAGAAAAAAAATAAATTATTGAACATCAAAAATGAAATAATTTCAGATAAAATACAGTTAGTTGAAGAACAAAAAATTGAACTTTATCAATCACTGCAAGAAAGGGAATTACTCTTAAAAGAAATACACCATCGTGTAAAGAATAATTTACAAATTATTATGAGTCTATTGAACATTCAAGCTTCAAGAAGCGAAGATATTTCAATTGAAAATTTTTTAGAGAAAGCACAATCTCGTATATCCTCGATGTCTTTGATTCACCAAAGCCTATACGAAAATGAAACCATAGATAGTATTAATTTTGAAGTTTATACAAGACAACTCGCCATTAATTTAATTCATTTATTTGGGGTTGACGATAAAAATATACAACTTGAAATCAACGCAAAAGATATCTTCTTAGATTTACAAACAGCAATTTCCTTAGGTCTAATATTAAATGAGTTATTTACAAACACATTAAAATATGCGTTTACTGATTATAAGAATGCTAAAATTAGCGTTACAATAGAAACAATTGATAATGAACAATTTAATATGATTTTTTCTGACAACGGTAATGGGTATTTAGAAAAAAATAATTCTAGAAAATCCTTGGGACTTGAATTAATTGAATTATTAGCACTTCAATTAGGAGGTGCTATAGAAAAACAAGATTATAAAGGAACGAAGTACTTTATGAATTTTAAAAAACAGATTTAATATAATAAGCAGAGATACAATTACAAACGAATTTTAATTTCGATTCTGTAAGCATTACCAGTTCTTTTAGAAAAACAAATCATCCGATAGAAAATTGGTGTTATTAATCTTTTGACTTATTCCTCTCAATCCATTAATCTGCATAATACTGAGTACTCAGTATATAAATGATATTAAATCATACAAAATAGGTGAGGATATAAATCTATGTTTATTTTAAACATTGAAACTTAATTATCAATAGTGCCTTCAGCTAGTATTACAATAATTTTACATACAAATTACTTTAGTATTTTTTGTGTTAAAAAGACGGGCTGTTAATTGATTACTCAATCAATTTGTTTGTGGGGAACAGGTTGTAACGATTTAGGGATACACAACCGCAGCCCGAATTTTTTAATAAATTTTAGTACTAAATAATTTACAATTTTTTTTTATAAAAGTGTAATTATAGTTATTGCTATTTTTTTTAATTAGTATAAATGAGGTAATGTACTGAGTTATGAACTTAATGATACGGAACTAAAACATGTAATTTTTGTTGAATCTGCGAGTACTAGTAATTCTAATGAATTTTTTATGCAGTTTAAATTTTAGTTAATTGTTAGGTTATTTATTTTACTTTTTTGAGAATAGTGTGTACTGTTGGGACAGTATTGTGGGGGCACTTTTAGTTATTCATTAAGAATTTCTTAAATGATACTATTCTCAAGGTTGACAGTTCAAGGAATAATTATTTACATACTGTAATTATTCCTTGTCAACCAATTTATGATTTACATAATTTTTTTTAAAATTGGGTCGATACTCTTTATACTTATCTAGAAATTGATTACAGTTATGATTAAAATAGAGTGCCATTTAAAAGATAAAGAACTAGTTGAACTGTACTTGAATAATGAAGATAGTGACAGTATCAGTTTTCTATTTAACAGCTATAGGATAGATTTGGTGCGTTTTATTAATTCAAAAATTAATTCGCAAGAATTGGCTGAAGATTTAGCACAAGAAACGTTTATTAAGGCTTATTTGGCTATAAAAAAATATAAATTTAATGGTGATAATAAATTTAAATCATGGTTGTTTCGGATAGCAAATAATTTAGTTATGGATCATTACCGGCAAACTGCTAGACGGAAATTTCAAGTTGAAATGACGGATTTTTTTTTAAATTCAAGTGCCTCGTCGGACATTCAAATTGATTATGAAGCGTTGCAGTCTATTGAAGTTATTGCAGAATATGTAACTGGTTTAACTTCAACACTATTGCCTGAACAAAAGGAGGTTTTGGATCTGCGCTTGAAACAAAATCTTTCATTTAAGCAAATCGCATTGATTCAAGATGCAAAAATTAATACTGTTTTGGGGCGTTATAGATACGCGATCCATCATTTAAAAAATAAAGTAGTTAATATGCCCGATTTCAAAATTCAAGAGCAGTGGTTGACGCTATAATTTAGTATCAACTTAATTATTTCATTTGGCTATTAAAATAAGTCTTAAAATTTTACTTTATGATTAGAACAAAACGTTTAAAAACATTAATTATTGATAAGAAAAATAATTATAACATTTATTTCGAAGGATTTAGAAAACACAAGTTTACATTTAATACAGAACCAAGTATTCTCAAGCTTTCTGAAAACGAGTTGAACGAAACAGATGTGTTTTTTGTTGTTGTTTATGAACTTAAAGATATTATACAGATTGTTAAACTAGGTCAAATTTGCAAATCAATTATAATCGGCACTGTAAATAAACGATTGTATAATTCTCTTCAGTCTATTCAAGATTATCCTATTATAGATTTGACTCCTAGTTTTCATTTAAAATCTAAGTTACATGATGCGCTAGCACAGTTCTATTAAATAATATTTTTTAATGAAATTTCTGTAGATTAAAATTGCTACTGGATTTTAACTTATTATAAAAAATAAGGAGTAGTTACTGTTTGGCATTTCGCTACAATTTAAGCTAAAAATAACTGCAAATTAGTCGCTTTATAAAAATTATTATTTAGAATAATTTTTTTTGAGCAAAAAGTACATTTCGATAAAACTGAAATTTAAATAAATGTTCCGGCTACTACTTGAACACCATTTTTTCAATCAAAAACCTAAAGAAATCTATAAAGGAACAAAGAGCCCAAAATCGTTGAAAAACAATTTTATTCCTTTAGTTACAATAGAGTGTTTCTAATGATATTATTTTTAGCTCGTTTACTAATACAATTGTTAGAATTTACTAATGATTTCTTTTACATTTTCTTTACCGATTTCTTTGCACTTCATAATAAAATTAACTGACTTTTTTTATCGAAATAAAACCTAAACAAAATATACTAATACCATTAGTTCTTTCTAATGATTTTTCATCATTTTAATTAATTGGAATAGTTTTTTGTTTCAATTATATTTCAGTTGTTTATTAGTTTGATGTTTTCTTTAGTTCTTCTTTTCGGTTTATATATAAATCGCAATTGTTAATTGAGTTCAAATAAAGCAATTACAAACAAAACAAGTAGGAATTAATTATTTAGTCCTTTTGGGATAAGAATATATTGTATCTTTTTCTTTAATAATTCATTAGTTGAATAGTATGCTAATTATTGATTTATTTAGATCGATAAATTCTATTGAAATCCAATTGAAAATCTTTAAAAAAAGATAGTACCAATTTCTATTATGAGAACAACTAATATTATCTTTGAAATAAGATTTGGGATATTGGCGGTTTGCTAATTGGTAGGGGTATCAATTTTGTATCACCTTAGATACAGCAAACCGCTTTTTTTCTTTCTAAGTTGTTTCGTGTTTTAGTATAGTAATTTGTAATGGTTTTCTACTAGTTGGAACAAACAATAATCAAAACAATATAATTGTTTAGTTTACATCATTGTATTTGTAAAAAATAATTACGTCTTCTTCAATATCGTATAAAAAGAAAATGTCCTTGATTCTCTTCAATGAACGATACAATTTTTCATTTGGTGAA
>JACCDH011443191.1_pt1 | contig 31910 bp, 23 predicted proteins | sample 7442481 | NCBI WGS metagenome assembly JACCDH01 (sample SAMN15323433, study PRJNA562643) | freshwater metagenome | isolation source: river surface water | place: USA:Blue River Watershed | collected 2017-08-15
ATACTTGATGGTTCGAGCCCTGCACGAGCAACTTGATAAAACAGTGGTTGAAACTGGTGGTGATTTTGTTTGTCGACGAGTAGCACTTCTACGTCTTTTTTTGCTAGTTGTTTTGCGAAATTTAATCCGGCAAATCCTCCTCCCACAATGACAACTTTTTCTCCTTTTTTCATCTCAAAATGGATTTCGTTGATACCTTCAATTGGTGCCTTGAAGTTAGCTATTTCGTTTTGGTTGTTGTTAAAAAAAGGGCATTTATTTTTGGTCAAAAATGAAAATTTAACAAAATAGATTTTCCCAACAAAACGTTAATCATTTCACAGTATTGACTTATTCAATTTACACTATGGATAACATTCTGAGGACGAGTGTAATCATTTCCTTCTTTTCGCGTTTTTTGTAGTGTGAGAAACAGCATTTTATTCTTTCTTCTTTTGAGCAATAGTGTTTACGGGCAACTACTAGACAATCGTTATGGCTCCGCTTTTACGGATAAACCCTTTTTCAATGCACATTTTATTCGCGACAATAAGGTTCATAAGCTAAACGGAAAGTTTACCTACAAGAAACCAGGCGACATGATGCGCGAGACGCAATACATGTATGTTTATGAATTTGATTCGTTGGGACGTTTATCTGCTTCCTTCGAAACGCGAAAGGATGATGGAACAAAAGATACAACTTGGAATGTGTATGTCTACAATGAATCGAATCAATTAATCGAGCACAAACGAGGTGATGGAAAAGGATTCACGTCAACGGGTTACATATACGATGAAAAAGGAAATGTCACAGAAGAAAATTACATTCGAGAGTACAAGGATTCCTTGGGCGCTTTACAACGAACAGTCTTGAATTCCGAATCCATGAAATATGAGTATTTCGATTTGCAAGTAAAGAAAACGGTTTATAACAATTACGATTTGCCTTACAAGTTTGAAATCAGTAAATACAACGAATTGGGATATTTGGTGGAACGCGAGGAACGATTGATCATGACGATGTCGCTCACAACCGTAAAATACACTTACAACGACCGAGGTTACATTGCATCAATTAGTTCTTTCGAAGGATCGGATACTATTCCAAGTGAAGAATCGATTTTCACCTACGATGAATACGGTAATTTACTCGAAAAGCACTTGTATCGAAAGGGAGTTTTTACAACTGAATTTGAAATGATTTACAACGAGAAAAGTAAATTGTTATCGTATGTCTTAACGCGCGATGTTGCGACCAATTTCATCATGATTTTGGGCTTCAAAAACTATGAATTCTTCAATTGAGTTTAAAACGTTTCTTCAGCGCTTCGTAAATTCCTACAATCGGCAATAACATCGCATAGTTGTAGAATAGATCTTCCATTGGAATTGTTATAATTCGTGGACCCATGATGTGATTTTCGCTGTACCAAACAATCGGTTTTGGAGTTACTGCGCCTGTTAAAATTCCGTTGACAACAAGGAAGGGAAACAAGGCAATTAAAAAAGCAAATACAAAGTAGGGAAACCACGATTCGCGGTTCACAAAATAGAACCAAATGGTCAACATGGCTGAAATAATACAAGCACTCGCCGTGTACCAATTTTCCATGTGTGTTATTCCGAAAATTAATCCAGCGAAAGTGAAAAGAAAGGTGAAAATCTTGGTTATTTTTTCCAGTTTAACAGTCGGAAAATAAGCTTTAAGTACTTCGTAGATGAAGACACATGCGTAGGGAACAACTAAGAAAAATAACACTTCTTCCAAGGGCAAGTGTCCCAAATAAATTTCACTTAAATAAGTTGGATTGAAACCCCAAACGCCATTGATTGTGAAGTATTCATCCCAAATAAGAAATGCGGTTCCAATCGTTAAAAGTGCTGGAAATAGTGCCTTCCAATAGGTGTAGAAATGTACTTTTTTATCAAAGCTCAGAAAAAACGGTCCAGTGATCGTTCCGATGATAATCCAAGCGTACAAACTCATGCTTTAGCAGATTTATTGGCAAAGGCTTTTTTAGCTTCGCGGTAATATTTACGCGGAACCCACAACATTCCGAAACATTCTGAATCTTCTTTTCCGAGGTGTTTGTGATGAACTTTGTGTGCTTTACGAATGGCCATAAAATAAGGCGTATCAATATCTCTTAACCATTTGAAACGGCGGTGAATGTAAACGTCATGAATTAAAAAATAGGCAAATCCGTACATGGCAATTCCGTAACCAATCCAAACGGCAACATAATTATTGTACATCATTCCTAACATAATACACAGCCAAGATGGAATAGCGTAAATCAAGAAGAAAACGTCGTTTCGTTCGAAAAAACCTGGTTCTTCCACATGATGATCTTCATGAAAATGCCACATTAAACCGTGCATTACGAATTTATGTGTTGCCCATGCCATGAACTCCATAATACAAAATGCGCCAAGCATTACAAAAGGTCCCCACCAGTACATACTAGAAAATTAAAAGTATCGTAAAAAAAAGTATCATCAGAATAAACAAAGCATTGAAGACTTTGTTCGTTTCAGCTAAATTTAGCTTAAAATAAGCATAAATGATTGGAAGTGCGACAAAAAACCACGATATGTAATTGTAAAGTGGAATAGAACCATTGGTCCAATGCCAAAAATCACTTTCAATCGCAACAGGTTCGATCAGAACATCCAAAAGCGTCATAAGCAAAGCAGCCAAAACAGAACGTACGAAAAGTGTTGTTTTGATTGTGTTCACTAAAGAAGCAGATGAAACGATTAACAAGGCCCAATTGACGCCAATCACAAGTGGAACACCATACATTTTATAACCCAAACTTGCACCATAACTGTAATCACCAAACAGTAATCCCGTTTTCGTTCCAATTAACTCAGCTATAAAACCATAAGCAATACAAACAAGCATAAATAGCAAGAATCGACTTATTTTCGACTTTCGAGCTATCAAGACAATTCCAAAGGAAAGCATCAGGTTGAAAAAGGAGAGTGATAGGAAATAATCATGGTATTCAGGCAGTAAGAGTCCAACGATTCCAACCGTGTAGAAAATCACCAAAATTGCAATTAGCAAACTTGATTTGTTCATGAAAGAAAATGTATTTCGCACCTGCATATCTTAAAAACAAGTCAATGCTGATTTAGTTCAGAAAATTCGACCTTTTACGGTATTTTCAATTGTTTCATCGAAGTCTCTAAATGTGAAGTCCAATGTTTTTTTCACTTTAGAGGAATCGTATTGCATTTTGTTAAAAGCTGTTTTGGCACTTGCTCGTGTAATTGCAGCAGCTTTGCCTCTAAATTTTGACAATAGCCATGAAAAACGCCAAGTGAATCCGATCAACCATTTCGGTGTAGAGATAGTTGGTGGTTTTTTGTTCAAGGCGAGAGCAATTTTTTCAAGCAATGTTTTGAATGGTAGATTCATTCCAACGCATAAAAAACGCTCATTTTTGATCTCACTCTGCATAAGTCGAACCATGATTTCAGCGACATCACGTGCATCTACGAACCCATTTTGTCCTGGCGTATGAAAACGCAAACCTTTATCGATTGTTCTAAAAATTGTGAGCGAGCTTTCGTCCCAATGCCCTGCTCCAAAAATCACAGATGGATTTACAATGATGCAATCCAATCCTTCCTCCACGCCACGCCAAACTTCTTTTTCTCCGGAATATTTGGAAATGGCATAACCACTTGTTTCTGGACCTTGTTTCCATTTTGTCGTTTCGCGTGTGATTGTGTTCACTTGTCCACCAATTGAAGCTGTGGAGCTAACATAGCACAGCTTTTTCACACCATGAATAAGGCAAGTGTTAACAATGTTTGCTGTTCCTTCACGATTGATTTTAATGAGTTGTGCAAAATGGCGTTTATCAAAAGAGACCAATCCCGCACAATGATAAACCAATTCCATTCCTGTCATCACATCATCGAGTGAAATAAGATCAAGAATATCACCTTCCACCCATTCGATCATTGAAAAGCGTTGTTCCCAATTTGTTGGATCGTAATACTTGAAAACTGCTTTTACGTGTTCGATTTTAGCTCTTTCGCGATAAATTGCGCGCACAGGTGTGTTTTCTGAACTTAATCGAAAAAGCAAATGACTTCCTAAAAGTCCTGTTCCACCTGTTACTAAAATCATACCTTCAAAAGTACAATCTTTGAAGCATTCCGTGATTCATTTCCCTTGTTAATTTATTGTTCATGGAAATTTATTGTTAAAAAATTTAGATTTTTTAAATTTTTAGTTGATATTTGAAACATGAGAAAGATTCAACCACTATTCCTTTCTCTTGTGATAACGGCATGTTTGTGCTCGTGTAAATCCGAGTATTCACAACGTTTATCCAAGGGTTATGAGTTAAAAAAAGAATTGATCAAATTATCGAATACTTCGGACGAATCGAACCAATTGAAGGTGAAAGAAATTAGAGAAGAATTAAATCTTCACGCCAAAGTCTCAGGAAATGAGGAATTGTTTTTCGAGCAATTAGGGCTTAAATAATTTCAATCAATTTTAAGTTCTTCAGATGGATCCCAAAAGATCGCTTTGAAGTTCACAATTTGATCAGCAACCACGACTACTTTTTCTTGTTTTAATTTCTCTTCCATTTCAGTTGGATGAGCAAAATTTGCTTTGCCTGTAAGTAAACCTTGGCGATTGACAACACGATGAGCTGGAATTCCTGGATATTTATGTGAAGCATTCATTGCCCAGCCAACCATTCTACTTGATTTTGCGCTTCCCAAGTAACGAGCAATTGCTCCATAAGACGTAACTCTACCTTCCGGAATTAATCGAACAACAGCGAATACATTGTCAAAAAAATCTTTGTGTTTATCGTTAATTGATTGAATCATATCGTTTCAAGTAAAGCAATTATATTTGCCGAAATTACGAAAATGAAAGCGCTTTATAGTATTGGATTGTTAATTCTTTCGAACGTGTTTATGACCTTGGCTTGGTATGGCCATTTAAAATTTAGTGAATCTAAGAAGTTGGCAAGTCTTGGACTCTTTGCCATCATTCTTATTTCTTGGGGAATTGCATTTTTTGAGTATTGTATGCAAGTTCCAGCAAATAGAATAGGATTCAAAGGTCATGGAGGTCCTTTTTCTTTGTTAGAATTGAAAGTGATTCAAGAAGTTATTGCTTTGGTGGTCTTTTTACTTTTTTCCTTCTTTTTCTTTAAAAATGAGTCACTTCGATGGAATCATTTTGTTGGACTGACATTTTTAGTCCTTGCTGTTTATTTCATATTTAAAAAGTAAGCGCCTATTTTTTCAATGGAATTCCTATATTTCATTAGTTAGCAAACATAGAATGTTAATAGTTTCATTTAACATTTTTTTGCAATTCGATTCATTATAGCTAATTTCATTTTGTTAAAACTCTTAAACTATGAATATGAAACTACGATTACGATTAATCGCATTGTTGATTATTGGGCAAAATTTCTCCGGTTTTGCTCAAGATTATGTTCAAATGATGCGTGATCCAAACGTCAATTTTTACGACGTTCAGCAAGCCTTCAATGCATATTGGGAAGGAAAAATCATCGAAAGAGGGAAAGGATACAAAGCCTTCCGTCGTTGGGAATCTTACATGGCTCCACGTGTTTACCCTAGTGGAAATATGACATTGCCTTCTCAGAATTATGAGAATTTTGTTCAATGGGAAAACCAACAAGCGGCAGCTGGAATTCCTAAATCTGTTGCAGGAAACTGGTCGTTTCTTGGTCCAACAGGAAAACCAACTGGTGGAGGGGCCGGACGTTTAAATTTCGTTCGATTTGATCCAACCAATTCAAATACGCTTTATGTTGGAGCACCTGATGGTGGACTTTGGAAATCTACGAATGGTGGAACAAGTTGGACGACAAATACAGATCAACTAACAGTTATTGGTGTTTCAGATATTGCAATCGATCCAACAAATACACAAATCATGTACATCGCCACAGGTGATGGTGATGCAGGAGATTCTTACAGTACAGGTGTCTTGAAATCAACCGATGGAGGTACAACATGGGTTGCAACAGGTTTAACTTGGACAGCAAGTCAAGGAAGAACGATAAGTCGCTTGTTAATCAACCCAACAAACCCTCAGATTTTAATGGCTTTTGGTAGCAATGGAATTTGGAGAACAACAAATGGAGGAACGACTTGGACACAACCAACTGGTACTTTTACTTGTCAAGATGCTGAGTTCAAACCGGGTGATCCAACAGTTGTTTATGCCTGCGGTACAACCTTTAAAAAATCAACAGATAGTGGTGCTACTTGGACAGCGGTGACAATTCCACTTACAGGAATTGGACGTTTATCGATGGCGGTAACTCCTGCAAATTCGGCTTATGTTTATTTGTTGGCTGCGAACAACACGGATAGCGGTGCCAAAGGTGTCATGCGTTCAACAGATAGTGGAACAAGTTTTACAACACGCATGACAGCGACTGCCTCAACAAATATTTTAGGTTGGGACAATGGTGCAGATGCTGGAGGACAAGGTTGGTACGATTTGACAATTGCTGCCTCTCCTACAAACGCGGATGAGGTTTATACTGGTGGGGTAAATACATGGAAAAGTACGAATGGTGGAACATCGTTTACATTAAATACACATTGGACAGGAAGTTACAGCAAACCTTATGTTCATGCAGATATCCATGATATACAATATTTACCAGGTTCTGGAACAACGGTTTTTGCATGTTGCGATGGTGGAATATTCAAAACGACAAATTCTGGAACAGCTTGGTCTGATATCAGTTCAAATTTGTGTATTGCTCAACAATATCGAATTGGTTTATCTTCATCAAACGCCACATTATTAGTTGCTGGTCACCAAGATAATGGTACAAATAAATTGAATGGAACAACTTGGTCTCAAATCTACGGTGGAGATGGAATGGAAGGATTCATTGATCGTACGAGTAATACAACAATGTTTGCATCCTACGTTTATGGTGAATACTTGAAATCAACAAACAGTGGAACAAGTTGGACTGCGATTAACACTGGTTTGCCATTTGGTGGCGGTGGCGGTGAAGAATGGTTGTGTGCTTGGCACCAAGATCCAGTTACTGCAACAACCTTGTACGCTGGAGGCAGATCGGCGTTGTATAAATCTACAAATACAGGAACATCTTGGTCTGCAGTAGGTACACCAACGGGAACTGGAAATGTGATTGAATTTGTAATCGCTCCAAGTAATAATCAAATTATATATGCAATCAAGTCTGGAACAAATGCGGTTTCAAAATCGACAAATGGTGGTACAAGTTTTACAGCTGTTTCAACAGGCTTGCCTACTACAGTAGCGCCAACATGTGTTACCGTATCAAATACGGATCCTAATATCGTTTATGTAACTTATTCAGGATACAGTGGAGCAAATAAAGTATTCAAATCAACCAATGGAGGTACAAGTTGGACCAATATTTCAACTGGTTTACCAAATATTCCTGTAAATACAATTGTTTTCCAAAATGGATCTACAAACGATGCTGTTTACATTGGAACGGATGTTGGCGTTTATTACAAGGACAATACAACTGCTTGGATTGCATTCAATACTGGTTTGCCAAATGTTTCAGTTCGCGATTTGGAAATTTACTACCCAACAAGCCGTTTGCGTTGTGCAACTTTTGGACGTGGGACATGGGATTCCGACTTATACTCAGCAGTAGCGGCAGTTCCAGTGGCGAGTTTCACGGCATCTGCAACAACAATTTGTGTGGGCCAGACGGTGACTTATACCAATACTTCTTCTGGTATTCCTACTTCTTATGCTTGGACATTTGCTGGCGGAACTCCAGCGACTTCAACAGCTACAAATCCAACAGTAACCTATAATACGGCAGGAACATATACTGTTGCTTTAACAGCAACCAATGCAAGTGGTTCAAATACTGTTACGCAAACAAATTACATCACTGTTGTTGGAGGATCCGGAGCAGCATTGCCACTTTCGGAAGGATTCACTGCAACAACCTTCCCTCCAACAAACTGGAATATTGTCAATTTGGATTTAGGTGATACTTCTTGGATGAGAAATCCAACCGTTGGATTAGCTCCTACTGCTGGAAATTCAATGTGGTTCGACAACTACGAATTCAATGACGCAGGAAATACCGATGAAATGCGAACGCCGAAGTTGAATTTCCAAGGTCTTTCAAGTGCAACAATGACGTTTGATGTGGCGTATGCAGCATACGATGCCACTTACGTTGATGGATTGGAAGTATTGATTTCAACGGATTGTGGTGTAACGTTTACTTCACTTTATTCTAAAACAGGTTCTACAGTGGCGGCAGGGAATTTACCAACTGCACCTGCAACAACATCGTTGTTTGTTCCTACAGCTGCGCAATGGAGAACTGAAACAATTAGTTTAACACCGTATGTTGGTTTAACGAATGTTACGTTGGCATTTAGAAACTTAGCTGGTTATGGTAATTCATTGTATATTGATAATATTAATATTTCAGGTGTTGCAATTCCAGTTGCGCCTACTGCAAGCTTTACATCTGCGCCAGCATCTCCAATTTGTACTGGTCAAACTGTTACTTATACAAGTACTTCAACCGGATCACCAACCTCTTATTCTTGGTCATTCCCTGGTGGAACACCTTCAACTTCAACTGCTGCTAGTCCAACCGTAACATACGCTGTAGCTGGAACTTATAATGTGTCATTGACGGCAACAAATGCAGTTGGTTCGAATACTTCTACACAAACATCTTACATTTCTGTAGGAGCTGCACCAGCGACTCCAGGAACAATAACAGGAACAGCTTCTGTATGTGCGAATACAACAGGTTTAACGTTTTCAATTGCAGCAGTATCGGGAGCAACATCTTATACATGGACTGTTCCAACTGGAGCTACAATTACATCAGGTCAAGGAACCACTAGTGTAACAGTGGACATGGGTTCGACAGCTGGAAACGTAACAGTAACAGCAACAAACACATGTGGTACATCAAGTGCTGCAACATTTGCAGTTGGAATAAACCCGGTACCTGCAACGCCAGGAACAATTTCGGGAGCGGCAACGGTATGTAGTAGCTCAACTGGAAATACGTATTCAATTTCGGCTGTGACAGGAGCAACAAGTTATACTTGGACTGTTCCTACTGGTGCGACAATAACAGCTGGACAAGGAACAAATTCTATCACTGTTAGTGCTGGTTCAACTGCGGGTAACATTACAGTCACTGCAACAAATGCATGTGGAACATCAAGTGCAGCTACATTTGCTTTAGGAATTTCAACAACACCGGCAACGCCTGGAACGATTTCAGGTTCAGCAATTGCTTGTTCTTCTTCAACGGGTAATGTATATTCTATTTCTCCAGTTTCAGGAGCAACAAGTTATACTTGGGCGGTTCCATCAGGCGCAACTATATCATCAGGACAAGGAACAACAAGTGCAACAGTATCATTTGGATCTACTTCAGGAAATGTAACAGTAACTGCTACGAATTCATGTGGGACTTCGACAGCTGCAACTTTCGCTGTAACTTTAACAAGTGCTGCGCCTGCAACTCCAGGAGCAATTTCGGGTACTTCAGCAATCTGTGAATCATCAACGTCCAACACGTATTCAATTGCTGCTGTCTCTGGAGCAACAACTTATACTTGGACAGTTCCAGCAGGAACAACGATTACTTCAGGACAAGGATCAACGTCTATTACAGTAACTGCAGGTGCAACGAGTGGAACAATATCTGTTGTTGCATCTAGTTCTTGTGGAACATCTGCATCAAGTGACTTTGTTTTAACGGTAAATCCATTACCTGTAGTGACACAAAGTGCATTAACAAATGCTTGTGCGAATTGGAGTTCATTTGCTTTGAGTGGAGGTAGTCCTGCAGGAGGAACATATTCGGGAACTGGAGTAAGTGGTGGAATGTTTGACCCTGCGGTTTCGGGAGTAGGTACATTCCCTGTTACTTATTCTGTCACTCAAAGTGGTTGTACCAATACCGCTCTTGCATCAATTACGGTCGACGCCTGCGCTGGAATTGAAGAAAACAATGAAAACTTAGTTGTGATTTATCCGAATCCAACACATGGTGATTTAACAATTCTTGGAATTGATTTGGACAAATTTAAAACAATTGAGTTGTTGGATGTTTCTGGTCGTCTAGTAGAAAAATGGGTTGTTAATTCATCTGAAATGAACCTTGATTTAAGTAAACATGCTCAAGGAGCCTATACACTTAGAATTAATGGTAATGGATTGGAAATCGTGAAAAGAATTCAAAAGAACTAATCAAACTCTATAAAACAAAAAGAGCGTTTGCAATGGCAGACGCTCTTTTTTTATATCTCAAAATTCTATATTCTTCCGCAGTGGCGGATTCAATTCAAATTTATTCCACCGTAACTGATTTAGCAAGATTTCTTGGTTGGTCAACGTTACAACCTCTCATCACAGCAATGTGGTACGATAAAAGTTGGAATGGAATTGTTGCCAACAAAGGAACTAAATGCTCATCTGTATTTGGAATTTCGATTACGTGATCTGCCATTTCTTTAACAGCGACATCACCCTCAGTAACAACCGCAATGATTTTACCTTTACGAGCTTTTACCTCTTGAATGTTTGAAACCACTTTTTCATAAGAAGTACCTTGCGTTGCAATAACGAAAACAGGCATTTCTTCATCAATCAATGCAATTGGACCATGTTTCATTTCAGCAGCTGGATATCCTTCTGCGTGGATGTATGAAATCTCTTTTAATTTCAACGCACCTTCTAAAGCAACAGGGAATGAACTTCCGCGACCTAAGTACAATGCATTTGCGGCATCTTTGTATTTCGCAGCAATCTCCTCGATGATATCGTTTTTATCCAATACGCGTTTCACTTTGTCCGGAATTGCTTCCAATTCAGCTAACATCGTGTGGAACTTTGTCTCACTAATCGTTCCTTTTTTGTGCGCCAATGATAAAGCCATTAACGTTAGAACTGTAACCTGAGCAGTAAAGGCTTTTGTTGATGCAACACCAATTTCAGGTCCAGCATGCGTGTATGATCCTGCATCTGTTATACGCGAAATAGATGAACCCACAACGTTACAAATTCCAAGAATTGTTGCTCCTTTCGATTTTGCTAATTCTAAAGCCGCTAAGGTATCTGCAGTTTCACCAGATTGAGAAACAGCAATTACAACGTCATTTTCATTGATGATTGGATTTCTGTAGCGGAATTCACTTGCATATTCAACTTCAACATTGATTCGCGCTAAATCTTCAAATAAATATTCACCAACCAAACATGCATGCCAAGAAGTTCCGCACGCAACCATTACAATGCGCTGTGCATTTGCCATTTTTTGCTCAAACTCGGTAATACCACCAAGAGATACCCATCCTTCTTCTGCGTTTAAACGTCCACGAAAACAATCGCGAATTGAACGTGGTTGTTCGTGAATTTCTTTCAACATGAAATGCTCATATCCGCCTTTCTCCAAAGCTTCCAATTGCATTTCCAATTGCTGGATATAAGGTGTTTTTTCTTGATTACCGATGTTGAAAATTTTTAATCCATCGTTCAAATCAACAATGGCAATTTCTTCATCTTCTAAGTAAACAACACGCTTTGTGTACTCAACGATAGGTGTAGCATCAGAAGCAAGGAAGAAATCTCCTTCTGTTCCAATACCAACCACCAACGGACTACTTTTACGAGCAGCAACTAATTGATTTGGGTATTCTTTTGACAAAACAACAATTGCGTATGCTCCAACAACATTGTGAAGAGCCAAACGCACTGCTTCTGCCAATGAAACGTTTTCCTTTTTTTGAATTTCATCAATCAAATGAACCAATACTTCCGTATCAGTTTCACTTTTGAAAACATATCCAAGGTTAACAAGCTCCTTTCTCAAGGTGTCATAATTCTCAATGATTCCATTATGAATAAGGGCAATTGAACCATCTGTTGAATAATGCGGGTGAGCGTTGATGTCATTTGGCGCACCATGAGTCGCCCAACGTGTGTGCCCAATTCCTGCGCATCCTTCAGTATCTTGGTCAGCAGCAAATGCTTCTAAGTTCGATACCTTTCCTTGTCGTTTGTATAAGTTTATTGAACCTTCGTTTAACAATGCTATTCCAGCACTGTCATAACCGCGGTATTCTAATCGTTTTAATCCTTTTAATATAATCGGATATGCTTGTTTTTTACCAATGTAAGCTACAATTCCACACATAATTAATATTGAGTATAGGTGACCACTATTTGAGGTTTTTTCTTGTTGATCGTATTTGGACCGTTGAAGATCACACGTTCGGCAGAGGTAATGAAATAACGAGGTGAAAGAATCAATTCTGTAGTTGTAATTTCTCCTGAAACCAATGCTTGAACATAATTGCGACAATCCACGGTATAACTTTTTGTGTAGTTATCATAGAATCCAAAAACGCCGATACCTGAGAGAATGTTGTTTATGCGAACTGAAACAGATAATTCATCACTTGGAAGGTATTTTGCACCTGTTTGGTATTGAATTGGAAGAATCAATTCAGCACGATGGATGACTGCTTTTTTCGGTAGGTTTTTAAGTCCTGGAATGCGAACTATTGCACGTGTTTTGAATGCTTGAGCGTAAAATTCTTTTTGCCCCGAAACAGTATCATTAATCACATTTTGAACTGGTTTTCCAGTGTTGTCGATGTCCACATGATTAAAGTCAGCACAATCGGATGAAATTAAGAAATCAAACGTTTTTTGAACCCCATCTTGCGTGTAATAAATGGTCATTTTTGACGACGAATTACTCAAGTTAAAATAGAAAACACCACCTTTTCCACTAGGTTGCAATCCGTTGTTTACTTTCACATAAAGACCTTTAAAATAATCCTGGAAATTATCATTAGACGAAAAGTTGGTTCCACCTACAACTGCTGATTCATTGATGAATTGAGTTGCCAAGGAATTATTTAAACGGATTCTCAATTGCGCATCTACTGTGTCTTCACCGATAATTGTTTCACCTGTTGGGTTTGGTGTAAACGTTCCATAACCAGGCATGACTAAGTTAGTGCTAGAATGATTTTTATGTTCAAATGAATAATAGGTAGAATCAACATCGATGTCTTCTGTCATTTGATAGACTTCAACAGTTTGCGGACTCAATTCACCGTAAAAGTCTACATATTGTAAACCGAGCATCATTGAATCAACTGTGATAGTTGAAATATCGCCAAAATTTGGACTTGTACCTGAAAGAATAAACTGGGTATAGAAACTCGCGTCAACTTTTCCAAATTTAGGGTCATTGTATGAACCTAAAACACCATAAGCAGGGTTATCCGAAATTAGGGAATCTTCAGCTATTGAAAAGGTTGTTAATTCGAACGTATCAACTTGTGTTGAATTTAACAACGAATTTGGGTCAAGTACATCATTTCCAAGCGTAGAATCTTTCTTTTTACAAGAAGTGGAAACCAAAAGTGCTATTAAAAAAGTAGCGGAAAGTCCAAAAACCTTCCGCCACGAATTGGGGTAACTAAAATTCATTTTATATGAGTACAGTTTCTTCAATTACTTTATTAAAAAATTCAGACATCACTTTAGTTTGATTTTCTTCAGGAACAAAATCCTGTTTCAAACATGTCGCTTCGTCAAAAATTGTTCTTAGTTCAGGCGATAACTCTTCACTAGCAACGTTAATTCCATCCGCATATTTTGTCATGACACGAATAATATTTTCGTAGCTAGAATCTTTCAATTGACTAACAATTTCATCATCGAACCCGTCAAATTTAAGTTTATCCGCAAAACGCTCATCCCAATTTTTGTTAAACCCGTCGTTGTATAAACTCAATACAACTTTAGTGTCTGCAAAATGAGGATCTTTTGAATATAATTTTTTGATGTACAAAGCCATTAATACAGTCATCCAACCGTGACAATGAATTACGTCTGGTTGCCAACCAAGTTTTTTTACTGTTTCTAGAACACCTCTACAAAAGAACATTGAACGCTCATCGTTGTCTTCGTAATATTCGCCCTTATCATCCGTAACACAGTTTTTACGTTTAAAGTATTCATCGTTGTCGATGAAATAAACCTGCATTCTTGCAGCTGAAATAGATGCAACTTTGATAATTAGTGGGTGATCAGTGTCGTCAATGATTAAATTCATTCCAGACAAACGAATCACTTCATGAAGTTGATGGCGACGTTCGTTGATACTTCCAAAACGTGGAGTAAAAACGCGGATTTCTTTTCCTGCTTCCTGAATACCTTGTGGTAATCTTCTTGCTATACTTGAAACTTCTGATTTTGGTAAAAAAGGTGCAATCTCCTGAGATACAAAAAGTATTTTCTTTTTCTGCATGAATTTTAGATTCGTAAAAACAGTACAAAAATATAGAAAAAAAAGCGGAACTTCAACAAAAAGGAATAGTTTTGTCGATTCGTCTTCCCAATATTGATACACGGATGAATGTATTTACGACACGAAAATCGTTGAATGAGGCGCTTGCTCCTCTAAAAGAAGCAAAGAAAAGTGTTGGTTTTGTGCCGACAATGGGCGCTTTGCATGAAGGTCATTTGGCTTTGGTAAAAAGAGCGCTAACTGAATCAGACTGCGTGGTTGTGAGTATTTTCGTGAACCCAACACAGTTTAATAACATGCAAGATTTGGACAAATATCCTCGTATGTTGCAGGCTGATGTTGATTTATTGAATTCGATTGGGGAAGTGCTGGTTTTTGCTCCAACGGTAGAAGAGGTTTACCCAGAAAATGATGCGTATTCGCCATTGGATTTAGATGGAATTGACCAAGTAATGGAAGGTGAATTTCGACCAGGACATTTTCAAGGAGTTGTTCATGTCGTTCGAAATTTATTTCAGATTGTGCAGCCAACTCATGCCTATTTTGGTCTAAAAGATTTTCAGCAAGTAGCTGTAATTCGTTTGTTGACGAAAAAATACAATTTCCCAATTCAACTAATTGCTTGTCCAACATTGCGCGAAACAAGTGGTTTAGCAATGAGTAGTCGTAATCTCCGATTAACTGAAAGTGAACGCAAAGATGCCTTGATCATTTTTCAAACCTTGAAGTTCATTCAAACCTTGAAAGCTTCAAAATCACCGAAAGAAGTAAAAGAATTGGCAATGGAGTATTTTTCAGCTGGTAAACTGCGTTTAGAATACTTGGAAATTGTTGATGGCTCAAGCTTGAAAGCACTTGATGCTGCTTGGAGTGAGTATTCAGTTGTTTGCATTGCCGCTTATTGTGGAGCTGTTCGACTAATAGACAATTTAGAATTGGTGTAAACCATTCTTGACTCAAAAAAATGCTTTACATTTGTCCCCGAATTTAGAATAGGATGTTGATAGAAGTAGTAAAATCAAAAATTCATCGTGTTAGAGTTACACAAGCAGATCTGAATTATATCGGAAGTATTACGATTGATGAAGATTTAATGGATGCTTCAAATTTAATTGAAGGTGAAAAAGTTCAAATTGTAAACATCAACAACGGTGAACGTTTTGAAACATACGTTATTAAAGGTGAACGCAAATCAGGTACAATTTGTCTGAATGGTCCAGCTGCGCGTCGAGTAGCAATGAATGATATCATTATTATCATTGGTTATGGCTACATGGATTTTGAAGAAGCGAAATCGTTCAAACCATCCTTGGTCTTTCCGAATGAAGAAACTAATCTAATTGACTAGTGACTAAAAAAACGCTCCTCACGATAGTAAAAACTGTTCTTCCACTATTGTTAGGTGTGTATCTTATTTGGGTCTTTTTTGCAAATATGGCAGAAGATCCTAAAAAACTTTCCGCTTTTTATAAAGCAATTTCCGAAGCAAATTATTGGTGGATTCTTCTTTCCGTTGTTTTGGGAGTAGTTGCTTATTTATCACGTGCTTACCGTTGGAAATATGTACTAGAACCCTTGGGGTATCAAACTAATTTTTGGAACCGTTATCACGCTGTAATGATTGGTTATTTAATCAATCTCACAATTCCTCGCGCAGGCGAAGCTTCACGTTCAGCTATGCTCTATCGTTCAGACGGTGTTCCTTTTTCAACCTCATTCGGAACGATCATTGCCGAACGTGCAATTGATTTGATGATGCTTGGTTCAATCGCTTTTTTAACGGCTATTTTAGGATACGATGATTTCTTTGAAATTAAAGCTCAAATCATTGAAAAATTTGGAGGTTCAGCAAGTACTACAACGGATGGTTTTCCTTGGAAATGGGTGATTTATGGATTCATCGTTATCGCTTTTGCTGGAATTGCTTATTTGTTCCTGTTCAATCTTAGTTTCCGCAAAAAACTGCTTGGATTTGTAAAAGATGTGATGGCTGGATTGTTCTCCATCTTTAAATCAAAACAACCATTCGCCTATCTATTTCATACGCTCATTATTTGGACCTGTTATGTTGTAATGTTCGCACTTCCATTTCAAGCGCTGGAAGAAACGTCATCCATTCCATTTCAAGGAATTTTATTGGGCTTTATCGCTGGATCCTTAGGTATCACATTTACAAATGGTGGAATTGGAACTTATCCATTACTCGTTGGATTGGTTGTGGCTTTTTACATTTCGAAAACAAGTGATGTCGACGGTACAGGAATTGGGAATGCCTTGGGAATGCTTGTTTGGATAACACAAACATTTTTAATGATTGTACTTGGATTACTTTCATTAGTTTTATTACCAAAGAATTATACGCAAGAGAAAGAAAATGAGCAGATTGGCGAGCCTGGAAAATAAAATTGTTTCTTTAGAAGATGCAAAACGACGCATGAATATGTGGCATTTGAAAAATGACAAAGTTGTTTTTACGAATGGTTGTTTTGATATTTTGCACAAAGGACACGTAACCTATTTGGCTAAATCGGCAGAATTAGGAGACCGATTAATTGTTGCTATAAACACAGATGCTTCAGTCCGTGAACAGGGGAAAGGTGAAAACCGCCCAATCAATCCTGAAGATGCACGAGCAACAGTTCTAGCTGCTCTCGGTTTTGTGGATATGGTTGTTTTCTTTAATGATCAAACGCCTTTGCAAGTCATCGAAATGCTTCAACCAGACGTTTTGGTAAAAGGAGCAGATTATGATCCAAACGAAACAGATACAACTTCCAAGAAATACATTGTAGGTTCTGATATTGTCAAGAAAAACGGGGGTGAAGTAGTAGCCATCCAGTTAGTAGATGGCTATTCTACTACGTCAATTATTGAAAAATCGAAAGCTTAATAGCGCGATCTAAAGCCACCTCCATCACCCATGTTGAAGCGAAGAAACAATTCGAATCCTCCTTTGGCATTTGAAACAGTGTTCAAACTTGAAATATTGAAGTCGTAGGCAAAACCAGCCGAATATTGGTCCCATTCCATCATAAAACGTGCAACCATTGCATCTTTGAAGCGGTTGAAAACACCTAAGTAAAGCGAAAATGGGCGATTAAATCCGGTATACATCGAACCTTCATTGATCAGGTATTTGTAATTGAATCCATACATGATTTCCATGGATGATTTTTGTCGTTGGAAATAAATTGCAGGCATGAACGCACCTCGTGTGTTTCCAATTCCAATCGTTGCGTTGGCAAAAGATGAAAAACGAACGTATAAGTGTTCATTGTCTTTATCAATGAATGAATAACCTGGTTTATTGATGTGATACATCGCAAATCCGTATTGAAATTCTCGCTGGTTGTTTTGAGTCATGTAACCTTGTCCTTTTTTATAAGTGTAAACAATTCCCGCACCTGCATCTACATAATTAAAGGATGCAGAGTTGAACGTTTCACCAGAGCCAATTGAAGCATTGTAACTTGTTCCATCGTATTGACTTCCCCAACGCCCTGCATTCGGATCAATTGAACGTTGACCAAATCCTGTGTAAATTCCAAGTCCAAGTGTACTTGTTCTGTCCAATATCAAATGGTAAGCAAGATTCAAGTTGACATTGGTAGTATTCACTTTCAAATCACCAGATTGATCATTGAAAAAGTTCATCCCACCAGCAATGATTCCTTTTTTATTGCGCTTGTCTTCGTTGAATCGAGCATCGAAAGAGGCTGCTATCGTTTTATACGGTGTCGCAACACTTTTCCATTGACTTCTGTAGTTTACAACTCCCTGCATGGGAGAATTAGCGCCAGCGAGACCTGGATTTAAAGTCAGAGGGGAATATTCCATTTGTGAGAAATGCACATCCTGAGCTAAGGTTCCAAATTGGAAATAACACAAAGCGCCTGCAAGTAAAAAGTTATATAAATTCGTTTTCATTGTTGTATGTGTTATCGATTAGCGTACTAATGTTAAATTCCCAGACTCAATAACTGTTGAGCCATCAAATAATGTTACGACAAGTTTATAAGCGAAGACTCCTGGATTCAATGGCTTGTCTTTGTAATTACCGTCCCAACAAATTTGCGGATCTGTTGTTTCAAATACTTTTTCTCCCCAGCGATTGTAAACCGCATAATTCAATTCAGCAATACAGTTTCCATAGATGCATAATGTATTATTTGCAGATGGACCTGAACCATTAGGTGAGAATACAGTTGGGACAAAGATATCTCCACAAACTTGAGTAACATAGATAGTAACGGTGTCAGCTCCTGTACATCCTGAACCATCCGTTGCATTTACGATGTATGTTGTAGTACTTGAAGGAGAAGCAATCGGATCTGGACAAGTCGTACAACTTAATCCTGTTGTTGGAGTCCATGTGTAACTTGTTCCACCTGTTGCATTCAGTTGTACATCTTCACCTTGTAGGATACTTGCACTTCCAGGTGTAATTTGAACGGCTAAACTTCCAACCGTTGAAACAGTATAATTTTCAGTTAAACTACATCCATTTTGATCTGTTACCGTTACTCCGTAATTTCCATTAGCGAGGTTATTGATGGATGAACTTGTTTCTCCGTTAGGTGTCCAAGCGTAACTGTACGTTCCTGTTCCGCCTGTTACTGCAACTGAAATTGCTCCATCACTGTTTCCACAGCTTGCATCGGTAATTGTTTCTGTTATTACAAGTTGTGTGGCTTGACCAATTGTAACGTTAAGACCGCTAGCGCATCCTGTGTTATCTGTTACTGTAACGGTATAAACACCAGCACTTAAATTTGTTGCTGTACCACCATTTCCACCTGTTGGTGACCAAGAGTAAGTGTAAGGTGCAGTTCCTCCAGTTTGTGTTACTGTTGCCGAACCATCATTTCCTCCAAAACATGAAGCATCAGTTGAAGACTGTAAAGTTACAGTTGGTCCACCAATTGAAGGAATAATGACTGAAATAGATGCTGAACAGTTTGAATTATCCTCAACAGTTACGGTGTAAACACCACTAGCCAGTGAACTAGCGGAAGTATTTGTTCCACCTGTTGGTGACCAAGAATAGGTATAACCTCCTGTACCACCCGATGCAGAAACACTTGCACTACCGCTATTTGATCCACAGTTGGAGCCAATAATGTTGCTACTTGTCAATGTGATCGCGCTTGGTTGTGTTATTGTAACTGTTGTTGAATTGGAACATCCTCCAGCATCTTGAACTGTTACGGTATATGTTCCTGGTGCTAATCCCGTTTGTGAGGTACCAGTTAATCCACCTGGTGACCATGAATAATTCAATGTTCCAGATCCACCACTTCCACTAACAACTGCTGCCCCGTCATTTGCACCATTACATGAAACGTTTTGAGAAGAAACCAGTGAGATGGAAGGTCCACCATTTGCGTTGACTGTTGCAGATGCAGTTGTTTGACAACCATTGCCGTCTGTAACAGTTACAGTATAAGATCCTGCGGCTAAATTGGTTGCTGTTGCTCCAGTTCCACCAGAAGGGGACCATGCGTAAGAATAACTTGTTGTTCCTCCAGTAGGTGTTACTGTTGCAGTACCTGTTGATGCACCGCAATTGGTATTGGTTGCTGAAGCAGTTGCACTCAAAGCACTTGCTGGCTGGGTAATTGTTACAGTAGTTGAACCAGGACATGCATTCGCATCGGTAACAGATACTGTATACGTTCCTGCTGCTAGATTTGATTGTATTGGACCTGATAATGTCCCAGGATTCCAAGTATACGTATAAGGTGTTTGTCCGCCTGTTGCTGAAACGGTTGCCGAACCAGTCGAATTTCCGAAACAAGCCACGTTTGTTTGTGCTGTCGTTGAAACAGTTATCGTTGGACATGGATTGGTAACACATGCAGGCACTGATGAAGGGTTAAACGTATAAAGCGTACCAGCTCCATCTGTGATTTGAATTTGTGTTGTAACCGGTGGAGTTACAGTTGTATTTGTGGCAAATGTTGACCAATATGCTGGCGTATTACAGCTTGTAACTGGTGTTGCTCCATTTAAACAAGTTCCGAAAAACCACGAATAACCGCATGAAGTACATTGAGCTTGTGTTGTAATTGGCGTATTTGCCGCTGGAATATATTGTGCCCAAGTATAAGGCCCAACACCACCTGATACGGTTAAGTTACCATTTGTTTCTTGACAAACCGAAAGTGAAGTACAAGAGCTCACAACTATTGAAATTGATTCTGAACCACAAGCTAACGTGTAAGTAATTGTGTGTGTTCCAGGACCGGCAACTGAAGGAGAAAATAATCCAGTAGTTGCGTTAACACCAGGACCACTAAATGTTCCCCCGGCTGTTGCGACCGTTAATGTAAATGGTGCATCTGTTGTACAAACCGATTGTGGTTGACAAATTGTCGCATCACAACAAGTAATTGTAATTGGTGCACAGGCAGCCGCTGCAAAAGATTGTACACCTCCAGATCGAGTTGATGTACTACTGTTACCTGTTCCTCCACAAGCAACAACTTCACCTCCAGAATTTACACGCACATCATAAACGATAAATGTTGTTGGATAAAACGCCTGTTGAACCAAGCTGGAATTAAATTTATAAACGCCTGTCTTCGAACCAACATATATATTACCACAAGCATCTATATCAATTCCTGCATTTTCAGTGACATTGTCGCTTAAAAAAGGAGTTGACATAACACCACCTGGAATAGTTACAGTGGCAATAATAGCAAAAGTGGATAACGATCGTTTCTGCAATTGATTCCCTTTGTGTGTATAGACAAAATTTGCATCTGCGCGTAGGACTTTGATTCCAGTATTGTTGACACGGAAATTTTCACTTTTGTATCCCCAGTTGACTCCGTGATTCGCACGTGTTAAGGTTGTACTAGTGCTTCCGCATAAATTTAAATCATCGTTGATGTAACCAATTGTATCGAGTGTTACAAAATAGTATTTTCCACTTGGTGATGAGGTTAATGCACGAACTTCTTGAATTTGTGGCGGAATACCAAATAGGTTACCAGCTGAAGTGACTTGAACGGAAGAATTGATATTACCGTTGGCCATGTTTACATCATAAATGCGTCCATGAATATCTAAGTTTCCACCAGAACCTCCAATCAACAATTTTGTTTGATCACAGTTAAAAGTAATATTCCAAAATTCGGTGCTGATTTGACCTCCTGATGGACTTCCATTGTTCCAAACAACTGTTCCAGCATTGTTAACTTTCTCAATCGCATAATATGTTCCATTCGTAACATAGGTGTTTCCGGCGTCGTCAGTCGCCATTGTTCCTAACCAAGAAGTTGTGTCATACGGAGTGCTGTGTGTCCACTGCAAAACCCCAGTTGAATTGTATTTTTTCAATTGAAGCGGCATAATTCCACCAATGATGTAGACATTTCCTGCTGCATCAGTGTCTAATTCCCATACACAATCCCAGTTGTCTGGAAAAGTTGGTGTTTGAACCCATGGGTCAATTATTAAGGTGCGATTTTGGTCGAAGGTTGCTAATTCGAAGCTTACCTTTTTTCCTGATAATCGGTATGCAGAATTGATTGTTTCGTTGGATTGATTGTCGTAAAATGAAAGAGGTGCATGATCCGTGATATCTCCAAACAATGTTGAGATTTTAAGTTCATTGTTGACTAAGCGAACTTCGCGATCGTATGTCATTGAGATCTTAGAAAGGTCGGCTCCAGGATGTACAATAAATGCATATTTCACACCGATTATTGGGTGTACTGTGTATTCAATATCGATGTTAGGATAGATGTTACGATAAATCAGTTTTTCATACCCTTTCGCAAAGTTGACACTTTTGTGTTGTTTGTTTTCATCGTTGTAGCTGTATGAATGATAGTCACTTTGAACACCAATCCCTTCGATTTTACAATCGGATGAAACTGATCCCCAAGAAAGGTTTACTTCATCTTGACGAACCAAGTACTTTCCAGCTAGACGTTCGTTTTGCTTGTGTTCAGCAAAGGTCTTAACAGGTGAATTCATGATTTCTTGACGTTCTTCACGTGACTTCTTTTTGATTTCTAAAAAATTGTAAGAAACACCTTTTTCCCCAAAGAAGATACGCGTTGAACCAAAATCAATGGCATACTTTATTGAACCTGTTTGTTCGTTCGCTTCCGAATCAAATTGTCCAAGATTTTCAATGAAGACTTTACTTGTCGAAAAATCAGCAGTCCAATCGCCAGTGGTTTGTGCGAAAACAGCTCGAAAAGAAAAGAAAAGAATGGAAAGTAATAGTAGTTGTTTCATTTTTTGTGATTTGAAAAATGGAAGAATAACAGCTACTCCCATTTTCCGGAATCACATAATAAAAAAATGTAGTAGTAAGTTATTCTGATGTATAACTACCACAAATTTACGTCAATGGATTTATGATTTTTGAGGGGCTAGCACCTCAATTCTCTTAATTGCTTCTTTTTTAACAATTAAACTAAGGATTTTCCAGTCATTTCGATTGGAGCAGCGATTCCTAGTCTTCTTAAAATTGTTGGCGCAACATCGGCTAATATTCCATGATTCAATTCAAGGCCTTTTTCGTTGCTCACCAAAACAACTGGAACTGGATTTAACGAATGCGCTGTATTTGGCGTTCCATCAGGATTTATGGCAAAATCAGCATTTCCATGATCAGCAATAACCAAAAATTCATAATTTCTTTCTAAACCTGCTGTTACAACTTCTTTTAAACATGCATCAACCGTTTCAACGGCTTTTACAATCGCTTCATATACACCCGTGTGTCCAACCATGTCAGGATTTGCAAAATTCAAGCAAAAGAAATTTGGTGTTTCTTGTTGAATGCAAGCAATGATTTTATCTTTTACTTCGATTGCGCTCATTTCTGGCTGTAAATCGTAGGTTGGAACTTTCGGTGAATTCACCAAAATTCTACTTTCTAAAGGAAATGTTTCTTCCCTACCACCACTAAAGAAAAAGGTTACGTGCGGATATTTTTCAGTTTCTGCAATGCGAACTTGTGTTTTATCCAATTTTGATAGAACCTCTCCTAAGGTATTGTACAAGTTATCCTTTTCAAACACCACGTTTACATTTTCAAAAGTTGCATCGTAGCTTGTCATGGTGTAATAGTCCAAGTTTAACTTGTGCATATTGTACTCATGGAAATCACGTTGCGTTAAAGCAATTGATATTTCACGTGGTCTATCAGTTCTGAAATTGAAACTTACAACAACATCGCCTTCTTCAATTCTTCCAATTGGCGCATCGTTTTCAGTGATAACAATTGGCTCAATGAACTCATCGGTTTTGTTGGATGCATATGATTGTTCAATTCCTTCTATTGCCGATTTATAGTGCGTTCCAGTACCATTGACCATTAAATCATAGGCTAATTTTACACGTTCCCAACGATTATCGCGATCCATTGCATAATAGCGGCCAATTACAGAAGCAATTCGACCTGTGGATTTTTTTAATTCTTCTTCCAATTCAGTTATGAATGCCAAACCACTTTTTGGATCACAGTCACGACCGTCAGTGAAAGCATGTATAAATACGTTTTCAAGACCGTTCTCCTTCGCCATTTTACACAATGCATACAAATGTTCTTGAGAACTGTGAACACCACCTTTTGAGACCAATCCCATAAAGTGCAATTTGACATTCTTCGTTTTCGCTTTGTGAATGGCATCGAGTAGAATAGGGTTCTTAAAAAATTCTCCTTCTCGAATGGATTTATTGATACGTGTAAGTTCTTGATAAACAATTCTTCCTGCACCAATGTTTAAGTGACCAACTTCAGAATTTCCCATTTGACCATCTGGCAATCCAACATCCTCACCACTTGTTTTCAACGTAGCATTTGGACGAGTTGCCAACAATTCATCCATAAATGGCGTTTTAGCGTTGTAAATTGCATCAGATTTTGAGTGGTCGCCTAGACCCCAACCGTCAAGAATGATGAGTCCGAAATTGTTTGTCATAGTTCTAATGTTATTTCAAAATTAGCTCCTCGCGGAGTGTTTTCTTTGTAGCTCACTTTTCCATGTAGCATGCGTACCAATTCGGCAACAATGAACAATCCAAGTCCGCTACCTTTTTGTTGACGCGTATCTTCGTTTCCAGAACGATAAAATTTTTCAAAAACGTCTTTGATTTCTTCTTTAGGAATTCCAGGACCTTGATCCTTTACCCCAAAAATCAAGCGATCTGCTTTTTTGACTAAATATAGTTCAATTTTATTATTCGAACCGCCATATTTCAAGGCATTTTCAAGAAGATTATTGATAATGGTTTCAAGAAAGAAAACATCTACTTTAGCATGAACATCTTTTTCAAGATCAAGAGAAAGTAGTTCTTGTTGATTTCGTTTGTGAAAACGTTCAGCGAGTTGTTCAAATAATAGTGTAAGGTTTGTATCTTCTTTATGCGGCTTTAATGCATTGTTTTCTAAACGAGAAGCATTCAAGATGTTTTCAATCATTCCTTCCAAGCGTTCGTTTTCTTGAATGGCTTTATCCATTAAACTTTTACGCTTTTCTTCATCTAAATTGCGTTTTTGAATGGTTTGAAGATAGAGTTTATTGGCTGCTAAAGGTGTTTTTAATTCATGCGTAACAGACAATAGAAAGTTGTTTTGTCGCTCCGATAATTGAAGTTCTTTTTTAATAGATGAACGAATTTTCCAAAGGCCGAACAAGAGAATGCTGAAGAAGACCAGTCCTTCTCCAATAATCATAATCACTCGCTTTGAAACGTCAGAAGAATCGCGTTTTAATTCTTCGGTTAACTCAATTAAGTGAAAGCCCCACCAAGCAAATTGTAGAACAACGTATAGTCCTAAAATGTAAAAAAATATGCCTGTCTGTCTCTTCATATGTCATGATTAAGACTTGGGTCAGCGAACGTCAATTAATAAGCGCGCTCGTTTTTGCCTTCCATCCAATTGATAAATGCTTTGTTCACCACTTTGTTTCCTCCTGGTGTTGGATAATTTCCTGTGAAATACCAATCCCCAAGATTATTTGGACATGATTTATGTAAATTCTCAACCGTTTGGTAGATAATTTCTACTTCAGCATTGATTGTTGGAGGTGTTAATAATTCAGCGATTTTGGCAGAAACTTCTTCAAACGTAAATGGTTCATAAATCTCCTTCACGTAGTTTTTGATTTGCTCTTTCGGTAAATTCACCTGTTCTTTGGCTTTGCGATACACTTCTTGAATCACATGTTCCATTCCTCGGTCTTTCAATAAACTAATTGCCGCTTCAAATGCAATGAAATCGCCCATTTTCGCCATGTCAATTCCATAACAATCGGGATAACGAATTTGAGGAGCTGATGAAACAACTACAATTTTCTTAGGATCTAATCGGTCCAAAATTCGCAAAATACTTTGTTTAAGCGTTGTTCCACGAACAATTGAATCATCGATCACCACCAAATTGTCTTGATGACGTTTTACGCTTCCGTAAGTAATATCGTATACATGTGCTACCAAGTCATCACGCGAATCATCTTGAGTAATGAATGTGCGCAGTTTTGCATCCTTGATGGCAATTTTTTCTATTCGTGCTCGCTGGTAGATAATTTCACTCAATTTTTCTTCAGTGATATCTGAACCTAGCGCTTTGATTGCTTCAAATTTACGATCATTTAGGTAATCCTCCAGACCTTTAATCATTCCGTAGAATGACACCTCTGCTGTGTTAGGAATAAATGAGAAAACAGAATTATCTAAATCATGACCGATCGCATCCAATACTTGAGGAACAACGTTTTTCCCCAACATGATTCGCTCGTTGTAGATTTCAATGTCGTTTCCGCGTGAGAAATAAATACGCTCAAATGAACATTTTAACGCTTCTGTTGGTTCGTTGATTAAGGTTTCTTTAACCGATCCATTCTTACGAATGATTAATGCATGCCCCGGTGTTAATTCACGTACTTGTTCACTTTTTAAGTTAAAAGCAGTTTGAATCACAGGTCGCTCAGAAGCAACAACTGCCACTTCATCATCCTCGTACCAATAAGCTGGACGAATTCCAGAAGGATCTCTCAAAACGAAGGCATCACCATGACCAAATAAACCAGCCATCGCGTAACCACCATCCCAATCAGATGATGCACGTTTTAATATTTTCTCAATGTCAATTTTTTCTGCAATTCGATCATAGATTTCTGCATTTGTATAACCTTGAGGTTTTAACTGAGCATACAATGCTTCATTTTCTTCATCTAGGAAGTGACCGATTTTTTCAAGAACCGTAACTGTATCAGATTTCTCTTTTGGGTGCTGACCAATTTCAACCAACACATCGAACAATTCATCAACATTTGTTAGATTGAAGTTTCCTGCAACAACCAAATTACGTGTAATCCAGTTATTTTGGCGCAAGAATGGGTGACAACTTTCGATTGAATTACGACCAAAAGTTCCGTAACGTAGGTGACCTAAAAATAATTCACCAGTAAATCCGGCGTGCTTTTTTAAATAGTTCACATCTTTCAACATTGCTGGATTTTCCTCCTCAATTTGCTTGAAGCGTTGATTGATGTAATCAAAAATATCTTGAATTGGTTTGCTATCGATTGATCGGTAACGCGAAATATAACGTTCTCCTGGTTGCATGTCTAATTTGATGTTAGCAACACCAGCTCCGTCTTGACCACGGTTGTGTTGTTTTTCCATCAATAGATGCAGTTTGTTTAACCCGTAAAATGCTGAACCATATTTATCTAGGTAATATTGAAGGGGTTTCTTTAATCGAAGAAGTGCAATACCGCACTCATGTTTTATTGCGTCACTCATGTGCCTATCTACTGAATTGAGCTGCAAATTTACGCTTTTTATTAAACCGATTTAACGAAAAAATTAGAAAGTTTTTAGAAAGTAAAGCAACCAACAAGTAACTTTTTGAGTTTTACTCTGTAGAAGCTAATAAACTGTTAAAAGTATCGATTTAACGGTTTTTATAAGTGGGTGATTTATTGTAGATTCGGTGATTCTAGATGAAACGTTTTCTAAGCATAGCAATTTGTGTTTTTGCGTCCTTTTTTGGTCGCACTCAAAACGTATGGTTACATCCGAATGTTGGTCAATGGGATAAAGAAATTCTATATTCTGTTGATATGGCGAGTGGCCATTTATATGTAGATTCAGAAGGATTTACCTATGTGTTACATGATGCAATGGCACATAAACATGATGGAGAGAAACTAGCTGAAGAGGACCATGATAATAAAATTCATGTTCAGGTGATCAAATCTCATTTTATCAACTCTTCCTGGCAAGGGAAAAAAACCGAAGGTGCCGAAAGTGATTTTTACAGAAATTACTTTATTGGAAATGACGAAACGCGTTGGAAATCGAACGTCAAAAGTGTCGAACAAACAACCTTAAATGACTTTTATCCTGGAATTGATTTTTTAATGGATGGTACTTCGAATCAATTAAAGTATTCATTTCTGGTTAAACCAGGTGTTGATGCAGCACAGATAAAATGGAATGTTGAAGGGGCTAATCGCGTTTACTTGGAAGAAAATCAGGTGCACATTGAAACAGATTTAGGTGAAATTGTAGAGGAACGTCCTGTTGCATGGACAATTCATGAAGGTAAAAAACAACAAGTTGATGTTGAATATCAATTAACTAATGGAGTGCTTAGTTTTTATTTTCCGAATGGATATAATATAACAGATGAACTGATAATCGACCCATATTTAGTGTTTGCAAGCTTTTCAGGATCGACAATGGATAATTGGGGTATGACGGCCACACCGGATTTACAAGGGAATTTGTACGCAGGAGGAATTGTTTTCGACCAAGGTGGAGCGTACCCGGTAACAACAGGAGCTTTTGATATGTCTTTTAATGGAGGAACTGCCTATACCTATTCATCTCCACAAGGTACATATTCAATGACAGGTTTTGATATTGCACTTTCTAAGTTCAATTCATCAGGTTCAGCATTGATTTATTCCACTTATTTGGGAGGAACTGGGAATGAGGCGCCGCATAGTTTAGTAACGGATAACAATAGTAATTTGTTTGTAATGGGGGTAACTGGTTCAGCGAATTATCCAATTGTTTCAGGTTGTTTTGATGTTTCGTTTAATGGGGGACCTCTCGTTTCAGAGAATGAACTTGGTTATCCAAATGGAGCAGACATTTTTGTCACGCGTTTCAATGTTGGTGGAACGGCACTTGTTGGATCTACCTTTGTTGGTGGTTCGGGTACGGATGGAGTCAATATCGGAATTTTAAATTACAATTATGGCGATTCTTTTCGCGGAGAGATTATCGTGAACAATGGATTTGTTTATGTTTCGAGTACAACTCAATCCACAAATTTTCCAACGTTAGCGCCTTCTCAAGGAGCATTAAGTGGGGCTCAAGATGCAGTAATTTTCAAAATGAATGCAGGTTTAACCGCTATGTCATGGTCTACCTATTTCGGTGGAACAGGTCTCGAAACAGGAAATTCACTGCAATTGGCAAGTAACGGAAATGTTTATGTTGCCGGAGGAACAAATTCAACTTCTTTACCCGTCTTTTCTGGGAATGACCTAAGTTATAATGGAGGAAACTCGGATGGTTATTTACTGAAAATACAAGGTAATACAGCTACTTTCATAAATGGGACTTATTTAGGGTTGAATGAATATGATCAAGCCTACTTTGTTCAATTAGATTTAAACGATGAAGTCTATGTTTATGGACAAACAGAAAGTGCTTATCCAATATCTGCAGGAGTATATGGAAATCCTAATTCAGGTCAATTCATTCGAAAATATACAAACAATCTGGGAACCATACTTTGGACAACGATGATAGGCGCTGGAACTGGTCATCCTGAAATTTCTCCAACAGCATTTTTGGTTTCCGATTGTTACGATATTTATATTTCTGGTTGGGGAGGAACCATTAATAGTTCATATTCTACACAGGCATTTTTTAGTACTACAAATGGTTTTAGCACGACAGCAGATGCTTATCAGTCGAGTACAAATGGTTCAAATTTCTACATCGCTGTTTTAAGTCAAAATGCTGCGACGTTAAAATACGCAACTTATATGGGTGGTCTTACAAGTTCGTTCAATCACGTTGATGGTGGTACGTCTCGCTTTGATAAATCTGGTCGTATTTATCATGCAGTTTGTGGTGCATGTGGTGGGAATGATTACGGTTTTACATCAACAGCAGACGCATGGTCACCTACGAATAATAGTCCAAATTGTAATCTTGCAGCATTTAAGTTTGAATTAAGTACCATTGATGCCATTGTAACAGAACCCCAAACGATCATTTGTTTACCAAATCCTGTTGTATTTGCCAATAATAGTGCGAATGGAAACGTATTTAATTGGGATTTTGGTGATGGTTCAACATCGAATCAAGTAAATCCGTCTCACGTTTATCCTGGGCCTGGAACGTATACCGTTACATTGGTTGTTTCGGATATCAACGGGTGTTACACGCCAGATTCAGTAACTTTTGACGTTGAAATTGGCGATTTTCAAGGAGGTGTTGTTATTCCAGTAGGCGGTGTTTGTCCTGGTGAGCCGTTTCAATTAGAAGCATATGGTGGAGCAGATTATTCTTGGACACCTGCAAATGTTTTGGACAATTCAACAAGTCCAACTCCTATTGCTACAGTATATTCAACAACAACGTTTACTGTTATCATTTCTGATAGTTGTGGAGTGGATACACTTACGCTCGTTTTACCTGTTTTTAACACGAATCATTCAATAACGAACGACACTTCAATTTGTATTGGTAATAATGTACAATTCAGTGCAAGTGGAGGAATTTCATACAGTTGGTCACCAGCGAGCACATTGTCCAATGCGTCGATTTCCAATCCAATAGCAACCCCGACGCAAACTACCTTGTATCAGTTGGAAATTATTACCGCAGATGGTTGTCAAATAAATGATTCAGTAAATGTAGTAGTGTATTTTACTCCACCAGTTCCTGTTATTCCGGACGTATTGTCATTATGTAAAGGTGCATCAATTGATATTTCGGTGTCAGGTGCAGATGAATATACGTGGTCTCCAAATTTTCAAATAAGTAATTTAACAGGTTCGATGGTGACAGTAAATCCACCAAATGACTTTACTTATTACTGCGATTTTGTGAATGCTTGTGGTAGCGTTCTTGACAGCGTTCGTATTGATGTTGTTGAGGCTACAATTTTTGCCGGAAATGATACGATTATTTGCCCGGGTCAATCTGCATTATTGTGGGCGAGTGGAGGCGTAAGTTACAACTGGCAACCAAGTGCTGGATTGAACTCAATCGTTACATCCCAAGTGCTGGCATCACCGTCAGTTCCTACCTTATATACAGTAATTGGTATTGATGGTACGGGTTGTCCGGATACGGCCCAAGTTTTTGTTGATTTGTTTCCGCAACCGTTTATTCAGACTTGTCCTGATGTGTACGCTTTAACAGGTGATGAAATTCCTCTTTATGCTACATCAACGACTGCAGGACCTTATACTTGGTCGCCAGCTGAATTTTTAAGCTGTGTAACTTGTGCTAGTCCTACGGCAAGTCCGAACCAAAATTATGAATATACGGTATCATATACGGATGAAAATGGTTGTTCAGCTTCTGATGTTGTACATATTTATTACAATCCTATTATTTATATTCCGAATACGTTTACACCAAATGATGATGAGCACAATCAAGGATTTCATGTTGTTGTAGGAAATATTAAATCGTTTGAATTGATGATTTTTAATCGTTGGGGAGAATTAATTTTCATAATGAATGATGAAAGTGATTATTGGGATGGTACCTATGAAGGATTGAAATGTCAAGATGGAACGTATGTTTGGAAAATTAAGTATTATGATTTTCTAGATAAGGAATATGAACAAACAGGGCATATCAATTTGTTAAGATAGTTTCTGAACCATTAGCATTAAAAAAAGCGATACTTTTTGAGTATCGCTTTTTTTGTGTTATACAAACTTTGGGTCAGTTTCCATTACATGACCACATTTTTTACATGTTCGTAGCTCTAATGAGTTATAATACTCTTTAAAACGAGGAATAAAATCATTTTCGATGTTCGAAAGAGGGAAACGGTATTCATGTAGTTTATTGTTACACTTTTCACAGAACCACATTAAACCATCTTGCAGGTTAGTTCCTTTACGCACTCTTTCAATCACAAGTCCAACTGTGTTAGGGCCTCGCATTGGTGAATGTGGTGTATTTCCTGGTAATAAGAACATTTCTCCTTCTTTGACGATAATATCACGTGCTTCGCCATTTTCTTGAATACGCACACAAATATCTCCTTCAATTTGATAGAAAAGCTCTTCACTTTCATTGTAGTGATAATCTTTACGAGCGTTTGGTCCACCAACAATCATAACGATAAAATCTCCTGCCTCTTGGTAGAGATTTTTATTGCTAACAGGCGGTTTCAGCAAGTCGCGATTTTCGTCAATCCATTTCTGAAGATTAAAAGGTGCCATCATATGCGTACAATTTTTCATAAAGATAGAAAGTCTTTTAGTATTATATTCAATAGCTAAATAGAATTGTATCAATTTAAAGTGGTTTTAAA
>JACCDH010764935.1_pt1 | contig 31853 bp, 33 predicted proteins | sample 7442481 | NCBI WGS metagenome assembly JACCDH01 (sample SAMN15323433, study PRJNA562643) | freshwater metagenome | isolation source: river surface water | place: USA:Blue River Watershed | collected 2017-08-15
CCTTGTCGTTGCCTTTGTCGTTGCCCTTCTCTGCCGTCCTCTCCGAGTTCTTGTCCGCCGTCTTGTCGGCGGGCTTGTCCGCGCCGCGTGATTTTGCGGCGAGTTTTTCCCGTTCGCGGGCCTCGGCCCTCGCCCGCTTGCGGGCTTCTTCTTCCTCGGCCTTGCGCTGCCGCGCTATCAGGGTCGCCAGTTTTTCCACCAGCGCGCCGAGCCGTTCTTCATCGCGGGCGAGGTGGCCGGCTTCCCTGCGCTGCTGGCTCAGCTTGTCCGACAGCCGGGCCAGCAGCTGCTGGCGCTTGTTTTTTTCTTTTTCCAGCAGCGCCTTTTGCTCGCGCTGCTCATCGGCGATGTCTTGCAGCGCATTGCGGGCGTCTTCCGCTTCCAGACGGTTGGCCTCGATCGCGGCCAGATTCTGCTGCAATTCATCGATGGCTTTCATCTGCTCGGCGGAGACATAGCCAAGGTAGCGCAGCTCGCGCGCGATGCGGTTCGGGTTGTCGCCCGAGAGCAGCAGGCGTACGCGGTCATCCTGGCCTTTCGCATACTGCTCGCGCAGCATGCGCGCCAGCCGCTCGCGCTGCTGGCGCACGGCGGCTTCCAGCGCTTCCTGGCTGACGGAGAGTTTTGTCAGGCGACGCTGGGTGCGCTCCTGCTCGGCGGCCAGTTCGCGCAGCTTGCGGTTGGCCGTCGAGATCGCCGCCTCGGAGGCGGACAGCGCATCGGCGGCGTGGCCGCGCGCTTTTTCGGTGCGGACAATCTCTTCCTTCAGGTTGCCAAGTTTTTTGCGCAGCTCGGCGCGCTCTTCCTCGGCTTCCTGCTTTTGGCGCGCGCGCTCGGCGGATTTCACCGTCGTCTCGGCATGCGTGGACGACAGCGCGAGCGCAGCGGCCAGAGCTGCAGCCAGCAGACGAACAGTCGCGGACAGCGGCATTCCCTATTTGGCCTTGCCCTGGCTGGCAACCGCTTTCATCGCCGCTTCTATGGCGGCAGCATCGCCCAGGTAATAGCTGCGAATGGGCTTCAGATCGGCATCCAGTTCATAGACCAGCGGCTGACCGTTGGGGATGTTCAGGCTGACAATCTCCTGATCGGAGATGCCATCGAGGTATTTGATCAGTGCGCGCAGGCTGTTGCCATGCGCCGACACCAGGATCTGTCTGCCCGCGCGGATCGCGGGCGCAATCGACTCGCTCCAGACCGGCAGCACGCGGGCGACGGTATCTTTCAGACATTCGGTCAGCGGAATCTGATCTCTGGACAGGTCCGCGTATCGGGGGTCGCTGAACGATGCGCGCGGGTCGGACGGATCGAGCGGCATCGGTGGAATGTCATAGCTGCGGCGCCAGACCAGCACCTGTTCATCGCCATATTGCGCGGCTGTCTCAGCCTTGTTCAGCCCCTGCAGCGCGCCGTAGTGGCGCTCGTTCAGGCGCCAGCTGTGCACAGTGGGCAGCCACATCAGGTCCATTTCGTCCAGCGTTACCCACAGCGTGCGGATCGCGCGCCTGAGCACCGAGGTATAGGTCAGGTCGAAGGCGAAACCGGCTTCCTTGAGCAGGCGGCCGGCGTGGCGGGCTTCTTCGATGCCTTTCTCGGTGAGGTCAACGTCGGTCCAGCCGGTGAAACGATTTTCGCGATTCCAGGTGGATTCGCCATGGCGCATCAGAACAATTTTGTACATGGGGGCAGAAAAGGGGCGGGATGAGGGAAAAAGGCGTCAGGGGATGTCAAAGGACCGAAAGGATCGAAAGGACCGCTGAATCATTTCAGCCTTCTATTTTATAATGCCGAGCTTGTTGCGAACGATGGGATCGTCGTGAAATTCTTGATTGACAATATCTGGCTCATCCTGATAGCGGTGGTATCGGGAGGTGCGCTGGCCTGGCCCGCACTCACTCGCGGTAAAAACACGCTGACCACATTGCAGGCGGTACAGCTCCTTAACAAAAGCAAGGTCAGCATCATCGATGTGCGCGCGCCGGAGGAATTCAAGGGCGGACATCTGCGCAACGCAAAGAACATTCCGCTCGGCGAACTCGGCAAGCGCATTGGCGAGTTCGACAAGGCGCAGGCCGTGCTGCTGATATGCCAGAGCGGGCCGCGCGCAAACCGTGCCGCGTCCGAGTTCCGGCGCGCCGGCTTTGGCGAAGTCTATGTGCTCAGCGGCGGCTACGCCGAGTGGCAGTCGCAGGGATTGCCGACCGCCGTCTGAATTTGCCCGATATAGTTCATTCATTCATCCACGAAGGGAGCATCCAGCAATGAGCGCCAGAGTACTCATGTACACCACTGCAGTCTGCCCTTACTGCAATATGGCCGAGCGTTTGCTGAAATCCAAAGGCATCGAAGCGATCGAGAAGATACGCGTCGATCTCGAACCCGAACAGCGGGTCGCGATGATGGAAAAGACCGGCCGCCGCACCGTGCCCCAGATTTATATCGGCGACACGCATGTCGGCGGTTTTGATGACTTGTCAGCGCTGGATCGCGATGGCAAGCTCGACCCTTTGCTGCAGGGCGCATGACACGCCGTCGCTCCTGCTGATTTTTCACTCACTGACGAAAGAGCTTCATGTCCGAACAACAGATCCAGCCCGGCGCAGATCAGCCGATCTTCAATATCCAGCGCATCTATCTGAAAGATCTGTCGCTGGAGCAGCCGAACTCGCCTTCGATCTTCCTTGAGCAGGAAGGTCCGAGCATGGAAGTCGCGATTGACATCGGCGCCGAGCAGCTGGCCGACGGCATTCATGAAGCAACGATCACCGTCACCGTGACGGCGAAGATTCGCGACAAGGTGGCTTTCCTGGTCGAGTGCAAGCAGGCGGGCATTTTCGAGGTGCGCAACATTCCCGAAGACCAGATGGAGCCGCTGCTGGGCATCGCCTGCCCGAACATCCTCTATCCTTACCTGCGCTCGAACGTCGCCGACATGGTGACCCGCGCCGGCTTCCCGCCGATTCACCTGAACGAAATCAACTTCGAAGCCTTCTATCATCAGCGCAAGCAGGCGCTGTCACAGGCATCCAACGCCCAGCACTGAAAACGCCATGCGCCGCGCATCTCACTTTGCCCTGCCCGCCGCGCTCTGGCTTGCAGCGGCAAGCGGTGCTGCCGGCGCGGCCGATTTCAAATCCGTCGGCCCCGGTCCGGCCGTCATGTACGACGCGCCGGCGCAGAAATCCCGCAAACTGCACGTCGCGCCCGCCGGCATGCCGGTCGAGATCGTTTTCGCGAACGGCGAATGGACCCGGGTGCGCGACGCAGCCGGCGATCTCAGCTGGATGGAAAGCCGCTCGCTGAGTCCTCGCCGCACTTTCGTCGTCGAAGTCGCGCAGCTGAGCGCACGTTCAGCCGCCAGTGACACGGCCTCCGTCGTCTTCACTGCCGCCAAAGGCGTGCTGCTCGAACTCGCCGAGCCGATCAGCTCGGCGTGGATCAAGGTCAGGCATCGCGATGGCGAGACTGGCTATGTCAAAGCGGCGGAGATCTGGGGCGATTAAGCTTCGCTCCTTTGCCTGCCGCGCTTCCTCTCTTCACGCATCCGCTCAATGAACATCACTCTGCTCGGTGCCGGCGCCTGGGGCACCGCGCTTGCGATATCGCTGTCCCGGCGGCATCCGGTCATGCTCTGGAGCCGCGATGCGAAGGCCATCGAGACGATGCGCGCCACGCGGCAGAATGCGCGCTATCTGCCCGGCATGGCCTTGCCTGAGGCGATACGCATGAGCGCCGATCTGTCCGAGGCGGTCGCGCATGCGAGAGGCGGTTTGCTGATCATTGCCACCTCGGTGTCCGGACTGCGCCCGATGGCCGTCGCGCTTGCGCAGCATGATCCCGAGGGCCTTGTCTGGCTGTGCAAAGGTTTCGAGGAAGGCAGCGCGCTGTTGCCGCATCAGGTTGTGCAGCAGGTGCTCGGCCGCGACTTGCCGGCAGGCGCGTTGTCCGGCCCGTCATTTGCGCAGGAAGTCGCGCGCGGTCTGCCGTGCGCGCTCACCATAGGAGCGCCCGTCAAGGCGCTGCGGGAGCGGGTTGTCAGCGCGGCGCATGGCGGCGGCATTCGCGTCTACTCAACCGATGATCTGGTCGGTGTCGAAGTCGGCGGCGCGGTGAAGAACATTCTCGCGATCGCCACCGGCATTGCCGACGGCTTGGGCCTGGGCATGAATGCGCGCGCGGCGCTGATCACGCGCGGGCTCGCCGAGATCACGCGGTTCGGGACGGCGCTTGGCGGCCGCATGGAAACCTTCATGGGACTGACCGGCGTCGGCGACCTGATACTGACCTGCACCGGCGATCTGTCGCGCAATCGTCAGGTGGGTCTGGGGCTTGCAGCGGGCAAATCACTGCCAGCCATCATCGGGCAGCTCGGTCATGTGGCCGAAGGCGTGCGCTGTGTGCAGGCAGTGAGAGCGCTTGCCGGACAGCAGAATGTCGACATGCCGATCGTCGATGCTGTAGCGCGTGTGCTGTTTGATGGCGAAGCGCCTGCACAAGCCATCGAGCAATTGCTGGCGCGCGAGGCACGCGCCGAACACTGATTGAATCAGGATTGGCGCGTCAGTATCAGCAGCGCCGAACTATCCACTTCCGCATCCATCGCGTGCAACACGCCGCCCTCAAGATAAAGCAACTCTCCGGGTTCCAGCATCATTCGCCGTCCGTGCGCATTCACGCCCAGACGCCCTTCAACGCAAAGTATCGCCATCTCGCCCTCGATCTTGTGCTCGTGCACGGATTTTCCTGCGTGTAGCACGGTTCTGATCAGTTCCAGCTGATTTCCCCGCACAATGGCATGCGGCACCGCTTGCGCCAGTTGCGTGCCCATGGGCCTGACGCTGACCACATCACCGGATTTTGCATGAGGCAAGGACATGAATTTTCTGGCCTTTCATGAATGCCGTATCAACTAAGTTCTTAAGGCTTGACCCGCATCGCGTTTGAAAATTCCGGCTGCTGAATAATCGCTGCTCAGCAGTCTGAGTCGTTGTGAGTCATCTGGCACTTTTTTCATGCCCTACAGTCATAGTCCGGTTATCCCTACAGCGAATCGACCGATGCCCTTCATTTTTTTGTCGCCGTCCTATCCGCTTTTGTCGAGAGCGCGCGGATTCACCCTGATCGAGATCATGGTAGTCGTGGTCATCATGGGTGTGCTGGCGGCGCTGGTCGTGCCGCGACTGATGGGGCGCGCAGATGATGCGCGCATTTTTGCAGCGAAACAGGACATCGCCACGCTGATGCAGGCGCTTAAGCTGTACCGGCTAGACAATCAGCGCTATCCGACCAATGAACAGGGCTTGCAGGCACTGGTCACCCGACCCTCCGGCGGACCGGCGCCACCGAACTGGAAGTCCGGTGGCTATCTTGACCGGCTCAACAAGGATCCCTGGGGCAATCCCTATCAGTATCAATCGCCCGGCTCACGCGCCGAAGTCGATGTGTATTCCTATGGCGCGGATGGCAAGTCGGGCGGAACGGGCAATGATGCAGACATCGGTTCATGGTCGGAGTGATCAGCAGGCCGCGCGCGGCTTTACGTTGCTTGAACTGCTGGTGGTGCTGGTGATCACCGGGATCCTGCTCGGCGCAGTGGCGGTCAATGCAATGCCCGGGGACCGTCAGTGGCTGCAGAGCGAAGCGCAGCGCATTGCGCTGCTGCTGCAGATGGCGCGTGATGAAGCGATCGTGCGCAACCGGCCTGTGGCGTTTGAGGCGGATGACTATCGCTATCGTTTTCTGATCCGGCAGGACGACCGGTGGCAGTCAATGACAGAAGATCCGGTGTGGCGCGAACGCGAATTCAGCCGGGCGCCAGTGCAGCTGAGCGTGTCGCCGGCGACTGTCAGGAGCCTGCCGGTGCGTATCAGTTTCGGCCGCGAACCTGTCGACAAGGCATTCGTGCTGACGCTCGGACTGGCCGGACAGAGCGTCTCCGTGCAGGCCGACGGACTGGGAAATTTTCAGCTGCAATGATCTCTGCGAACCGTGCATCGTGTCGTATGGCGGCGCTTCATCGCTGCATGGGGCGGGGCTTCACGCTGCTCGAAGTGCTGGTCGCGCTGGTCATCATCGGCACTGCGCTGGCAGCCAGCCTGCGCTCGGTGGCCAGTCTGACGCAAAACAGTCAGGACTTGCGTGCAGCGATGATGGCCACCTGGTCGGCAGAGAACCGGCTGACGCAGATGCGCCTGTCGCAGGAATGGCCGCCGCTGGGCCGCCGCTCATTCGCCTGCGCTCAGGCCGAGCTGCCGTTGCGTTGCGAGGAGCAGATCAATCCCACGCCCAATCCCGCCTTCCGGCGTGTTGAAGTCACTGTCGTCGATGAGCGTGCGCCGTCGCGCAAGATCATCACCCTGTCGCAGATCGTGCCAAATGCGGTCTGAAGCGCGTTCCGCCGGCAGTGATGGCTTCACGCTGATCGAATTGCTGGTCGCGATCAGCGTGCTGGGTTTCATTGCCGTGCTCGGCTGGCGCGGGCTGGACAGCATCGCGCGCAGCCGCGAAAGCCTGAACCGCGAACTGGAACAGGCGCGCGGCTTGCAGATCGCGCTCGCGCAGTGGCAGACAGATTGCGCCAATGTCGTCGATGCCGATGTGCTGGACGGACATGCGCCGCTGATCATCGATGGCGCGCGCATGACGATAGCGCGCCGTGTGCAGCTCGAGTCACAGCCCGGCGCGCTGCAGCTGGTCACCTGGCGGCTGCGCGATGGCAAGCTCTCGCGCGAAGAATCTCCGCCTACGCGCGATCTCTCACGGCTCGACCCCTGGTGGCAGGTGGCGCAGAGCGGCAGCACGCCCGGCATCCGCTTGCAAAAAGGCGTGCGCTCGCTGGTGCTGCGCGTGTGGGCCAGTGACGGCCGCGGCTGGCGCAGCTGGGAGGCGGGCATGAGCGCGCCGGCGTCGCGCGCCGCGCTGATGAACCCGCAGGCGGGCAGAACGTCAACGCAGATCATCTGGCGCGGGGTCGAGGTGTCCCTGCAGCTCGACGACCGGCCTGCGCCGCTGCAGAAAATCTTCATGCTGGGGGCCATGTGAAGCAACGCAGCTCGCAGCGCAGCGCGCAGCGTGGTGTGGCGGTCGTCACTGCGATGCTGCTGACGACGCTGGCGATCACCATCGTCGCCAGCTTGTTCTGGCAGCAGCAGGTGCAGGTACGGTCCATCGAGAATCAGCGTCTGCAGCTGCAGAAGCAATGGGTGCTGCGCGGCGCGCTTGACTGGGCGCGGCTGATACTGCGCGAGGATGCCAAATACTCGGCGATCGATGACCTGAAAGAGCCCTGGGCCGTGCCTTTGTCGGAGACAAGGCTGGATCGCTATGTCGAATCGGCCGCGCTGCGCGGCGAGGCGACGACGGCCGTGCTGTCCGGCGTGATACAGGATGCGCAGGCCCGGCTCAATCTGGGTGCGCTGGCCAGCCACGGCAATATCAATCCGGCGGAAGTCGCCGCCTTCGAGAAGCTGCTGGGTTTCCGCAGACAAGATCCCGGACTCGCACGTGCAGCGGCGCAGGCGGTGGCGCAGAGCCAGCGACATGCGGATCCGGGATCCGGCAGCGCGCGAATGATCGGCTTTGTTCAGGTGGATGATCTGCTGGCCGTGCCGGGTTTCACGCCCGCCGTGCTGAATGCGCTGCGCGCCGACATCATCTTTCTTCCGCGTCCGACACCGGTGAATGCGAACACGGCAAGCCCGGAAGTGCTGGCCGCGCGGCTGCCGGTCTTGTCGCTGGCAGAGGCAAATCAGCTGGTCGCACAGCGGCGCACGGCCAGCTTTCGTGATGTTTCGGCGATTTCCGATCGCCTGCCAGGCCGTCCCGATATCGATCCGTCCCTGCTGTCGGTCGCCACCAGTTACTTCCTCGTCAACGGCCGCATCGCGATACGTCAGGCCGGGTTGCAGGTGCAAGGTCTGGTCGAGCGCAGTGGCGCTGTCACGCATCTGCTCTGGATGAGCCAGACATGAGGGCGATGCGCGACAAGTCGTTGAACAAGGCCGCGACGGCTGCCGCTCTGTATCTGCATATTCCCGCGCGTGCCGAGGCGCAGGCCAGGGCTGACGCCGTTGAGCAGCCTGCGTTGCCTTTTGCCCTGACCGTGCGGAGCCGGCTGCGCGAGCAAGGCGTCGCGCGCATCGACGCCTTGTCGGAAACGATCCGACAGTCGCAGCGGGTGGTGCTGTTGTTTTCCGCCAGCGATGTCACGCTGATGCGCATTGCCGTGCCGCCGCTGCCGGCCCACCGTCTGCGGCAGGCGCTGCCTGCGCTGGTGGAAGATCGCATCATCGGCGATCCGGCCGACTGCGTGCTGGCTGCAGGGCCTGCCGGGGATGGACTGCGCACCGTGGCCGTAATCGACAGCCGCTGGCTGGAATTATGGGTGGCGCGCGCGCGTCGTCTCGGCGCGAGACGGATCTCGGCATTGCCGCTGCAGCTGTGCGTGCCGTCATCCGCCGGCCACGCCGTTGGATGGCTGTTCGACTTTCCTGATGCTTTGCATCCGTCGCGCGAACTGGTGGTGCGCACGATCGATGGCGACAGCGCGGGCGTGCCGCTGGGCGCGCCTGACAGCGAAGCATCGTTGCCTGCGGGCGTGCTGGACGCCGTCGTTGCGATGACGGCTGGAAGACCGTTGCACTTGTTCGTGCCACCGCAGGCGCTGCCGGAGTTTGCGGCAGTGCTGCCGGCGCGACAGACCGTATCCGCCGAGGAGCCGTCTTCCCGGGTGGAGCTGCGCGAGGCCTCGTGGGAAGTCCTGATCGAAGGCGCGGCGCAGTCCGACATTGACCTGATCGCGGGCATCGCCACAGACGGCACGCCGGCAGTCGACTGGAAACGCTGGCGTGTGCCGGCTGCGCTTGCAATCACGCTGTTGCTGCTGAATGTGATCGCGCTGAACTGGGACTGGTGGCGCCTGCATCGGGAAGGCCGGCAGCTGGAAGCTGACATGCTGCGCGCGTACCGCGCTGCGTTTCCGGACGACACGGCGGATGATCAGACCGTCATCGCCGATCCGGTGTCCCGCATGAAGCAAAAACGCGCCGCGCGTAGCCGCGCTGCCGGCGAGCCCTCGCCCGGTGATTTTTTATGGCTCAGCGCCGCGCTCGGCGATGCCTGGCCGGCGATGCAGCAGGCAACCGGGATGGACGCGCGCGCAATAGCGTCCATCGAGTACCGTGATGGCAGCCTGCTGCTGCGCTTCAAGCCTGGCAATCCGTCGTCGTTGGAGGCGGCGCGCAAGCCGCTGGCTGAACATCAGCTCGAACTCGCCAGCGGCAGCGAGCCCGGCAGCTGGCGGGTGCAGAGCGCGCGATGAACCCGGCACAGGCATGTCGTGATTTCTGGAGCGCGCGCGCGCCGCGCGAGCAGCGCATGCTCGGTATCGGTTTGGCGCTGCTGTCGCTGCTGCTAATCTGGCTGCTGCTGATCGAGCCCGCGATCGACGGCAGATCGCGCTGGCAGCAGTCGCTGCCCGGACTGCGCAGCCAGCTTGCAGAAACACGGGCAATCGGATCGGAGATCGCAGCTTTGCCAGCGCGCGCGACCCCGGCAGCACCGGCGGCCGATGTGTCCCGTGCGTCGCTGGAGCGCAGTCTGAAAGACCAGGGGCTGGACGTTCAGAGCCTGACGGTCAGCGACAGCGGCGTATCGGTGGCACTGAAGAATGTCGCTTTCGCTGCGCTTGCGGAATGGCTGCAGCAGACGCAATCGTCTGCGCGGCTGGTGGTGACGGAAGCGAGCATTACCACGCGCGATGTGCCCGGCCGGGTGGATGCGCGCTTAAGCCTTCAGCGCACACCGTGAGTCGCTTCGTGGTGATCGCGCTGGCGGCGCTGCTGGTGGTCGCGCTGACCGCACTGTTCTCGCTGCCTGCGGCATGGCTGACGCCCATCGTCGAGAGGCAGACCGGCGGGCGGCTCACGCTCGGCGATCCCCAAGGCAGTGTGTGGCGCGGCTCGGCATTTGCCGGCGTCGCCTCCGATGCCAGCGCGCCCGTCGCACCGGTGCTTCCCGGACGATTTCACTGGACTCTGTCGCCCTTGCTGCTGCTGGGCGGGGTCGATGCACGCATCGACAATCCGCAAGCGCTGGACAGCACCCTGACGATATCGGGCAGCTGGAATGAATGGCAGCTCGGGCCGGCCAGTCTGCACCTGCCTGCTGAACGGCTCGCTGCACTTGGCGCACCGCTGAACACGCTGCAGCCTTCGGGCCGCATGCAGCTGTCATGGCCCGAACTCCGGTTGCGCAGGAAGACAAACTCGGTGGAGATCGAGGGTCGGATGCAGCTTCTGCTGAGCGATATCGCATCGGCCTTGTCACCCGTCAAACCGCTGGGCGCCTACCGTCTGCAATTCGACTGGCAGGGAGCGCGCGCGCAGCTGACACTGGCTACCCTGTCCGGCCCGCTGCAGTTGGAGGGGAATGGAGCGATCGTCAATGGCCGGCTGCGGTTCAGCGGACTGGCATGGGCGCAGCCGGGACAGGAACAGAGACTGGCCAGCCTACTGGCGCTGCTCGGTCAGCGGCGCCAGATCGGGGACCGCAATGTCATCGCGCTTGAATTCCAGTAAATGCCAATGAATGATAAAACCGCTGTGTGTCTGATGATGATCGCCGGACGATTTCGTCTCCGTCTGCTGATGTCCTTCATCGTCGCTTTGCTGCTGGTGATGACCGGTTCACGCACACACGCGCAGGATCCTTCGTCAAATCAGGCTACACTGAATTTCGTCGGTGCAGATATCGAGTCTGTCGTCCGGGCGATAGGACACTTCACCGGCACTACCTTCGTCATCGATCCGCGCGTGAAGGGCGCAATCAATCTTGTGTCCGAAAAGCCGGTCACCAAAGCGCAGGCCTTCGAGATGCTGAGCTCGGTGCTGCGACTGCAGGGATTTGCCATGGTGCGCACGCCGTCTTATGTGAAGGTCGTGCCGGAGGCCGAGGCCAAGCTGCAGGCCGTACCGGTGCAGACAGGACAAGTGCGCGGCGATCAGGTGGCAACGCAGATCTTTCGCTTGAATCATGAAAGCGCCGCCGGTCTGGTCGCCGTGCTACGGCCGCTGATTTCGCCTAACAACACGATTGCTGCTGATCCGACCAATAACACGCTGATCATTACCGACTATGCCGACAACCTGAAACGCCTGTCGCGCATCATTGCATCACTGGATACGCCGGCCGTTGCCGAGATGGATGTGATCAAGCTGGAGCATGCGATCGCGATCGACCTCACCGTCACCGTCAACCGTCTGCTCGATCCGGGCGGCGTGCCCGGTGCGGCAGATCCGGGCCGGGTGACCTTGCTCGCCGATGCAAGAACGAATTCCGTCATCATCCGCTCGCCGACCACCGCCAAGGCAAAGCTGGCGCGTACACTGATCGCGAAGCTCGATCAGCCCACGACCTTGCCCGGCAATGTGCATGTCGTGTACCTGCGCAATGCCGAGGCAGCGAAGCTGGCGCAGGTGCTGCGCGCCGTGGTCGCCGGCGAGTCGGGAGCGGCGACGGCCGGACCGGTGCAGACCACAGCCACACCACCGGCAGCGCAGCAGGGCGGCGGTATGCAGGCAGCGCCTGCTTCGCCCGCGCCTCAGCAGGGCCCGCTGCCGGCAGGTGGTGTGGCAGGCATCATTCAGGCCGATCCGACCACCAACACGCTGATCATCACGGCCAATGAACGCGTGTATCGCAATCTGCGCACCATCATCGATCAGCTCGATGCACGGCGCGCGCAAGTGTATGTGGAATCGCTGATCGTCGAAGTCAGCGCCGACAAGGCCGCCGAGCTGGGCATACAGTGGGCGGGTGTCTCAGGAGACGGTGGCAGCAGTTACCGGGTCGGTGTGCTCACCGGATTTTCCAGCGAGGGCAATAACCTGATCTCACAGGCCGCCTCTGTGCTCGGAACGAACAAGACTCCTCTGCCACCGGGCAATGGCCTGACGGCCGCCTTATTCAGGCAGCAAAATGGCTCGCTGGGGCTGGGCTTGCTTGCGCGCGCGCTGGAAAAAAATGTGAAGGCCAATATTCTGTCGATGCCCAATCTGATCACGCTCGACAATGAAGAGGCGCGCATCATCGTCGGCCAGAACGTGCCTTTCATCACCGGTCAGTTCACCACGGCAGCGTCGGCCGGCGCGGCGGGCGTGAATCCCTTTCAGACGATAGAACGGCGCGACATCGGTCTTTCGCTGCGCGTGCGGCCGCAAATTTCCGAAGGCGGCACGGTGAAGATGGCGATCTATCAGGAGACGTCCAGCATTCAGCAATCGACAACCTCGGGGCTGATCACCAGCAAGCGTTCGATCGAAACGAATGTGCTGGTGGATGACGGACAGATCATCGTGCTGGGCGGGCTGATCGAAGACACGGTGAATGATACGGTCGAGAAAGTGCCCGGACTGGGTGATATTCCTGTTCTGGGCTATCTGTTCCGCTATCAGTCCAAGCGGCGCGGCAAGACCAATCTGATGGTGTTTCTGCGGCCTATCGTCGTGCGCAATGACGGGCAGAGCGTGGCGCTCGCCAGCGATCGCTATGACTACATACGCGGCGCTCAGCTGGCGATACAGCCCGAGCCGAATGCGCTGATGCCGCGTACCGACACGCCGGCGCTGCCGCCGCTGCAAGACGGCCGGCCGGTCGGCGGCAAGCTGTCGCAGTCGCAGTCGCTCTCGAACTCGCCCTCACCGTCGCCTCCGCCCGCATCCGGTACTTCATCGTCCACAGTGCAACCAACGCTGCCCGCCGAGGTCTTTCCGGTGGAGCCGCCGGTGATCAATCAGCGGTGAGCATTGATTCACGCAAACCACGGAAGTCTCTCATGAGTGCGATGCAGGATCCGCGGCTGCTGCCGTTCAGTTTTTCGCGTGACTTCGGCGTGCTGGCACAGGCCGGCAGCGATGCGGTCGATGTCTGGATGTCCGACGATACGCAGCCCTCGGCGATCGCCGAGGTCGGACGCCGTTTCGGGCGATTGCGCCTGCACAAGCTCGCGCGCGAGCAACTGGAAAGCGCAATCGCCAAGGCCTATGCCGGTAGCGGCAGCGACGCCGCGCAGGTGGTGGATGAAGTCGAGTCCGACCTCGATCTTGCGCGGCTGATGCAGGAAATGCCCGCAGTGGAGGATCTGCTCGAAGCGGCTGACGATGCGCCGGTGATACGCATGATCAATGCGCTGCTCACGCAGGCGCTGCGAGAAGGCGCGTCAGATATTCATATCGAGCCTTTCGAACAGGTATCGGTCGTGCGCTTCCGGATCGATGGCCGCTTGCGCGATATCGTGCGACCCAAAAAAGGCATTCATGCGGCATTGATCTCGCGCATCAAGATCATGTCCCAGCTCGATATTGCCGAGAAGCGCTTGCCGCAGGACGGTCGCATCACACTGCGCGTCGGCGGCAAGCCGGTCGATGTGCGCGTGTCCACGCTGCCGACCGGTCATGGCGAGCGAGCGGTGCTGCGCTTGCTGGACAAGGAAGGCGGGCGGCTGGATCTGCAGACGCTGGGCATGAGCGAGCGCGACCGGCGACAGTTCGACTGGCTGATCGCGCAGCCGCATGGCATCGTGCTGGTCACCGGCCCGACCGGTTCGGGCAAGACCACCACGCTGTATGCGGCGCTGGCGCAGCTGAATGCCTCGACCACCAATATTCTTACCGTGGAAGATCCGATCGAATACGAGCTGCCCGGGGTCGGACAGACGCAGGTGAATTCGCGCATCGACATGAGCTTTGCGAAAGCGCTGCGTGCGATCCTGCGGCAAGACCCGGATGTCATCATGATCGGCGAGATACGCGATCTGGAGACTGCGCAGATCGCCGTGCAGGCCTCGCTGACCGGGCATCTGGTGCTGGCCACGCTGCACACGAATGATGCTTCAGCCGCGATCACGCGCTTGCTCGATATGGGCATTGAACCTTTTCTGCTGTCTTCTTCCTTGCTGGGCGTGGTCGCGCAGCGGCTGGTGCGCAAGCTGTGCACGCACTGCCGCCATTTCGATGGACAGCACTGGCATGAAGTCGGCTGCGATCATTGCGGGCGCACTGGTTATCACGGTCGCGTCGGGGTGTATGAATTGCTGGTGGCGACCCTGGCGATACGCGAGCAGATCCACAATCAGGTCGCCGAGGCCGAGATACGTGCGACCGCGCAGCAGAACGGCATGCGCACGCTGCGCGAAGATGGCGAGCGCTGGCTGGCCGATGGCACCACGACCGAAGCCGAACTGTTGCGGGTGACCAAGGAATAAACATGCCTGCCTATCGCTACGAAGCCGTGGATGCCATGGGCGCGAGCAGCAAGGGTGTCGTGAATGCCGATAGCCCGCGCGCCGCACGTTCGGATTTGCGCGCGCGCGGTCTGGTGCCGCTGGTCATCGACCTGATTACCGGCGAAGCCGCCTCACACGGCAGCCTGCTGGCGCGACGTTTCGGGGACAAGCTGTCGACGACCGAGCTGGCGCTGTTCACGCGCCAGCTGGCATCGCTATTGGAAGCGAAGCTGCCGCTGGAGCAGGCATTCTCTGCGTTGCTGGAGCAGGCGGAGCGTCCTTATCTGCGTGACCTGATCGCGTCGATACGCGCAGAAGTCATGGGCGGCGCATCGCTGTCGGATGCGCTGTCGCGACATCCGCGTGATTTTGCCGATATCTATCGCGCACTGGCGGCCTCCGGTGAACATATTGGCCAGCTCTCCGGGGTGCTGTCGCGGCTGGCGGATTTTGTCGAGCGGCGCAATGCGCTGGTGCAGAAAGTACGGCTGGCGTTTACGTATCCGGCGATCGTCACCGCGGTGGCGTTCGCGATTGTGGTTTTCCTGCTCACCTATGTGGTGCCGCAGATCGTCTCGGTATTCGCGAACACCAAACAGCAACTGCCTTTCCTGACGGTGGCCATGCTGGCGCTGTCGGGCTTTGTGCGGCACTGGGGCTGGCTGGTCGCCGCGCTGGCGGTGCTGGCCTTCATCGCCTGGCGGCGCGCGCTGCGCGATCCTGCGCTGAAGATGCGCTGGCATCGCTGGCTGCTGGGCGCGCCGCTGTACGGACGTTTCGAACGCAGCCTGAACACCTCACGCTTTGCGAGCACGCTGGCGATCACGATCAGTTCAGGCGTGCCGATCTTGCGCGCACTGCAGACCAGTCGCGACACCGTGTCGAACCTGGCAATGCGCGAGCAGGTCGAGGAGGCGACGGCCAGCGTGCGCGAAGGTATCAGTCTGGCGCGCGCCCTGTCCGCGCACCCCCACTTCCCGCCGATGCTGATTCACATGATCCGCGCCGGCGAAGTGACGGGTGAGCTGCCGGCGATGTTGAATCGCGCATCGCAGATGCAGGAGCAGGATCTGGAGCGGCGCGCATTGACGATCGCGGGCTTGCTGGAGCCGGTGCTGATACTGGCGATGGGCGTGGTCGTGCTGCTGATCGTGCTGGCCGTGCTGATGCCCATCATCGAAATCAACCAGCTGGTCAGATGAACGAGATGCATCGCCGCCGATGAAACGCCTTCCTGCCTTGTTGTCGTTGCTGATGTTTATTGCGCTGTGCGCATCGATCGCGTACTGGCTGTTGCAGTGGCTGGCACCTGCGCCACGCCCGGTGGCAGCGCCGCCGGTCGTGCAGCAAGCGATGCCACCCCTCTCGGCGGCAGCCAATCTGTTTGGCAGCAGCGCGCAAAGTGGCGCGACGGCGATACAGCTGCGCGGCATCATTCATTCCGGCCGGGGTTCTGACAGCGTGGCCATCGTTGCTGTCGAGGGCAAGCCGCCGCGCGCGCTGCGCGCTCGTTCGGAGATCCTGCCGGGCATTGAGCTCAAAGAGATACGCGCGCGAACAGTGATCTTGTCGGAGCGCGGCGGAGACAGGGAAGTCATGCTGCCGGAATTTTCAACGCTGGCGGTCGCCACGCAGACGGGGATGGAGGCAGCAGCGGCCACGCAGCCGGAGGCTCAGATGCCACCGCCCGCGCAGTCCGCTGCGCCGCTTCCTTCGGCTACGCCTGCGCAAGCGCCGCCATCACCACCACCGGCGCCGGCAACGCAAGCGGCGCCGGCAACGCAAGCGGCGCAGTCAACTGCACAGTCAACTGCGCAGGGAGCACCGCAGGGAGCCCTCAGCTCAGGCCCGGGCAACACGGGCACAGCGGCCGCAGGCAGAGAAAATCCCCTGACGGCCCCGCCCGCGGCGCGGCCATTGCGCTGAAGGCTTTGCCGTAAAACTACAGCACGTAGCGGGACAGGTCTTCATTGACCGCGAGCGCCGCGAGCTTGTCATCGACATAGGCGGCATTGATGGTCACGCTGCCGCCGGAGTCGCTGCCGGCCGAGAATGACACTTCTTCCAGCAATTTTTCCATCACGGTGTACAGACGGCGCGCGCCGATGTTTTCAGTCTTTTCGTTCACCGAGAACGCGATCTCGGCCAGCCGGCGTATGCCGTCTTCGGTGAAATCGATGTTCACATTCTCGGTCGCCAGCAGCGCCTGATACTGGCGCGTCAGGCAGGCATCGGTCGAGGTCAGGATGCGCTCGAAATCGGCAATCGCCAGCGATTCGAGTTCGACGCGGATTGGAAAACGTCCCTGCAATTCGGGGATCAGATCAGACGGCTTGGCCAGATGAAAAGCGCCGGACGCGATGAACAGGATGTGATCCGTCTTGACCATGCCGTATTTGGTGTTGACGGTCGTGCCTTCCACCAGCGGCAGCAGATCGCGCTGCACACCGGCGCGTGACACATCCGCACCCTGCACATTGCCGCGCGCGGCGATCTTGTCGATCTCATCCAGGAAGACGATCCCGTTCTGCTCGATGTTCGTGATCGCGCGCTGTCGCAGCTCCTCCTCGTTGACCAGCCGAGCGGCTTCTTCCTCGACGATGAGTTTCATCGCTTCGCCAATCTTCATCTTGCGCGATTTTTTCCTGCCGGCGCCGAGGCCGGAGAACATGGACTTGATCTGCTCGGTCATTTCTTCCATGCCGGGCGGTGCCATGATTTCCATCTGTGGGCGGGGTTCGGCGACGTCGATTTCTATGTCGCGATCATTCAGTGCGCCCTCGCGCAGCCGCTTGCGGAAAGTCTGGCGCGTGGCGTTCTCGTTTTTGTCTTCTGGCGGCTGCGCGCCGGAGAAGCCGAAGTCGCGCGCCGGCGGCAGCAGCACATCGAGGATGCGCTCTTCAGCAGCGTCTTCGGCGCTGGCGCGCACCTTGCGCATTTCAAGCTCGCGGGTTTGTTTGATGCCGATCTCGGTCAGGTCGCGGATGATGGTGTCGACATCACGACCGACGTAGCCCACTTCGGTGAATTTGGTCGCCTCGATCTTGATGAATGGCGCATCGGCCAGTTTGGCGAGGCGGCGGGCGATTTCAGTCTTGCCTACGCCGGTAGGCCCGATCATCAGGATGTTTTTGGGCGTGATCTCATGGCGCAGCGGGTCGGGCACTTGCTGGCGGCGCCAGCGATTGCGCAGCGCGATGGCGACCGCGCGCTTGGCCTTGGCCTGCCCGACCACGTGTTTGTCCAGTTCGGTAACGATTTGCTCGGGGGTGAGGTTCATTGCAGCAGTGGGGTTGTGAATGGACGGTGTCAGTCCAGGGTCTCGATCGTGAGCGAGAGGTTGGTGTAGATGCACAGTTCACCGGCGATGGTCAGCGCTTTTTCGACAATCTCGGCGGGCGACAATTCAGTGTTTTCCTGCAAGGCTTTGGCGGCCGATTGCGCATAGCTGCCACCGGAGCCGATCGCACCGATGCCGTCTTCGGGTTCGAGCACATCGCCATTGCCGGTGATGACCAGTGTCGCATCGCGGTCAGCGACCAGCAGCATCGCTTCCAGCCGGCGCAGCATACGGTCGGTGCGCCAGTCCTTGGCCAGCTCGACCGAGGCGCGCAGCAGGTTGCCCTGATGCGCTTCGAGTTTCGACTCGAAGCGTTCGAGCAGGGTGAATGCGTCGGCGGTGCCGCCAGCGAAGCCGGCCAGCACTTTGCCGTGAAAGAGCTTGCGCACCTTGCGCGCCGAGCCTTTCATGACGACATTGCCGAGCGTGACCTGCCCGTCGCCGCCCAGCGCAACGACGTTGCCGCGGCGGACTGAAAGTATCGTGGTTCCGTGAAACTGTTCCATGCTGTGCAGGAGAAAAATGCGCTGCGCAGCGGATCGCTGCTCAGGGCTTGCGGTGGATGATATGCAGCTGGCGGTTGCCGCCGACCAGCGTGAGCAGTCGCGCGACAAGAAATCCCATGTTTCGACATTCTACCGGCTTGCCGGCGGCGGCACGATGCAAGCCCTGCAGCCAGGGCGCGGCGGCGCTCAGATCGACGCGCACCAGCCGTGCGCAGTCGAGCAGGATGACGTCGGATGATTGTGCATACTGCTGTATTTGCCACAGCAGATCATCGACGGGCAGCATGATGCGCGCCGGCAGCAGGAATGAAGCGGCCGATCCAGTCTGCGTGGATGAATTCACTCGCGCCGGATCGTGCTGCGGACCGGCGGGCGGCGACATTTCGTAAGTGATGCAGTAATCGATGCAGAGCGACTCATGCTCTTCATGACGCTGCATCAGTCGCATCAGCTCGATCAGCAGCCGCCAGCCCGCGTCATTCTCGTCGCGCCGGCCGGCGGCGATCAGGGGTTTCAGCGCTGCCACCAGCAGATCGCCGCCGCTGATACTGACTTTGCAGTTTTGCTGATGCCAGTACGCAAGCACCTGCAGCAACCATGTGCAGCCACTCAGGTCGATATCCGATATTGCCCCGAACTCAAGACAGAATTGCTGATGCCGCGCACCAGCCTGCTGCAGCTGCCTGAGCGCCGGCAGGCTGTTGCCTGTGAGTTTTCCCCGAAAAGTCAGTGCTGGCGCTGCGGAGCCAGACACAGGCGGTGATCGGGTGCCGGATGTCCATTGCGGCGGCGAAGTTTCAAAGGTGTTTGCATAGTCGAGCGCCAGCTGGTCGAAAAATGCGGGCTGGTTTTGTTCAAGCGCCAGCTCGAACAGCATCCACCAGGCCTGTCTGCGCTCTTCGTCATTATCATGATGCGCACAGGCGCGAAGCAGCAAGTCGCGGGCGGCATCAATCTGCTCGTTGGTAAATAGCAAGGCAGCTTCATCGAGGCATTGCGACAGTGCCGGTAAATCCCGGCCGGTCTCGGCCGTAGTATCCGGGGGTAGCCAGCGCACAATGCCGAATTCGGCTGACAATTCGGATTCGATCGCATCAATTTTGTCCGAGGTGTTGCGGGCTTCGGTATCAATGACTTTGTGCGGTTTGCGCACATGTCGCATCGCAGGTTTTCCAAACAACCCAAGGATTTTCACGGAATATCGTTTCAGCGCAAGGGAATGAACAGTGACAGCGGCGCAGTATCAAGCAGCACTGTCTCTGTGGGTAACGGTCACAGACAGCGCGAGCCTTGACGGCATTTGGAATTACAACGGTCGGATGCCGGCGAGTCAATGCAGGCAATAATCGAGTGTTGTCAGCAGGGTTCATGCGGGTCGGCGACGTCTGACAACGTCGCGCCGCGCTGACATTGATACAAAGTCACAGTGCGCTGAAGTTGCCGGTGATCTGCATGGATCATCGGCAACTTGGTTCAGGTAACTCGACTCAGAAGCGTGTGCGCACGCCAATAACGATATTGCGCCCCGGCTGCGGCACATAGTCTTTCAGCAACGATGTGGACAGACGAATGTCCTCATTGAGCAAATTGCGCGCGAGCAGAAACCAGGTCAGGTCGGCATTCGCATAGCGCTGCACATACGACAAGCTCGCATCCACGCTGGTGTAGGCGCTGGTAGGCGTTTCTTGCGACAGGCTGCTGCTGGCGATGCGGTTGTGCGCATTAGCATGCAGCACAGATAAAGCCGAACGCCAATGCGCATCCTGATAACCGACGCTCAAGCCGGTGCGTGTCGCCGGTTGCAGTGGCAGGTTGCCCAGGGTGTCGAGCTTGCCGCGCGAGCTATCGGCAAACAGGCGGCCAAACCAGCCGGGCTGGTTCAGGTTGTAGCTGATCTCTGCCTCGACGCCGCGCAAGGTCGCATCGGCCTGTCTGAAACTGCGATCGCGCAGTGCGCCGTCAGGGTCGAGATTCACATCGCCAATCGCACCGTAGATGAAATCCTGCACCTTATTCTGATAGACATTGGTCTTCCAGCGCAGCTTGTCGGAGGTTTTTTGCAGCGACAGCTCGATATTGTTTGAGGTTTCTTTTTTCAGCGAGCTGTCGCCCACATCATAAGTCTCGGTCGGATGATGCGCGCCCAGCGAGTACAGTTCTTCCGCAGTCGGCGCGCGCTGCGCGAATGCATAAGTGGCGCCCAGCCCGTAGCCCGGCGTGAAAGTCCACAATGCACCGGTCGACCAGGAAGCGAGACTGAATGAGCGGTCTGATGCCGCCGCAGGTTTGCGTGACACGGATTCCAGTCGTCCGCCAACATTCACCCGCACGTCGCCGAAATCACGCTCCTCGACCGTAAATGCTGCCAATGATTGCGAGCGGGTGCGGGGCACTGTGGGGCTGCCGCCTTCAAGATTCGCCGCTTCGGTATTCTTGAACTCGGTATGCAGACCCAGTGTGCCGCGCCAGCCCGACAACGGCAGATGGCTCAGCTCCCAGCGCGCCTCGGTGCTGCGGTTGGTGAAGCGCACGTGAGGATCGGTGCCGTCTTCCAGCTCGACATGACGGTAGTCGGTATTGCCCAGCCTGAAGCGCATCTTTTCCATGCCATCGAACGGAGCACGGATCAGGCTGTCGATATCGACGCGCGTCTGGTTCAGATCGATTTTTGATTTTTCATCGGCGCCACGCACGCCGTATAGTTTGTCCAGTGTCGACACCGAGGCGCCGACATAGCCCCAGTCTTTGATCATCGACGCGCCAAAACCGAGGCTGCGCTCGCGATTACCGGAGAAGCTGAGCCTGCCCTGATCGCCATCGCCGTACACACTGCTGTTGCCGGGTATCCGATAGTCGCCGGCATTCAATGCGGTGCCATCGGCATGCAGGCCTATGTGGCCGGTCGATGCATCGGCCGAGAAGCTGGCCAGCTTGCCCTGATCTACCGTGCTGTATCTGAGCTCGGTCTCTCCGGTGGCTCTGGGTTCCAGCGCTGTCGGTATGCGATCGTTGACGATGTTCACCAGACCACCAATCGCGCCGGAGCCGTACAGGAGCGCCGCCGGGCCGCGCAGTATTTCGATCTGGCGTGCCGTGCCCACCGGGCTGCCCACCGCATGATCGGTCGAGACCGCGGACAGGTCACCACTGCTCATGCCGTTCTGCAGGATCTTCACGCGCGGCCCTTCCAGACCGCGGATGATCGGGCGCGATGAACCGGTGCTGAATCCCGAGGCGTTCACACCGAGTTCCTGACCCAGCGTCTCGCCGAGCGAGCTGCCCAGCCGGTCGCGCAGCGCATCACCGGACAGCACCCGGGCTGGTGCGAGGATCATCGCGCTTTCCCCCGAGCCCAGCGGATCGGCAGTGACGATCACGGGAGTCAGGGTCTTGGTCGTCTCGTCACCCAGTGCGGGCGAGCTGAGGGTGGCAAATGCGCAGGCTATCGCCAGCGCGATACGGGTCGGTCGGCAGATCATGAGTTCTCCACTGAAGTTGATGCAGGTGCAGCCTTCGTTTACGACGAAAGTCTGCGACGGCTTGTCGGTAGGTCAGTGGAAAAGCGGTGGTGCGCGGGAAGAGAAAAGTGCGATGAAAGACTGCTGCCAGGGACTCTGCAGCGCGCAGTCGGTGCGGGAAGCTGAAAGTGTCAGTACCAGCGCGAGCACAGGTGCGCTGTGCACGCCTGCGCCCAGCGTCGCTGCATCAAACGCGGCACAGCTGTTGCTGGCCTTCTGGTGATCGAAAACGACGGATGCCGGATCGGCGGAAAGAACCTGAACGCTGGCGGTCTCCGACTTCAGCCCGGCATGGCTGATCGCGTGCGCATAGCCCAGCCACTGCGCGAACAGCAGGCAGATCGCGAGCCACAGCGCAATGCCAGCGCTGTTGCGGTGACGCGGAGCGGGATGAGCCGTCGACGAATGCATGCGATGAAGTCGTTGTTGGATGCCGGTTCTGTAGCTTCGGTGCCGGTTCTTGACTTGATACTACTTCAATCGTGAATTTCTGTCATGCAAAAGGACAAGCTACCGGAGGGTCGGACGACGCGCCGCAGGCAGGCGGGGAATCGGGGAGCGGCGAACCGGGGCGGTTCCGACAACGATGCGCAACCGGCATCGGCGGGGGGTGACGCGCGATCCGGGTCGGCTGCGGTGGCGCCGACCCGTCAGGGGGAGTCGATCAGTCGCCGTAGAGCTTTTGCTTCAGTTCGCGGCGCTGCTGGGCTTCCAGCGACAGCGTTGCGGTCGGACGCGCGAGCAATCGGGGTATGCCGATCGGTTCGCCAGTCTCTTCGCACCAGCCGTAGTCACCGGAGTCGATCGAGAGCAGTGATTGCTGAACTTTCTTCAGCAGCTTGCGCTCACGATCGCGCGTGCGCAGTTCCAGCGCGTGCTCTTCTTCGATGGTCGCGCGGTCGGCCGGGTCAGGCACCAGCACCGTTTCGCGCAGATGCTCGGTGGTTTCGCCAGCATTGCGCAGAAGGTCTTTCTCAAGCTGCTGGAGTCGCGACTTGAAGAACGCCAGCTGCGCCGGGTTCATGTAGTCTTGCTCGCCCATTGCAAGAATCTGTTCCTCGGTCAGCAGGGCGCCGTCGCTGACGGCTGGCTTCGGAGTTTTTGTATTGGTTGCCACGTCGCTTACTTTCGTCACTACGAATCGGTGAATTGTATCCAGCACGTCCCGCGCTCCCCTTGTCGCTACGCAGGCCTGACTGGTCGTCTCATCGGGTTGTCTGTGTTCGGCGCTTCTGGACGAATGCCGCTGCAAAGTGCAGCTTTTCAGCATTTGGCCAGAGTCTCCTTCCGGCAGCCCGCCTCGAATCGGCGGCTATTTTAATCGCATTGTTGGCCCGAACGGCAAGCTTTGCATATTTTTAATCTAAAACCCATAAGCATCATCAAAAAACCTGTCAGTCACCGAAAGTGACGGCTCGCTTTTCGACGGATTCGTTGCACTTTATACCAGACACTGTCGTAAACCTTCAATGAAGATTTCGCGTGGCAGCGCTTGTCCTATGAAAACTATCTTGCTGCCGCGAGTCTCCCCCTCCGCCCAGGGGGCGCCCAGATCGCTGCCCATGGTCTGGTGCACGCCCTGAAAGATCACCTTGCGCGACGCATCCTGCAGCCAGAGGATGCCCTTGTAACGCAGCATGCGGGGGCCGTACACCTGAATCAGATGGCCGATGAAATCTTCCAGCCTGGCAGGATCGAAAGGCTTTTCACTCCGGAAAACAAAGGCCGAGATCCCATCGGTATGATGCCCATGATGGTGATCATGGTGGTGAGCATGATGGCCATGCTGATGATGATGGTCGTGGTGATGATCGCAATGCTCGTCACAATGATGATCGCCCTCCTCTGCTTTCAGGAAGTCGGGGTCGATCTCCAGCTTGTCGTTGAGATTGAAGCCGCGGATATCGAAAATCTCGTCGATCGGTGCGCGTCCGAAATCTGCGCGCGCCAGCGGCGCCCGGGGATTGATTCGCCGCAGCCGCGTTTCCAGCACTGCCAGCGCGTCTTCGCTCACCAGATCAGTTTTTGACAGCAGCATTCTGTCAGCGAAACCTGCCTGACGCTGTGCTTCCTCGAAGCTGTCGAGCTGCTGCATTGCGTTGCTGGCATCGATGACCGTAATCACGCCATCGAGCAAATAGCTGGTCGCGACCTCGTCATCCATGAAAAAAGTCTGCGCGACCGGACCGGGATTGGCCAGACCCGTGGTCTCGATGACCACACGGTCGAACTGCAGCTCGCCGCTGCGCCGTTTCTGCGCAAGCTGGCTGAGGGCGACGACAAGATCGCCACGCACGGTGCAGCAGACGCAACCATTGCTCATCTCAACGATCTGTTCGCGAGTGTCCTGGACAAGGATTTCATTGTCAATGTTCTCCTCGCCGAATTCGTTCTCGATCACGGCGATCCGGTGGCCGTGGTCTTCATGCAGCAACCGGTTCAGCAGGGTGGTTTTGCCTGCGCCCAGAAAGCCAGTCAGTATGGTGGTGGGTATTAACGACATGATGAACTCTTTATTTCTGCCTGCGCGCGCGCGGATGGGCGGCATCATACACCTGCGCGAGACGCTGGAAGTCCAGCGACGTGTAGACCTGCGTCGAGGCGATCGATGCGTGTCCCAGCATCTCCTGAACGGCGCGCAAATCGCCTGACGATTGCAGCAAATGCGATGCAAACGAATGTCGCAGCATGTGCGGATGCACATCGGCCGGAATGCCCAGCGCGCGAGCATGATCCTTGATCCGCTGCTGGACGGCTCTTGGCATCATTCGGCGACCGCGCGCAGTGATGAACAGCGCGGGCGTATCCGGCGTTCCGGAAGATCTCAGCTGATCCGCGCGGCAGGGCATCCACGCGCGTATTGCTTCCAGTGCCGCTGCGCCGACCGGTACGGTGCGTCGCTTGTTGCCTTTTCCGGTCACGGTGACCTCCCCCGCGTCCAGATCCAGCCAGGCGGAGGATGTGTGCTCGCGGGTCTGCACATGATGAATGTCGAGGCTGGTCAGCTCGGAGACGCGGAGTCCGCTTGAGTACAGCAATTCGAACATCGCGAGATTACAAACGCGCTGCGATGCCTGCTGTGGTGTCTCTTGCGCGTCGATCGCAGGGGAGGCGCCGCTGACCAGTTTTACCGCATCATCCACCCCCAGTGCCTTGGGCAAGGCTTTCGCGCGCTTCGGCGGTTTCACGCCATCGACAGGATTCGCTGCCAATCCCTGTTGCAGCGCCATCCAGCCAAAAAAACCTCGCCATGCAGATAATTTGCGCGCTATCGAGCCGGGGGACATTCCGCGCGCATGCAGCTGCGCAGCGAATCGACGGATGTCAAACGAGGTCAGCCCGGCCAGCGGCCGGTTTTGTTGCGCGCGCGCGAGGTCGGTCAGCTGGAGCAGGTCACGCTGGTAATTGTCCAGCGTGTGCGCTGAAAGTTTGCGCTGCGTCTGCAGATACTGCAGATAGCCGTCGATGATTGCCGTGTCCTGATCGCCCGGCATGGTCTTGTTGTTCAGCTTTTGAGTGCGGCGCTGGCGGTATCGCCGATGCGCTCAAGGATGTCAGTGGCAAGATCGGATGAGAATCTCTTCGCATCCGGCGAGCCAAGCACCAGCAGACCGAAGCTTTCAGCCGCGCCCGGGTTTTTCAGCGCTACCAGCGCGACCGATTGCATTGACGATGCTTCGTCCAGCCATTGCGTGCCCGGCTTGCCTGCGGGGGAGCCGCAGTAAGGCGCTGTTTGCTGGTTCGCGAAGGTTTTGGCTTCTTCCAGTTGCGGACCCTGATGCCAGGCGTCTTGTTCATTCGCGGCGTCCCACAGACGCAGGCTCGCTGCCGGTACGCCAAAGCATTCGCGCAAAGACGCCAGCAAGGCTTCCGGTTCGCGACCACCACCTGCAGACAGCAGGCGCAGTATCCATTGATGGAATTTTTCCATGATCGCCGCGTTGTCCCGCGCAGCGTGCCCCTGATTGCCCAGCCTGAGTTCGAGCTGACGCACTTTCTCTCGCAGTACTTCCACCTGCCGTTCGTGCAGCGATACCGTGCGCCCGCCGAGCGTGGTCGTCAGCTTCAACCCGGCGATCAGATCGGGATGCTGGTCAAAAAAATCAGGATGATCTTCGAGGTAAAGCGCAACAGCGTTGGCGTCAATGTCTTGGGTCATGTCCGGAGTGGTGGTTCAGGGGGTGAGTTCAGGAAACAGACCGAATTGTAGCCGGGTCTTCCCATCTCAGGACATCAAAAAAACGGGCGTCCGAAGACGCCCGAAAAACTACAGAGGAGATTAAATTCGCAGAAAAACTCTGCAGGCTGGCTCGCAGCCTATCCAGACACCGGCTGGTCAGCCGGCACCTGAACTCGTTGTGCGAAGGGTCTTCGCTTGATCAGAACAAGTGGCGCAGGCCGAAATTGAAGGCTTTTTCGCCGGTGCCGGCCTCGGAGTTGTTGCCGACCCTATAGCTGACTGCGCTATCGTTGTCGATACGACCCCAAGACGCGTATAGGTTGGTGCGCTTGGAAAAAGCGTAGGTATAGCCGAGCGCTATTTGATTCGCATCCCGGTTGGCTGCATTACGGACATCTTTGTTGATGTACGAGGCAATGAAAGTATGGTTTCCGAAAGGTACTTGCGCACCGATCAGATAATCATTGCTCTTGACTCCGCCGAAGTCGGTATCTGTCATGCCCGCAAAAATTTTCGCAACTTTTAGATCATAGTTCGCAGCTAGAAACCAGTCTTTGCGGTTTGCGCGAAAGCTTATCGTGGCGGGGTTCGTACTGGTATCCACCACTTTTTCCGTCCAATCGTTGAAGGCGAGGGCAGCTTTCAGATTGCCCGCGCTGTAATTGATGGCAGCCGATCTTTCCTGACCTTTTGAGGAGCTATCAACTGTCTCGCCGAAGCCATAAGCGACTTCTGTCGAGAATCCGCCGAACACGGGAGAAGTGTATTTGATGGCGTTATTCATCCGGATGCCGCCTGTAGGCATCAGGTTCTGCGCTGCGCCGGCCATGCCTGCTGCGAAAGGATCAGCGACCATCATCGTGTTGAACAGAGGGACGTACTGACGACCAAGAGTCAGGGTTCCCAAGTCGCTCTGCAGGCCGAAAAAGCTTTGGCGTGCAAATGCGGTGTTGTTTTGGTTGTATCCGCCAGCGTCGGCAGCGATACCCGTCTCGAGAACGAACAGGGCTTTCATGCCGTTGCCGAGATTTTCCGTTCCCTTGAAACCTAGGCGCGTCCCGGATTGCACGCCACTGGTGAGTTTTTTGACTGGAGTGATTTTCGTGACGCCTGCCGGAGTGCTGGTCGGAAGCACTGGGGTTGGCCCACTCTCAGCCACAAATCCCATATCAACCACACCGTACATCTCTACCGCCGACTGCGCATGAGCAACGCCGGCAAATGCGCTGGTCAGCGCCAACGCAGTGAAAAGTTTTTTCATCTTTCGCATCCCCAAATCGAAGTTTTGTTGAGAGTCCGCACAAGTCGGATGGGTCAACAATAATTTCTAAAATGGAAACGTCAGCAAGATCGGTGACTTGCGCACAAGTGCTTTGGACAAAATGAATCTGCGCTGAGCTTGTTGTTGTTTTATTCACACTACTCGCCGTTGACGCTGCCATCCCTCAAAGCGCAAAGTTAAGTTTTAAATTTGATAACACCGGCGGGCATCCCGGCCAAGTCGGCGGTACGAGGAGTCAGTTGGCAGCCACTGAGAGGCGACACCTCGGTAGGTAGCGAAACTGCGACTCAGCAGTACCAGACCCGGATGCGTCCCCTACGCCGGCCTGATCTCATGGCAAATCGCGAGGAATTACTGATCATTCGTGCGGCGCGCGCAGGCACAGCCGCCGCGCAGCTCGCCCTTGGAAAGCGGTATCTGTTCGGCGGCTCCGGACTTCCGCAGAGCCATGCAACCGCGCTGCACTGGCTGGAAAAGGCAGCGGAAAACAATCAGCCGGACGCCTGGATGCTGATCGGCGCGCATGTGCCATTCGAGGTGGCCGGAAAGACAGACAACCCCTTGAGGGTCGCATTCTGGTACGAGCGCGCATTCGATGGCGGTATCCCCAAGGCCGGACTGGTACTGGCGCAGCTGGTGCTTTGCAGCTGGAATCAGGCAGATCACTCACTTCGAAACAAGGCGCTGCGTGCATTGCAAGCTGCTGCCGAGGCCGGCCTGTCCGACGCCCAGTGGCTGCTGGCCCGGCAGCTTGGCGTTTATCCGGCGGTCAGCGTGATGCCCGCACATGTCCGCCCGTTGCCTGTCGGGGAGCAGGTCAGCGTGGCTTTCGAGTGGGCTACAAGGGCGGCCAAAGGCGGCGTGACCGAGGCTCAGCGCGCTCTGGCTGAATATGCATGGGCAGCAAACGATCACCTCAAGTTTCTGTTCTGGGCACTGCCGCTGGCGCAGGACATTGACCGTCGCTACGCTGCCGATCCCGGCCGGAAAACCGATTGCTCGGAGAGCGACTTCGACTTGCTCGGACGTTGTGCACAGGCCTTGCTGGCAATGTCCGATCCGAACAGCAGACTGATCGAGAAATATCTGCGCACCGCTGCCGAAGGCGGACACAGCAGCGCGCAGTTGTCCTACGGTTTATGGATAGCCCGCATGGACAAAACCGGCAAGCGTATTCCGGCGATTCCCGGTGTCGCGCATTACAAAAAAGCGATACGGTGGCTGTCGCTGGCGGGTGAGCAGGGCGAGGCGAATGCCTGGTATGCGATGTCTCGAATCTTCCTGAAGCCGGAATTCTCACGCCGATGCGTGACAGAGGCGCGGCGCTATCTTGAGCTGGCCGCCAACGGCGGACATGTACGTGCGCAGGTAGAGCTGGGTACAGTCGCCTGGCGTAACCGGCGTATAGATCCCCGATCCGACATCAAGGCCGTGTATTGGCTGCTCAAAGCCGCCGGGCAGGGTGACATCGAGGCGAAACAACTTCTCAACCGAATCGTGCCTCCGATACGCAAGGCCGAATGGGCGAACGCAGCAAAAGCGAGCTTCACCCGCGAGATGGGGAGCCAGTACCCGTTTCTCGCGGCGAGAATCGAGCTTGCCTGCTGGTTCGGGCTGAGCCGGGCCGAAGCCTTGCTGATCGATCTGCAAGCCGCTGATCACGGTCACTGCCTTGAGATCGACATACGCCATGAGCATCCGCGCAGCCGCAGACGACTGATACCCGTCATTACAGGAGAGCAGAGGCAGGCGATTGATCGCGCTGCACGCGTGTTCGACACCGTCGACGGCTCGCCGGTCGGTGCCGAAGGCAACTACCGTCAAAGGCTTTACCGGTTCAGGAGCCTGATGAGCGGTCGTCGGGAAATGGAGCGGATGCCAGCCTGACAGACGATACTTCGCTCAGTCTGTCGAAGGTGGTCAACGGGCGCGTCGATGATCAGATATCGATGCTGCCCTCGAATACGCTGACCGCGGGGCCAGTGAGCAACACCGATGACGAGCCACCGTCCCAGGCGATCGATAACTCACCGCCGCGAGTCGATACGGCAACCGGAGAATCAAGCGCGCCGCGCAGAATCCCCGACACAACCGCAGCACAGGCGCCAGTGCCGCACGACAGTGTCTCGCCCGCGCCGCGTTCGTACACACGCAGCCGAACATGATGACGGTCAACGATTTGCATGAAGCCAGCATTGACACGCTTTGGAAACCGGGGGTGATGCTCGATTGCCGGGCCCTCGCTTGCGACCGGTGCAGATTCCACGTCATCGACGATCTGTACCGCGTGAGGATTACCCATCGATACGACCACGACACGGACAGTTTTGCCCTTCACGTCCAGCGGCCACACCGAGGCTGCGTGCTCTTGCGATGCGCTCAAGCCTGACGCATCAAAAGGCACCCGTTCCGGCGTCAGAGCAGGCGCGCCCATGTCGACAGTGATGCGGCCGTCATCCTCTAGCCTTGGCGCGATCACGCCCGACATGGTCTCAACGCGGATCTGCCTTTGCTCGGTCAGTCCCTTGTCGACGACGAATTTGACAAAAGCACGTGCCCCGTTCCCGCACTGTTCGACCTCTCCGCCATCAGAATTGAATATCCGGTAGCGAAAATCAACACTGCTGCTGCCCGGTTTCTCGACGACGAGAATCTGGTCTGCGCCAATGCCAAAACGACGGTCAGCCAGTGCGCGCCACTGATCAGCAGTGAGGTTGACCGGCTGGCTCGTGGCATCGATCACCACAAAATCGTTGCCGGCGCCGTGCATTTTTGTGAATTTGAGTTTCATGCTGGATTTATATCGGGGTTCAGACGCACATCGTCATCCGGACCGTTTGGTGGCGTTGGCGATGCCGCAGCCGCTGCCGCTGCGAAGGGTTCATATCATTTTGGGTAATCATACAGCCGGGGCATGCCCTCGGGCCGGGTCTTGAACCGCTTGTGTGACCAGAAGTACTCGGCCGGCGCTTCCTTGATCCGTTCCTCGATGAAAGCATTCATTCGACGCGTTGCCTCTTCAACATCTGCGCCCGGGTAGTTCTCCCAGGGCGGGTAGAAGCGGACCTCCCAGCCACGGTACCCGGGCAAAAAACGCGTAATCACCGGTATCACCTGCCCTTCCGTGGCCGCTGCAAGCCGGGCAGGTGCGGTCAGGGTCGCTGCTGGAATGCCGAAAAACGGAACGAACACCGATTCCTTCCTGCCGAAATCCATGTCAGGCAACATCAGGAAAGGACGTCCGCTGCGCATCGCGCGAATGATCGGCTTGATGCCCGCTTCCCGCGCCAGAAGGTTACGTTCATCCGTGGTGAAGCGCAGTCGGCCCTTGCGCAGCGCTTCGTCAAACACTTCGTTGCGTTGACGTGTATAGATCGAGCAGGCCGGGCCCGCCATCGTGATCGCCACGCCTGCCACTTCGAGGCATACGAAATGCGGGCACAGGAAAATCGTCGGCTGTTCTTGCGCCGCTTGGGTCGGCACCGAGGGCGTGACCTTGATCAGACCTTTCAAACGCCACACCGGCGCCCACCACAGAATTCCCCGCTCCAGCACGCTGCGCGCATAGCCCTGAAAATGCGAGCGCGCTATGTCCATGCGTTGTGACTCGCTCAACTTGGGAAAGCACAGTCTGAGGTTGGTGAGTGCGATCTCGCGCCGGCTGCGTACGATGATGAACAGCAGGCTGCCAACCAGCTTTCCCAGTCTGCCCAGAATCGGCAGCGGCAGCCAGTGCAGCAGCCACATCAGACCCAGCAGCAAGCGCATCATGCAGACGCTCCTTGCGCGGGCGGTCTGCCTTTGTAGCGGTTGTAACTCCAGAAATACTGAGCGGGACAGCGAGCGATAAGCGATTCCATCGCTGAATTAATGATCCGTGCCTGCTCTGCCGGCGTGCCCGAAAGCTCGCGCTCGAAAGTCGCGAAATGTACCGCGTAGCCTGCGCCATGCGCGAGCCGCTCTGCATACGAGAGCACCATGGGCGCGCCGCTCATTTGGGCGAGTTTGGCCGGCAGGGTCATCGTGTAGGCCAGAGTGCCGAAAAATTCCGCCCACACGCCCTCGCCTGCGCCGGGCACCTGATCCGGCAGCAATCCTATGCAGCCTCCGCCACGCAACGTGCGCAATAGCACGCGTACTCCGGAGAGATTGGCCGGCGCGAGATTCAGGCCGCTGCGGCCACGCGCCTGTTCCAGCAGCGGTTCCAGCATCTCCATGCGCGGCGGGCGGTACAGCGCCGTGAGCGGCGTCCGGCTGGCAATCACTTGCGCAATGATCTCAAAGCATCCTAGATGCGGCGTCAGGAAAATGACGCCCTTGCCCTGATCGATTGCGCGCTGCGCGACCTCCCAGTCATGCACCCCGGCCGAGCTCAGAACGCGCGCCGGGCGGCCGCACCAGATAAAAGGCAATTCAAACAGCCCTTTGCCTGCTTCCGAGATCGCGTCTCGATGGTGGCCGATAAAACCAGCGCGCTCAAGATTGGCGCGCATTCTTTTCCGGTAGGCGGGCGAGCACGCATAAACGACCCAGCCCGCAGCCGCGCCGAGCGCATGCATCAGAGGCAAAGGCAGCCACGAGAGAATCTGGAAAAGGCGGAGCAGCATCCGGGGAGGAAGAGGGAGATTTTGCTGAATTCTGGCAAGACGCGTAAAATAGCACGAAGTTTTCACCGCCGAGTTAATCAGACAACTTGCGAGGCGGTCTACAAATTTCGCTAAAGCGTCGCAGGCTCACTGGGTTGAC
>JACCDH010375681.1_pt1 | contig 31848 bp, 29 predicted proteins | sample 7442481 | NCBI WGS metagenome assembly JACCDH01 (sample SAMN15323433, study PRJNA562643) | freshwater metagenome | isolation source: river surface water | place: USA:Blue River Watershed | collected 2017-08-15
AAGGGGAACCGTAAGGTTCCCTTGGACTTTGAATCCTGTAATCTCAGTTCAAATCTGAGTAGCACCATAAAGGGAGGGGTTAAAGGGGAACCGTAAGGTTCCCTTGGACTTTGAATCCTGTAATCTCAGTTCAAATCTGAGTAGCACCATAAAGGGAGGGGTTAAAGGGTTAGCGGAGCATCCGTAAGGTTCCCTTGGACTTTGAATCCTGTAATCTCAGTTCAAATCTGAGTAGCACCAAAAGCATATATTTTGTTACTGCAATTATTTATTTCAGTAATAAAAGAAGAAACAATGTTTAATTCCGCAGATACTCCCGCTCCTTGGGCATATAGTTGGTGCTGGGTCTATTATTTTGGTGCACTTTTAACAAGTGTCATTGCAATTGTTGTTGCAGTTAGTTCCTGGAAAAAACTAAATGCAACGAGTCTAATTGGATTAGGTCTTGTTGCCGTAATTCAAACAATGCACGGATTAACCTATTTTTGGACATGCCGTGCAGCTTTGAAACCTCATGCTTAATGAGTCTAACAAGCAGGACTAGAATTTACAATTTTACTCAAATATGAGTAAAATTGTAAATACCTAGAGGACCTGTTCTGTTAATTATTCAGTATATGCTAAATAATTAACAAGCAGGACTCTTCTTATCATATCCTTGCAGAGTTACTCCTGTGCAAGGACATGATGCACCAGGAGTCTGGCCGACCAAGGCAGCACCCAGACGTGCCTGGGTAGGGACATTCCCTGTAGGACCTTTTTGCTGGAATCCTTTGCTATCGGCTTGTTCAGGACGAACGGATTGCGGGTTCTGAGGATATTGGTTAGAAAGTCGCCAGGCATAGAGGGCAAGTTGTTTACGTCTTTCTGTGCTAAGGCTTGCATCACGATTGGTAACTCCCATTGTATGTTCTAAACGCGGCTAAGATATTTAATTCACACCAGGTGTCGATCCTTGAAACCTACTAAATCCAACACAGGGAGGATCAGGTTGTATAGGATCTTTGTTTGGAAGACGTTCAGGACCAATAACTAAATCATCCGGTTGAGGTGGCATTGGTTGGAAATACTGACTAAATCGTGTCTCAGGATTCGCCGGGTCGTTTGCAGCAAATAGTGTCTGGTCCCTTAACTGTGCTACATATTCAGAAGCAGGCAATGTTTGGTTACTAACAGGTGCAGAAGACGCCGTAATACACCGTCCCGGGTTACTTATACATGGATTAGTAGACTGACCACATGGAACCGTGTACTCCCCACATCGATTTCTCTCCATTCTAACCGATTCTGGTACTGACCCCTGTTCTGAATACGGTTTTGTCGGATTTTCAGGAAGTAGGCATTGTGCTAAGGGACATGTTTGTATTGCCGGTCGTGTATATTTATAAAATTTACACCCTGGCATTCTCTGATTTCTAGTAGAGTTTATAACTAAATCCTTAATAGGGTTTTATAATGGATTCAGGATTAATTGTTGCAATTACTGCATTTATTGCAGTAATTCTGATTTTAACAAACAGTGTTAAATTCTTACTTAAAGTGCAATCAAAATTGGGACTTTTCTCACTGTCTATTTTTTTCCTGATACTGACCATAATTGTCTTTTTTCTGGATTCTTTTTTTCCAGGAGCATCTGAAAATCCCATAATTCAGATTCTTCTACAGTTCAAAGGTGTACTTTTTGGTATTCTAGGATTTTTCTTGGCATTTTTAACAATATCCTATTTACATCGTACACACGATCAAAATTCTAAGCCATGCAATTCTGGTTATGTACCTATTGCAAATTATGAACCGTTTGCAAATGCAAATCAGCAGAGTATAGTTCTAATTAAACTAATTCGTCAGGCCAATCAGATTCTGGAACAAATTCAGACAGCTACCGAGGATATGAGTCAAATGGTCGAAGATGCATGTTCACTTCAAATTGAGACTAGGCAAAAATACATCGATGCAAATGCAGAAGAAGGCGAGCAACCCAAAGAATATACAGACTGTATAACTCGTACACAAAGTAGAGAAGAATGCGAACATCTGAAACTTTCTTCTGATAAAATGGATAAACGAAATGCTCGGAAAAATAATCGGGCAAATCGTATGTATGAAGATGAAAAGGCACGAGTTGTATCAGGTCCCATGTTAGAATGTTTTGAGAATCCTGAAGATGAAGATGCTGCTGAAATAGCCGAATTAGAAGATGAATTGCGTTCTGTTTTAGGGGATATTGATTCCTACATTCAATCTGCTGAATATGATAAAATTATTGCTCAATGTTCACAAATTCAGAATACAATGACATTGGTTCTTGCTTTGACTAAGAAAGGCAAGAAAAAAACAGATGAAGGGAAGGAAAAACAAGAAGAAGCCCAAGAAAAGAAGCAAGAAGAAGAAAGTAAATTTCAAGAAGAGGAAGGATTTCAAGACATGGGTTCAGGGAATACTCTTATAGCTAATGCAAATTCTATATTCACTAAGGCACAAACACTCTTAGTTGCAATTAATACCGCAAAAGTAAAGTATACAGTAGCTAAAGCTGAATATGATGCATTGCAAGGAAAAGTAAATCGAATGGTTTCTGGCGAACCAACACAAGAGGATATCATAAAAGGTCCTACATTTGAGCAGGGTGCATGTCCTGCCTATATGTTTGAAATTGCGAAAGATGCCGGCGGCTATTGTTGTCCCGATGAACCATCAAATTATAATTCAGAAAGAGGCCAGTACTTAGAATGTTCTCCGCCTACAGACGATGCCTTGAAAAAACGTAAAAAACGTTTCAATGCGGCTATAAATAAATGTGGAAACAATGACGATGCATGTATTTCTAACACACGTGCTGTATTTAATCAAGGTCCTGGAAGGCAGACAATGTGTCGTTTACCAGAAAATCCTCGTGAAACGGATGCGCCCGTTTGCACCTATATTTGCTCTAAAACAGGAAAACCGTGTTCATTTGCTGAATTTAAGGCAGAATAGACTAAAGAGTCCCCAAATGAATTTCATCTTTCGCTAGAACAGCCAATCCATCAGGCTTCGGCGGATTTGCAAAATACGAGAGAACGCTTGGATTCTGATTTTTATCCTCTTCTTCCTCTGAACTTTCTTCTGGAACATCCTGTTTGTAGCGTAAGCCAAGTATCATACGCCCCTTCTTTGTTCGCTGACACATAAATCCAAGTGTAGTTAATACTGGACCAATATGTGTGGGTTTGAATGCATTATCCACAGTTGGAATAGACACATATTTTATACACCAGTTTCGTATATTGTTGTATAAAGAAGCCGCCGGTACACGATAACTTGCATCCGCCTCCATTTCAGTTTCAACATAGGTCTTAATCCATCCTGTTGCTGTATCGTACCGATTGCTCGTTGTCAGATTCAGACTCAGAATTGGGTCATACAAATCCAGAGTCGCCAGAAAACAGACAAAACGCTCCTGTACGGGTTTAGGAACTACTACCACATCCCACCAAGTTTGCCAGGAAGGCACAAGTGCCGGTTTGTCTGTACGAATGCCCATGGCTCCGCGAATCCAAATCTGGATTGTATCTTGAACAGGCCCCCAACAACTGTCTACCACATTTGTACCAATTCCGAATGCACGAAAAACATGGCGCATATACCGTTCCCATACATCTGCCGTTAGAGTTACGACTGATTCATGTGTGAGCGCTGAGACAATATGTTCCCCTTCCAGCCTCTGAAGAACTTCGGTGGTTGGATGGACTTTGTCCTTTTTTCTCGGTTTTGGTATATCGGATGTGTTAGGAAATTGTTGTAGGGGACCCACGCTTTTAAAGGGTGTCAGAACCGCCACTAATTCTTCTTCTGCTTGAAGAATCCACTGACTAATTCCTGGAAGGATAGGTGTTCCTAACATCTGTGCCTCCAAATACCAAGAGATTGCCTGTCTGGCTAACGCCTCGGACGCCGGATGCTGAAATTTCCAATCGATAATCGAAAATCGGCGATTGATTGCAATATCAGGATATACATCTGTGCCTATCCATGGCGCCCATTTTCGTCCAATCTCTTCGTCCGTTATAATACGGCATCCACGAACATCACGAATCTCTTTCAAAACTGGAGTAATCATCCAGGCAAAAGACTGGTCCTGGTCCTCAGATGCGTACGGATTTGCCTCTGCAGTTGTTTCCAGAGTTTTCATTACCTCTTCCACCCAAGATTTGTATTTTGGTGCTGCAGAAGAAGGAACGGAATCAGATGTTTGGGTTTGGGATTCTGATGCGGATTTTGTTGCATTTGGAGTCGCCGCAATACCATATTCTACGCGCATTCTCTCCATTTCACACACTCGCTCCATGAGTACAAAATATCGTTTTACGCCTTCCTCATCTGTTTCTAAATCATGAGTGGGGAAGTGTTGAGGCATTTCACTTGTATTTGCTCCCAGAAGACTGACTGTAAAACTCTCCGGCACCTGTCTAGAATGAACCCTTATTTTATAACTCTGAAATCCCAGCAAATAATGATAATAAAACTGAGCATCTTCTTCCGTAACATGTAGGTGCGTTAAAACACTACGGATACGAAACTGTGTGCCATCCTGAATTTCAAACGTAACCAATAATTTCTGGTCAGACGCCATTGTATCTCTCTGACAATCTGAATTTCTTGATTAGATTTTGGTTATAAGCCTTAAGCCCTTAAATAAATCTATTGCTATTGCAAAATGGCTGCTGCAGAAGAAATACGACTAAATATTCAAACCCCTGAAACAATTCTTTTATATCGCGCAAATAACTTACGTAATACAGCAATTACAAACATAACTGCTGCTGAATTTTATGGTATTGAATATAATAAATATTTTGCATTAACTGCTGATGATACACGACCATATCAAAAGAGAGAAGGACATCAAAAGTACGTGTATACTTGGGTAAGCACACAACCATTGCGTTTAGTGAATATGTTTGACCTTGAAACACGAAATCGTTTTCATGCCGAGGCATATAATATTGTGAAAAATGCATATGATACGGCATTTCCCGTTAGAGAAGGTAAAGTATTTAGATATTCTGATGAGGACACTGTTCACCTGGATAATATTTGTTTGGCAGATATTTGTTCAAAAGGATACGATGGGTATATTATTTCTGAACAAAGAGGATTTCATCCTGAAGTCGGAATTTGTAGGGGGTCATTGCACAAACTCCGATTACACGTGGCGCCTGTAAAAGGTACAGAAAAACCAAAAGAAAAACCTGAATCTCGTAAACAATCAAGACTGAATAGTACAAATCGTAATAAAACTGGAAATAAGGTTTCTATTTCCAGAACATTATTTTCAGGAGGAAGAAAGTTCAGAAAGTCCAGAAAAAATCTCCGCAAGTAAAAATGTCCTGTCCTCTCAACCGAAACCGATTTGCAGGTTCCGGATATTGTAAAGAAACCTCGACTACTAACACTGAAATGGATGCACGATTAAAAGAACTAATGAATCTTCGGTCGGCACAAGATATCGCGATTACTTCTAAACAAGCTATTCCTGGATCTAGTGGGTCATCTGGCTCGGATTCAGAACCCAAGGCTGCCAACTTTGACAAGAAATAATGTCACTGGTTTCAATTTTACAATAGAAGTCAACATTTCTTTTGTAAAATACTTAAAGATTCAGCTCTATTCAGTATTCAGAAGCATCCCCACATATCAAACATGACAAAATCACCCATTATTGGCATCGATCTAGGTACTACTTACTCCTGTGTAGGTGTTTGGCAAAATGACCGTGTAGAAATTATTGCCAGCGATACTGGGGCACGTACTGTACCATCTATGGTTAGTTTTACGGATTCAGAACGACTCATTGGCGATGCTGCAAAGGCTGCCGCATCTGCTTATCCTAAATCGACTATCTTTGACGCTAAACGTATGATTGGACGTTCTATTTCAGACTCTCAGCTTCAGAAGGATTTGAAACATTTTTCTTTTGGCGTGAAGGATGATGGAAAGGGACGACCTAAAATTGAGGTGGAGACAAAGGATGGTCTCAAACAATTCTATCCAGAGGAAGTGTCAGCAATGGTTCTTCAGAAAATGAAGAGTATTGCCGAGTCTTATTTGGGTGTACCTGTAAAAGATGCAGTAGTCACTGTGCCTGCCTATTTTAATGATTCGCAGCGTCAGGCAACGAAAGATGCCGGCGTGATTGCGGGTCTGAATATTGTGCGCATTATCAATGAGCCTACTGCTGCAGCACTGGCCTACGGTCTTGACAAGAAGGCTGCCGGTGAACGAAATGTACTGATTTTTGACCTCGGTGGCGGTACTTTCGATGTTTCACTCCTGACACTGGATGATGGCGTGTTTGAAGTTCGTGCTACTGCAGGTGACACTCACCTCGGAGGTGAGGACTTTGATAATCTGGTCGTCGATTGGGCTGCCGAGGAATTCCGTAAGAAGTCCAAGGTAGTGATTAGCGATAATGCTAGAGCCCTGCGCCGCCTGCGTACTGCCTGTGAGAAAGCCAAGCGTATTCTCTCATCCTCCTCCCAGGCAACTGTGGAAGTAGATTCTCTCGCCGAAGGCCACGACCTAAATATTACTCTTACGCGCGCTAAATTTGAGTCACTCTGTGATTCCCTGTTCCGCAAGTGTATGGGGCCTGTAGAGCAAGTTCTCCGCGATTCAAAAATTGCCAAAGATAAAGTAAACGATGTCGTACTGGTGGGTGGCTCTTCCCGCATCCCGCGTATTCAGCAGCTGCTACGCGAATTTTTTGGCGGCAAAGAGCTGTGCCAGTCTATCAACCCCGACGAAGCCGTGGCCTATGGTGCCGCAGTACAAGCTGCCATTCTGGGCGGTGAGACCTCCGAAAAGATTGACGGTCTCATCCTCCTCGACGTTACACCCCTTACACTTGGAATAGAGACGGCAGGTGGTATTATGACTGCTCTGATTAAACGAAACACTACAATTCCTACAAAGAAATCCCAGGTATTCAGTACCTACGCGGATAACCAAACACAGGTTAAGATTCGTATTTTCCAAGGCGAGCGTGCTATGACTCGCGACTGTGAGCTCATGGGTGAATTTGACCTGACGGGTATTCCACCTATGCCTCGCGGTGTCCCGCAGATTGAAGTGACCTATGATATTAATGCAAATGGTATTCTAGAAGTCTCGGCTGCCGAGAAATCTACCGGAAAATCCAACAAGATTGCAATTACGAATGACAAATCTCGAAGTAAAGAGGATATTGAGCGAATGGTGTCTGAAGCCGCGAAATACGAAGCCGAGGATAAGGCAGTTATGGAACGTGTAGAAGCCAAGAATGGCGCAGAATCCTACCTCTACAATGCCCGCAATTCCATTCGTGAAGAGAAGGTGAAGTCACAACTCGGTTCTGAAGACATTGATGCCGTAGAGAAAGTGGTAACAGAAGGTCTGGAATGGCTCGAGCAGAACACCTCAGCGCTAGCCGAGGAAATCAAGGAGAAACAGAAGGCGTGGGAGGAGACGATTCGTCCCATTCTGATGAAGCTGTATGCAGCGGCTTCAGGAACACCTGAAGAAGGTGCACCTTCAGAACCCACTCCAGAACCTAAGGTGGACGAAGTAGATTAAACCATATTCAGTAAATAATGTGCGGGATCACGGTCCTTATAAAAATCCAACATTGAATCAAATACAATTGTAGGTATGAGTGGAACAATTTCAGTTATATCTATTAATGAAGCAGCGCTTACCAGCTTTTCAAACAAATTCTCCTCATATGATTTATGATTTGAACAAGTAAGCTGAATCGCATAGTGCTGCCCTTTATATTTGGAGTAATATTGTGTTTGTATGATTTCAGGAAATGTAAACATTGTATATGTTCCTTTAAAGGATTGAATTGTTTCATTCAATACTGCCATATCGTTCTTTCCTGTTTGTAGTATACTGTCCATAATTTCTGAAAAATACTGAATTGTATTTTTATTGCTTCGTATCATTCCGAATCCCATAGATAATTCATTTTCTTTTTCTAATGACGATTTTGCATAGACAATATCGTAGTTTCTGTAAGTTTCAATGTATTTTCTTAATTCCTTGGAATTTTCAATAATTGTATCCGCATCTAAAATTAATATAGTTTCGTCTAGATGTTTTTGTAAGATGTTAATAAGAATTTTTAATTTCACAGTATTACCGTCCAAAAAATGTTCACTATTCTTTTCATATAGATTCTTATCAAATACTTCTTGCGGTACAAATATGGGTTGAACTATAAATTCTAAACCAGAAGATGAAAGTGAACTTTGAAGTATGTGATGAAAGATTTCATATTTTGGACTCCATACATAAAATAAGCGAATAGGTTCCATGCTGCTTTTACTCTAAGGTAGAACAAATAGTGTGTATGGATTCCGCAACTAGTTGTGGAACTTCTGTGCCATAACCACCACTCATACACATCATAATAGGGACTTTTGCCAGCCAGGCTGTTTTGGCAATTAGTAGGTCACGATCCAAAATAGCGAAGCGAGTCTGGGAGAGACCTGTAACTGGATCGCCTTCCAGAGTGTCCGTACCGGCATTATAAATTACAAAATCTGGCTGAAATTCTTCAAAAGGCATCTTAATCGCTTCTAGCAAAAGCGGAATAAAGGTATTTCCTTTATCCCCTTTTTCATATGGAATAAAATAATGAATCATTTCATGTTCCGTTTCACCATAGGGAAATGGAAATAGCATGGGTGTATAGGCGTCAAAAATACACACCTGGCCACCCTTACACTCTTCCACTAAGTCTTTTTCGTATCCATTGCCTTGATGGGCATCCAAGTCTACAATCAGAATTCGTGAAGCCTGTTTGGATTCCAGAAGATACTTTACGCAGGCAGTAATATCATTGTACAAACAAAATCCTCCTCCATTTGACTGAGATGCATGATGTAAACCACCACCTATGTTAAAAGCAATTCCATTTTCTTTGGCTAGTCGGATGGCAGTTAGAGACCCTGCATACTGGGCTGCCTGTGCCTTACAGAGTTCTCCTACATCTCCTTCCTCCTCCTGCAATTCAAAAATCTGACGAACGATTGCTGGATTTTGTAGGGATTCCAGGTATTCCTCCGTATGGCTAGCGGCGATGTTGGCTGATTCAGGCTCAAACACTTTCACTTCAGGTTCCAGAATCTGAAGGTGATGTAGGGTTTTCTGGAATCGGAGGCCTATCTCGCCGAGCGAATACATATTGTATGATTCGCTATAGACAATTGGGAACATGATATGTAGGGTTGATGGAAATAATTATTCGTAATCTATCGCGGTTGTCTCGGTTTTCTGAATTTTCCGAAAAGTCATTTTCTGAATTATTAACATTTTCTGAAAAAGAAAGTCTGGCCAGATCTTTAAAAACTTTTTCAAAAACTTTTTACTTTTTTTTTCAAAATTCAGAATGAAATCGGAAAATTTCAGAATGAATTAGGAAAAAATTCCGAACTTTTCAGAAAAATCCCCCAAAAAAACCCCTTTTTTCCCTGGTCTATTCCCAAAACTTTTGGTCAACCCCCAAAAATCTTGAAAGTTTTTCAATTTTTGGAAAAAATTGAAAAATGGGCTATCCCTGGCCAAACTTACGCCCACACAGCATTCAATTAGGAAAATAGACTTCTACTAAAAATAAGAGTCTATTGGTAACTTCAAACAATCTAACTTAGGTATTTTTCGCTTTTTTGGACGATATCCTAGACCTCTTTTTTGTCTGATTGGCTGTCTTTGAAGACAATTTTGTCCGAATGGAACGCCGAAAGGCAATTTCGGCTTTCTTCTTTTTCCGTTCTTGCTTCACTCGTTCTCGATGTTCCTTTTTCAGTTCTGCCAAAGTGGGTTGATACCCCAGGCATTTTACAGAAATGGGCGGGAATGGCCATGGTTTTGTCCCTTTAACACGAATGTCTTCTGCTAAGTTCAGTAAATTTTGACATATGCAAAGAATGGCATACTGTCCATTTATATACGGAATTTCACCGTAGTAGAATGAATAATAAAAATTTAATAATGTATCAATTGACCCTACATGTAGGGTTTTCTGACCCATCAGAACTTCATAATATGCATGACAGGCCACTGTCTGAAAAAATACTGCAATTACTTCAGTATTTTCATGAAGGACTTCTACGCGTGCTGGGACAAGTTCTCCAATCGGTGGAATTTCTCGATATGTCAGATTTCCCACAACCTCACTCCATGTTTTAGTTAGTGCCTTTGCAGATTCCACGGGCTCCGTAGAAAGTGAAAGAGTTAAAAGAGGCACTTTGCTGGCCATGCGTTTCAGAGTCTTAAATCGGTATTTTGCGGCTTGATTCGGTCGCCTGAATATATGTTCCATATCCGGAATTCCCAACACTATATCTTTGGTCTCTGAGACCAATTGTATATAACGACTGTATAACTTAGACTTTTGGATTGAAGTCAGAGATTGTTCAGTGGGTGCCTGTAGGGAATTGGATTTGCAGGTATTTTTCATGGGCCGTGCTTTATTCAGCAAAAGGAGTCTCTTATACACTTTTGTCCATCGAGTAATATCTCCTGCAGGATGACTGAGTTCCTGGAACATATTCATTCGTAAATAATCAGGAGAACATACATGTAAGGAATCTACTACAACTGATTCTTTTTGAAGAGTTTGATAGACGGTTGGGTTACACAATGTAATATCTGCAACACCCTGATAATTCACGAACACTTTGTATGTTCCTTCATGAATCCCAATTGCAGGCTCCACATCCTGATATCCCGCCTGAATGAAAAGTTGCATGAGTTCAGCAACATCCGTCAAGGGGTCAGGTGATAGGAAATCAAAGTCGGGTAATTCCTTTTTTGCATCATAAAATTTATCTTTGTCTGGTAGCAATGCGTTAATTGCATATCCACCATACAAAAGACGTTTTCGTTTACGTAAAAATTGTGCAACAATTTGCATCATTTTTACGCCTTCTTTGTTATGCTCCAGTTGAGCCTGATATTCTTCCGCATCTTCTACAGCTTTTTCTATCACTTGGAGAGCGGACTCCATCTTCTAATTAAGGACTTACACATTCTGAATAGGATCCGGTGTTTGAACAGCACCTGCAGTTTCACCCTTGCCCCATCCAGGATTAGGAGGTTCACCAGGTCTAGCAAGCATTTGAATAATGTAACGAATATTCTCAGGTTTTATTTTATAGCTATACACACCAAAGTCCCCAGGACCCATGTATTCATTCAGCTGGTCTGATGGTTCAAAAAAATTCATACCGACACAATGAATTCCTAATTCATGTGCTTTTCTCCAGTTCCAATTATTGGACATTGCCTCTTTCTGATCCGGAAGAGGGGAAGAGAATGTAATGGATTGTTGGATTTGCGGTATTTTTTCTTGTTGCATAGCGGCGGTTAAATTGGCCACTGAAGAGGGTGACCATTCACGATCGGTATTATCGGCTAATGCACCTTTCTGGAGTATATTTATATACTCTTCTAACAATGTTCCTGACGCCCTAGTATTACTGGAAATAATTACCTTTGTGAAAAATTCAGTAATAGGAGTTCGCCAGAGCCGTGACTCGCCACGGCAACCATAAAAAGAAGAGTCCAATCGATACTGTTCCATTGCATCACGAAGTGCATTGGCAACCGCATCAAAAGTCTGCCTTCGTGGTACACCACGGAATCGTAAGTATATCATTACAACATCGGACGCTCCATTGCGGGTGACTGGATTAATCCCGTTTCCAAACACAGTTCCAACAACTGTATTTAGAACTGTATTAAATGGAAGTGCATTCAACGAAACCCGGCGCCAAAGTGAAGGAGCCTCTACAATTTGCAGAATAGGCATAAAATTTGCACCAGGACGGGTATCTGGCCAGATATCAAACACGAATGCTCTGGCGCCTGCTTGAACCGCCAATCTCGCGGCATCAGGACTGTAGACTCCGTCAATTTGAGGATAAAAGAATCCCGTAGCATTCACGGTGGAGAAATAGAAATTGGTAAGGGCCGTATGACCTGCAGGTACGCCTTGGCTTTTCAGAACATTCAGATAATCCTGTAAGGAGCTACGATTCGTCATACGGTATGTATAATTTCCGGCTTTGTCTGCATTTTGCAAGTATTTGCCCGCATAAGTCCGTATATTATCGGGTGTTTCCAACATATTCTTCTTTCCCGCATACCATTTTAAAAGGTATACTAGCGTAATTGCCGCCGCAATAACGAACAACAGTAGATAAAAGTCGCCTGCACGTCCATTTGAGCCTTCAGAAGCTACGGGATTTTTGAGTTTATTTACAACGGAACCTGACAGCGATTTTACTGATTCCTTTACTTGAGAAAATAAAGGATTCAGAGCAAAAGAGGCTCCACCTTTCATTGTATATTTCATTCTTCCTCTTATTAAGGGATTCTATCTAATTCTTTGTTTGCATTCCGGGAACTACAGTATATGCAATGGCAAGTTTGTCCATTGATGTTGGTAGAGAACGTTTCAGAGAAGCTAAACGTTTTGCCTCAGCAGCTGCGGCCGCTGCTTCTGGTGTGAGACCTGTAATCTGTGGTGTTTCGGCAATAAATTTCTTGGCTTCCGCGGCAATTTCGGCGTAAATACAGTCAATATCTGCCATGGCCGAACGAATACCTGCTTGAGGAATGGGAGGCGGAGGTGGAAATGTAAGGGCTCTTGCGGAACGTTCTTGAATGCCTACAGCAAGGGATGCCAATACATCACGGCGTCCTCGAGGTGCTAATTTCATCCAGGTTTGACCAAGAAGTTCAAATATCGCTTGAATATCGGGAGTCTCGCAAATACGTATTTCTCGCATTAAATCCTCGATTAGTGCACTTAAAAACCATAATACGCTTTTTCGTTGTTTTCCAGTGACTTCTATGGGTGCACGTTCTTTCGTCATTGGGCACTCTTTCTGTGTATCGAGAGTACAGAGCCAAATAATCCAGAAGAGCATACGACCCTGTTGATTTCCTCTTAGTGCAGCTTCAAATTCATTCCCAATTGTTTTCAGATCATGTCCGTCAGAATTCTCTACCCAAACACGGCGCATTGCTGCCTGATCTCCTGCGCCTCCGCCATTACGAAGACGCATTCGCATCGCTTCTGATTCGCGAAAACAATCTTCTGATTTTGGAAGTGTTGGAAGTGTTTTTTTCGTAACCAGAACCAACCAGGCAACTGCTTCGGCAACGGATTGTCGCACAGAGGGCGTGTTGCGAACTGTGCGTATATTTCCACCACTTTTTGCCCATAAATCTCGGATGTGTTTACTGTTTTTCAGCCACAAAAGAGGCCATCCGGGCGCCTGTAGGGGTCCAACATGCAACGCCCATGTATGAAATAGCAGTGCTTCTAGACGACCTAGACCCGTTTCGGAGCAAATAAATTCTGCGGCCCATCGTTGCGCTCTTTGCATATTTCCGGTTGCAATGCATTTGATTAACGCACCACCTAAATCGCCCCATGAATAGCCGCAGAGGGAATGTTTGGAACTGGATTCAGCTACTGCTGCTGCCATTTTGTTATTACACTGCTGTTTTTTGATGACTTGATGCTTTTAAACCAATTAATCTAATAGAAATGCATACACGAAAAAGAACATCAAAACGATTGCGAAAAATAGGTGGAAATAACAATCTTCAGGAAATAAATGTAGGAAATATACGATACGAATCAGTAAATGCACCCTATACGATAAATATCGGTAATAAAAAAGCAAACACTTTACGAAAAGTAAGTACAATTGGCAGACATGCAAATAGAAACGTTATTACATCCGCAAACAATCCTAGTTCTCATATAATTCAAGTAGCGAGAAGCCCCGTTTCTTCTGTAGCGTCCGCCTTCTCCATTCCGTCTAGCCGTCTCCAATCTTAGTGGATTGGAGACGGCTAGAAGGGCAATTAGGGCTATCCAACACACTAATTTTAGTGTGTTAGATAACCCTAATTCCGTCCCGTAGAAGTTCTATTGCTTTAATTTCTCGAGAAGAGATGATTCAGAAAATCCAAACAATGACAGATTCAGAATTCCAAAAACTTCAAACATGTTTAATTTGATTCTCAAAAATCAGTGTTTGAATCAGAGGGATGGAACCACTTGATGTGTTTCAGATTGGATTAGTTGTACTCATAGCCTTTTTGGTGGCAAATTATTTGTATGCAAAATGGTCTTTAAAAAAGCGACGGGAGACTGAAATTAGCGATATGGACGTGGAAGGTTTTGCAAATCCCGACGGGGAGGAAGAGGGTGCAAAGATTACGGTTCTAGGGAATGAATTGCTCTATGACGACTTTTATGCCAAAATTTACGATAAAATTGTGGACGGTGAACAACGACAAGACGCCGAAGTGAATCTGACACTTGCATGGGCAAAGAAATACAGACCCGAGGCAAAAACAATTCAGGTTCTGGATGTGGGATGCGGGACGGGTGGTCAGGTTGATATCTTCCGTAAAGCGGATGTTGGAAAAGCAATCGGATTCGATAAATCCTCGGCAATGGTTGAGAAAGGGCGTAAATTGAGACCCAAAGCTGATTTGCGTGAAGGAGATGTCGAAATTATTGGACAGTTTGCAGCAGGCGAATTTAACCTGGCAACTATGTACTATTTTACGTTTTACTACTTACGCGATAGAACTGTGGCGCTGAAGAATATATTCTCCTGGTTGCAACCTGGCGGATGTCTAGTAATTCACATCGTTAATCGTGACAAGTTTGACCCTATTCTGGAAGCCGCAAGTCCTTTTGTTGCATTTTCAGTGCAAAAATATGCCAAGGAACGTGTAACCCGGAGTCGCGTAGCATTTGATAAATTCGATTATGAGGCCGAATTTACTCTCAATGATTCTCGTGGTGAATTCACAGAGATTTTCTCGTTCAAGGACGGAAAACGTCGCAAACAAGTACATCTATTACGTATGCCTACGATGGAACAAATTGTCGCGGAAGTTGAATCATGTGGATTCAAATACAAAGAATTTATCGACTTAACTGCTATTGGTTACGAATACCAGTATCTATTCTGTTTCATCCGCTAATCCAGATACCTAAAGTACTCTAACTATACTTCTTACACAGTAAAATGTATAGTCAGTTTTGGCATACTTCAGAAACAGCGGGTCCAAGTGTTTTGGATGTAGCCCGTGTATGGGACCGCGAACCACGGATTCTCAGAACCAAGAAACGTGCCAAACCCCAACCCTGGAACCACCTAGAACGACCAATTCGTCTTATAGGGAGAGATGCCAGTCAAGTTGCTGCTTTCTGGAAGAAGAACTACAAAGGGAGTGACTGGTATTTGGATGCGACGGATGCCTGGGTCCAAACAGTTCTCTCCTCATCCTCCAATATTGCATTCGGCGTTTATGAAAAAGGAGAACTTATTGGTACGATTCTGAGTCGTCCTGCATCAAAAAATGGTAAATTACTTGTGGGAGATGCAGGATACATCTATGATGGCCGAGTTATTGAGGGCCTCTGTATTCATCCAAAGTACAGGGGACAACATCTGGCTGGATGGTTAATTGCCTGGATGGATTATACAACGGATATGACCCATCCAACCGTACATTTCTGGTTTCGCGAGGTTCCTCTATCACCGGTCCTCTCTACTGAAATATGTGGACATACATATGGATATGTTAGGATTGCGGATTTATCTAGAACCATACATCTGCCTGTGCCAGAATCAGTGAATCTGAAAGATTTTCAGACATTGTGGGAAAACTCGGCATACTTTTGGAGAAGTTCTAAAAGTCTTGTAGCATCTCTTCCTTTTTGGGAAGAGGGAGATGACGAGTTCTGGGAAGTCTGGAAGTATCAGAAATTCATAGTAGTTCTTCAGAATACACGGCGAAAATCAATTCCTGAAAATCAGATAATATGGGAAGTTGCATGGGTCGGTACAGAAACGACCAATGGCCAAATCCGACCCAGGAAACCAGAGGATGTTTCTGCGAAGAATAGCATTGAAGCGGTCGCAATTCAGAAAGGCAGGGCGAATGGAATCCTGTTTGTAACTGATGCACCACATCAAGGAGGTGCTACATCAGAGTGGGGGAAGCCCTGGATTTTCGGAACTTCAGGAAAACATTTGACGTATATTTATAATTTCATGCCTCCTACATTCTGGTATTGTGATGTTCAGATGCTTCGTTTAGAAGTGTAGAACTTAGATAGCGGCATTATATTCATTCAACGTTTCATTGTATATTTTTTCCACTTGGAAATAATGTTCAGAGAGCATATTACGTGCAGTCTGAATACGCTCATTCAGAGCCATGTGGGAGCCGGTGGAATACTTTACGAACGTTTCATTGAGACGAATAACGGGTTTTGTTGTAGGCGTATCGGCAGGTAACATAATCATTTGTTCAAAAGCGGAATCTACTACCAGAATTGTTTTCAAAAATGCATACACTTCTTGTACATGTTGCTGATATAGCTGTTTGAGCTTGTTGTAACCGGTCATTAAAATATCAATACTCTGCTTATTTTCAACCATAATTCCTGTACTGCGAGTGCTTGCGCAAATACCGGAAATTTTTGCCCGTGTTTTAGGGTCTTTATTGTCAGGAAACTGAAGCGCTTCAAAGCTTTGCGCGGATTTCTTGGTTTTATCCACGATTTTTTGTTCGGCGAACTTGAATCCCAACATTCGGTCAATGTATTCTGATTTTTTGGCAAGAGCCGCTTCGTCCCCCTCAATCACGATAGAGGGGTCGTATCCATAGAGTCCTTCTAGGGTTGCAAAGGCAGGTTTGGAATTGAACGATGTCAGAGCCCAGGTGTCACGACAGAAATACGATTCAACTGCTTTCTGATTCTGAATAGGTATACTGGACGCTAACAGATATGCGCGGTAGGCTGCAGGAGAGTAGTATTCACGTTCTCTTCCACTTTCAGATTTATAATTGTCAAAGGAGAGAAGATCGAAACTCTTTGCACCTGAAAATCTCTCACGAATCATTTCAGTTTCTGAATCTTTGGGTAAGGTGGAAAAAATGGTTTCAATGGCCCAAATCATGTTCATACGACGCCCCTGAATTATTTGGGGTTGCAGGGACTTCTTATCGGGTGTAATGTCAAACGTTGCCCTTTCATACACATCGAATCCTTCTGTAAAAATATACTCTTTTCCGCTCTGTGCAAACTGAATTTTAAAGAAAGGAATTTCGGATGGAGGCGAAGGAAGTGGTGCAGGACTAACGCTCCCTGTGGAATTCATGGTAGGAAAAGGCGACCCTACATTCAAGGCAGGAGGTCGTTCATTGAGTTCGTCGCCTCCTCCTCTGCGACGATTCTGTTTTCGTGTAACTCTTTTCTGTTTTTTATTTCGCACTCCTCCACGCACTCCTCCACGCATTGGATATGCAGGAGCTCCACTAGGAGGGAATCCGGCGGGTGCTCCGTATCCTGTTGCTCCAGGATATCCTGATACACCAGGACGCGCGGATGGATTTTTGCGATAGTATAACTCCATTTTTGCCTCCTGCTCTGTTTTGCCCGTTTCTCTCTGAATTCTGGTAATTTCCTCCTTCTCAATTTGTTCAGCGACGGCCGGTGAAGTATCGCTAAATGATTTTGTATCATATCGATAGTACTGAAATCGCACGTCCACAATTGCGGATTTTGGCTTATTCATATACATATAACCGCCACGATTAAGAAAATATTCGCCATTTATTAGCAAGAGTTCCTCACCAATTTCTTTGGAAATGGGTTTGAAAAGATTCCATATATCGCTAGGAATCTGATATTGGGCAATCTTCGGTTGCGAAGGACGATAAAAATCCTGGGCGGAACTATCACTAATGGCAGGAAGACCTGTTGGTAGCGTGATGCTAAATGTAAGCGCCGCAATTAGGATTACGAACCGAATCAAAAATTCGGAAATTCGGTTGCAAACTACTTTCAGTATCTCACTTTGTTGGAGTTGTTTATATTGTTCTTCGTCTATAAAAGACGCAATCTGTAGTGTCGTGGGCTGTGTTGGGTCCGGGAATCGTAATGTTTGAAATTCCTTATTAATTTGTGATGCAAGAACAACTTGTAGTTTCCCACATTGACCTCGATTCGTCAAAAGTTCGGCAAAATTCAGTAAATTATTTTTGCTGATTAATTTATCGAACAATTTGGATAGAACAATTGTTTCTTTCTGTAAGTCAGGTGACAAAGCAAACTTTCCTACACGTCCTTCTCCAGGATACCCTGAATGCGATGTTTGTGATGTGGATGCTCCAGCGCCCATTCTATTCTTTATCTATATTTTTAAAGAGTACTGATTCCCATTGTTTAATACGTTTCAAACATTTCTGAAGTGTGGCATTACTAATACCGCACACAGTTGCAATCTCGGCAATGTTTTTCTCCAGACCGAGTTTCTGACAGGCCAATGTTATGGAGCAGGCTGCCATGGAAGGTGGAGTTGTTTCAGGACAAATACCCAATTCATCCAAAAGGTCGCCTAGACGGATTGCGAGATCCTGAAGTACGGAGGAAAGATAACGGGGAGTTTCCAAACGAACAATGGCGGGTTCAAGATAATGCCGAAAACTGGTGGAAGGTGTGGCAACAGGGTCCAAAACAATAGGATTCGTTATTTGTGTGACTGGCTGTTCTTTCTTTGCCTGGGCGTGAAGATGTTCATCCAAGAGTCCTGAAAATTGCTTTACACCTCGAGTGATGTGTTTCAGATTAATTTTGAAAATTTCGGCAATTTCAGCGGGTCGACGAGGAGTATCGTGTCGTTTCAGACTTTCAAAGAGGCAGGCGGCCATAAGGGCATCTTTCTGCTGACCTCGGCATATACAGAGAGGTGAAACCTGGGCGTAGAGTTGTTTAGTTTCTTCCAGAATGGAAGCAGAAATACCCGCATTTGCAGCTCTGACTTGTAGCATTTCAAACACATTCCAGAGAGAACGTTCGCGATACGGCATTACATTCCAGAGATGATATTGTCGGATTTTTCGCATGGCCCTGCTTTCACCGGGACGCACTAGAATACGTGTACCCATACTGGATTCAGGAAGAAGAGGATTCAGTGGATTTCCTACACGTGTTGGGTCAGGATTCTTATCTTCTGAGCCAAACCATCGATATTCGGCAGATTGGTCAATCTGAAATCCAAGAGAAATAGCGCATCTCTTACAAATCGCTTCATCCTGTTCCATTTCGATAAAAGCACTCGAATTGCATTCAGGGCAGAATGACGCAAAGGTGTCTTTTATAAATTCAGATTGCGCTGTCTGAAATTCGGACCACCATTCTGAGTTTTCTGACGTCTGTTTGTGAAAAGGTATAGTATTCCCACTTGGAGCTCCTGGAAATAAGGAGGTCATCTTACGAAGCTAGAGTTGGCAAATACATGTATCAATTTTCCAAGGTCTTGATAAGAATTTTTCCCCAATGAGTTATCCAGATTATTCTTTTTCTGACGAACTTCCTGCACCAAGTGATTTGGGCATTCGTCGCAAGGCCTCCTTTAATGCCTTATTTGATTCAATAACAGGTGTAAATTTTTACATTGATTCTATCGGATTTGGTGAACCTACTGGTCTTTCTAAATTGCGCGGAGGAGCTTTTATTCAAAATCAGCGGCCGATGGGTCTTCAGTTTTTTATGAATACAGGACTCCAATGTTCAAACGGTGCTCCTATGTACGAATATATTAGTACCATTCCAAAAGGAGATGCACTTGGTAAAAATGTGCAAAGTTTTTTGACATCAGCATCGCTACCTGCAATGCGTGGATTGGCTCCCGGTATTCTAGAAGATGTAAAGGATTCATTGAATCCTGAACGTATGTTTAGTATATTTAGCGATGATAGTAAAAGTCATGAAAATTCAGAATTATCAAAATCGTTAAAATCTGTTAGTAAATTTACGAATATGATTCCCAATATACCAAGAAGTAAAAATAAAGACAAGAAAGACTCTGGTAAAAAGGAAGATTCTGATTTAACAAATGCATTACAGCAAGTTGCAGGAATGGTATCAAACGTACAAAATAGTAAAGCCTTTCCAAAATGCAAAAAAGTTCGCATGACGGTTGGTGATGGAAAAGGAAGAATTCAGTCCGCCTATAACCCTTCTAATGTTTGGATTGAAGGTCAAGTGGACACAGTGAATGGTCAACCCACACAAGAACGATGGGTCTTTGACTCGTGGATTACAAAAGATGAATGGGATAAAGTACCCAAAACAGAGGCCCCAGCCATTCCTAAAAAAAAGGGAAAAGCGCAACTTCCTGAAATGACTTGCGAAAGCTTTGAGACAATGGAATCCAGTTTGAATAGGTCTCACCTATACGCAACAATTCTTTTAGGTGCGCTGTCTGTAGGAATCATATATTATAAAACCTTTACTAAATAAATGGCATTTCCTAAGTATAGTTTTGCGGACCAATTGAAGACACCGGCGCAGTTAGATATTACGAAAGGCGGTAGTTTTGACCAAATTGGAAATGCAATTGCCGGTGTGAACTATTATATGGATTCAATCGCATTCGGCGAGTCAACGGGCTTTGCAAAAACATGGGGAAATCGTCAATTCTCCCAACAGAAACCGCTCGGCATTCGCTTCTTTACAAAAACAGGACGCACTTGTGATAATGGCGAGCCTATGTATGCATATGTTTCTTCAATACCGAAGGGTAATATTCTTGGTGAAAGAATTAAAAATGAAATTAAGGGTGTAGGATTACCGCAATTAAGAGGTCTTGCACTAGGCGCAATGGAAGATGCCAGAGATGCTCTGAATCCAAATCCGTTTTTTAAAATAATGGGCGCTGAATCTATAAATCCAAAATGCGTTAAAAAACGAAGGGTTGTAGGGGATGCTGAAGGACGTTTAGCAAATCCAAATGATTCGAAGAATGTTTGGGTAACAGGTGAGACCCAGCCAAATAGTAAAGGAATGCCTACGCAGGAATTTTGGATTGAAGATGGAATTGAAGAGGACATTGATACTGAACTTGAAGAGGGATTTAAGGGAAAACAAGAGCCACAGTTCACGTATCCATGGATAGCAGGTGTATTATTAGGCGTGTTAGCAATTGGTATACTTTCCCTAAAACAAAAGTAGGGATGGAAGATTTTCCAGCATATTCGTTTGTAGATGAGTTGAAGGGTCCTACTGAATTAGGAATTCGAAGGGACGGTTCATTTAAGCAAGTAGCCAATTCAATTGCTGGAATTAACTATTATATGGATGCTATCGGGTTTGGACATTCAACCGTTTATGCAAAAGAAAAAGGCGGCGTTTATGCTGAACAAAAGCCTTTAGGGCTTCGGTTCTTTACAAAAACGGGGCAAGTTTGTTCGAACGGTGCGCCTATGTATGAATACATTTCCACAATTCCGACGGGGAATTTAATGGGAGAACGTGTAACAAATGAATTACGACGCATGCGTTTTCCTGAACTACAGGGTTTAGCGCCCGGTATTTTGGAAGACGCAATCTCCGCAACAAACCCAAAACCAGCACTGGAAGCCGTTAAGGGAGGATATGCGAAATGCAAGAAGATAAGGGAACGTGTAGGAAGCAATGAGGTTCCTTACATTCGCTCTCGTCTTCCTCCGTATAAATTATGGATTTCAGATGGAGATTTGGAATTTGATTGGCATGGCGTTCCTTATTTAACTCGATGGGTATTGGATGAATGGATTACCCAAAAAGAATGGGATTGTACACCCAAGACTGAGGCACCTCCACTTCCACCTAAACCCAAAAACAAATCCGAGGGGTTCGAAAATCAACAGGAAAAAAGCCAATTGTACGCTACTTTACTGTTAGGAATTTTAGGAATTTCGCTGATATTATATACACGCGCTTAATTAGAATTTACTTTATTAACTGCAGTCATGCAAATGGAGCCATTTGCATGACTTATGGAGTTATCAGAGATTGAAAAGCAGTGACATAGTCACCACTTTTCAATCTCTGATAATGGCTTCTCGTAAAAACATACGGTAAGCCGCTAATGCACCGAGACCTCCAAACAGTTGTGCCACTATGTATCCGAGGAAATCCGAATTGGTGAGGGCACCTTTTGCCCAGAACATCGTACTAATTGCTGGATTGAAATGACCGCCGCTAATTGTACCGCCCAAAAATACGCCGAGGAAAAGTGCCAAGGCAATGTAAACGGGTCTGCCGGTGCTTATAAAAACACTTGCTAGGAGAAGAGTTCCCAGGAATTCAACCAGATACGCAATCATTTTTCTGAATAGGAATCAGAGAATGTTATCGGGGGCTTTTATAACAGCGAAGATATTGGATTTGGGTCTGATATCCTTTTATTATCTAATCCTTGCAATTGTATTTGCAATATCTTTGGAATTCCTAACAAAACTATTTGAAAAGGCATTCCCAAGTAAAGCAAAAACAACAACACGACTTTTGTTTGAAGTGGGGGCAAATATTTTCTTCGTTGCGGTAGCATTCTGGATAATTCGAAACGTTGTTGAAAAGATTCCGTTTCCATTTGAGGGCTTGGGTGGCTATAAACATGCACTTCTGAAAGATACAAACACATCCATTATTGCAACCTTGGCTTTAATTCTATTCCAAACATCCCTTACCGAAAAAATTCTGATTCTTAATGATCGAATATTCTCCCATTCTTAGATTTTCTGGGATATATAATAAAAGAATGTCCTATACAACGGCCTTTGTGATTAACAAGATTACAGCAATTGGCTATGTAACTACTCTTTATTTTGTGTTTGGACTCCTGCTTGCCAAAATATTTGATACTATTTATGGAAAGTTCAAAAAAGATGCCTATGAAAAGGGCGAGAAAAGTCTATTTTGGCTTGGTCTAGAAATCATATTTCATATGTTTATAATAGCGGTTCTTTTGTATCTTCTGCGAAATATTGTGGGGTTAATTCCGTATCCTCTGGATAACCTAGGTGGCTATGAACATTCCCGTCTAAAAGAATTGCAGGGCCCCGCAATTTTATCCGCGATTATAGTCATGTTTCAGAAAAATTTCACAGATAAAACTGCCTATTTTGTAAAAAGAATGTTTCGCTAAATAATCAAATAAATGTTATTTTCCAGTTTCAAGACCTGGTACATCACGTGCCAGACTTCGCAACTTGGAATCGGTTAGAATACGTGAACAGATAGACATGGATTCCAATTCCTGTAGGAAGAGTTTGTATGCGTAAGGAACACGAATCTGGGCGAAGTCCGTTGTATTTTCACACGAGGAACACTTGTAAATCCCCGTGCGAGGATTAACCTGACCTATGAGACCACAGGACTTGCAGATAAAACACTGGAAATTATCCGATTTCTCCATCATAATTTCTTTCAGGAATTCCGAAGTTGCGTGGGAAATCATACAATCACGTTCCATCTCACCGAAACGCAAGCCGCCATCGCGTGCCCTGCCTTCGGCCGGTTGCCTGGTAAGCATAACAAGGGGCCCTGAGCCACGCGAATGATACTTATCTTCAACCATATGTTTGAGTCTCTGATAGAAGATGGGACCCATAAATATGGAGGTCGGCATCTGTTTGCCCGTTGTACCACAGTACAGAATCTCATTGGAATGTGGTTCCAAATGTAGGTCATCTCGGAGAACTTTGCAGAGTCCATCCACACTGACATCGGTGAAAGGGCTGCCATCACCCACAGCACCAATCTCGCATCCTACACGACCCATCAAGGTCTCCATCAAATGTGCGATTGTCATACGGGAAGGAATGCAGTGAGGATTAATAATAATATCGGGTACAATTCCATTTGCAGTTTGAGGCATGTTTTCCGGTTCGAGAATCATACCAATAGTACCTTTCTGACCGTGGCGCGAACAAAACTTATCACCGATTGTGGGAATACGTTCAGAGCGCACACGGATTTTCACGAAGGAAAATCCTTCGCCATTTCGGCCTTTGTAGATTTTATCTACAAAACCGGTTTCATTATTTCGCAACATTTTACTGGCATCGCGGAATCGCTTTCCACCTGCGGCCTCTACAGCTGCTGCGGCAGCAGATGCCGACATTGACGCCAAACTACTATGGGAAACACCGGATGCCATTGCACCCTCTACTGCACGTAGACGGAGAGGTACAACCTTTCCAATTAGCACGTCATCATTTCCCACATAGGTATTCTCTGGTACAAATCCATCGGCACCGAGTTTATTGTAATTTGCAAGCTTAGTATGTTTGGTTTGCACTGGATCCGGTCTACAAAACCTTTCCTCTTCGCCACTGGCTTGATTCTTCTTTTCTTCGTCCTTATAAGTGCGGTAGAAAATGGAACGGAAGAGACCCCGGTCTAGGGCGGAACGATTTATCATAACGGAATCTTCCTGATTGTAACCGCCGTACGTCATAATTGCTACTACAATATTGTAGCCGGACGGCATATCCTGTGCTCTATAATACTTGCTCATGTAGGGACTAACGAGAGGTCGCGCCGTAGTACAGAGCAAGTTGGACATAGTATCTAGGCGTTCATTGAAATTGAGTGCATAGACACCCATGGCTTGTTTGCCCATGGCCGCCTGGTAGGAGTTACGGGGCGATTGATTGTGGTCAGGAAAGGGGATGTTAGAACCCATGGTACCAATTATAGTGGATGGATGAATTTCTACGTGTGTATGGTCATGTGCAATTGTTTGTAGTGTCTTTGCAATATAGAAATTCTCGGATTCTGCGGGGTCCACGTATTCAATTAGGGAATTGCCTTTGGGCGAAATCCATTGGAGCATTTCATTCCAGGATTTGCAGGTAGCCCAGGGTTTCTCACAATTGGATGTTAGAATCTCACGGAGCGTGTCGGCCACAAAGAGCGGTCGTATCAGACGTCCGCCTTCTGTGTTAATCCAGACTTCTTGGGGTGTTGGATAGTAGGCAATAGACGTATGGGGATGAATACGATTTGCCCTTTTCGCTACACGAAGTGCTTTAACACAGTCATATGCCTTTGTACCACTGGATAGAGTACCAATCCATGCGCCGTTCATAATTACACGAAGTGCACCGTGTTTCTCTACAGCAGTAGTATCAGGAAGATGCTTCATACCGAGTTCGTCATAGAGAACACGAAGGACTGGATTGGGGGAGGAGGGCAGCGAAACGGAAGCAGTGCTGGCAAGATTCTTCACTACACCGACAGAATGTCCTTCTGGTGTTTCTGAGGGGCAGATAAAACCCCAGGAAGTTGGATGAAGTTTACGGGGAGGAATGAGTTTGCCGGTTTTCTCAATGGGTGTGGATAGGCGCCGCAAATGAGAAATCCCAGACAAGAATGTCAGACGATTCATCACCTGCGAAATACCCGTTTTGGTGCCCATTTTTCCTGTAGCAAAGTTGCCCGTTGCTAAAGAGGATTTCATGCCAATTTCCACGATGGTGGTCTTCAGAATCTTGTAGACATTGCTCTGGTTAAGGATGTTTTCAAACTTTCCTGAGGCCTTCCAGGAGCCATTGTGAATCTCCTTCATAATCGTGGATTTCATGTCTTTGATGACCTTGGTTCCGAAGTAGAAACGGAACAAGTTGCCAAGTAGATTGCCAGGCAGTTCCACTTTCTTGTTGGGGTATCCATCACGGTCATCGTAGGGAATTTTGTTGGTGTAGACTTGCAGGACTTTCTTGGTCATGGCTGCAATGAAACAGGCCTTTTCATAAATGACATCGGCGCCTCCCACGTGAGGCAGGAGTTCTTCCGCCAAAATCTCGTCAACCTGTTTGTCCTTGGCGGATTTTACGGATGCAAGTGTTGATGCGGAAAGTTGCTCTCTTATACCAGAGCCAGAACCAATGTGTTTCTGAAGATAATCGAGCGCCTGTTCTCTGGTGCGAACGTTGCCGGCATCCAGAATGCATTCCTGGAAAATCATGGTGTAATCATTCTCCGTAGTTCCCATAATCATCTCAATGATGTCTTTATCCGCCTCAATTCCTAACGCTCTAGAGGCAATAAACAGACGAATTTCGGCCTTAATGCGGGGCAAAGTAAGACGAATGTGCTCTGGACCGGTCACAATCTTTGGATTGTTCATCACCTTGATTGCAACGGTTTTCGGCGCACCTTCATTGTCTGGACCAATCGACTTGCACTCAATAATCTCCGCCTCGCGATTCTTCATCTTGTTGTTTCGGAATACAAACATGCGATTCTCTGCCATTCGTTCCTGGCTCAGAATGACACGTTCACCACCTTGAATGATGAAGTAGCCAAAGGGGTCCGCGGAACACTCGCCCATCTCGCGCGGGTGTTTTTCAGGATTTTCAGAAAGCAGACAGTACTTGGAGCCCACCATAACGGGGATTTTTCCTACCATAACACGTGTTAGGGTACGCTGTCTAGTCTCCTTAGTACCGAGACCTGGGTCAGTCATCGTAATTGTAATATCCATGTCCACGTATACTGGTGCGGAGTAGGTGAAGTTACGGAGCCGTGCATCGTTAGGATACATCGGTGTCAGAGCACCATTGTTCTCAAAGATGGTGGGCTTTCGAATACTGACATTCTGAAACTTGATGATCACCTCAATCTCTCGAGGAGGACCACCGTGGGGCGCTCGACCGCCCGGTGCGGCCACTGCGGGTGCCGTTCCAGACGGTGTTTCTGTGCTATCCTCCACGGACACTCGAATAGCGGTGCCGGCCGTTCCGGCCGCTGCTCTCGTAGTTCCTGTCAGAGTCAAATCCGGCGAACCCACGACCCGAATTGGACATGCTCGCTGAATTGTATCGACCACATCGAAGTCCATAAAATGGTTAAATGATGCAATTTGGTGATAAATGATCTGACGAGAGTCATGTTGGGAGAAATAGAGGTCCAGAATTTGTTTGTATGCGGAATCCATACCGGGACTTTCGGCGCTATTCATGGTGAAAGGGGTGCGTTTAAATCGGAGTATGGGTACCCCCGGGCTTGGAAAGATACCGTCATTTTTTTCCAAAAATTGCGGTAGTTTTAAGGAATGCACGGTCTTTACAGACCGAATCGACTTTTTGTCGCATTGAAATTCTGAAGAATTTCGGATGCCGAAAGGGCTTTTTGTGAATAGACTTGTAGGGCTGCGATTCTGCCTGCAAAATATCCAGTATTGTTTGCACCTGGATGGGATTTACCAAGAAAAAAATAATTATCTTCACCACTTGACACATAGGAAACACCATTCTGAATATCGACTTGTTGTCCATTTACATAGAAAACCTGACGACTATTTTCATAATCAAAAATAACACAAACATAGTACCAATCATTGTTTGTGTATGTTGAGGAAAACATAAAATTGTTTGACCAGTATTTTCCTCTGAATTTGGACCCTGATGCGACAATCGGTGGCATATTCCAGTTTCCTGGCGGATTTTGCACCATTACTATGTTTCCATCTATGTCATTTGGAGACACCCAAACACAAATCGATTGTGAGAAAGTACTGGTTCCAGTTCCATATAGACTTGGGGTTTGCACGTACGAATTTATACCGTCAAACGTTATACATCCGTTATTATCACTACTGTAGGTGGTTCCGTTAAATGTGGCGTGATTTCCATAGGTGGATAAATCATACCAGGTTGTTGAGCTGCCAGTATAACTCGCAGGATTTCCTGCATCATAATAGGCAACTAAATTACCGGTTACAATGGGAGGTTCTGGAGCAGGTGGTTCTGGCGCTATAACAGAAGGAGTTGATACTTTGTAAGCAACTCCTCGAAATCCACGAATGGGGCCAAATACACGAGCATACTCAAGACGCGCATCGGGTAAAATAGCTTGGGAACTCATTCTACCTAAATTATGTAGAATAAATAGAGAGTTATTTCCGATGACAATTAAAGAAGTTAAAATCGCAATGACTCCTGCAGAAGAAAAAACGATTTCCCGGTTACAAACACGTAGAAAACGTTTGCAGAAGAGAATGACAGGTGGCGAATCTGCGGAAACAGAGACAACCCCAGAAGTACAGATGGAATCGCCTGAGCCGATTCCTGAAAAGGAACCGGTTGCACCTGTGCAGACTCCACCTGTGCAGACTCCTCCTCTACAGGTTCTCCCTATGGAGACTTCTGCACAATCTGGTGGAGCTTCAGTACGAATTCAGGCTACAAAACGTGGTGCTGGAATACAAAAACCGACTCAGTCCATACAAGGTACATCAAAAATTCTACCTACAAAACGTCATATGACTGTAAAACGAAAACCTGTAATGAAATTTGGTGGTGCTAGTATATCAGGTCCTGCGGGACCTGTTCCACCGGCACCTGTGCTTCAAAACGTTGGCAGTGCAGGTATTTCATCAGGACTTCCTACAGGACCTGCGGGACCTGTTCCACCGGCACCTGTGCTTCAAAACGTTGGCAGTGTAGCAGGTATTCCCTCAGGACTTCCTACAGGTCCTGCGCGTCCTCAGATGGGTGCAGGGAAACGTAAAACACGTCGATTCAAAGAACGACGCATGTCGATTACTGTTAAAAATCTTGACCAGACACGAAAACAGAAAAAAACTATTCGGCGTCAAGTGAAACAAATGGATATTAAGGAAATTCGTAAAATCTTGCTGCAAAAAGGCATGATTTCAGAAAAATCCAATCCTCCTGAAAAAATGCTGCGATCTATGATGAAAGAGTATCTTCTTTTACAGGCAAACTAATACTATTAATTTAAAAATTAGGTAAATATATAATAGAGGCATGCGATACAACATTCATGACAATGGTGGGACTCCATTTTATGTTGATGTGATTAAAAATACAGTAACTGTTTGGAAAAATATGGATACCTTTGTGATTAAAAATGGAAAGTTCATTGATATTAAGAAAGATCCAAAACAACTATTTACCAGTAAGGTCTTAAAAATTTTTTTAGGAAAATCTTCCCTTGGCGCAAAAGGTTCGACAACATTTGAAAAGGGTAATAGTATACTATTGCAACTTACAACAACTCGATATATGTTTATTGGAATGTTAATCTATGAGTTTGAAGTTCCACAAGGGGAGACAGTTATTGAATACTATTCTGATATTGGCAATAATGATTATCCTTATCCCTTTGCAGTAACTTCTTCTCATGCTTACCTTATGATTGAGAAAGTAGCTGTTAGCCTAGCAGTTCTTGATAAAAAGAAGGATATATATGGACAATACTATGGACATAATGTTGATACGGATACTCATAAAGTCATTATAGCAAATAGTAAAAAGTTTAGAACTAAGACAATTGTAAAACATTAAGTATAAATATGTTCATCTTATTTTCAAGAGTCTACTATTAATCTAAAGGTTTTCAGAATCTATATAAATAGAGTTCTATCTATATAGATTCTAAATCGAAAAAACTGAATGCCCCCTAAAAAAACTGCAACCGCTAAAAAGGCACAAAAAGCCACAAAAACATCCAATTTTAATAAGCAATATATCGCATTATACAATGAATATAAACAAAAATACGGTGCTAAAGTGGCAATTCTGTATCAAATCGGTGGATTTTTTGAAATGTACGACCTCGTTCATGCACAAACAGGAGAGAGTCAGGCGAATGTGTTAGAAGTTGTGGAGTACCTGGGTCGTTATGTGGAACCGAAACCTACCACGGAACCTGAATGGAATCATGTGTTTTGGGGATTTCCTGAAAACTCTCTGAATTTGTATGAACGAAAGTTGGTGGAAGGAAATTATACGGTGGTCGTTTTTCATCAGATAACGGATTCTTTTGGAAATATTGCTGGGCGAGAACTGAAATATATTCTGAGTCCTGGAACCTATTTGGATATGGAAATTCAGAGTTCACAAAGGTCCTTTCAGGATACTCATATTGTGGGAATTTTAATTGACACTTTTTCAGAGAATGGAAAACCGAAATGGTATATGGCCTCTTCTGCATTTAATATTGCAACAGGAAAGGCCGCGAGTACCGAGGATGCGATTGCTATTATAGATGGCAAGCCTGTACTCGATTCTTTTGCGCCTTTCTGGTCCGTATTTCAACCAGCAGAAGTGGTTGTTTGGAGTCGTACATCCTTAACGGAATCGCAAGTTCGTGTATGGTTTCCTGGGTTTCACGGACTTGTTCATATATATGGAATTCCGACGGATTCTATGGGAATTGTGGCATCCAGGGGACGTCAAGAGTTTCTGCAGAATTTATATAAACCAGATTGTTCATTGTCTATTGCCGAGTATTTGGGTTTAGAAATGTATCACCATTCATTTCAGTGTCTGGCCACGCTCTTACAGTTTGTGAAAGACCATACACCTTCTTACCTGGAAACCCTTCATGAACACACCTTCTGGACTCCAGAAAATGAATTGCTTCTTGGTAATTCGGCACTCCAACAGTTGTCCATGTTGCCGATTGGAAAAGATTCAGAATGCCTGCTTCATTGGATCCAACGTGCCTATACTGCAGGAGGAAAACGATATCTGAGAGAACGCTGTTTGAAACCCATTACGGATGTTGGAGAGCTGGAATCTAGACAGGAACGTATTGCAGAACTTCGTACTCTGCGAAACCCTGACTTAGATTCCTCATTTAAGGGAATTTTTGATGTGGCGCGAATTCACCGAAAATGTAAACTTGGAAAGGCCACGGTTACGGACCTTCAGCAACTTCTTCATTCTTACCAAAAAATTCTGAAACTTTTGGAACTTATGTCTGAAAGTCAGTCCAAGGCGGAGGAAGAATCCAAGTTTCAGACAACTCTTCAGGATTTTCAGAAATACTGGTCTCTAGAACGAATTCAGATGTGTGGAACTGAACATTGTTACGGTGTAGGACCCGCGCATCCATGGCAACGCGGCATTTATCCTGAATTAGATACTTTTGAAGATGAATGGGCGCAAATTGTTCAGAGGGTTTCAGAAATAAAGGGAGAATGGGAGACAATGATAGGAGAGGAGGATTGTTTGAAATTAGAGTGGCGAAATGATGCCCCTTTCACAATTCATACAACAAAACGACGGGCGACTGCGGTTCAGACAGTAAGTAAACAGCGTAAACGGCCAGCAGTTTCAGCACAAACCAAAGGTTCCAGTTCAGTCATTGTGCTCCAAACAGAGGAATTGACGACTCTGAATACGAAAGCACTCGATGTATGGGACAAATGGATTACTTCTGTAAAAGAACACTGGGTTTCAGCATGGCAGACATGGGAACCTGTTGAAGAAATAGTAGAATGGGTAAGCTGTTTGGATGCAGAATATGCTCTGGCAAGAGTTGCCGAGGACTATGGATATACAAGACCTACATACCAGGAGAATGCTACATCAGCAGGTGTTCAAATTGTAGGAATGCGTCACCCTATTATTGAACGCGTCAGTCCAGCAATTCCTTACATTCCTCATTCACTTGCCCTAGGCTGTCTTTCTGATTCGTCCCAGGGCGCAACTTCTGAACTCGGAATTCTTTTGTATGGAGTAAATGCTGCCGGAAAATCTTCATTGAGTAAGGCTCTGGGTCTCTGTGTTCTTTTGGCGCAATGTGGTTCACCAGTACCTGCAACAGAAATGACTCTGGTTCCTTACCATGCTCTTTTTACAAGGATTCTGGGAAATGATAACTTATGGGCGGGTATGTCATCTTTTGTGGTCGAAATGACCGAATTTCGTAGCATTTTGCGGGGTGCGGGTCCAAAGACCCTTGTTTTGGGCGATGAACTCTGTGCGGGCACGGAAACCATTTCTGCAACGGCAATTGTCGCCGCGGGTATTCAGACTCTGGTAGAGAAAAAAACACAATTTTTATTTGCCACACATCTCCATGAATTGATGGATATGTCTGAAATCAAAGAACTTTCAACAGTGAAATCGTATCATTTAACTGTTCAGGCAGATTCACGGCCTGGCGGGAAGTTAATTTACGAC